>VYKS01000291.1_pt1 | contig 23292 bp, 25 predicted proteins | sample 5114511 | NCBI WGS metagenome assembly VYKS01 (sample SAMN12291795, study PRJNA351875) | freshwater metagenome | isolation source: freshwater lake | place: USA: Michigan, Gull Lake | collected 2011-07-05 | reverse complement strand
TGATCGACGCAGCGCGCGAGGCCGAGCGCGCCGCGATCAGCGTGCGGGTCGAGGCTGAGGCGCAGAAGGCCGCTGCCGCCGACCGGGCCGAAGCCGCGCGGCTGGTCGCCGAGGGCGAGGCCGAGGCGGCCAAGCTGCGCGCCGAGGCCGACCGGGTGCGGTTCGAGGTCGAGGCGGCGGGTCAGCGCGCGGTGAACGAGGCGGCGAACCTGTTGTCGTCCGACCAGATTTCGCTGCAGACCAAGCTGGCGCTGCTCAAGGTCCTGCCTGACGTGATCCGCGAGTCGGTCAAGCCGATGGAGGCGATCGACAGCATCAAGATCGTGCAGGTCGACGGGCTGACCGCAGGCGGCGGTGCCGGTTCGGCACCGGCCGGCGGGGCTGGGCAGGGCGACGGCAATCTGGCCGACAATGCGGTCGCCGCCGCGCTGCGCTATCGCGCGCAGGCACCGATGCTGGACGGGCTGATGAAGGAACTGGGCTTTTCGGGCGGGTCGCTCGACGGGCTGGTCAAATCGGTCGCGGATGTACCGAAGGAGAAGGGCGATGTCGCTGATCCTGCATGAGTATGCTCCGTCGGGGAATTGCTACAAGATCCGGCTGACCGCCGCGCTGACCGGCGCGGCGATCACGCGGCGGAGCTATGACATCATGGCCGGGGAGACGCGGACCGCGGAGTTCCTGGCCACGGTCAACGCCAATGGGCGGATCCCGGTGCTGCAGGATGGCGACCGGTTTCTGCCCGAGAGCAATGCGGCGTGCTTTTACCTCGCCGATGGCAGTGCCCTGATCCCGGCCGATCCGTTCGATCGGGCGGACATGCTGCGCTGGATGTTCTGGGAACAGTATAATCACGAGCCGAACATCGCGACGGTGCGGTTCTGGATGGGCTGGGTCGGGGAAGCCAATCTCGACGAGCTGCAGCGCGCCCTGTTGCCGGGCAAGCGTGCGGCGGGGGTGGCGGCGCTGAAGCTGATGGACGAACATCTGGCGACACGCGACTGGTTCGTCGGCAGTGCGCCCAGCCTCGCCGACATCTGCCTCTATGCCTACACCCATGTCGCCGAGGAGGGCGGGTTCGCGCTGGCGCCGTTCCCGGCGGTACGGGAATGGATCGCGCGGGTCGAGGGGCTGCCCGGCTATGTGCCGATCACCGCATGACATTTGCGTGACGCGGACACGATTCGAGCTGTAACATTCCAGCGCCATAGGCGGGCCGGGCAAGGACATTGCACGGGGCGCAGACATGGCCACGATCACTCGACTTCCGTTCGACACCAATGTCGCGGACTTCGCCGACTTTACCGCCGCCGAACCGGCGATCCCCGAAAAGACCGTGACCGAGCGGCGGCAGTACCGCACGATCTGGATCAGCGACATTCACCTCGGCACGCGCGGGTGCAATGCCGGGATGCTGATCGACTTTCTGGATCATGTCGACAGCGACACGATCTATCTGGTCGGCGACATCATCGACGGGTGGCAGCTCAAGAAGAAATTCTACTGGCCCGCGGCGCATAACGACATCGTGTGGCGCATCCTGAAGCGCGCCAAGCGCGGCGCGCGGGTGATCTACATCCCCGGCAACCATGACGAAATCTTCCGCCAGTTCAGCGGCCTGTCGTTCGGCGGGGTCGAGATCAAGCGCCAGGCGATCCACCAGACCGCCGACGGCCGCCGCCTGCTGGTGCTGCACGGTGACGAGTTCGACGCGATCACACTGAGCCACCGCTGGCTCGCGCATGTCGGCGATGCTGCTTACACGGCAGTCATGGCGCTCAACCGCTGGTGCAACAAGTACCGCAGCTGGCGCGGGCTGCCCTATTGGTCGCTGAGCAAGCACGCCAAGCAGAAGGTCAAGAACGCGGTCGAATTCATCTGTGGCTTCGAGGAAATCGTCGCCAAGGAGGCGGGAGCGCGCGGGGTGGATGGCGTGATCGCCGGGCATATCCACACCGCCGAGATGCGCACGATCGACGGGATCGAATATTATAACGACGGCGACTGGGTGGAGGGTTGCACCGCACTGGTCGAGCATTACGATGGCCGGATGGAAATTCTCCATTGGGCCGATGAGATCGCTGCGCGTGACCTCGGCCCGGAACGGGTCGAGGAGCGCGTAGCGGCTTGAGCGACGACGAGATGCGGATCGCAATCGTGACCGACGCCTGGGAGCCCCAGGTGAATGGTGTCGTGCGCACGCTCCAGTCGGTGCGCCGCGTGATCGAGGCGCAGGGGCACAAGGTCAAGGTGATCTCACCCGACCTGTTCTATTCGGTGCCGTGCCCGACCTATCCCGAAATTCGCCTGGCGCTGGTGCGCAGCCGGACGATCGGCGACCTGCTCGACGAATTTTCGCCGCATGCGGTGCATCTGGCGACCGAGGGGCCGGTGTGCGTCGCGGCGCGGCGCTGGTGCCTGCGGCATGATTTTCCGTTTACCACCGCCTATCACACGCAATTCCCCGATTATGTCGAGGCGCGATCGGGCGTGCCGGCTGAATGGGTGTGGCGCTATATCCGATGGTTCCATGCACCGGCGCAGTCGATCCTCGCCTCGACCGCGTCGATCCGGCAGGCGCTGGTCGATCATGGCCTGACGCAGGTGCGGCATTGGGGGCGGGGCGTGGACCTGACCAATTTCCACCCGGGCGTGGTGCCGCATCCCGCGATGGCGGCGCTGCCCGGGCCGGTGCAGCTCTATGTCGGGCGCGTGGCGGTGGAGAAGAATCTGGAGGCGTTCCTGGCCTCAGAGCATCCTGGGACCAAGGTTGTCGTCGGCGATGGCCCGGCGCGTGCGGCGCTGGAGGCGAAGTATCCCGACGCGAAGTTCATGGGGTCGATGTTCGGCGCGGAGCTGGCGCAGGCCTATCGCGCGGCGGATGTGTTCGTGTTTCCGAGCAAAACCGACACGTTCGGACTGGTGATGATCGAGGCGCTGGCATGCGGGACGCCGGTTGCGGCATATCCGGTGACCGGCCCGGTCGACATCCTGACGCCCGAGACCGGGGCGATGGCCGAGGATCTGGATGTGGCGATTGCGCAGGCGCTGACGCGCGACCGGGATGCGTGCGCTGCCTATGGCCGCAGCTTTACCTGGGAGGCGAGTGCGGCGCAGTTTCTGGCGGCGCTGGTGCCGATTATCGAGGAAGCGCGGGCGGCTTAGCTTTCAATCCTCCCCCGCAAGGGGGAGGTGGCGCCGCAGGCGACGGAGGGGGAGGGCGGCTGTGTCCCTGACCTCTTGCGGACCGCTTCCTCCCCCTCCGTCATCGCTTCGCGATGCCACCTCCCCCTGGCGGGGGAGGATTAACGCCGTTCGCGCGCCATCCCGCATTGACCAGATATAAAGATATCTTTATATCTCTATACCCATGAACACGGCTCTCGAATCCTTCCGCGCGCTCGCGGATTCGACGCGGCTGCGCATTCTTGCGCTGCTGCGGCTGATGGAGCTGTCGGTCGGCGAGCTGGCGCAGGTGCTGGGGCAGAGTCAGCCGCGGGTGAGCCGCCATGTGAAGATCCTGTGCGATGCGGGCCTGGCCGAGCGGCGCAAGGAAGGCAGCTGGGTGTTCGTCGCGCTGGGCGATGCCAAGCGGACCGGCCCGATCCTGGCGGCGATGGATGCATGGCGCGGCGGGGACGAGGATCATTGGGCGGTGGCGGACAGCGCGCGACTGTCTGCCGTGCGTGCCGATCGTGCGGCTGCTGCGGCCGAGTGGTTCGAGGCGCATGCCGGCGAATGGGACGCGATCCGGTCGCTGCATGTCGCGGAGGAGCAGGTCGAGGCGGCGATGGTCGCGGCCCTGGGCGCGGCGCCGATCGCGCGGCTGATCGATATCGGCACCGGCACCGGACGGATGCTCGAGCTGTTCGCGCCGCATGCCGACAGCGCGCTGGGCATCGACCGCTCGTCCGAAATGCTGCGGCTGGCGCGGGCGAAACTGTCCGAACAGGGCGTCGCTAATGCCGAACTGCGGCAGGCGGATCTCTATGCGCTGCCGATGAGCGATGGCGAGGCGGATGCCGCGATCCTGCACCATGTGCTGCACTTCGCGCAGCAGCCCGGGGCCGCGATCGGGGAGGCGGCGCGGGTGCTGTCGCCAAGCGGGCGCCTGCTGATCGTCGATTTCGCGCCGCATGATCGTGAGGAACTGCGCACGCGTGAGGGCCATGTGCGCCTGGGCTTTTCGGACGAGCAGATGCTCGGCTGGTTCGCCAAGGCTGGGCTGGCGCCGGTCCAGACCCAGACGCTGGAGGGCGGCGCGCTGACCGTGAAGTTATGGCTGGGCCGCAAGGCGGGGCAGCCGGGTGAACAACTGCCAGTGAATGAGGTGAAGGCAGCATGAGTATCGATCGGGATCCGTCCTCTCCGCCGCTGTTCGCGGACGTTGCCGGGGACATCGACGTCAGCTTCGAATTCTTTCCGCCCAAGACCGAGGCGATGGAAAAGACGCTGTGGGAATCGGTCGAGACGCTGAGCCCGTTCGATCCGCGTTTCGTGTCGGTGACCTATGGCGCGGGCGGGACGACGCGCGAGCGGACGCACAACACCGTCGCCCGGATCGCGCGCGAAACGCCGATCGCGGTCGCCGCGCACCTGACCTGCGTCGACGCGACCAAGGCCGAGATCGACGCGGTGGCCGAGGAATATTGGGCGGCGGGCGTGCGCCATATCGTCGCGCTGCGCGGTGATCCGCCGCGCGCGGGTGAGAAATATGCGACGCATCCGGGCGGGTACGAGAATGCGGCCGATCTGGTCGCGGGCCTGCGCAAGCTGCATCCGTTCGAGATTTCGGTCGCCGCCTATCCCGAATGCCACCCGGATTCGCCCGATGCAGCGCATGACTTGGACAACCTCAAGCGCAAGATCGATGCGGGCGCGAACCGCGCGATCACGCAGTTCTTCTTCGAGGCCGATACCTTCCTCCGCTTCCGCGACGCGGCGGCGGCGGCGGGGATCAATGCGGAGATCGTACCGGGGATCATGCCGGTGATGAGCTTTGCCGCGGTCCAGAAGATGTCGGCGATGTGTGGCACCGAAGTGCCGGCATGGATGGCACGGCTGTTCGACGGACTCGACGATCGTCCAGCGGCGCGCCAGCTGGTCGCGGCGACGCTGGCGGCGGAACTGTGCCGCAACCTCTATGCGGGCGGCGTGCGGCAGTTCCACTTCTACACGCTCAACCGGGCGGAGCTGAGCTACGCGATCTGCCACCTGCTGGGCGTGCGCCCGCGCGGTGCTGCGGCGAGTGTCGCGGCCTGAACCGTCACCCCAGCGAAAGCTGGGGTCTCGCGCCACAAGGGCGCGCCAAGATTAGGGAGATCCCGGCTTTCGCCGGGATGACGATTGAAATGACACCACGCGAAAAACTGCTGGCCGAAGCCGCCAAGCGCATCCTGATCACCGATGGTGCATTCGGGACCGAGATCCAGAACTGGAAGCTGGACGAGGCGGCCTATGCCGGGAACCTCGGCCTGTCCCACGACCAGAAGGGCAATAACGACATCCTCGCGCTGACCCGCCCGGATGTGCCCGCCAGCATCCACCGCGCCTATTTCGAGGCGGGGGCGGATATTGCCGAGACCAACACCTTCTCCGCCAACCGGATCAGCCAGGCCGATTACGGCGCCGAGCATCTGGTGCGCGAGATCAATGTTGAATCGGCCAAGCTGGCGCGGTCGATCGCGGACGAGTTCGAGGCGAAGGATGGCCGCCCGCGCTTCGTCGCCGGAGCGCTCGGCCCGACCAACAAGACGCTGTCGCTGTCGCCCGACGTCAATGATCCGGGCTATCGCGAGATCGACTTCGATACGCTGAAGGACGTGTATCGCGAACAGATCGACGCGCTGGTCGAGGGTGGGGTGGACTTCATCCTGATCGAGACGGTGTTCGACACGCTGAATGCCAAGGCCGGTGTGATGGCGGCGATCGAGGCGGGTGAGGCGCTGGGCCGCGACTTGCCGATCATGATGTCGATGACGCTGACCGACCTGTCGGGCCGCAACCTGTCGGGCCATACGGTCGAGGCGTTCTGGGCCGCGATTCGCCACGCCAAGCCGGTGACGATCGGGCTCAACTGCTCGTTCGGTGCGGAGCAGCTGCGCCCGCATGTCGCGACGCTGTCCAAGCTGTGCGACACGCTGATCATGGTCTATCCCAATGCCGGCCTGCCCAACGAACTGGGCGCCTATGACGAGGCGCCGCACACCACGGCGGGGCTGGTCAAGGAATGGGCCGATCAGGCGCAGGTCAACATCCTGGGCGGCTGCTGCGGATCGACCCCGGCGCATATCAAGGCGATTGCCGACGCGGTGAAGGACCTCCCCCCGCGCGCGATCCCGACGCCGCCGGTGCGGACGCAGCTTGCGGGACTCGAGCCGTTCGTGATGGCGGCGTGAACTGATCGTCACCCCAGCGAAAGCTGGGGTCTCGTGCCAAGAGCGCACGCGAGTTTTGAAAGATCCCAGCTTTCGCTGGGATGACGAGGATTGACCTTGACTACGACCACCACCTCCACCGCCTTCGTCAATATCGGCGAGCGCACCAACGTCACCGGCTCTGCCAAGTTCAAGAAGCTGATCATGGCCGGCGACTATACCGCCGCGGTCGAGGTCGCGCGGCAGCAGGTCGAGAATGGCGCGCAGGTGATCGACGTCAACATGGACGAAGGCCTGCTCGACGCGCACGAGGCGATGACCACCTTCCTCAAGCTGATCGCGGCGGAACCGGATATCGCACGCGTGCCGGTGATGATCGACAGCTCCAAATGGGACGTGATCGAGGCGGGGCTGAAATGCGTTTCGGGCAAGCCGATCGTCAATTCGATCAGCATGAAGGAGGGCGTTCCCCAGTTCCTGGAGCATGCGCGCAAGTGCATGAACTATGGCGCGGCGGTCGTGGTGATGGCGTTCGACGAGGTCGGCCAGGCCGATACCAAGGAACGCAAGGTCGAGATTTGCGAGCGCGCCTACAAGGAACTGATGGCGATCGGCTTCCCGCCCGAGGACATCATCTTCGACGCCAACGTCTTCGCGGTCGCGACGGGGATCGAGGAGCATAACAATTACGGCGTCGACTTCATCGAGGCGGTGAAGGAGATCAAGGCGCGCTGCCCGCATGTCCATTTCTCGGGCGGCCTGTCGAACCTCAGCTTCTCGTTCCGCGGCAATGAGCCGGTGCGCCGCGCGATGCACAGCGTGTTCCTGTATCACGCGATCCCCGCCGGGCTCGACATGGCGATCGTCAATGCCGGGCAGCTCGACATCTATGACCAGATCGAGCCGGAACTGCGCACCGCGTGCGAGGACGTGATCCTCAACCGCGATCCCGAGGCGGGCGACCGGCTGGTTGCGCTGGCCGAGAAGTATCGCGGCACCGATGTGGTGGCGGAGAAGCAGGCGGCGGAGTGGCGCGGCTGGGCAGTCGAGAAGCGGCTGGAGCATGCGCTGGTCAAGGGCATCGACCAATATGTGGTCGAGGATACCGAAGAGTGCCGCCAGAAGGCCGCCAAGCCGATCGAGGTGATCGAAGGGCCGCTGATGGACGGGATGAACGTCGTCGGCGACCTGTTCGGGTCGGGCAAGATGTTCCTGCCGCAGGTGGTGAAGAGCGCGCGCGTGATGAAGAAGGCGGTCGCGCACCTCCTCCCCTATATCGAGGCGTCGAAGGAGCCGGGCGCGAAGGGCAAGGGCAAGGTCATCATGGCGACCGTCAAGGGCGACGTGCATGACATCGGCAAGAACATCGTCGGCGTCGTCCTGCAGTGCAACGGGTTCGAGGTGGTGGACCTGGGCGTGATGGTCCCGTGGTCGACGATCCTGCAGGCGGCGAACGAGAATGACGCCGACATGATCGGCCTGTCCGGCCTGATCACCCCCTCGCTCGACGAGATGGTGACGGTGGCCGAGGAGATGAAGCGCTCCGGCATGACCATGCCGCTGCTGATCGGCGGCGCAACCACGTCAAAGGTGCATACCGCGCTGAAGATCGCGCCGGCCTATGACGGGCCGGTGGTGCATGTGCTCGACGCCAGCCGCGCGGTGGGTGTCGCCACCACGCTCGTCTCCGACACGATCCGCGACGATTATGTCGCCAAGGTCGCGGATGAATATGAGGCGGTGCGGCAGGCGCGCGCGGGCAAGGGGCAGAGCGATCTGCGCAGCCTAGAGGATGCGCGTGCGAACGCGTTCGAGGCGGATTTCAGCCTGAAGCCCGGCAAGCCGCGCATGCCCGGCGTCCACAGTTTTCCCGATTGGGACCTGAAGGACCTGCGCCAGTATATCGACTGGACGCCGTTCTTCCGCGCATGGGAGCTGGCGGGCAACTACCCCGCGATCCTGGAGGACGAGGTGGTCGGCGAGAGCGCGACCAGCCTGTTCAGCGACGCGCAGAAGATGCTCGACAAGATCATCGAGGAACGCTGGCTGACCGCGCGTGGCGTCGCCGGGCTGTGGCCGTGCCGCCGCAAGGGCGACGACATCATCGTCCATGTCGAGGACGAGAAACACTATACGCTGCCGATGCTGCGCCAGCAGATCGCCAAGCGCGAAGGCCGGGCGAATATGTGCCTGGCCGACTTCATCGATCCTTCGGGCGACTGGATCGGCGGCTTTGCCGTGTCGATCCACGGCATCGAGCCGCATTTGGCGCGGTTCAAGGCGGCGATCGACGATTATTCGGACATCCTGCTCAAGGCACTGGCCGACCGTCTGGCCGAGGCGTTTGCCGAGCGGCTGCACCATTTCGTGCGCACGGCCCTGTGGGGCTATGCCGAGGGCGAGCAGCTGACCAACGAGGCGCTGATCAAGGAGCAGTATCGCGGCATCCGCCCGGCACCCGGCTATCCCGCCTGCCCCGAGCACAGCCTGAAGCCGGTGCTGTTCGAGATGCTCGACGCGCACAAGGCCACCGGCATCAGCCTGACCGAAAGCTTTGCGATGCTGCCGACTGCAGCGGTCAGCGGCTTTTACTTCGGCCACCCGCAGAGCGAATATTTCGGCGTGGCGCGCGTCGGGCGCGACCAGCTGGAGGATTATGCCGCGCGGCGCGGGATCAGCGTCGAGCTGGCGGAGCGGTATCTGCGGCCGAATCTGGATTGAGGATCAGGCCGGCCGGGCGATTCCTGCCCGGTCGGCCGGGGTCTCGACCGGTGCGTCGCGCTCCTTGCGCTCCGAATAGCGGTCGACCAGTTGCGCCGCGTGCGGGCGGATCAGGATGGTGAAGCGGACCAGCTCCTCCATCACGTCGACGATGCGGTCATAATAGCTGGACGGCTTCATCCGCCCGTCGGCGTCGAATTCATCATAGGCCTTGGCCACCGACGACTGGTTGGGGATCGTCACCATCCGCATCCAGCGACCGAGGATGCGCAGCGTGTTGACGCTGTTGAAGCTCTGCGATCCGGCGCTGACCTGCATCACCGCCAGCGTGCGGCCCTGGGTCGGGCGCAGCCCTTTATAGGCGAGCGGGAGGTGGTCGATCTGAAGTTTCATGATCCCGGTGATCTGCCCATGGCGTTCGGGGCTGCACCACACCTGCCCCTCCGACCACATCGAATGCTCGCGCAATTCGTGGACGGCGGGGTGATCATCGCCCGCAATCTGATCGGGCAGCGGCAGGGTCGAGGGATCGAAGATGCGCGTTTCAGCGCCGAAAAACTGCAGCAGCCGCGCCGCCTCTTCGACGCACAGCCGCGAATAGGAGCGTTCGCGCAGAGAGCCGTAGAGCAACAGGATGCGCGGCGGCGGGTCGCCCGCGCCAAGGCCGAGCGCGGGGCGGTCATGGGCGTAGCGGCGGTCGAGGGCCGGAAGATGGTCGGGGTCCGACAGGGTACGCAGGGGCATCGGGTGGGCCTTCAGGAGTTGGGGAAGCTGCCGCGCGTGCGGTTGGCGAAGGCGACCAGGCTGAGCATCACCGGCACCTCGACCAGCACGCCGACCACGGTGGCGAGCGCCGCGCCGCTCGACAGGCCGAACAGGCCGATCGCGACCGCCACTGCCAGCTCGAAGAAGTTCGACGTGCCGATCAGCGCGCACGGGGCGGCGATATTGTGCGGTACGCGCCACGCCTTGGCCGCGGCATAGGCGATGGCGAAGATCGCATAGGACTGGATCAGGATCGGCACCGCGATCAGCGCGATCAGCAGCGGGTTGGCGACGATCGTTTCCGCCTGGAACGCGAACAGCAGCACCACGGTGGCGAGCAGGCCGATGATCGACCAGGGCTTGAGCCGGGCGGTGAAGGCATCGACCGCGCTGGCGTCCCCGCCATGCGTGGCGACCACCCGGCTGCGGGTGATGGCGCCCGCCGCCAGCGGGATCACGACATAGAGCGCGACCGACAGCAGCAGCGTCTGCCACGGCACGACGATATCGGTAACGCCGAGCAGCAGCGCGACGATCGGGGCGAAGGCGACGATCATGACGAGGTCGTTCACCGACACCTGCACCAGCGTATAGGCCGGGTCGCCCTTGGTCATCTGGGCCCAGACGAACACCATCGCGGTACAGGGGGCGGCGCCGAGCAGGATGAGCCCGGCGATATACTGCTGGCCCAGGTCGCGCGGGATCAGATCGGCATAGATAAAGTCGAAGAACAGGATCGCGAGCGCGGCCATGGTGAAGGGCTTGATCAGCCAGTTGACGACCAAAGTGATCACCAGCCCCTTGGGCTTGCGCCCGACGTCGCGGATGCTGGCGAAATCGACCCCGACCATCATCGGATAGATCATCGCCCAGACGAGTACCGCGACGACGAGGTTGACCGAGGCCACTTCCAGCCCCGCCAGCGCCGTGGTGATGCCCGGCGCGATCAGGCCAAGCGCGAGGCCGGCAAGAATCGCCAGAGCGACCCAGAGCGAAAGCCAGCGCTCGAACAGGCCGAGCGGGGAGGAGGTGTCGGTCATGGTGGTCCTGTCAGGTTAGGGTCTGTACTCGATTGGAACGGGGATCGAGATTGCTCAGGCAAGGCCGCCGGCAAGGAGCGCAGCGCAGCCGCGTAGCTTGAGCTACGCGCAAGCAAGCGACGCCGTCCGGCGGCCTTGCCTGAGCAACCCCGCAGGGGCGGGCGCCTTTTGGCGCATGGCGTCGTCGCTTGTCGGTCACGATGCTTCGGCATCGCTCCCTTCGCGCTCCTCGCCCTGCGCCAAAATCCGCTCCGTCTCGACCCCGTTCCAATCGAGTACAGACCCTAGTCGATTGCCGGCGGCGTCGACGACGCGCTCGCCATCTTCCTTGGCAAAGGCGCCGCGCTGGGCCGCGGGGAGCAGGTCGAGCACCGCTTCGGACGGGCGGCACAGCGCGACGCCGAGCGGGGAGACGACCACGGGCCGGTTGATCAGGACCGGGTGCTCCAGCATCGCGTCGAGCAGCGCATCGTCGGACAGCGCCGCGTCGTCGAGGCCGAGTTCGGCATAGGGCGTGCCCTTCTCGCGTAGCCAGTCGCGCGGGCTCGCCCCGGCGCGGGCGAGCAGATCGACCAGCAGCGCGCGGCTGGGCGGGGTCTTCAGATACTCCACCACGTGCGGCTCGATCCCGGCATTGCGAATCATCGCCAGCGCGTTGCGCGATGTGCCGCAATCGGGGTTGTGATAGATGACGATATCGACCGGTGGGTTCATGGCGCGTCTCTCAGCAGCAGGCGGGGATGGGGGCGGGCGCGCAGTCGGCACCTGCGCAGCAATTTTCCATGAGATAGCCGATCAGGCCGTTCATCGCGGCATAATCGGCGGCGTAGATCAGCGAGCGCCCCTGCCGCGTCTGGCTGACCAGCCCGGCGCGGTTGAGATGGCCGAGATGGAAGGAGAGCGATGAGGCGGGGACACCGAGCTTTTCGGCGATCGCCCCGGCGGGGAGTCCGGCTGGCCCGGCCTGAACGAGCAGGCGGAACAGCGCGAGGCGATGTTCCTGAGCCAGTGCGGACAGGGCCGTGACGGCTGTCTCGTCAGTTGTTTCCATATTCGTCGAAATATCGAAGCGACAGCCAGCAGGCAATGCTTATTTCGACTTTTGTGGAAAGGTTGAGCGTCGTGCGAGCGGGCCTGACTCGTGCCGCAAAATGGCGTATACTCGCGCAAACGACCGGAGAGCATGCCATGGCCAAGTTCCCGAAGATCGACAGCCCCTGTCCCTACAAGGCCGATCTGGCCGCGATCATGGACGGCGATTTCTGTCGCATGTGCAAGCGCGAAGTGTTCGACCTGTCCGGCTGGAGCGATGGCGAGCGCGTCGCGTTCCTGAAGGGATGCGAGACCGAGGTGTGCGTGCGCTACACGATCCCGGTGCGTCCCGCGCTGGCCGCTGCGGCGCTGGCGGCGGCGGTGGTCGGGCTGCCCGCGGCGGCGCAGGATGTGGCGCCGACGCCGATCGAGGTCGCGACCCCGGACGAGGACTATGACATGATCATCGTCGGTGGGATCAAGGATCCCAACGCGGTGGCGATGGTCGAGGATCCGGCCGATGCGAGTCTGCCCGAACTGCCGGTGGTCTATGACGACGCGCCGCAGCCGGTCACGGTGAAGCCCGCGTCCTGACCTCCGCCAGCGATTGCCAGTCGAGCAGGCTGGCGAGCTGACCCGCCGCCGTGATCGAGCGCGCATCGCCATCGCCGATGGTGAGCGCGATATGCGTGGCGTCGAACCCGTCGAGCGACATGTCGAAGCTGCGCCACGCGCCGTCGACATAGGCGAGCGTCCAGCTGTGCGGCATGAACACGTTGCTGACCCCGTGATAGCGTTCGCGCGAATAGACGAGGCCGCTGGCGACGCGGGTAGGGATGCCCGCCGCGCGCCCGAGGGCCGCGAGCACCACCGCATCCTCGGTGCAGTCGCCAGCGCCCGATGCCAGCGCATCGGCGGCGCTGCGATGGCCGGTAAAGTCGATGCGCTGCATCACCGTCCGAGCGCGGACCGCCAGTTCCTCCATCGTGCGCGCAGGCGATAGCTGGCGGCGGATCACCGGGCGGGCGAGCGCCATGACGCGGGGATGGTCATGCTGCAGCCAGGCGGTGGCGCGGCGCGCATCGGCAAGGGTCGCGGGATCGTCGGGCAGGCCGGGGCCGCAGCGGGTGCAGATGTCGAGCGTCACGCCGGTCGCGTCGGCGCTCACCCGCTGCTCACCGGTTACGGGCGGGGCAAAGGCGATGCCGTCGATAAAGCCGAAACGGTAGCGGATATGGCCCTGCGCAGCGGCGGGGCCGATCCGCACCGGCGACTTGGCCATGACGTTGCGGAGCAGGCGATAGGGCGGATGCGGGCGCAGCGCGGTATCGCGATCGGCGGGGCGGGTAGTTACCGCCACACCGAACATCGGCTGGATCGCCGCGACGATGCGCCCCGTTGCGTCGAGATCGAGCCGCATGATCCCGCGCAGCTCCGCGCCCTCATAGCGTTTGCGCAGCACCGTCAGCGTGTCGGAGCGCTGGGTCGGCGCGCGTTCGATCGTCACGCGCTCGACCAGCCCGGCGGCGGGGTTGAGGTTGAGAAAGGCGAGTGGCGCGTCGCCGGTCCAGCCGCGCATCAGCCCCTCGCCGTTGTCGAAGCGGGTGCCGGGGGGCAGCGCGACGCGGGTGATGTGGCGACCGCTTTCGCTCTGGCGGGTGATGGTGGCGCTGGTCGCCGCGATCCGGGTTTCGGTGCGGCGGATGGTGCGGCCGTCGCGCGACTCGGTCACGATCAGCAGCGGGCGGCCCGATCCGTCGAAGCGGGTCGTGGTCGTGTCGGTCAGTGTGGTGCTCGGTCGTTCGCCATCGGCCAGCCGGAGTTCGCGCAGTTCGACCGTCTCGCGGCCCTCGGGCAGCGCGCGGCTGGCGGTGCTGGCATGACCCAGCACCGCGCCGGCATCGTCGGCGATGACGTACCAGCCCTGCGGCGCGGGATCGGCCTCACGCGCGCCGGGCAGTGCTGCGATGGCGAGGATGAGAAGCGGCAGGCGGCGCAGCATCCGGTGATGCTACGACGCGAGAGTGCATGGTGCTAGGCCGCAATATCCTCCCCCGCCAGGGGGAGGTGGCGCCGAAGGCGACGGAGGGGGAGGACGCACTGCCGCAAGACCCTTGAACGAGTCGCCGTCCTCCCCCTCCGTCACGCTGACGCGTGCCACCTCCCCCTGGCGGGGGAGGATTGAGACTTACCCCGCCTCGCCGCCCGACAGATCCTGATAGAACATCAGCGCATTGCCATCGGGGTCGTAGAAGGTGAGCAGGCGCACCATGCCCGGAATTTCGTTGATCGGGCCGTCCTGGCGCACGCCGGCGGCATCCAGCGCCGCCTTGGCTGCGTCGAGATCGGTGACGCCGAAGGTAAGGGTTGCGCCGCCGGGGCCGCCCGCGCTCTCGACCTGCGACAGGCCGATACTGACGCGCGCGACCGACGAGGTCAGCTCGCACCATGCAATCTCGTCCATCCGGTACATCAGCGTCATGCCGAGCACATTCTCGTACCACGGGATCGAGCGGTCGAGGCTGGTGACGCTGAGCGCGCAGGTCAGTCCGCCGTCATAGCTGATCGCTGTCGTGGTTGCCTCAACAGTTGCTTCGCTTGCCATATCGTCCTCCCGACTCTATGGTTCCATTTGTATAGTAGATTGTGATTTGGTCAAGCGCGTGGATGATCCGGTTCTGACAAGTGCGGTGCTGCAGCGGCTGGCGGCGGGGCGGTGGACGATCCCCGTGCTGGCGCTGCTCAGCCGCGAGCAGGGATCGCGCTTCGCGGTGATCGAGCGGCGCTTTTCGCTGTCGCGCAACAGCCTCACGCGGACGCTGGCGTATCTGCGCGAACAGGGCTGGGTGATGCCCAATCCCGGCCATGGCCACCCGCTGCGCCCCGAATATGTGCTGACCGACAGTGGCCGCGCGATCGGCGCGGCGTGCGAGCGGATCGAGGATGTGCGCGCGCGGCTGGGGCTGGAGGCGCCTGATCTGTCGCGCTGGACATTGCCGGTGGCGGGCGGGCTGGGTGAGGACTGGACCCGCTTCAACGCGCTCCAGTCGCGGCTGGCCCCGGTCACGCCGCGCGCGCTGTCGCTGACGCTACAGGCGATGATCGGGCAGGATCTGGTGATGCGGCGGCTGGAGGACCGGTTTCCGCCGGTGGCGCTCTATGGCCTTACCGGGCGGGGGCGGTGGCGGGGTGATCAGGCCGCCGTGCCATGCCCCTGCGCCAGATATTCCTCCGACTGCATTTCCATCAGGCGGCTGACGGTGCGTTCGAACTCGAACTTGCCGTCGCCCTCGGCATAGAGGTCGATCGGGGCGGCGTCGGCCATCGCCAGCAGCTTGACCTTATGCTCGTACAGCGCGTCGATCAGCGTAACGAAGCGCGCGGCTTCGTTGCGGTTTTCCGGGCCCAGGCGCGGGATGCCGACGATGATGACGGTGTGATAGCGCCGCGCGATGGCAAGATAGTCGGATGCGCCGCGCGCCTCCTCGCACAATCGTTTGAACGAGAAGACGGCGACGCCCTTCAGCGCCTTGGGCACGTGCAGCGTGCGGCCCTGCACCGACAGGTCTTCGCCTGGCACATGCGCGGCATCCTCGACCGGGTAATCGGTCAGGCGGAAAAAGGCGGCGGAGAGGGTGGCGGTGTTGGCCGGGCTGTTGGGCACCAGCCACATGTCCATGACGCCCAGCCGGTCGCGGCGATAATCGGTCGGGCCGTTCAGCGGCAGGACGTCGAGCTTTTCCTTGAGCAAAGCGATGAAGGGCAGGAAGCTGTCGCGCTGCAACCCGTCCTTGTACAGGTCGTCGGGCGGGCGGTTCGATGTGGCCACCACCGTCAGCCCCTCGGCCATCATCGCGGTGAACAACCGGCTGAGGATCATCGCGTCGGCGGTGTTGTTGATCACCATCTCGTCGAACGCGAGCAGGCGCAGGTTTTCGGCGATTGCCTTGGCGACCGGCGGGATGGGGTCGCCCGCTTCCTTCTTGCGCTCCTCGGCGATGCGCGCGTGGACCTCCATCATGAACTCGTGGAAATGGACGCGGCGCTTGCGCTCGATGCGGACGCAGCCGAACAGCAGGTCCATCAGCATCGATTTGCCGCGCCCGACGCCGCCCCACATGTACACGCCGCGCGGTGCCTCCGGCGCGCGGCGGGCGAGGCGCCACAGCACGCTGCCCTTGCGCGGTCCCTGTTCGAGTTCGTGCGCGAGATGGGCGAGGCGGCGCGCGGCGGCGGCTTGATCGGGGTCGGCGCGCAACTCGCCGGCGGCGACCAGCGCCTGATAGCGTTCGAGCACGCCGGTCATGGCACCGGCGATGATTTGCGCACGGTGCCGGAGAAGCTGGCGAGGACATTGTCCTCCTGCCGCACCAGCCCGCGCATGAACAGCATTCGCCCGGTTTCGCGCAGCAGTTCGACCTCGGCCACGATGGGCTCACCGATGCGGCTGGTGCCGATGAATTGCGCCGACAGGTCGAGCGTCACTGCGCCCCCCGCCGAGAGCACGCCAAAGCTGCGCGCGGCGGCGAACAGGGCGACGTCCATGAAGCCGAGCAGCGCGCCGCCATGGGTCGAATCGCGCAGGTTCGAATGTTCGCGCCCCGGCACCATCCGCACCAGCGCCTTGCCACCCTCGATCCGGGTCAGGATCGGGCCGAGAAAGGCGTTGAACCGGGTCGGGTCGCGCAGCTCCCAGCGCTTCCACCCCGGATGGTCGGGATCGTCCAGATAGACGAAATGCGTGTCGGCCTGCGACAAGTCAGGGGGCGCCGAGGCGGATCAGACGACCCGCTCGGCTTCCATCTTCTTGATCTCGGCAATCGCCTTGGCCGGGCTCAGGCCCTTGGGGCAGACATTGGCGCAGTTCATGATCGTGTGGCAGCGATACAGACGGAACGGATCCTCCAGATCGTCGAGCCGCTCACCGGTCATCTCGTCGCGGCTGTCGGCCAGCCAGCGATAGGCCTGAAGCAGGATCGCCGGGCCGAGGAACCGGTCGCTGTTCCACCAATAGCTGGGGCAGCTGGTCGAGCAGCAGGCGCACAGGATGCATTCGTACAGCCCGTCGAGCTTCGCGCGGTCGTCCGGCGACTGCAGCCGCTCCTTGCCCGAAGGCGGCGGGGTGACGGTCTGCACCCACGGCTTGATCGAGGCATATTGCGCGTAGAAATGGGTGAAGTCGGGGACCAGGTCCTTGATCACGTCCATCGCGGGCAGCGGGGTGATCTTGATGTCGCCCTTGATATCCTCGATCGCGGTGGTGCAGGCGAGGCCGTTCTTGCCGTCCATGTTCATCGAGCACGACCCGCAAATGCCTTCGCGGCACGACCGGCGGAAGGTGAGCGAGGGGTCGATCTCGGACTTGATCTTGATCAGCGCGTCCAGGACCATCGGGCCGCATTCGTCGAGGTCGATGGTGAAGCTGTCGTAGCGCGGGTTTTTCCCCGAATCCGGGTCATAGCGATAGATGGTGAAGGTTTTTTTCCGCGTCGCACCGGCCGGGGCAGGATGCACCTTGCCCTTCGTGATCTTGCTGTTCTTCGGCAGGACGAAATCGGCCATTCTGAACCCCTAATCATCACCACGGACCGGGCGGCCGCGCGGGTCGATCCGGTCCAGATACGGGGGCCAGATACATAACCCCCGGCGACGCTGCAAATGGAAGCAGCATCGCGCCCCATATGGCGTTGTCACGCCATGGTTCAACGCATTTTATGCGGGATTTGTGCGGGTCGGGCGCGGAACTGTCGCGAAGATCAGATCACGTCGAGCACCAGCCCCAGGTCGCGCGCTTCCTCCGCCTCCAGATACAGGTTCGACGGCGCCTTTTTGCACAGCTCCTCGAACGCCAGTTTCGACCCGGCGACGATGTCGCGGAACCCTTCTTCCTCGATGCGGATCGATTCCTCGATCTCGTGCAGCTTGGCCTGGAGGATCGGGACGAGCGTCTTGAGCGGACCTTCGAGATGAATGTCGGCGGTGAGCTTGCGTTCATGGATCATCAGCCGTGTGCCCTGGGTCAGGAAGCGTTTGTCGACCGGGAAATGCGCCATGAAGGTCGCGCCGGCCGAATAGACCGCGACCTTGCCCAGGAACAGGATCTCGCGCCCGGTGAACTCGCGCAGCAATCGCACTTCGTCGCCCATCAGCCGCGCCACTTCCGGATCGCCACCCAAGGTAGAGATGGCGATCACCAGCGTCCCCTCGGTCGGCGCATTGGCGAGTTGGTCGCGAAAACTCTGATACATCGCATGGTCGACCGGGCCGGACAGGCAGATGTGCGGCGTCGCGAGCAGCGGGTAGCGCGTGCTGTAAGGGGCTGGCGCGGCGGGCGCGGAAGGCGCGTCGGTGGCCGGGGCGGGGATGTCGAATGTCTGTGGCATCGCCCGCGCAACCATCGGCCGGGGACTAGGTTCCCGCTCCCGACGCCGAAGGGCATCGCGCACGCCGATCGCGATCAGCGCGAGGCCCGCCGCGATGAGCGCAATAAAGGCGAGGGGGATGAGGGGTGCCACGCCGCTTCAACCCGCAACCGCGCGAAAGGATCAGCGTCAGGGCCCTTTGAGGCTGTCGATCGACGGCTTGCCTACCGGGGGCGTTGCGACCTTGGGCATGCGCGCCTCGAGCGGGGTGAGCCAGGCGGCCACGCCATCGCCGATGCTGCGCTGGGGCAGTGAGGGCTTGAGCCGCGCGTCGCTTTCCCAGCGCGCGATCTGGGCGACCGCCTCCTCCGCCGCGCTGGCGAGCGGTTGCGGCTTGCGCAGCGCGCGGTTGACCAGCGCGTCGCCGAAAAAGGTCCAGTCATTCTCCGCCATGCAGCCGAACGAGGAGCGGTCGGACGACGCCGCGCTGAGGATCGCGGTCTGCGGCCCCGAAAGCACCGGCACGAACACGCCCGAGTAACAGGCGCTGACGATCAGCAGCCGCCGCTCGATCCCGTGCGCGCGCAGCAGCGCGGCGAGGCGGCGGGGCGAGATCGCGCCGAACCCCTCGTTTCCATCATTATACACCACCCCGAACGGCGCGCCGTGGCTGGTGGTGTAGAGGACCAGCACATCCTCCTTCTCGTCCATTTGCTCGGCGATGCGGGCGAGGGCCGCTTCGATATTGATCGGCGATCCCATCGGCAGCGCGGATGGTGCCTTACCGTCGCTGCCGCCCAGCACGATGGTGCGCCCGACCGCGTCGTAGCGGCGCGCGAGCACCTTGCCCGCCTCCCGCGCCTCGCGCCCGAACACCGGATCGCTGTCGAGCGCGACCGACAGGACATAGGCGTCGACCACCCCCTTGCGCTGCGGCAACACCGGGCCGAGCGCGCGGGTGAGGCGGCGATGTTCGGCCAGGGCATAGCTGGCGGGCCGGTCGCGTTCGATCTGGGTGCCGCCATCGGCCTGCTGCACCACCTCCTCCGGCGTCGAGCGCGCAATGCCCGGCGGCGGGGGGGCGCTGTGGCGGGGCGGGGTATAGGGTGACTGCTGCGCGGACGCGACCGGGAGCGCGAGCAGCGCCAGAGCAAGTGGCAGGATCGAATGCATCAAATCACCCCCTTGAGAGGAAGGTGCGTGTGCGATGCGGTCCGGTCAAGTCGGGCGCGCCGAAGTTGCTGCCGGTACCGGATTTTGGTAATGTGTCGCCTTGGCCGCCAAGAACACCAGCGTCGCCCTGGGCGACCACTTCACCGCCTTCGCCGCCCAGCAGGTCGCGTCGGGGCGCTATGGCGCGGTGAGCGAGGTCATCCGCGCGGGGCTGAGGCTGCTGGAGGATGAGGAGCAGCGGCTTGCCGAACTGCGCGCCGCGATTCGGGAGGGGGACGACAGCGGGGAACCGGAAGCGTTCGATTTCCAAGGTTGGGTGGCGCAGAGGGCGTAAATCAAGTTTGCCCTAAGACCATCCTCGCGTATCAGTAAAACATAGACGACACTTTAATCATCGGCCGGTATTACGGCATCGAGTATTTTCAGAACATTTTTGAAAGCAGGATTGTCGGGCGCCAGCTGGTCGGATATCGTTAAATCCTCGAGTGCGCCATCTATATCGCCGCTCAATGCCTTCGCTCTTGCGCGACCAGCGTAATGGGATGGTTGTTTCGGCTGCAGGTGAATGAATCTGTCGTAAACTTGAATTGCCTCAGAGTATCTTCTCTGCCGTACCAGTTCGATGGCGCTGACGCCAAACATGCTCGCCGCTTCCTGTAGAAGGAAGTTCAATTCATTCTTTTTTCCGTCCAATGTTGGCCGGGCAATTAACTCGTCTGCGGGCAGTTGGTCGAGTCCCGACCGAATCTCACGCTCAAGCTTCTCATTAATTTCGTATATTCTGTCAAATTCTTCATCGGCAGCGCTGACGATGCCCGCAAGTCTCAAAAATCGTTTACGAAGATCGGGGTCTTTTCGGGTCGATTTGTATTGAATACGATGTTCATTTTCCGCCCATGCATGCTGAAGGGCGGTTCTGATCTGTATTTCGAAGGGGAGGTCGCAGAGTCCATCATATTCGCCTAGGGATTTTCGAACATCCCCTAGCTTAACAATCAGATGGTGGCTTTCATAGCCAAGCTTTCCTTCTTCAAGAAGCTTCTCTGCTTTGTTTTCCTCTTCCAGGACGGTGAAATTTTCTCTAACTAGAGAGAAAACTTGATCGACATTGCGCTTTGCAATAACGACTACGCGAAACCCGACGAGGTCTGTTATCTCATCTATTGGGTTGGTATATTTAAGATTTGACGATTTTACTTTATTTGCTTTTTCGTAAAAGCTGTCAAATTTTTTCACTCGATGACTTAGTGCAACTACCACTCGTGCGGGGATTATTCGAGTGAGTACACCTTCGACTGCAGGGCAGAGTGCCTCGAGCGTAACTCGACGTTTCTGAAACTCCGCAAGCAACTCGTCTTTTGGATGGAGTTGCAGCCCAGACATGCTCAATACACCCGCTTCTTCGGCTTGATATACTCGACCTCGTCGGTGAGCGTGTAGTCATGGACCGGGCGGTAGTCGATCGCGACCGCGCCGCCCTTGCCGCCCCAGCCTTCGAAGCTCGCAACGGTGTGCTTCATCCAGGTCGCGTCGTCGCGATCCGGGAAGTCCTCGTGCATATGGGCGCCGCGCGATTCCTTGCGGTTGTCGGCGCTGCGGATGGTGACGACGGCTTGGCTGATCAAATTGTCGAGCTCGAGCGTCTCGATCAGGTCGGTGTTCCAGATCAGCGAGCGGTCGGTCACGCCGACATCGTTCATGCTCTGATAGATAGCGTCCATCTTGGTGACGCCTTCCGCAAGCAGCGCGGTGTCGCGGAACACGGCGGCGTGCTGCTGCATCGCGCGCTGCATGTCGGCGCGGATCTTGGCCGTCGGGGTTCCGCCCTTGGCGTTGCGGAAATGGTCGAGGCGGGTGAGCGCATACTCCTCCGACCCCTTGGGCAGCGGGTTGTGCGGCGTGTTGGGCTTGAGCAGCTCCTTGAGCCGCAGGCCGGTCGCACGGCCGAACACGACCAGGTCGATCAGGCTGTTCGAACCCAGGCGGTTGGCACCGTGCACCGACACGCACGCCGCTTCGCCGACCGCGAACAGGCCGGGGACGACCGCATCGGGGTTGCCGTCGCGCAGCTGCACGACTTCGCCATGATAGTTGGTCGGCACGCCGCCCATATTGTAATGGACGGTCGGGACCACCGGCAGCGGCTTCTTGGTCAGGTCGACACCGGCAAAGATCTTGCCGGTCTCGGTGATGCCGGGCAGCCGCTCGGCCAGCACCTTCGGATCGATGTGATCGAGGTGCAGGAAGATATGGTCGCTGTCCTTGCCGACGCCGCGCCCTTCGCGGATTTCCATCGCCATCGAACGCGCGACGACGTCGCGGCTGGCAAGGTCCTTGGCCGAGGGGGCGTAGCGCTCCATGAAGCGCTCGCCTTCGGAGTTGGTCAGGTAGCCGCCCTCGCCGCGCGCGCCTTCGGTGATCAGCACGCCCGCGCCGTAGATGCCGGTCGGATGGAACTGGACGAACTCCATGTCCTGCAGCGCGATGCCTGCGCGCAGGGCCATGCCGTTGCCGTCGCCGGTGCAGGTGTGGGCGCTGGTCGCCGACTGATACACGCGCCCGCCGCCGCCTGTGGCCAGGACCACGGCATGCGAGCGGAAGCGGTGGATGCTGCCATCCTCCATGCACATCGCGATCACGCCACGGCACGCACCGTTTTCCATGATCAGGTCGAGCGCGAAATATTCGATGAAGAAGTCCGCGTCATATTTCAGCGACTGCTGGTACAGCGCGTGCAGCATCGCGTGGCCGGTGCGGTCGGCGGCGGCGCAGGTGCGCTGCACCGGGGGGCCTTCGCCCATATTCTGCATATGGCCGCCGAACGGGCGCTGATAGATGGTGCCATTGTCGTTGCGGCTGAACGGCACGCCGGCATGTTCCAGCTCGATCACCGCTGCCGGGGCTTCGCGCACCATATATTCGATCGCGTCCTGGTCACCCAGCCAGTCCGACCCCTTGACGGTGTCGTACATGTGCCAGGTCCAGTGGTCGGGCTGTTGTTGCCGAGCGAGGCGGCGATGCCGCCCTGCGCCGCCACGGTGTGGCTGCGGGTCGGGAACAGCTTGGTGATGCAGGCGGTCTTGAGACCCGCTTCGGCGCTGCCCATGGTGGCGCGCAGGCCCGAGCCGCCGGCACCCACGACGACGGTGTCGTAGGTATGGTCGATGATCTTGTAGGCTTCGCTCATTACTTGACGACCCCGATGAAGGCGATCTTGGCGATCGCGAAGACGCCCGCGGCAGCGCCGGCATAGGCATAGAAGTTCAGCAGCAGCATCGAGAAGAAGGCCAGGCCCTTGTCGTGGACATAGTCCTCCAGCATGACCTGCATGCCCAGGCGCAGATGCATGAAGATGCTGACGACCATCAGCATCAGCGGCACGGCGACCAGCGGATTGTGGATCCAGTTGACCACGCTCTCATAATCGAGGCCGGGCAGCGCGATCAGGCTGAAGAGCAGCCACAGCACCAGCAGCAGATTGCCGATGGCGGTGTAGCGCTGTGCCAGCCAGTGGTGCGCGCCATGCTTGGCCGAGCCAAGACCGCGGACGCGGCCGATTCCGGTTCCGGTACCCATCAGAATTTCCCCAGGCAGATCGCGGCCCAGAAGGCGGCGGTGGCGATCGTCGACAGCACGAAGGTCAGGATCGACCAGGTCTTGCTGGTCTTCAGGTCATAACCCGCACCCATGTCGAGCACGAAGTGACGCAGACCCGAGAAGAGATGCTGGAAGAAGAACCAGGACAGGCCCGCCATGACCAGATAGCCGATCGGCGAGGTCGCGCAGGTGACGAAGGTGGCATAGGCTTCCGGGCCGGTCGCA
>VYKS01000288.1_pt1 | contig 23582 bp, 20 predicted proteins | sample 5114511 | NCBI WGS metagenome assembly VYKS01 (sample SAMN12291795, study PRJNA351875) | freshwater metagenome | isolation source: freshwater lake | place: USA: Michigan, Gull Lake | collected 2011-07-05 | reverse complement strand
ATCTTCGCCCCCGTTTAGCCCTGCCATACATACGGGTAAAGTTAAGCCACATTCCTGTTTCGTCTAAGAATACTAAGTTCTCGGTCAAGATTGACCAAAAAAGTACCTTATAATATGCTCTTGCCATATGTATTTTTTTAATGTCTATCCCATTATATCTCGTCCCCTTCTTTATGAAAACTGCAATAGCGGAATAGTTACTTCAAACATCGATCCAGTTCCGATTTGGCTCTTAACAGAAATTTGAAATTTGCCCCTGATGCAAATCCACGCTTTTCATGATGATCGCTAGCCCCAGTCGTAAACAACTGTAGCTTTTATCATGCCGCGATCGCGATCTGGTTGTAATTGAAATCCTAATTTACGACAAATACTTTGCATCTTGTAATTGCTCAATAGAATATAGCCCACGATCGCCTCAAGTTTTTCTTCTCTGCCGATTTCCAAGATCAGTTTCATTAATTCTGTGCCTAAGCCTTCATGCTGAAAGCGATCGCTAACGATTACGGCAAATTCGGCCTTATTAGTACCATGCAGTTTGCTCAGTCTTCCCACTCCTAAAATCTCATGGTTTGATGTTTGCGGGTTTTTGAAGTCAGCGACCAAGACGATTTGCCGATCGTAATCGATAAAGCAAATTCGCTTCAGGCGTTCGTGAGCAATGCGATGCTGTAACTTTAAACTATGAGCGTAACGCAGGTAGATACTTTCATCGGAGAGGCTTTGATGAAAACCCACCATCAGAGTTTCGTCTTCAGGACGAATTGGGCGAATTATGAGGCGGTCGCCCGCAGCCGATTCCCAGTCTCGAATGTATTTGGTGGGATAGGGACGAATGGCAGGTGTTTGACCAAGGTCGGCGCTGGCATGGATGAGAACTCGCGCATCAAGGGCGATCGTACCTTCCGGTGAAACTAAGAGAGGATTGATATCAATTTCACGAATTTGGGACTGTTCAACTACGAGCTGACTAAAATTAACCAATAGTTGTTCTAGTTTGGCTAAATCGATAGCTTTTCGACCGCGAACACCTTGCAAGGCTCTATATATTTGGGTTTGTTCCATCATTCGTTTTGCTAAGGTGGTATTTAACGGAGGTAGGGCAAGGGCGCGATCGCGAAAGACTTCTACCAATTGACCGCCCATACCAAATAGGATGACGGGACCAAATTGAGGATCGATGCTGCTTCCTAAAATGAGTTCGTAGCCTTCCAGTTTAACCATCGGTTGGACGGTAACGCCCAAAAAGGCATGAGCATCGATCTTGCTAACTTTTATGGCAATGTCTGCAAAGGCGTGCTGAACAGCAGTGGCATCACAAAGATTTAAGTACACTCCGCCCACATCGGTTTTATGGGTAATGATCTCAGAGTGCAATTTGATGACGACAGGATAACCGCAGCGATCGGCAATTTCTACAGCTTCTTCTCCAGTAGTGGCAATCGTAGTGGCAATTGTGGGGATACCGTAAGCAGCGAGCAGTTGCTTTGATTCGTATTCCGTCAGTAAAGTGCGATCGCTATTATTTGCCTTAGCCAGAATTTGCACTACCAAATTGCGATCGGGTGCGAATAAATCCGAATCCGCAGGTAAGGAAGGAGTTTCATAAATCCCGCACAGATTATAGCTATAGCGCCACATATAGTTAAACATTCGCACGGCGGTATCTGGGTAAGGAAATGTAGGTATATTGGCTTGATTGAGAATCTGTTTTCCTGCGGCGACTTCCTGACCACCCATCCAACTTGAGAGAATTGGCTTACCTAGTTGGCAATGAGCCTTGAGCTTTTCCGCCGTTTGCGTGGGATCGGTCATCGCTTGGGGAGTCAAGATCACCAACATTCCATCACTATTAGGATCGTTGGCAACAACTTCTAAGGTCTGGGCATAGCGATCGCTACTGGCATCACCGAGAATATCAATGGGATTGTGATGACTCCATTGCGCGGGCAAAATACGATCAAGTTCTGTTAGAGTTTCTGGTGCTAGTTCCGACAATGCACCGCCGTCACTAATGAGCGCATCGGTAGCGATCGCCCCAGGTCCGCCAGCATTAGTGACAATCGAAAGCCGATTCCCCTTTGGGCGCGGTTGTTTAGCCAGAATTTCAGCCATATCAAAAAGGTCGGAAATCGTATGGACTCGCAACACACCACAACGACGGAAAGCGGCATTCAAAACTTCATCGCTGCCAGTTAAAGCCCCAGTATGGGAAGCTGCGGCTTTTGCAGCCGCTTCCGTATGTCCGACTTTGAGAACGATGATTGGCTTATCCATCGCCACTTCCCGCGCTGCAGAGAGAAATGCATGGGCATTACCAATCGACTCCATATACAACACAATGCTCTGGGTATGGGGATCGTCTCCGAGATATTCGATCAAATCGCCCCATCCAACATCCAACATCGACCCAATGGAAATGAAGGAGCTAAGCCCCACATTTTCGCCCAAACTCCAATCCAAAATCGAAGTGCAGAGCGCTCCACTTTGACTGATAAAGGCGACATTCCCAGAACGAGCAATCGCACCAGCAAAAGTGGCGTTTAATCCTATGACTGGATTCATCACACCCAAGCAGTTAGGACCGATAATTCGCATACGGTGGCGGCGCGCCTCTTCTAAAATCTCTCTTTCTAAGGCGGCTCCTGCCTCTCCCACTTCTTTAAAACCAGCGGAAACAATAATTACTCCTTGTACACCAGCGATCGCACATTCACGAATTACCTGTGGGACTGTGGCGGCAGGAGTGGCAATCACAGCTAAATCCACAGTTTCGGGAATGCTAGCCATATTCGGGTAAGCCTTAACCCCCAATACACTATGTCGGTGAGGATTTACGGGGAAAACAGTACCGCCAAAAGGGCTGCAAATGAGATTCCACAACAAGGTTCGTCCAACGCTGCCCTCTGTTTCGCTGGCTCCAATCACAGCAACTGAATGGGGATGAAAAATACAATCAAGTGGATGTCGTTCCGCTGCCAAAAAGTCGCGATCGCTTATAGACATTAGATCTGTTGAAATATCTGTTGAGATTTTATCCATGCCATCCTCATTTTAACTATCAATTCAGAATGAACTTCAGTACTAATTAAAAATCAGGTTTACTCTGCATCTAATCTTTACTAGTAATACATTAAGAATAAATTTGCAATATATAAATTATGATTAAGACTAGAACAAAGCGGCAGAAGTCTAGACACCTACTTTAATCGGCTAAGGCTTTGCCCTAGCAGTTTAACAGGGAGCATCCATACTAGTATTTTAGACGAGGTAATACATATAAATTGTAAATTGTTAAAGTTCTTAATTGCTTTATTGGGATAAATTCTTTTAACTTTAGCCTGTAAATACAAACGAATAATTAAATAAAACAATATCTGTGATTTCAAAGTCTTACTGACTAATTGTTATAAGTTCTAATTCTTATTAAGTCTCTAAAAAGTAATTACTACATAATTGAGTTACAACAATTATGTAGTTAACTTTTGTAATAATTTAACTACATTTCTATTTCCACTTAGGAGAAAGTCTATAATGTACTTATTAAAGATAGTAATTTATAAATAAAATTCATACATTTAAATTACATCTAAATTACATCTTAATTGGCGTTCTAGTGAAAATAATTTTAGAAATAAGGTTTAGGGAAAGAGGCTTTGCTTCATCAGTCCTAAATATCGTTTCTTAGGAACGCTGGCAAAATTCCCAGAATTGGAGATTAAAGCTATGTATGTTGAATGGCAGGGCTTTACTGAAGGAAGTTGGATGAAGGAAATCAATGTCAGAGATTTTATTCAAAAAAACTATACTCCTTACGAAGGTAATGCTGAGTTTTTGGCGGCACCAACCTTAAGAACCAAGCAACTTTGGCATGAAGTTCTAGGGTTAATGAACCAAGAACGAGAAAAAGGCATTCTAGATGTCGACACCAAAGTTCCCTCATCAATTACTGCCCATGAATCTGGCTACATCAATCGCGAATTAGAGAAAATTGTGGGCTTGCAGACCGATAAACCTTTAAAGAGGGGCATTATGCCCTGTGGCGGCATTCGCGTGGTTAAGGCTGGTTTGGAAGCCTATGGCTATAAGCTCGATCAACAGACTGAAGAGATATTCACGCAATATCGCAAAACCCACAACGATGGCGTGTTTGATGTCTACACCGATGAAATGCGAAGAGCCAGACGTTCGGGAATTATTACGGGTTTACCCGATGCCTACGGGCGGGGACGGATTATTGGTGACTATCGTCGCGTGGCTCTATATGGGGTCGATCGCCTAATTGACGACAAGAAGACGCAGAAAGAATCTCTTGATGTCGATGTGATGGATGAAGAAACCATTCGTCTACGCGAGGAACTATCAGAACAAATTCGCGCTTTGCTGGAACTAAAAGAAATGGCAGCTAAGTACGGCTGTGATATCGGTCGTCCCGCCATAACTGCCCAAGAAGCAGTGCAGTGGCTGTACTTTGGCTACCTAGGCGCCGTCAAAGAGCAAAATGGGGCAGCTATGTCCCTCGGTCGCGTCTCAACGTTTTTAGATATATATTTCGATCGAGATTTGCATCTTGGCAAAATTGCTGAGATAGAGGTGCAAGAACTGATCGATCACTTCGTCATGAAATTGCGCATGGTGAGGTTTTTACGCACGCCAGACTACAACGAGCTGTTCTCCGGTGATCCCACCTGGGTGACGGAAGCGATCGGCGGGATGGGGGCAGACGGGCGTACGCTTGTGACTAAATCTAGCTATCGCTTTTTGCATACCCTATCTAATCTGGGGGCAGCTCCAGAGCCAAATCTTACGGTTTTATGGTCAGAACGCCTACCGGAAAGCTTTAAACAATTCTGCGCGCAGATCTCTAGTGCTACCAGCTCCATTCAGTACGAAAATGACGATTTAATGCGTCCCACCTATGGTGACGACTATGCGATCGCCTGTTGTGTGTCGGTGATGCGAATTGGGAAACAGATGCAGTTCTTTGGTGCGAGGGTGAACTTAGCGAAGACTCTGCTCTATGCGATTAACGGTGGTAAGGATGAGAAGTCTGGGGATCAAGTCGCTCCAAACTTTGCACCGATTACAGAGGAATATCTTGATTATCAAGAAGTCAATGATCGCTTGCAACAAATGATGGCATGGCTGGCGAAGGCTTATATCAATACGCTCAACGTCATTCACTACATGCATGACAAGTACTGCTACGAACGCCTAGAAATGGCTCTACATGATCGGGATGTCTATCGAACGATGGCTTGCGGCATTGCTGGTTTGTCTGTGGTCTCAGATTCTCTTTCTGCGATCAAATATGCCAAGGTTAAGGTAATTCGCAACGATCTGGGCTTGGTGGTGGATTACGCTACCGAAGGCGGATATCCCCAGTATGGCAATAACGACGATCTCGCCGATAATATTGCCGTAGATTTGGTAGCCAGATTTATGAATGAGATCCGCAAGCATAAAACCTATCGCGGTGCCGTGCCCACTCAATCTGTTCTCACCATTACTTCTAATGTTGTCTATGGCAAAAAAACAGGGAATACTCCCGATGGTCGTAGGGCGGGCGAACCCTTTGCCCCAGGTGCAAATCCCATGCATGGTCGAGATCGGTGTGGGGCGATCGCCTCGCTCTCCTCTGTGGCTAAATTACCCTACAGTGAATGTCAAGACGGTATCTCTAATACCTTCTCGATCGTCCCGACAGCTTTGGGTAGATTAGAAAGCGATCGCACCAATAATTTGGTTAGTTTGCTAGATGGTTATTTCCACGATGGCGGCCATCACATCAATGTCAATGCATTGGATCGCCAGACTTTAATCGATGCCATGGAACACCCAGAAAACTATCCACAATTGACGATCCGCGTTTCTGGCTATGCCGTGAACTTCATTAAACTCACCCATGAGCAGCAAATGGATGTGATCAAACGCACCTTCCACGAACGGGTCTAAATCTATGTCTGGGATCGGTCGAATTCATTCCATCGAAACTTTTGGGACAGTGGATGGACCAGGAATCAGGTTTATCATCTTTACGCAAGGGTGCCCCCTACGGTGTCTGTATTGTCACAATCCCGATTGTCGTAACGCTCATGAAGGCAAAGAAGTTACGGTTGATTACTTGATGATAGAGATTGCTAAATGCAAATCTTACATCCGTAAAGGAGGCGTAACGGTAAGCGGTGGTGAACCTTTGATGCAAGCGAAATTTACAAGGGAAATTTTTCGGCGCTGCCATCAGTTAGGTTTACATACCGCTCTTGATACCTCTGGCTATTGTGATTTAGAAGTGGCAAAACCAGTTCTAGAAACTACCGATCTGGTCTTACTGGATATCAAATCCTACATTCCAGAACTCTATTACAAAGTTACGAGTGTGTCGATCGAGCCAACCTTAGCTATGGCTAGATATCTCAGCAATATCGACAAACCGACTTGGATCAGATTCGTTTTAGTGCCAGATCTCACGGATAGCAACGATAACATCAAGCAACTTGCCGATTTTATCGCTACCCTCACGAATGTAGAAAGATTGGAAGTTTTACCCTTTCATAAAATGGGGGAATATAAATGGGAACAATTGGGACTGCCCTATACCCTTCAACACACACCCCCTGCATCATCAGAACAGGTACAACAGGCAGTGAATATATTTCGCGATCGCGGGATCGATGCACTAGGAGCGATCGGAATTTGATTTTGATAATTTTCTCCCATTAATCCAAATTGCTAAGACAAAATTGCTAGGAGGCAAGAGATTATGTCACACAGATATCAGGAAAAGATTATTTCTCTTTGGATTGTCTTTCTACTGGGATTGCTCTTCCACACACAATTAGGATTGATGCCCTTGTTTCACGGGCTTGATGTGGTCACCGCGCATTCACAGAGCATGGCAGAGATTGCGCCGATTATGTGGTTGATGCTAGGCTTTTTCGCTTTGCCAATGGCGGCAATTGTCGGGACTGTGATGACCAATACAAGACGATATCGCTCCATGCACTTTGGATTTACCGTGGTTTACACCATGTTGAATTTATCGCATCTGATTGCCGATTTGGTAGTACAGCCGATCGCATGGTATCAAATCGCGCTCATGGTGATTCTACTTGCGATCGGGCTTTTGATTAACGTAGTTTCTTTCCAATGGATGCAAGATATTCCCCATAAGCATCTGGCACAGAAAATGAATGTCTAAAAAATATAGATTCACAGCAAAAAATACTGCCTAAGCAGAATTTGAGACTTTTACTCAAGCGCAAAAAACTTCGGTGTTTGATATCGCATCACGGGCGATCTATTTGCACTAATTCTAAACCAGCCAATTTTCCACAACCAAATTGGGAATCAAGTAGTAAAGTTAAATTAAGTGAGTCCTTTACAGGAACCACTTGTCTTCAGAACCGTAGGTGGGGAAATTAAATGGTGAGTAACCACAAGCTCAAACGTATTGGTATTCTGACCAGTGGGGGAGACTGTCCTGGGCTTAACGCTGTCATTCGGGCAGTTGTCAAAGTAGCAACCTATAAGTATGGATGGGAAGTCTATGGCATCCCCTATGGAACTGATGGCTTTATCGAACTGTTAGTCGGCAAGCGACAACCTGAAGACTTACGCATCAAAGAACATGGTTATGACATTCCTGGCTTGGTGCAGGGGTTAGATATTCTCTACTTTCTCAGTGGCAGTGTATTAGGTTCGATCAGTAAAGGAAATCCCGAACTACATGCTGACGATATCATTAAGGGTTACGAGAAACTAGGTTTAACCGCCTTAATCGTTATTGGCGGAGATGGAAGCATCGAGATTTTAGATGGATTAGCCCAAAAAGCTGCCGGCCAAGGAGCATCGTGGAATTGGGTGGCAATTCCAAAAACTATTGACAACGATATTCCCTTTACCGAAGCATCAGTAGGTTTTGATACGGCGGTTAATCGCGTTACTCAAGCTCTCTACGATCTCACTTTTACTGCCGCCAGCCACGATCGCGTGATGATCGTCCAAGTTATGGGGCGAGATTCGGGATATTTGGCGATGGAAGCAGGAATTGCAGGTGGTGCAGATGCGATCTTAATCCCCGAATTGACTCCCGTTTTAAATGAGCATGTAATCATGGGAGTCTGTCGTCATATCGGGCAATTACAGCAGAATGGCAGAAGGTTTGCGCTAGTGGTAGTTGCCGAAGGTGTAAAAAATCACCTCAATCAAAAAGAGCATTACATCGGTGATTATCTCGCCTGTCAAATTCAAGAATGTAGCAGGCTTTGCAGCATCGATTCCCCAGAAACCAGTAAAATCTATCCTTTCGATACTCGCGTTACAGTGTTGGGGCATGTCCAAAGAGGAGGTACACCAACCTCCACAGATCGCCTGTTGGCAACTGCTTTTGGTCGGGAAGCTGTAGATTTGATTGTTAATGGTAACTATAACCAGATGGTGATTTGGGAAAGTGGCAGGGTGAGTAGTGTTCCCATCAGTCGGGTAATTGAGCAAATCAAAAAGGGACGCAGAGAAAAGAAAGCTCCTTCACGGGTCGATCCTCAAGGTTTCTTGGTGAGAACGGCGCGGGATATTGGTATTTATGTGGGAGAAACGATTAGTGACGATCGGTAGACCTGCCAAGAAATAAATGAAACTGCAAATTTACAAGCGAAATATTTGAGGGATTATTACTAGCGGCAGCCATAGTAGGCGGCACAAGCACCTTCAGAAGAAACCATAGGTGCGCCGAGAGGTCTTTCAGGTGTACAGGCTTTGCCGAAACTAGGACATTCATGGGGTTTGCGAGTTCCTTGCAAAATTAACCCACTGATACAGAGAGGTGATTCGTGAAGATTAATCGAATTATCCTCACAGTGAAAGCGCTGTTGAGCATCGAAAGCGGCATACTTCTCTTTTACTTTGAGTCCACTTTGGGGAATTTCCTCTAGTCCTCGCCATTGTCGCGAAGTTACTTCAAAAATCTCTTGAATCATGGCGATCGCTTGTTGATTGCCATCTTTCCGCACAGAACGCGCATATTGATTTTCGACCTCGGCTTTACCTGCTTCAAATTGCTTTACACATAGATAAATCCCTTGCAAGATATCAATCGGTTCAAACCCTGTAACGATGATTGGGACTTGATATTGCCGTGCGATCGCCTCATATTCACCATAGCCCATCACCGTACATACATGTCCTGCCGCTAAAAATCCCTGCATGGTGCGATCGGGATTGCTCAGAATCGCCTCCATTGCGGGTGGGACAAGTACATGGGCGCAGAGAATCGAGAAGTTATCTAAACCTAATTGGTGAGCTTGGGCGATCGCTAAAGCTGTCGTCGGTGCAGTGGTCTCAAACCCAACCGCAAAAAACACGACTTGGCGATCGCGATGTTGTTGGGCGAGCTTTACGGCATCAAGGGGGGAATAGACAATACGAATATCTGCTCCAGAGGCTTTAGCACTTAATAGATCGGTGGTGCTACTGGGAACGCGCAACATATCACCGAAGGAACAGAATATAACTTGAGGATTATGGGCGATCGCGATCGCTTGATCGATTAAATGGATTGGTGTAACACAGACAGGACAACCGGGACCATGAATGAGGGTGATGTCTGAGGGGATGAGGCGATCGAGACCATATTTAACAATTGAGTGGGTTTGTCCGCCGCAGATTTCCATCAACGTCCAAGGGCGCGTAGTTATAGCAGCGATTGCCGATGCATATTCATGGGCGAGTTTTGCATCACGGTATTCGTCAATATATTTCATGGACTTTTAAGGCACGCTTCGCGTCATCAATTATGTATTTTCTGTAAGTCTTGCAAAGTTTGTTCTGCTTCTTCTGGATGGACAATTGCGATCGCTACTCCTGCATGAATAATTGCGTAATCACCGATTGTTACCTCAGGAAGAAAAGCAAGGTTAACTTCTTTAATAACACCACTAAAACTAACTTTTCCCGATCGCATTAAGTCTTCACCTTGAATCGAAAGAACCTTTCCTGGTATGGCTAAACACATAGTTTTATCTCCTTAATTTATTGTAACAACTCGCGTAAAGCTGCCATGATTTGTCCTGTGGCAATTCCTCCATCATTAGGCGGAATGTTTTGATGACAATAAACTCGAAATTTTTCTTGCGTCAACTTTTGGATTGCCCTTTCGGTTAAATATCGATTTTGGAAGCAGCCGCCTGTTAACATGATCTGCTCTGTACCAACGCACTTTGCGATAGTTACCATTATTTCTACTAAAGAATTATGGAATTTCGTAGCAATAGTAGCGATCGCAGTCTGTTTTTGCCTATCTTCTAAGATAGATTGCATCAGGTTAAACCAGTCAATTTCACCGTCATTCTTAACATCCATCACGTAAAATTCATCAATGGTAACATCACAGATTTGCTCTAAGGCGATCGCGGCTTGCCCTTCAAAACTGGTGATTTGATAAATATTAAGCAAAGAGGCTACTGCATCAAATAATCTACCGATACTTGAAGTTTTGGGAGCATGATGCTGTTTTGTTAATAAAGTTTTTAAGATTCCTAATTCAGAATTTGTGAATGATTGTAAGGTTGGTAATTGCAAATCCCAAAGGCGATCGCCAAATATTTCCCACAGTATCCCCAACGCCACACGACGCGGTTCTTTTGCCGCTTTGTCTCCACCTAGTAAGGGAAACTGGCTTAAATGGGCAACTCTTGCAAATCCCAAATCGGTAATTTTCAGAAACTCGCCACCCCAGATCGTGCCATCGGTTCCATAGCCCGCCCCATCCCAAGCAATTCCCAAGACAGGAGCAGAAATCTGATTATCCACAATACCCGCAAGCACATGGGCGTAATGGTGCTGCACAGGAATTAAGGGAATCCGCAAAGATTGGGATAACTGCCGCGCATATTGGCTAGATAGATAATCGGGATGGGCATCACAGGCGATCGCATCAGGTTGAAATTCATAGGCAGCACTTAACCGTTGAATAATTCGCTGAAAATGCTCAAAAGCCTTCGTCGTCTCCAAATCGCCAATATGTTGACTGAGAATAATTGAGTTGTTGATGGATAAGGCGATCGTGTTTTTGAGGTGTCCGCCTAGAGCCAAAATCCTCTTATTCCCCTCTCCCAGTGGGAGAGGGGAAAGGGGTGAGGGCACATAGCCTCGCGCTCTCCGCAAAATCACAGGGCGATCGCCAATCACCCTAACCACCGAATCATCGACAGGTTGAGCAATATCGCGATTGTGAACTAAAAATAAATCTGCAATATTTCCTAAACAGGCGATCGCTTCTTGATTGTCAATACAAATTGGCTCATCGGAAAGGTTGCCACTTGTCGCCACAATAGGAGATGGCAATTCTGTCATTAACAGATGATGAAGCGGTGAATAGGGCAGCATGACCCCGATATAGTCATTGTCGGAGATCAGGGACTTAAACCCCTTGTTTAATTTCTGTAAAAGAACGATCGGTGCTTCGGTTGAGTTTAATAACTGTGCTTCTAGTTCTGACACTTGGCAATCTTGGTGAATACTTTCCAAATTGGGATACATGAGAGCCAAAGGTTTATGGGGACGATGTTTACGCTCTCGTAGTTTGGCGATCGCCTCTGTATTATCTGCATCCAGCACCAACTGAAATCCACCTAAGCCTTTAATTGCTAAAATTTTGCCTTCTCTAATTGCTTGGACAGTTGTTAGGAGAGCCTGCTCACCGATGGCTAAGCCCTGACCATCACGATCCCAAAGTTCTAAATGGGGACCACAATTCGGACAAGCATTGGGTTGGGCATGGAATCGACGATCTAGAGGACGATCGTATTCAGCTTGGCAAGCATCGCACATTTGGAATTTGTGCATGGTCGTATTGTGGCGATCGTATGGCACGGCTCTGATAATGCTGTAGCGAGTGCCGCAGTTAGTGCAGTTGGTAAATGGATAGCGATATCGCCGATTTTTCGCATCAAAAATATCTCGCAAACAATCATCACAGGTTGCTAAATCTGGCAGAATTACTGCTGTTTTGATGGATGCATCATGCGTTGATTCTTGGATCTCAAAGGTTCGATAATGAACTGGTTCGCACCATTCCTGAGTGATTTGATGAATTTGCGATCGCGCAGGTTTTTCTGATTGCAAACGCTCTAGGAATAAATCTAATTGTTGTCGATCCCCTTCAACTGCGATCGCTACACCCTGAGCATTATTATTCACCCATCCTTTAAGATCTAAATCCTTCGCAAGACGATAGACAAAAGGACGAAAGCCAACCCCTTGGACTGCTCCCTGAATTTTTAAAGAGAGGTGTTGTTGAGGCATAGTTTTGTTTGCAGAAGTTCACACCAATCTTCCATGCCTACTCCCGTTTTCGCAGAAACCTCTAAAATCATAGCTTGGGGCGCTATTTGACTAATGTTGTGCAAAGCTAGTTCGCGATTAAACTCCACTACTTCCGCGAGATCGATTTTGCTAATTAAAACAATGTCCGCAGTCTTGAACATTACTGGATATTTGAGAGGCTTATCTTCGCCTTCAGTCACCGAAAATAGAACCACACGCAAATTCTCACCAAGGTCGTATGCCGCAGGACAAACGAGGTTGCCGACATTCTCGATCGCTAATAATTTCACCTCATCAAGGTGCATTTGCTGTAAAGCTTTAGCAATCATTTCTGCTTCTAGATGACAAACCGAACCTGTGGTAATTTGAATTACCTCTGCCCCCGATCGCCTTAATCTTTGAGCATCATTATCCGTGGCAAGGTCGCCAACAATTATGGCTGATTTGAGGCGATCGCGTAATTCTGTCATTGTCCTTTCTAATAGCGCAGTCTTACCTGCCCCTGGAGAAGATAGCACATTCAAAACACTCATGCCCCTTGCCATGAAGTAGCCACGATTACGCTCGGCAAGGCGATCGTTTTGAGACAGAATCGATTGACTAACGGAAATAGTGCGGCGATCGTTATGTAAAGTGATATGTTCGTGCTGATGATCACGAGTATGGGGATGTTCATGATCGTGGGGGTGGATATGATCGTGAGCGAGATCGTGTAAATGATCGTGGAAGTGATCGTGGAAGTGAATCTTGACCATTTCTTCAGGAACATCACTACAGCCGCAATCTTGACACATATCAGGAAACCTCTAAAGAGACTAATTGCAATTCTCGACCTTGGCGAATCTCATGGGTGAGATGTTCGCAGCGAGGACAAACATAAACCCAATCATCGGGAGTAAATTCCGCATGGCATTGTGGACAGTAACAGATTGCCTTTACCCATTCTATTTCTAATTTAGCATCTGAGGCGATCGTTCCAACTGTGCAGGAGTCGAACGCAAATTGCAAGGCTTCAGGTACAACCCCTGAAATCACACCCACCCGTAATTTTAGCTGATGAATATGATTTGCACCTTGAGATAGGGCTTGCTCAAAGGCGAGATCTAGCATTGATTGGATGATACTAACTTCGTGCATAGTTTTTGGAGGAAATCGACAGCTTGGTCAATACTTTTGCGGGTTACGTCAGACAATTGTTCGCCAAATTCCAAATTCACCGCAGGTAATAACAGCGAATAGGCTACGGGGACTTCACCATAAACCTGTTGCGCTAATAAAAGTAGCGATCGCGGATCGGAGATATGCCCAAGATCTGATAATGCAGCAGAGTTTAGTTGTTTAGATGCAGCGATCCTTTGAACTTGGAGTACAGGTGTCGCTCTATTGCGTTTGCTCGACTGCCCATTGCCGCCAACAAAAGCATCAATAAAGATGACTAACTCCGATTGAGAAATCGGTTCTGCGAGTTCGGGGGTAAGCTGGTGGACAGTTAGCGATCGCACATAGGGCAAATCCCAGCTAGCGACAATATCAGATACTCGGCACCCAGCCCCGTCATCACTTCTGAGGGAATTGCCATAACCAATCACCAGAATTGAGCCAAAATTAGAAGTAGCCAAATTTTTTAGTTTTATTATTCAAAAAAAGAAAAAGGGAATATTCCCGCATTTGAGCTGTCAAATTCTCTACTTCGACAAAACTTAAGAAAATCTCTAAAATCTTGCCACACAACTTCATAACCAGTCTCGGTATGTAGTCAAGTAGTTAAGTTTTATGTTTTTCGCGCTAATTCTAGCCAGAAATTAGAGAATTGAATTTATATAGTGAGAAATACCTCTATTTTAACAACAAAGGTATTGTTTATGATGATGCCACTTCAGGAATCAGTGATGGAAGAAGCTTCACTCAATCCGTACTTCCATTCTTTGGATTTGACAATTCGCCAAAACCGCCATCGCCAAGATGCTTTGATCGAAGTATTGCACAAGGCCCAAGAGCAGTTTGGCTATCTCGAAAAAGATGTACTTACCTACATTGCGCGAGAACTAAAATTGCCCCTTAGTCGAGTCTATGGTGTTGCTACTTTTTATCATCTGTTTTCTGTCCAACCCAAGTGTAAACATACCTGCTCAATTTGCTTGGGAACAGCTTGCTATACCAAAGGTGGTCAGGCTTTATTAGATATCTTAACCAAGGAATTGCATCTCAAGGCTGGAGGACGATCGGCTGATGGCAAAGTATTTGTAAGGGTGGAGCGCTGTATTGGTAACTGTGGGGTTGCGCCTGCGGCAATCTATGACGGTAAGGTATCCAAACAACAAACATCTGAACAGGTATTAGCAACGGTCAAAGGCTGGTTAGAGGAACAGTAACTATGGATATTGAAAGATTACTGGAAATTGCTAAGGAAGAGCGCGATCGCCAAAAAAGCATTCGCATTCGTTGCTGTACATCGGGCGGATGTCAAGCCTCTGGGTCTCTAGAAGTACGCGATCGTCTTGACGCTGCCATTCGTGCCGAAGCACTTACGGAAACCGCCGAAGTTGTCAGTGTTGGCTGTATGGGTTTTTGTGGACGTGGACCTCTAGTGGCGATCGATTCCGCCCGTGTTCTTTATGAAAAAGTTGAACCCCATCAAGCGGCTTCGATTGTGAGTGGATTAAAGGGAGGGAATGTCACGGCTACGGTCGGCGATCTCGAACATCCATTTTTTACTCAGCAACTACGGATTGTCTTAGAGCATATCGGTCAAATCGATCCTACGCGAATTGATTCCTATATTGCCGTTGGTGGATATCGCCAGCTTTATCGCACCTTGCATGAAATGACTCCACAGCAAGTGATCGATGAAGTTACTCGTAGTGGTTTGCGCGGTCGTGGCGGTGCTGGCTATCCCACGGGCTTGAAATGGGCAACAGTTGCCAAAATGCAGGATCGGCGACGCAATCAAACCCCAAATCAACCGCAACAAAAATATGTGATCTGTAATGCCGATGAAGGCGACCCAGGAGCCTTTATGGATCGCAGTGTTCTTGAGAGCGATCCCCATCGGGTTTTAGAAGGTATGGCGATCGCTGCTTATGCGGTGGGCGCAACTCACGGCTATGTCTATGTTAGAGCCGAATATCCCCCAGCGATCGAGCATATTCGTATCGCAATTCAACAAGCTAAACAACATGGCATTCTTGGCAGTCAAATTTTTGAATCTACCTTTGACTTTAAGATCGATGTGCGCGTTGGGGCAGGAGCCTATGTTTGTGGTGAAGAAACAGCGTTAATTGCTTCTATTGAAGGCGGACGCGGCATTCCCCACCCGCGCCCACCCTATCCTGCCGAATCTGGGCTATGGGGCGCACCGACCCTGATCAACAATGTGGAAACTTTTGCCAATATCGTGCCAATCATTCGCAATCGTGGTGCATGGTATGCCAGCATCGGTACAGAAAAGAGTAAAGGTACAAAGGTATTTTCGCTCGCAGGAAATATCGCCAACACAGGCTTAGTAGAAGTGCCTATGGGCATTCCCTTACGACAGATTGTGGAAGATATGGGTGGCGGTGCGGCAAGTGGTGGCAAGGTTAAGGCTGTGCAGACAGGTGGCCCCTCTGGTGGTTGTATTCCTGCTTCCGCCTTTGACACTCCCGTTGATTATGAATCGATGCAAGCCCTCGGTTCGATTATCGGTTCGGGTGGCATGGTGGTCATGGATGAGAATACCAACATGGTCGATATGGCAAGATTCTTCATCCAGTTCTGTATGGATGAATCTTGCGGTAAATGTATTCCCTGCCGTGCGGGTACGGTGCAACTGCATCAGTTATTAACTAAGTTCATCGATCGCCAAGCCACAGAAGCAGACCTGATCGCATTAGAGGAACTCTGTGGCATGGTAAAAGCAATGAGCCTCTGTGGTTTAGGGCAATCTGCTCCTAATCCGATTATGAGTACTTTACGACATTTTCGTGATGATTATTTGAAGTTGATTGAGGAGGCAAAATCATGAATTCTCTAACTCCAACGATTGAGTTTTTTGCAGGTATTCCCGAAGAGTTGAGTGATGTAAGGCTAAGACGCGATCGCCATACTGGTGAAAACTCAGTCAAGATGACATTCGTGAATATCAAGGCAGTACAAGGCACAAATAGTTTTGCTAAGGCATCATTTAATGATATTCGTCTCGTCGATAGCGAAGGCACAATTTCCATTGAACCAAAAAGTTCCAAACTGTTTTGGAAAGATAAAGGTGATGACGAAGAATTGGCCAAGATTGAGATCCTGCTTGACGTGGGGCAATCCGACCATTGGGATCGCTTTATGCGCTTTATGGAACGCTATGCCGCAGCCAATGGCTTTGAATTTGCGAATACGCCCACCCCTTCTGCATCTTAGGTAAACAAAAATGGCTGTAGTAACCCTAAAAATTAATAATATTGAAGTTGCCGCCGAGCAGGGCAAAAGCATTCTCGCTACGGCAAAAGAAGCAGGAATTCAGATTCCTACGCTCTGTCACCTTGAAGGCGTAACCGATGTGGGAGCCTGTCGCCTCTGCGTGGTAGAAGTCAAAGGTAGTAATAAATTACTTGCTGCTTGTGTTACCCAAGTTGCGGAAGGTATGGAAATCCAAACCCATACTGACCAGTTAAATAACTATCGTAAAATGGGAGTAGAAATGCTGTTTGCGGAAGGTAATCACATTTGTGCAGTTTGTGTGGCTAATGGTAACTGTGAACTGCAAAATATGGCAATTACCACAGGTATGGAGCATTCACGATTTCCCTATCAATTTCCCCAACGCGATGTCGATTTGTCCCATGATTTATTCGGCATCGATCGCAATCGGTGTATTTTCTGTACGCGCTGTGTGAGGGTATGCGACGAAATCGAAGGAGCGCATGTCTGGGATGTGGCAAATCGTGGCGCACAGTCAAAACTAATTACGGGACTCGATCAGCCTTGGGGTGAAGTCGATGCTTGTACCTCTTGCGGAAAATGCGTTGATGCTTGCCCCACGGGAGCCATTTTTGATAAAGGATCGGCAGTGGGTGAAATTCAACGCGATCGCACCAAATTAGAATTTATCGTCACTGCACGGGAGCAGAAACAATGGACAAGGTAAGATTAGCAACTGTTTGGCTGGCAGGTTGTTCGGGCTGTCATATGTCTTTTTTGGATTTAGATGAATGGCTATTTGAACTAGTGAAATATGCTGATATCGTGCATAGCCCGATCGCTGACATCAAGGACTATCCCGAAAATGTTGATGTGTGTCTTGTCGAAGGGGCGATCGCCAATGAAGAGAATCTCGAATTAATTCACAAAATCCGCAAGCAAACCAAGTTTCTCATTTCCTTTGGTGATTGTGCTGTAACTGCCAATGTCCCAGGTATGCGAAACATGATGGGCGGCGATAATGCTGATATGGTTTTACGCCGTAGTTATTTAGAACTTGGTGATGTTACGCCGCAATTGCCCTACGCCCCAGGGATTGTGCCTGAACTATTAGAAAAAGTGATGCCCGTTCACGAAGTTGTGAAAGTGGATATGTATATCCCTGGATGTCCCCCTTCTGCCGAGCGGATTAAAGCTGCGATCGCTCCTTTACTCAAGGGTGAAATGCCTGTGATGGAAGGTCGCGAAATGATTAAGTTTGGATAAGTCAGTTTTAAGAAAAGAGAGAAGTTAGTCATGACAAAAACAATAGTTATCGATCCTGTCACTCGCATTGAAGGTCATGCCAAAATCTCGATCTTTCTCGATGATCTTGGTGAAGTGTCGGACGCGCATTTTCATGTAGTCGAATATCGCGGTTTTGAGAAATTTTGCGAAGGTCGTCCCATGTGGGAAATGGCAGGCATCACCTCCCGCATCTGTGGCATCTGTCCCGTTAGCCATTTACTTGCATCCGCCAAAACAGGAGATAAACTGCTAGCCGTCAAAATTCCACCTGCGGGCGAGAAACTGCGCCGCTTAATGAATCTTGCCCAATTTACCCAGTCTCATGCCTTGTCATTTTTTCACCTCAGTTCACCCGATTTTCTCCTTGGTTGGGATAGCAATCCTGCCACGCGCAATGTATTTGGCTTGATGACCGCCAATCCCGATCTCCCTAGAGGTGGTATTCGCTTGCGCCAATTTGGTCAGCAAATTATCGAGATTCTCGGAGCGAAAAAAATTCATACGGCTTGGGCGGTGGCGGGTGGGGTGCGATCGCCTCTCAGCGAAGAGGGTCGGGCATGGATCCGCGATCGCCTACCCGAATCCCTAGCCACGATTGAAAATGCTTTAGCCCTATTCAAAAATTTATTAAACGAACTAAAAACTGAAGTTGATGTGTTTGGCAAATTCCCATCACTATTTATGAGCTTAGTCGGCAAAAAAGGTGAATGGGAGCATTACGGCGGACATATTCGCTTTGTTGATAGTCAAGGGCAGATCGTTGCCGATAACCTCAAAGAAGACGACTATCAGGAATATATCGGTGAAGCCGTTGAGCCTTGGTCATATCTAAAATTCCCCTACTACAAACCCCTTGGCTATCCTGATGGTATTTATCGCGTGGGGCCATTAGCGCGGTTGAATGTTTGTACTCATATTGGAACACCTAAAGCGGATCGAGAATTACAGGAATTTCGCGATCGCGCAGGCGGTCGAGTTGCCACATCTTCTTTCTTCTATCACTATGCGCGGTTAATTGAAATTTTGGCATCCGTAGAAAAGATTGCCGAACTCGTGGAAGATCCCGATGTGATGTCGCCGCATACTCGCGCCCAAGCAGGAATTAATGCCCTCGAAGGCATTGGAGTTAGCGAAGCTCCTCGCGGCACATTGTTCCATCACTACCATGTCGATGAGAATGGCGTAATTAAAAAGGTAAATCTAATCATTGCCACAGGGCATAACAATCTGGCGATGAATAAAACCGTTGCTCAGATTGCTAAGCATTACATTCACAATGGCGATGTGTCGGAAGGTTTTCTCAATCGAGTGGAAGCGGGTATCCGCAATTTCGATCCCTGTTTAAGCTGCTCTACCCATGCCTATGGACAAATGCCGATGCAAATACAATTAATTGGGGCTAATGGCAATGTTTTCAAGGAAATAAGCCGAGATTCCTAAGTGTTTAATATCGTGTCTAATCATAATATTAAACTTAGCAAATGCGCGGCAACTGCTCACCACTGAGCATACTCAAAACCCGACTCACTCCTATCTGACCCCGCATAGATACTAGGGACTTGCCGCGATCGCCAACTTTACCAATTACCTGCATCTGTCCTCCTGCCTCAGGAAAATTACGAGCAATGGCGATCGCCTTCTCAACTTCCGATTCGGGTAGAAAAATAATAAATCTTCCTTCATTGGCGACATAGAGAGGATCGAGTCCCAAAATTTCACATACTGCTTTCACATCTTCCTGTACGGCGATCGCAGATTCTTCTATCATCATCTGTAAGTTTGAGGTAGTTGCTAATTCATTCAATACTGTTGCTAAACCTCCGCGAGTGAGATCGCGCATGGTATGAATTTCCACACCACCATCTAGTAATGTCATCACTAATGCTGCTAAAGCCATGCAATCGCTTTGAATCTCAGTTTCAAATTCCAAACCCTCCCGCGCCGCCATAATTGCGATGCCATGACGACCAATATCGCCATTTAATAGAATTACATCTCCTTCACTAATAGATCGCGGTGCAATATCTAAATCCGTTGTAATTACACCAATTCCTGAAGTATTAATAAAAATGCCATCACCCTTACCGCGATCGACAACTTTCGTGTCACCCGTAACGATCTGTACCCCTGCGATTGCCGCAGCTTGGCGCATCGACTGGACGATTTTCCACAGTGTATCCATCGGCAATCCTTCTTCTAAAATAAAGCCTGCACTTAGATAAAGTGGTTTCGCCCCCATCATTGCCAGATCGTTAACGGTTCCATTGACTGCCAAAGCACCAATATCTCCACCCGCAAAGAAGAGAGGTTTCACGACATAGGAATCCGTTGTGAAGGCTAATTTTTGCGGCGGTAATGAAAAAGTTGCGGCATCTTGTTGAGCGCGATCGCCCATCGTAAAAGCAGGGGCAAATATTTCTGAAATTAGCTGATGGGTTAATCTACCACCACCACCATGAGCCAAAAGAATCTGCGGATATTGTTGGAGTGAGATCGGGCAGGAAATGTTGTCTAGGGACATATTTAGAGGCTTTCTCTTTTGATATAAGCAAAGCTATTTATATCACCAATATCCTTGATACTGTCAAAGGAGTACTTAATTAAGGCTTGCTGCAAAAGTATAGGATCTCTTGGACATTAAATCTTCCGAGAAACCATCTATACTTTAGCCAACTCCAACATCGTCTTCAAAACAGAATCAGGGTTGAGACTAATAGAATCGATGCCCTGTTCTACCAAGAACTTCGCAAATTCAGGATAATCACTAGGTGCTTGACCACAGATACCGATCTTGCGATGGTTAGCCTTTGCCCTTTGGATCACAGTGCGGATCAGCGACTTCACAGCTTCATTACGCTCATCGAAAATATGAGCGACTAGAGAAGAATCGCGATCCAAACCAAGAGTCAATTGCGTGAGGTCATTGGAGCCAATCGAGAAACCATCGAAGACTTGCGCGAACTCATCCGCCAGAATCACGTTACTGGGGATTTCGCACATCACATAGACTTCCAGACCATTTTCACTGCGCTTCAATCCATGTTTTTCCATTTCCGCAAGCACTTTGCGACCCTCTTCGGGAGTCCGACAGAAGGGAATCATCGGAATCACATTGGTCAAGCCCATGTCGTCACGAACTCGCTTCAGAGCTTGGCATTCTAAGCCATAGGCTTCGCGATATTTGGGATCGTAGTAACGAGATGCACCACGCCAGCCGATCATCGGATTTTCTTCCACAGGCTCAAAGGCGCGACCACCAAGCAGATTGGCATATTCATTACTCTTAAAGTCAGACATCCGCACCACGACAGGTTTGGGATAGAAAGCAGCAGCGATCGTGCCGATACCGTGGGCGAGCTTGTCTACAAAGAAATCAGCTTTGTTTTCATACCTTGCCGTCAGTTGGGAAATTTCCCATTTTGCTGCTTTATCTTCAAGTGTATCGAAATTCATCAGCGCCATAGGATGCGCCTTGATGTGGTTTGCAATAATGAATTCCATACGGGCTAGACCAACACCATCGCAGGGAATGGAAGATAAACCAAAGGCTTCTTCAGGATTGCCTACATTTATCAAGATCTTGGTGGAAAGCTTCGGTAAATTATCGAGGGAGGTTTCCACAACTTCAAAGGGAACTAAACCAGCGTACACCTTACCTTCTTCACCTTCGGCACAGGAAACGGTAACTTCTTGTCCAGATTTGATAAAGCCGGTAGCATTGCTACAACCAACGATCGCAGGAATACCCATTTCGCGCGCAATAATTGCAGCATGACAGGTACGTCCACCTTGATTAGTAACGATCGCACTTGCCTTTTTCATGATTGGCTCCCAATCGGGGTCAGTCTTATTCGTGACCAGCACTTCACCTGCTTGAAAATCCTCAATGCGATGCACTTCCAAAATCACATTTGCTTTGCCCTGCCCGATCATCTCACCGACAGCCCTACCTGTAATCAGCACATCACTGCTGCCATGAAGTTTATAGTTTTTGAGAATGTTGCCCGACTTTTGCGACTGCACAGTTTCAGGACGCGCCTGCACGATGAACAATTCTCCCGTGTTACCATCCTTTGCCCATTCAATATCCATTGGCGAGAGTTTACCGCGCACTTCTGAATAGTGATCTTCAATGATACAAGCCCATTCTGCAAGCTTGAGAATTTCATCATCGGTGATCGCAAACTTGACCCGTTCGGAAACTGGCACAGGAATATTTTTGGTGAGTTTACCGCCACCAATGTCGTAGATCATCTTGATTTCTTTTGTGCCAAGACGCTTTTCGAGAATCGGACGGAATCCCTGTTTGAGCGTGGGTTTGAACACGAAATATTCGTCGGGATTAACAGCACCCTGCACGACATTTTCTCCTAAACCATAAGCCGCCGTGATTAGCGCCGCATTTTTAAAGCCTGTTTCTGTGTCAATGGAAAACATCACGCCAGAGGCAGCAAGATCGGAGCGCACCATCTTCTGGACACCGACCGAGAGGGCGACATCAAAATGATCGAATCCATTGATCGTGCGATAGGAAATAGCGCGATCGGTAAATAGCGAGGCAAAACATCGGTGGCAAGCTTCGACAACTTCGTTAGCGCCATATACATTCAGATAGGTTTCCTGTTGTCCTGCGAAACTAGCATCGGGCAAGTCTTCGGCTGTGGCGCTAGATCGCACGGCGACATCAGCTTCCTTGCCACAGGTGGTCTCGCAATCGCAAAGTTTCTGATAGGACATGGCAATCGCCATTTGTAGATCGTCAGGGAACGGCGTACTGAGAACTAAGGCTCTTGCCTCGCGACCGCGATCGCGCAAGTTCGTCATATCCTCCACATCCAGATCGGCGAAAATTTCGCGCAATTTTGCTTCTAAACCAGCTTCCTTGATGAAGTAACGAAAAGCGTGAGCCGTAGTCGCAAAACCATTGGGAACGTTCACGCCCTTGGGCTGAAGTTGACGAATCATTTCTCCTAAAGAAGCATTTTTCCCACCCACAAGCGGAATGTCGGTAATTCCCACTTCCTCAAACAAAAGTACCAATGCTTCTTCTTTGGGAATGTTCCGAGTTAGCTCTGAAGCAACAATTAAGCTAGTCATGATGCTATAATCTCCTAACCAATTTAATGATTAAATTAATTTATGGATTGTTATTGAAGTCTTAAATTGATATATTCTAATTATATCCAGAATGGAAATACTAAACCTTGAGAAGATTACATTTATTCATCAAGCTTCGTAAAGATTGATACAGTGAGTTACTGATATTTATCCGAGTAATGGGAGAGGTAAATCGCCTTAACATGAACTATCTGGCGTTCTTTGTCTGTACCAACCACAATACAATTAACAATACAATTAAGTAGTGGTTTTCCATACTTAAACAATTCAGCCTGAATCGCCAGATGTAAGGATTATACTGTGTAGTGAATTTGAAGATCGACTTCGATATTTATCAATTGTGTAGTCATATTGACACTCCCACCGCTAAAGCGGGGGATTCTCAGATCGTCCAGCTAACTTACGCTTTAGACTTACATCTACAACGCAGAGGTTATTCTGTCCTTGAGCGTTAATTTCGCTAT
>VYKS01000287.1_pt1 | contig 23663 bp, 26 predicted proteins | sample 5114511 | NCBI WGS metagenome assembly VYKS01 (sample SAMN12291795, study PRJNA351875) | freshwater metagenome | isolation source: freshwater lake | place: USA: Michigan, Gull Lake | collected 2011-07-05 | reverse complement strand
ACCTGATAGGGATACCTCTAAAGGGCAGTTGCGAAATTCCAGTAATGGAAAGAAACAGAAACCTAAGTTGTGAATCTTAGGAATCCCCCGATTTATCGGTGGGAGGATGTCAAATGTGTATGTTCACACAAACGACCATGATCCAGCACATGTACATGTCTTTAAAGGAAGAAAGAATGATAGGAATAAGTATGAAATAAAAATAAATCTTGGTAGTAAAAATACTCCACCCTCTATAGTAAAAGTCAATCCCGATTTATCTAAAAAGGATATTAAAGCAGCATTGGAACTGGTAGCTGACAATCAAAAAACTCTACTAAAAAAATGGAAAGAAATACATGGAAATAAGAAAATGGATAATAAGTGATCAAGATCTGGATGCTCAGATTAAAAAGGCTAAAGCGATCGCTAAAGAAGCAAATGATACCGAACCAAGAGCTAAATCTGTATCCTATGATTCCTCTTCAGGCTTGATTATTATTTCCCTAAAAAATGGTGCATTCTTTAGCTTTCCGCCTAGATTAGTGCAGGGACTAGAAAATGCCTCTAATGAAGATCTGAATGATGCTTGGCTTGATGCATCTGGAAGTAGCGTTCATTGGGATAGTTTAGATGTTGATTTTGATGTGGCAGGCTTAATTGCAGGAATATTTGGCACAAAAGCTTGGATGTCAGAACTAGGACGTAATGGGGGGAAAGTTACCTCTTCCGTTAAGGCAGAAGCATCTCGTAGTAATGGCAAAAAAGGAGGTCGTCCTAGGAAGTCTCCCCTGCAACAAGCTATTGAAATCTCTACAATGCCAATCTAACCAAGACTATGACCCTGTATAGTTCATAGTGATTTATAATCCTCAAAATCAACATTCTGGAACTCATCCTATTACTATCGCAAAACAAAACCATTTATGAATTTAATTGTCATAATTTAATCTTGCTTGTCGATAACGTCCCAATGCTGTAAGTGAAAAATGTTGCTGATACAAATGATACTTTAGATAAAAGTGGCATGGAAACCCTGTTCCTGTGAATTCGGCTTCATACCAATCCCCATGCGATCGCTGGGTACTGACCAAGTATTTAATCCCCAGATCAATTGGCTCCCAAGCAAAATCTCCTGTAGCTTCCCCTGCTGCTAAAAGTCCAATAATTGCCCAAGCAGTTTGAGAAGCTGTAGTCAACCCTTGACCTTTTAAAGATGGATCGTTATAGCTGCGACAGGTTTCGCCCCAACCACCATCAGCATTTTGACAACTTACCAGCCAATTTGTCCCGTTTTTAATTAAAGTTTGCGATTCTGGAGCAATACCTCCCAATGCTGCTAAGACACCACTAGTCCCATAGATATAGTTAACACCCCAGCGTCCAAACCAACAGCCTTCGGTTTCCTGCTCTTTACGAAGATAATTTAATGCTCTTTGAATTTGCCACGGGTTAATAGATTTATCAACTTTTTTAATTCTTGATTGAATAGCGATTTGGCTTTCTGTTTGATTTTTTACTGTTAAGGAATTCCTCACATATCCCATCATTTCTAGAACTCTAGCGGTGACATCGGCCGTATTAGGATCGATCATTGCCTTGAGATCGGCGTAGGGTAATGCATTTAGCCAATCTTGATCGTTATCCAAATCAAAGGCTGCCCAACCTCCTGCTTTGCACTGCATAGTCGAAATCCACGCTACAGCACGGGCGATCGCTTCCCATTTTAAGTTCTCGTTCGGTAACTGCACCTGACACAGAGCCATCACTACCACGGCGGTATCATCCACATCGGGATAAAAGCGATTATCAAACTCAAACGCCCATGCCCCTGGTTTACCCTGCTTATTTTTTACAGTCCAATCGCCATAATCGAGGATTTGCTTCTCAATTAACCATTCCCCTGCTTTGACTAGGTGCGGATCATTACTATTCATGCCTGAATCAATCAGCGATCGCATGACTAAAGCCGTATCCCACACAGGCGAAACGCAGGGTTGCACCCGATAGAAATCATCAGTTTCAATCACAAACCGATCTAAAGCCTCCATGCCCCGCACAATTACAGGATCGGAAAGATCATAATCTAAAGCTTTTAGTCCTAGCATTGAGTTCAACATCGCTGGGATAATTCCCCCCCAATCTCCCGTGGCTTCTTGTCGTTCTAAAATCCACTTTTCTGAGGCCTTAATCCCTTCGGCTCGGAATGGAACTAAATTGAGAGCTTCACCGACTTTAAATAAATCATCTAAATTAACAAAAATATCTGTCCAGTCAGAATTGCGGGGTAACTGATAGTTTACGTTCTCAATCCCTTCGCTGTAGAGTTCATTGAGGTTGATGTTTGGATTAATGTTGTATGTGGGCTTGCGATCGAAAACTATTAATAATGGTACGGTGCTGCCTCTAGCCCAACTGGACATTTCATAGATATTAAAGGGGAAGGCATCGGGTAGTAAAATCACCCAAGCTGGGATAGTCGGTAATCCCCTCCAGTTATAACAACCAATTAGGGCTAAGTGCATTTTCGTAAAGATCCGAGTTTTACTAATGCCACCACGGGCAAGAATAAAATCTTTGGCTAGGACTAAGGCTGGATCGCTTGCGGCAACTCCTAATAGTCTCAACGCCATGTATGCTTCTACGGAAGTACTAAGGTCACCACCATCGCCATAGAATAATTCCCAACCTCCATGACTTCTTTGTTCGACTCTTAGGTAATTCTCAACTTTATGCAGGTTTCGACCTTGCTCTGAACCCCAAATTTTATGGAGTAAGACAGTTTCAGCCGTAATTGTGACATTAGACTCTAATTCTGCCCACCAATAACCTTTAGGGTCTTGTTGCGATAAAAGATAGCCCTGACTCTTGGCGATCGCCTCTGTAACTAAATTTTTAAGGTCTTCTTTTGATCCAGCCTGCATTAATAATCCTCAAAACCCTTAACAGTTAAACACAAAATTAAATCCGTATCAAACCTGTATCAAATCAGTTATAAATTAAATTAAAGTAAATTAAATTACTTATCGCTTGACTCAGGTACACAATTAATCAATTAATCAGTAAATCAGGGCGGCGATCGCGCGTGCGTTTTAAGCTTTCCTGTTTCCGCCATGCATCAATATGGGCATGATTTCCTGATCGTAAAACCTCTGGCACTTCCCAACCTCGAAAATTTTGGGGACGGGTATATTGGGGATAATCTAGGAGTTCGGTTTCAAAGCTTTCTAGTTTCAAAGAATCTGCCTTGCCAACGGTTCCTGGTAAAAGCCGCACCACGCCATTAATTAAAGCTAGGGCAGGGATTTCGCCACAGGTTAAAACAAAATCTCCCAAGGAAATTTCCCTTGTGACTAGATGCTCACAAACTCTCTCATCCACTCCTTCATAGCTACCGCAAATTAGCACCAGTTGATCGTAGGTGACTAATTCCTTCAGTAGGTTTTGTTTTAGGGGTTCACCTTGGGGTGTGAGAAAAATAATCTCCCGCTTTGGTAGTATGGGTAATGATTCTACCGCCGCAAAGATGGGATCGGGTTTCATTAGCATTCCCACGCCACCACCGTAGGGTTCATCATCCACGCGATGGTGTTTATCTATCGTAAAATCACGGGGATTTGTTAAAACTACAGTGGCAATTTTACGGGCGATCGCTTTCCCCAAAAGACTGGTAGCTAAAGGCGAAGTAAAAAAATCTGGAAACAAGGTCACAACGTCAATTCGCATTAACTCTTGGTTTGGCGTAGTTGTTCGAGTTCAATTCTTAAATCTTCTAACTGTTGGGTCAAATCCTGTAAATCAGCTTGGACATTGCTATCTACTACTGTGGTGGCGATCGTGGTAATAGTTGTGGTTTCCGAGGTGGGAATCTGTTGGGCAATTAAACTATCTACCAATTTACGGGCTTCTGACTCGGTTACGGCTCCTTTGTCGGCAAGCTCATTGGTCAGTCCATCAAAATCCTGAAATAGGGAATTAACTTGGCGATCTAGTTTGCGTGGATCTTGGATGACTTCAATCAGGTTAGCGGTAGCACCTAAAGTTACGTAAAATCCTCTTTGCAGTAGCTTGGCTATATCAGTGGAATTCATATAAGCTTGATATTGTGTAGTTTTGCCTCTAATTCTAACCGAAAAATTAATGACCTCAGTATTGCCATTAGTTTTTACCTCTTAAATAATGGCTTCCACTAGGTCTTCTAGGGTTTGTTCGGGGGTATCGGCTGTTGAGACAATTTCTAAAATCTGATTTTGGGAGCGATCGCAAAAAAGCGCATCAACACAGACTTTAGCCACCTTACTCCGAGAAATACTCCCTTCAAATAAATTATCTGCTCCCTTTAGCACCACACCCCCAGAGGTATCTTGATTTTTTAAGCCCCCAGGACGCACGATTGTATAGGTAACTCCACTGGCTTTAAGATAATTTTCAGCTTGCTTTTTCCAAAAAAGTACCAGCCAAAATAAGTTCAAAGGATGCAAAAACTTAGACACACATAGAGAAGATACAAACACAAACTGCTTTACTGACTTAGCCTTAGCGATATTCACAAGGTTTTTTGTGCCAATGTAGTCCACCATCATCGGCGAGGTAAAATCAAGGCTAGGTTTGGCTCCCGTGGCACAGATAATCACATCACAATCAGCGATCGCTAGGCTATTTTTAGCCAAAACATCACCAATCACTAGCTCAACATCCTTGGGTAATAACTGTTGGGCTAATTCTCGGTTTCTGACCATTGCCACAACTGGAATCTGCCTTTTAACTAATTCGGCAACGATGCGGCGACCAGTTTCCCCAGTTGCTCCTGCGACAAATACTTTCATCTTGTTAATTTTTAGGTTAATTTTGAAGATTTTATCTTTCAGTCTATCAAGATTATATTTTTATAGGTTTGATTGGTGGCAGTACGCATACTGTATAACGATGCTTAGTCGTAACTGTGAGTACAATACTTGAAGCTGATATAACTGGTAGACAGTAACTTACCCTGAGTAGTCTTAATCTTTTTCTAATAAATTTCATCATGAAAGTTCAATCTGTTCAGTTAAAGTATTTCAAGAGATTTCGGAATCCTCCAATATTCGATTTCACAGATCCAGAAACTGGTTTAGCAAGAGATCTCATAGTTTTAGTAGGAATGAATGGTGCAGGAAAAACAAGTTTGTTACAGGCTATAGCTTCAACATTAGGGGTCGCTACTGGAAGATTACAGAGTCTATCAGATTTGGAGTGGGCAGGATTTAATTATGAGCTTTTAGGAAGAAATTGGGGAAGATTCACTCCAGAAGTCACACTAAAGGTACAATTTTCATCCCCTGAAATTTCAGCTGTGCATGACTTTCAGGAAAAATTACGAAATATGACGGGACGTGAGATTCATAATTCTGCACGTAAGTATGCCGTGACTCTCAAATGGCAAAATGATCGAATTCAGGCAGGTAGTAGAGCCGAGTTGTTTCAATTTCAGGGACGAGAATATGCTAAACAACTTCTACGTTCTGAGGGCTTCGAGGCTTTTCAGCGAGTAGGTACAACGCTCTGGTATACCGAGCAAAGAACTTCTACCAGCCTAACTACCGAAGACCAACAGCATAAACTTGAAATTACAGATGATATTTTACGAGATCGATTATCTAAGTGGCGGCAGTTTCATCAAGATGTTCAATCAGGTAGAATTGGTAAGTTACGTCCAGGACAAAAGGATTTGTACGCTGAAATAGAACAAGCATATAAAATTGTTTTTCCAGAGCGTAGTTTTGAAGGTCCTATTCCAAGAGAAGAAATTGATGATATTCTGAGCGAACCTTGGTTTTATCTTTACGATGGTAAAAACCAGTATGAAATTTCTGAGATGTCAGGTGGTGAGCGTGCCACCTTTCCAATGCTAATGGACTTTGCCAGCTGGAATATTCATAACTCAGTTATCTTAATTGATGAAATTGAGTTACACCTGCATCCACCAATGCAACAGGCATTACTTGGAGCTTTACCTAAGTTAGGTAAAAATAATCAATTTATTATTACAACTCACTCTGATTATATTGAGCAACTAGTGCCCGAAGCATACGTTGTTCGGTTGGAGGCGTAACTATGAGTGTTATCAGCGGTAGTAGAATAATTTTCTGTGAGGGAAAACAAACTAGCTTAGATAACCAGCTTTTAAACCGCATAGTCGAAATTATGTCTGGCGATAAATGCACGATTATTCCTGCGGGTAGCAAGTTTACATTCTCAATTTTTGCTCAAGGCTTCTTTTTCCCTGATGAGTCCACAAACCAGCGATATATTATCTTTCGCGATCGCGATTTCGATGTTAAACCAACAGAAAATATAAAGCTTCTTGAGCAAGTTAATTCACGAAACAAAGTTTTAGCTTGTTTAACTTATCGTGCTTGTGTGGAAAACTATCTGCTTGATGTGGATTTAATTCATACTTACTGGAAAGACAAATATGCGGAGAAACACGAGTATCCTACTTCTAAGTGGGGACATGGAGATTCCCCAGAAAAAGAAACTATTTCTGCATGGATAGAAACTAGCGCAAAAAGTCTCTGCTCCTACCAAGCGGTACGATGGGCATTGGGTGATTTGTTAAGCACAAGTGCGGCCCGGGAACAACTAAAAACCACTTGGACAGGTGGTAGTGGTATGTTGCCCAAATCATTAGAATTACCAGATTGTCAAAATCAAGCTTTAGAATTAGTCAATAAATTTAAGGAGGCAGTTGAATCAATTACATCAGAAAATTTTGAGACAAGTCTTGATTCATATCAACAACGCTTTAGCAATGAAGATTTTTGGACACAGAAGCAGTATCTGATTTGGTTTCATGGAAAAGACCTTCAGAAGGAAATGCAAAAACAAAAACCTAATTACATTTCTCTGACATCATTTTTTAATTGGGCAACTACTCAGCTTGATATTAGTAAACATCCAGATCTTATGGAGCTAAAAACAAGAATAGAAGAGTTATAGTCTAGTTTCTATTGACTTGAGACAGATTGATTAGTGAGCTATTTAGTAGCTAGGCTTAAGCAATTTCATGGCTTTTAATACCGTAATTTTGAATTACAGTATGTACTTGCCACTTAGAATGGGTTTGAGGATAGTCCGAACGATAATGCGCTCCTCTACTTTCAGTCCGAAATAACGCAGACTTAATTACTAAATAGGCAAAATCCGCTAGATTTCGAGTTTCTATCCATAACCGTGATGGCGATCGCAATTCTTGGATCTGAACTTGCCATAGTTGAATTTGATCTAAAGCCATTTCTAATTCAGATTGCTCTCGACAAATACCAGCAGCTTCCCATGTCAAATTTTGAATCCAGATCTTGATTTCCTGAATTATTAAGGCGATCGCTTCTGTAGATTGAGTCATGGTTTTGATTGAGCCAGATTTAAGTGGAACCGAGGTACCAGAATTAATCCTAGAACCTGTAACTTTTTCTGCCAACCTTTCCCCAAATACAAAGCACTCCAATAAAGAATTACTAGCCAGCCGATTGGCGCCATGTACTCCTGTACTAGCAGTTTCTCCCACAGCATACAGCCCAGAAATAGAAGTAGCCCCATAGTCATCGGTAACTATTCCCCCCATGCAATAGTGGGCGGCTGGAGTTACGGGAATGGGTTTAGAAAAAATATCAATCTCCCAGTTTTGACAAATTTTAATAATGTTGGGAAATCTATGGGCGATCGCTTCTTTGTCAATCGGAGCGAGGTCTAGAAATACCGTAGGTTCTTTAGTAATTTGCAAATGCTTAAAAATGGCACGACTGACTACATCTCTGGGGGCAAGCTCACCCTTGGGATCATAGTTAAAGACAAAACGATCGCCTAGATGATCGATTAAATAAGCTCCTTCGCCCCTAACCGCCTCACTGATTAAAAACCTTGGGGCATCAGGTATTGCCAACGCTGTGGGGTGAAACTGAATAAACTCCATATCTCTAATTACTGCCCCTGCCCGCCAAGCGATCGCTACTCCATCTCCCGTACTTGAAGGTGGATTAGTATTTTGGGAAAACACTTGCACCCCACCACCAGTTGCCAACACTACTACAGATGAAAGCAAGCGATCGAACTGGTGGTTTTGATCGAGATAATAAACCCCTCTACAGCGATTATGTTCTATACACAAATCTAAAACTAGGGTTTCGGCGAAAACTTGAATATTTGATTTTTGCAGTACCTTTGCGGCAAGCTTGCTAACTAATGCTCTACCTGTGGTATCTGCAGAATGCAAAACTCGGCGGTGGGAGTGGGCTGCTTCTAGGGTTAAAGCCAAAGAGCCATCCTGTTGCCGATCAAAATCTACCCCTAAACTCAAAAGTTTTTGAATTTGTTTAGCCGCCCCATTTACCAGAATATCTACGGCTGTGGGCTCACATAATCCCACCCCTGCGATCAAAGTATCTTTAGCATGAAAAGTTGGAGAATCTTGGGCATCTACTACCGCTGCAATCCCACCCTGCGCCCAGTCACTAGCTGAAACCGCCAAATTATCCTTGGTGACTAAGCCAATTGTCCAGTTAGGGGATAAATCCGAGATACATAGAGCCGTATAAAGCCCTGCTGCACCGCCACCAACAATTAACACATCAAACTCTGCCATGACGATCTTTATTAAGTGTTTTAATGCTAACTGATGTTACGTATTACATTCAGAAACTTGCCTGAGTTAAGGGAGTTTGAGGGCTATGCCCACAATTGGGACGCAGCCCCAAACCCCATCCTAAATCGGATTTTTATTTTTAGTATGCAAGATTAGTGCTAACTCACGATCGCAACAGCAGAAGAATCTATCGATGGGAAGGTTAAATATGAATAATTTGTAATTAAGCTTAATAAAAATATAAAATTGGAGAGGTAAGAAATTGAAACCTCAAAGCATAGTTTCGGAAGGAAAAATGGATCTAAGCCTAGATTTGATGATAGAAAGCTACATTAGCGGGATCTTAAAACTCCAACAAAGAAGCCATGAAATATGGGAAGGAATTCTAAGGCGATCGCTCGATCCAACTGTAGGAATTATCTCTGCGACTACGATCTTTTGTCTGTGGCTAATTACCTTTGTGATGATATGCAAAGTCGATCTAGCTTCTATATCTCTATGGACATTAGCTTTGATTATTTTGGGGCGCACTTTTCTACACACAGGCTTATTTATCATTTCCCATGATGCTGCCCACGGCACGGTATTTACTTCCAATCGTCGCATTAATGACTTAATCGGGGCGATCGCTCTCTCTATCTATGGTTTGTTACCGTATAAAAAATTCCTGATTAATCATGGACTTCATCATAAATATCCTGCTAGTCATCAAGATCCAGATTTTCATGATGGTAAGCATACCAATATAATCCAGTGGTACCTCCGTTTTATGGGCTGCTATTTAGATAAAAGGCAAAATATCATTTTGTTCTTTGGCATGACTGTTTTATTTCACGGGATTAGATTAGGGTTTAATGTTCCTGCTTTGAATTTACTCCTGTTTTGGATATTGCCGCTGTTATTAAGTTCCATGCAGTTATTTTATTTTGGGACTTTTTTACCTCACCGTGGACAAAACTATGATGGTAGTAAGCCTATAGTAAATCGCCACCATGCTCAAAGTAGTAATTTTTCTTTAATAATTTCATTTTTAACCTGCTATCACTTTGGTTATCATTGGGAACATCACGAATATCCGCACCTGCCTTGGTTTAGATTACCCACTGCCCGAAATCCCGATCGCAAGCTGATATAATCCCCAAAAGTGATGAGATAGGTACTAAATGCAGCAGTTAAGGAAGTTTGATCTAAGCCCTGTGATATTCTGTTGAGGTCAAATTTGCAGTCCAAGGTGATGGGTGAATAATGGATTTGGTTGTACAGGTTTTGCTTTTAATTATCCTAGGGGCGATCGCTCTAACTGGCTTGATTCTAATTGTCTTTGAGTGGCAATATCAGAGGCGGGATGGTAACAGAATGGAACTGGATCAAGGCTCTTGGCAAATTATGGAATCCAACCCTGAAAGCTATAAACTCCAAGGTATATTCACCGCCATTAATGAAACCAAAAAGTTAGATATATTTCTGACTGAGATTAACTTGGAACTTGTTTTACTGTCCAAGGATAGTCTGAAGGGTATAACCCATAACTTTACGATTAATTCCCTTCATCCCGATCAACCCCAAAGCCGAGTCGATAATTACTGGGAATCTTATATTGTGAAGGGCAAGCATTCCACTGAAGTAGAGGTAATTCTGGAGATCCAAGGTCAAAACTTAGCTGCCCTAGAAACGGCTTGGGTCAAAGCTCACTATGTTGTCTATGGTCCAGGGGGAAGAACTCCTAAAACCAGACATTGCATCATCCCTCTCAAGTTTCCAGATCCAAGTGCCCCTAAACAATGGCGAGCTGGTGGAAATGCTGAGGTTTTACCCATTCGCACCCACTTACTTTCGCCTTTAGATTCCATTGTGGAAATTGTGCAACGCTATGTTGTCCCACAAGCGCAAGCAGGAGATATTGTTACCATTGGGGAAAGTCCTGTGGCGATTATGCAGGGGCGATGGATTCATCCTGCTGATGTCAAAATTGGTTGGTTGGCAAAAAGATTGTGTTATTACTTCCTGCCTACTTCTAGTTTGGCTACGGCGTGCGGCTTACAGGTATTGGTCGATAATTCGGGTGCATGGCTAGTGGGATTTGCTTTTATAGTTGGGGCGATCGCCAAATCCATCTTCAAAATCCCAGGGGTGTTTTATATGCTAGCAGGGGAGCAGGCAAAGCTAATCGATGATGTCACGGGGACACTTCCCCCCTACGATCAGTTTATTGTTTTAGGCCCTGCTAATTCCCAAGTAGTGGTGGATGAAATTTTAGCAAAAACTGGATTAGAAGCAGCGATCGTGGATGTCAACGATCTTAAACGTGTGGCAATTTTAGCAGCAACCCCTAATGCTACCCAAGAGCTACTGAATCAGGCTTTGTTAAATAATCCCGCAGGCAACGCCGCCGAGCAAACTCCTGTGGTGCTAATTCGTCCTCTTAGATAATGCAACTTCAAAGCCAGTGATCGACTAAACCTTTGGGGGGTAAAATTTCAATATACTTTTCCTCAATATTAACCACGGTGGCGATCGCTTCAACAAAGGGAATTAATAATTTCTCTTTTTTGCCATTCTCTACTTCTCTCTCGACTACTAGGAGGTCATTTCCCCCAGGCAAAATATCCTTAACTTCTCCTAAATAATTACCTGTAGGTTGATAAATCACTTTACAGCCAATTAAATCTGTGACGTGATATTCATTTTTGTCTAATTTGGGGCGATCGCTATCCTGCACCATTAATAAATTTCCCCGTAAATCCTCAGCAGCATCACAGGTATCTATGCCGTCTAGTCTGACCACGAAGAGATTAGTCTTCCCTGGGATCTCACGACCGTGGATTAGATCGATTGGTTGAGGGGTGTCTGTTTCTGACTTGGCAATCCAACGTTTACCCTTGCGGACAAATCGCTCTGGAAAATCCGAATAGGAAAATACTCTCACTTCACCTTTAATGCCTTGGGTAGAGACAATCTTGCCAATTATTAGCCATTCACTCATGCTTGATACTTACTTAATTTCTTGCTTTCTTTAAAATCTACGCTTCATGGGATCGCAGCAATCTATTATATAGGTTTAAAATTGCTAATCCAGCTTGATCGGGGTTCTGTCCAAAGGCAAAAATCCCATCTCTGTGACCCGCCATTACAAATACATTATGATCAAAAATCTCAGCTATAGGCGCATAAATTCGGACAATTTCCTTAGCCATTTCTGGGGTGCCATACTCCACATCGCCACTGGTCGCAAGATGCCCAGCCTCTAATAAGGTTTGCCAAATCACAGCCGAATGAATATGAAAGATTGTTTTAATTTGGGGACTGAGGGCATAGATGGCACTATGGGTCGGGGCTTCACTGCTGGGTAATTTGGAACCACGGACTGTCAAACTATGATTACTGGGACTATAGCTCAGGACTTGGGGATAGTCGGAGATATCAAGGTTGGGTAAATGTCCTGTTTGAGTTGCGGTAATATAAAAACTCTGATCTTGACTCTGTTCTCTCACACTTAAATTGCCATAGCCCACACCATCGGGATACTGTCCGATGAGATTTAGCTGATAAAGTTGCGATCGCCAAGCTTCTAAATCCTTAAATCCTGCAAATTCATGGTAATTACTAGGCTCCATAGAACCTAATTGGTATTTAATAACTCCATCTTGGGGAGTTTGACAATTTGGAGCGAACTTACTTGCGCTGCTCATTTAATGTCACCCCTGTAAACAGCCACAACACGGAACGGACTCCATCTCGCACTGATTTATTAGCGACCTCTTTTTCCTTGTACTTAAGATCAGGGTAGTAGCCCATGGGAGTTGGAATCGGCACAGGATGCATCTTAATGCCCCGACTACCTAATACCACCGTACCAATTACTTGGGCACGAGGCATATGGAAAGCATCAGTAATTACATAAACATCGGTAATTTGCCTAGATTTAAATTCATCGACTAAGGTGGTGAAATTAGTAACAGTATCCGTTGCTCGATAGTCCAAAATATAGCGATCGCTGTTAATTCCTGCCTTAGAAAATACTTCTTCAGTAAATTCTTTGGGGCTACCTGAAGATACCCAGATGGGGATATTTGGATGCTTGAGGGCAAAGGTGGCTCCATAGATTTCTCGATTGGGTGCACCTCCCAAAATTAGGATGGCTTGATTATTTTTGCCATATCCACTGCTTAAAATTCCTGCCCCTAAAGTAATTAGCAGCCCTGAAATTACTAACATCACTTTAGTTCGCCCCATTACTTCCTCCCTGGAATGGGCCCTCGCCTATGATTTTCTAAGGATGACTGCAGAAATTTACGTAAATGCTGAACATGATCGTCATCGGTTAAATTCTCCAACTTAGCGATCGCCTCCGATAAAGTTAAACCTTGACGGTAAAGAATGCGATGGGCTGTTTCCATTAACTTTAGGCTTTGGGGTGAAAGTCCAGCCCTTTCCATGCCAATGCGATTAATCACCCGCACCCGACTAGGATTCCCTTCAATTAGCATGTAGGGGGGGACATCTCGATCAATCCGACTCATGCCACCGATCATAGCTAGTTTACCAATATGGGTAAATTGATGAATGCCGACAATCCCACCGATGCGAGCGTAGGATTCAATCACAACATGACCCGCTAGAGCTACGGAATTTGTAATCACGACATTATCACCGATCACACAATTATGAGCGACATGAACGTATGCCATCAGCAAATTAGAGTTGCCAATGATCGTAGCCTCTCCTGCCCCTGTCGCACGGTTAATCGTTACGTATTCGCGAATCCGATTGTCATTACCAATAATTACTTGGCTAGTAGAGCCGTCATACTTAAGATCTTGGGGTTCTAGCCCGATCGCTGCTCCTGGAAAAATTTGATTGCGATCGCCAATTTCGGTGCAACCATCAATCACCACATGGGCACTAATAATTGAGTCTGCGCCAATTTTCACTTTTTCGCCAATCACAGCATACGCCCCAACTCGAACGGAGTGATGCACCTGAGCGTCAGGATGAACTATGGCTGTAGGATGAATTAACAGAGGTAAAACTGGCATAAATATCTACTAACTATCTACTAAAGAAAACATCAATTCCCCTTCAGCTACTAACTTATCGCCGACGACTGCGCGTGCCTGCATTTTACCAAACCGTTTGCGCTTAACTACGAGCAGTTCTGTAGTCATAATTAACTGATCCCCAGGAGTTACGGGGCGGCGAAATCTGACCTTGTCAATGCCTGCAAATAAAGATAGCTGACCTTTCGCATCAGGCAACTGGGTTAAGACAATGCCACCAACCTGTGCCATGGCTTCAACAATTAATACCCCTGGCATAATGGGACGATTAGGAAAATGGCCTTGAAAAAATAATTCATTAATCGTGACATTTTTAATCCCCGTAGCAGATTTACCAGGAATATAGCTAATGATCCGATCCACCAACAAGAATGGGTAGCGATGGGGCAGGAGTTTTTGAATTTCTTCAATTAAGATGAGGTTTTCGGTAGGGACTTCTGTCAAAGTAAGTATGAATTTTTAAGTTATTAAACAAAAGTTTTATCACAATACTTCCCAACTTCCCATAAACTTCCGATAAATTACGTTATTAAGTCTAGGAAATAGCAGTTTGCCCAGTTAGATTAATTACTGATGTTACGTATTACATTCAGAAACTTATCTGAGTAAAGGGAGTTTGAGGGCGTAGCCCTCAATTGGGGCAGAACCCCATACCAAATTGGGTTTTTATTTTTTAGTACGTATTGTGAGTAATCAGTTAGATTAAACAGATCAAATCTTTTAGAAACCCTTAAAAGTATTAAGATTAAGTTGAAGTCAGTCTATGGATAATGTTTGTGAGCTATAAAGTTGGCATTTTGGGTATGGGAACCGTCGGTACTGGAGTTGCCAAAATCCTCCTTGATCCAGTTGGTCGCCATTCTCTCTTACATGAAGTGGAAATTTGTCGGGTTGGCGTGCGATCGCTAAATCGAGGACGGGAAATCAACCTTAATCCCAGCGTTTACACCAAAAACCTAGAATCGATTGTTACCGATCCCGAAATTGACGTAGTTATAGAACTGATCGGTGGCATTGAACCTGCACGCAGCTTAATTTTGCAAGCGATCGCCCACGGTAAACATATCGTTACAGCTAACAAAGCCGTTTTAGCCAGATATGGGGACGAAATTTTTACCGCAGCCAAAGCCAAAGGCGTGTATGTAATGCTAGAGGGATCTGTGGCAGGGGGGATTCCCATTATTCAGATCCTCAAGCAATCCCTAGGTGGCAATAAAATCACGGCAATCACAGGCATTATCAACGGTACCACCAACTATATTTTGAGTCGGATGTCAGTTAATCCCAATGAAAGTTTTGAGGAAATTTTAGCAGACGCTCAAACCTTAGGCTATGCCGAAGCCGATCCCACGGCGGATGTGGATGGTTACGATGCGGCAGATAAGATCGCAATTTTAGCTAGTCTTGCCTTTGGCGATCGCATTAAGCTGGAGCAGATTTATCGAGAAGGTATTCGTCATGTTAGTAGTACCGATGTTGCCAGAGCAACGGAATTAGGGTTTGTCATTAAACTTTTGGCGATCGCCCGCAACAGTGATAATAAGGGCTTAGAAATCAGGGTTCATCCCACATTAGTGCCGAAAGATCACCCTTTAGCCAGTATTAATGGGGTTACGAATGCCATCACGGTCACAGGAGATCCCATAGGCTCCGTGGTGTTTTCAGGGGCAGGAGCAGGAATGGGAGCCACGGCTAGTGCTGTAGTTGCCGATTTGATTAATGTTTTAGCATCGATCAAGGCAAATCCTCAAACCTCTAATCAACTCATGGGCTGCTCTCACCAGCATTATGCCGTTGTTAACCCAATTACCGAATCTACCTCCCAGTATTACCTGCGCCTTCTCGCCAAGGATCAAGTAGGCGTAATCGGCGATCTTGGTAACTGTTTTGGAAAACATCAGGTAAACCTAGAAACTATTCTCCAAAAGCATCACTATGATGGGCTAGCCGAAATTATCGTGGTGACCAAAGTTGTCAGCGAGCTTAATCTGCAAACTGCTCTAATCGAGATTCAAAGCTTATCAGGTCTACATAGTGTGCCTTCAGTGATCAGGCTGCTTTAGATTTCGAGGTAATTTAATTAGGGCGGCGAGCTAAACTTCCATAACAGATGGCTCTAGCTGTTATAATAGCTAAACGGTTTTTATAAACTAAATTTCAATTTTATTAAATCAAATATTTATAGGAGTAGGGAAGCTATGTCATCAGCGGTTGCAGTCACAGATTCTAGCTTTGAACAGGATGTAATAGGGAGCGAAATACCTGTTCTAGTTGACTTCTGGGCTCCTTGGTGCGGTCCTTGCCGCGTGGTCGCTACAGTTGTAGATGAGATCGCCAACCAGTACGAAGGTAAGATCAAAGTAGTGAAGCTAAATACCGATGAAAATCCTGGTATTGCCTCTCAATATGGTATTCGTAGCATTCCTACCCTAATGCTATTCAAAGGCGGACAAAAGGTAGATTCTGTAGTTGGAGCAGTTCCTAAAACTACCATTGCCAACACCATTGAAAAATATCTTGGCGAGTAATTGATTTTCCGCTTTTAATCTCAATTTAAGCGTTTCAAACTCTAAATGTCTCAAGTCATTCAAATCCTCTCTCCCGAAGAAGTACGGCGCACTGTTAATCGTCTGGCATCCCAGATTGTTGAAAGTTGCGCTGATTTGACTAGCTTAGTATTATTGGGAATTCGCACCAGAGGTGTACCTTTATCTAAGGTTATTGCCAAACAAATAAATATTTTAGAAAATGTAGATGTGCCGACTGGGGCGATCGACATTACTTTTTATCGAGACGACTTGGATCGAATTGGCTTGAGAGCCCCTGGCAAGACGGACATTCCCTTTGACCTCAATCACAAAATTGTTGTCCTCGTCGATGATGTAATTTATAGTGGCAGAACCATTGGCGCATCCTTAAGTGCCATTCATGATTATGGTCGTCCCCAGTCAGTGCGATTAGCAGTTTTAGTAGATCGAGGACATCGAGAATTACCAATTCATGCTGATTTTGTGGGCAAAGTTTTACCAAGTTCCAAAGATGAGCAGGTCAAGGTTTTTCTTCAAGATCCAGATGGACGGGATGGGGTTGATCTGATCAAACCAAGGTAGTTAGAGTATTTATTTTTTATGGTATCCTTACATACATATGCTTTTTGCTTATTAGTGAAACCTTAAACTGAGATTAGTAGAGAAATTGTCATGTCAGATAATAAGCCCACCGAAGCGGAAAAAAACCGCAAACCCTACGAGCTAGACCCTGCTCTTTTGGCGGAATTATCTGAGGTCACGAATAATCCCAATGAAGTAATCGATGTGGCAGTTAGACAGTGGTTGCAGAGAAGATCGATTAAAGAAGCTGATAATTCCCGTCCTCTGACCATGAATCCAGTGGTTCCACCTAGGGGTGAGTGGAACGATTAGGAAGAAATTACAGAAAAATTAAATATGAAAGTAGTAATTATTGGGGCTGGACTAGCAGGTATGACTACTGCGGTCGAGCTATGTGATCGCGGGCATGAGGTGGAAATATATGAATCTCGTCCCTTTGCAGGGGGCAAAGTTGGGAGTTGGCTTGACCCTGATGGTAACCATATTGAAATGGGGCTCCATGTATTTTTTGGCTGCTACTATAATCTTTTTGGCTTGATGGCAAAGGTAGGAGCCTTCGATCATTTACTTCTCAAAGAACATACCCATACTTTTATTCAGACCGGTGCTAAGACAGGGGCTTTAGATTTTCGCAACTTTGGAGGCGCACCTTGGCATGGACTAAAGGCTTTTTTTACCACCGATCAACTTTCGGTTTTAGATAAAGTTCAAAATGCGATCGCCATTGGCACCAGCCCAGTAGTGAGAGCCTTGGTAGATTTTGACGGGGCAATGCAAAGTATCCGCAAGCTAGACAATATTAGCTTTAAGGATTGGTTTATATCCCATGGTGGTTCCCAAGGTAGTCTTGATTATATGTGGGATGCGATCGCCTACGGTCTAGGATTCATCGACTGTGAGCATATTTCCGCAAGGTGTATGTTAACTATTTTTCAGTTCTTTGCCACTAAAACTGAAGCTTCGGTGCTGAGAATGTTAGAAGGCTCACCCGATCAGTTTTTACATCAGCCTATTGTTAATTATATTCAGGGCAAAGGCGGCAAGATTCATCTACGAACTGGGGTAAGAGAGATTTTATTTGAAGGGGAAGGAGAAAATACCCGTGTGACTGGTTTGCTGGTAGGGGATGAAATCGTCACTGCAGATGTGTATGTGTGTGCAGCCGCAGTTCCCGCCACCCAAAGATTACTCCCTGAGAAATGGAGAGCATGGTCACAGTTTGACAATATATACAAGTTAGATACGGTTCCAGTTGTTACAGTTCAATTACGGTTTGATGGTTGGATTGATGACTTGGATATGGATAATTTACTTTATGCTGTTAAGGTCGATTTTTCTACCTTTGCTGACTTAGCTGTTACCAGTCCATCTAGCTATAAAAAAGTTGGGGAAGGTTCACTTTTGCAATTAGTTTTAACCCCTGGCGATCCCTTTATTAAGCAAAGTAATGAGGCGATCGTTCAGCATACCCTCAAACAAGTTCATGAAATTTTGCCTTCTAGTCGCAACTTAAGTATGATTTGGTCTAGTGTCGTTAAGTTGGCGCAGTCTCTGTATCGTGAAGCTCCTGGCATGGATATCTATCGCCCATCTCAAGCTACACCCATACCTAATTTCTTTTTGACTGGTAGCTATACTATGCAGGATTACATTGATAGCATGGAAGGCGCAACAATTTCAGGTAAGCTTTGCAGTAAAGCAATTTTAGATTCTATTGAGTAAAATATCTCACCCTTCTTACTCAACGTTAACTATCGTCTAGATGAAGATAAAAAGTCTAAAAAGGAAGAAATAAAATCCTTAACCCGAACTCGCGTTGGTTAGAAATGAATTTTTGTGCGATCGCCCTTGGCAGTAATCTTGGTAATTCTCAACAGATTGTTGAGGAGGCTATTATTAAGCTCGATCTGTTAAGCCAAATCAAAATTTTGCAAGTTTCTAATTGGTATCGTACAAAAGCTGTAACTCTTTCTGATATTCCTCAGCCTGACTATATTAATGGTTGCGCTATTTTAGAGACAGCCCTTAGTCCTCAAGAGCTTTTAGCAGCTTTGCTGGAAGTAGAGGTGCAGTTTGGGAGAATCCGCCGTGCGAAGTGGGATGCCCGTACCCTTGATTTAGATTTATTACTGTACGAAAACTACATTTTAAGTACTGATGATTTGGTAGTCCCCCATCCTCGGATGTGCGATCGAGCCTTTGTGATGTTGCCATTAGCGGAAATTGCCCCTGATTGGGTACATCCAGTTAATGGCGATCGCATTTCTCAATTAGTAGAAAATTCCCTTAATCTTGACCTAAGTTCTCCCCAGTTAGTTCCACAAGAGCGAAGGAATCAGGTATGATCAAGTTAAGCGGAAATGAAAGTTTCCGTTCACTCCTCACACCACATTCCACCTAGGCTACGGTCTGGGTGGTTTCCTAGTTTTAATGTAACCAAATGCAACCTTTATTGATCGTTGGCTCAGATACGGGTGTGGGTAAAACCGTATTGACCTCTAGCCTTGCCGCCCATCACCTTAAGTATCGTGCTGCTTCAACCTTAGCTATTTATAAACCTGTACAGTCAGGGGTGGGCGATCGGGAATTCTTTAAATCTACTTTTAGCCTGACTCAAACTCTGGCAGAAATTAATCCCATCTTTTTTGAGACTCCCATTGCTCCTGCGATCGCCATGCTTAGGGAAAATAAGCCCTTAGATTTAGGGCTAATCTGGCAACACTATCAAACTCTGCAAAATAATTATGATTGCCTATTAGTTGAAGCTCTAGGTGGATTGGGATCGCCTTTAACCTATGAGTATACGGTGGCAGATTTAGCTAAAGATTGGCATATTCCTATAGTGTTAGTAGTGTCGGTCAAGTTAGGAGCGATCGCTCAAGCCGTAGCCAATGTCGCCCTTGCTAAGATCAACAAAATTAACCTTAAGGGCATAGTCTTAAATTGCGTTACCCCTGATGCCAAAATTGAGGATCTGGCTCCCATAGATTTAATCCAAGCCTTGACCTACGTTCCTGTGGTAGGCGTTTTGCCTTATATTTCTGATCTGCAAAATATTGAGGAATTAGCCCGTGCTGCCTCTAACTTGGAATTAGAAGCTTTGGGAATATGAAGCAATATCTAAAAATCAGCTTTTATGTTGCTTTAAATCTGAGCTTAGTAATTGGTTTAAGTGCTTGTAAAGGGACTGACCTTGGTACTAAGGTAGAAGGGGCGATCGCTCCTAAGCAAAATTCAGAAATCTCAGCTAATCCAATTAATAATCCCATTAGTAAAAGTCTGGTTCTGCCCAAGGATTTTGATCCTAATATTCCGATTTATCCCAAAGCAATTTTACAAAGTATAGAGGAAGTAGCCAATGAATCTAGCCAAAATATCTCGGCTCGTTGGACTACGGAAGATAGCCAAGCTCTAGTTTCTAGCTTTTATGAAGATGCTTTTACCAAACAACAATGGCGGGTAATTTTGAAATCGCCCGATGGTAATTTTTTGGCGCAGAAAGCAGATATATTCCTAATCCTATCCATTCAAAAATCACCTCTTCCTGCTAACTCTACGAGTATTTTTTTACAATATCTGCGCGATCGCCAAATTAGTTCGGGTATTGATATCGCCGTAAATCCTGTATTAATTCCGAATCCTAATCAAGTTCCTAACTCAACCACAAATTTTAGTGATATGGATACTGTGCCTGAAGCCTTGCGATCTCTAGTTACGGACTTAAAAAAATTAGGAAGCATTACCGCTTTATCAACTGGTGGTCAAGAAAATAAGTTTAAGCCCAATGAATTAATTAAGCGCAGAGACTATGCCAAGTGGTTGGTAAATACTAACAATCGTCTCTATAGCGATCGCCCAACCCGTCAGATTCGGTTAGCCGATCCTAGTAGCACTCCAGCTTTTGTGGATATTCCCGCTACCGATCGAGATTTTGCCGTGATTCAAGCTCTAGCCAATGCTGGGTTAATTCCCACCGATCCCAGTTCCAGTAAAACGAGTAGAAGATTTCGCCCCAACGATCCCGTGAGTCGAGAAGTTCTATTGCAATGGAAAATTCCTTTAGATCTGCGCTCTGCTATACCCAGTGGCAACCTCGAAGCAGTCAAACAAGCATGGGGATTTCAAGATAGCGATCGCATTGCTCCAACTAATTTAAAGTTTGTATTAGCAGATTTTAAGTTGGGGGATTTATCTAATATTCGTCGCAGTTTTGGCTATACAACTTTGTTTCAACCCCAAAAATATGTAACCCGTGCTGAAGCTGCCGCCGCCCTCTGGTACTTTGGTACGCCCGAAGATGGATTATCTGCCCAAAATGCTTTAGAACGAATTACGCCCGAACCACCGCCGATTAAACAGCCTGAAACCACCGATCCCAAGGCATTCTCTAAACCCATAGAACCTACAACTAAACCCATTAATTAAATGCATAATCTAGTCTGGTTAGGTCTATCACTTTTATCTCTCCTGATCTGGTTAGTGCTGATTTGGGGCTGGGGAAATTTTTGGCAGTGCGATCAAAAACTAGAGGATGTTCAAGATTCTAGTATGGCTTCCTATCCTTCAGTATGCCCTTCAGTATGTATAGTAATTCCAGCTAGAAATGAAGCCGATTTATTACCTACTACCCTGCGATCGCTTAAAGTACAATCCTATCAAGGAAATTTCCAAATTATTTTAGTTGACGATCAAAGTACGGATGGCACTGCTGATATTGCTAAACAGGTGGCTGAAGATATAACCATAATTTCGTCCCAACCTCTGCCTTCGGGCTGGACAGGTAAACTTTGGGCAATGGAACAGGGTACTCTCTTAGCTCAAGATTCTCAAGATGCTCAAACCCTCAATCCTGATTATATTTTGCTTACCGATGCTGATATCTATCACGATCCTCATAATTTGCAGAACCTAGTTGCCAAGGCAGTAGCTGACAATCTAGATTTAACCTCGCTCATGGTTCGCCTCCGCTGTGAAAGTGTGTGGGAGCAATGGCTGATTCCTGCTTTTGTGTTCTTTTTCCAAAAACTCTATCCCTTTGCTTGGGTAAATAATCCTAAAAAGTCAATGGCGGCGGCGGCAGGAGGCTGTATTTTAATCAAAACTAAGGCATTGCAAAGAATTGGCGGCATTCAGGCAATCCGTCAGGCTCTAATTGATGATTGCGCTTTGGCACAGGCGGTTAAATCCAGTGGCGGTAAAATTTGGTTGGGTTTAAGTGATTTAACTACTAGCCTCCGTCCTTATCCAGACCTTGAGACGATTTGGGACATGGTAGCCAGAACTGCCTATACTCAACTTAACTATTCACCGCTTTTACTGATTGGGACTTTAGTTGGCATGGGGCTTATCTATATCCTTCCACCTTTGGGATTAATTTTAGGAATATTACTGGGACAAAATTTAATAGCGATCGCCTGTGGAATAGCTTTGATTTTAATGACAGTTTCCTACTTCCCCACAATTCGGTTTTATAAATGTCCCCTGTGGTTAAGTTTTTGCCTACCTGCGATCGCTGGCTTATATACACTTATGACCCTAGATTCAGCTTTAAGGCATTGGCAAGGTAAGGGTGGAGCATGGAAAGGTAGAGTTTACGGGGCTACAGAATAAATTAATTTCAAAAATTCAGCATAAAAAAAAGATTGGCAAGAGCTTAAACCTACCAATCATTAATTTAATTTAGTAACTGAGACTATGAAGTAGATTTAGCTGCCCATCTGCTTCCGTAATGCATCTAGCTCAGAATCAATCATGCTTCCCACCGATGGTTTACTGGCATCAGCAGGAGGTAAAGATTGAACGGGAACCGCTGGAGGAAACAGTTTAGCTTTCATGGCCTCTAATTCAAGATCCACTTCACCACCAGATTCTAGCTCTAGCTTGGCAAACTGAGATTCTAGATTATCCATGCCCAATTCCGAACTAGCACTGGCCTTTGCCTCTGCCATTAGTACCCGCTCTTCCATGCGATCGAATACTGCCGAAGCGGAGTTAGTGCTAACCTTGCCCAACATATTGTTGATATTTTCCTGAGCCTTTGCCGATTGAATTCTCGCCTTGAGCATTTCTTTCTTAGTTTTGGCTTCAGAAATTTTGCTTTCGATCGAAATCAAGTTCTTTTTGAGAGACTCAACTTGGATAGACTGTTGATCTAGTCCAGTTTTGAGGGCATTTGCAGTATCAGCTTGACTTTTTTTGCGAGTTAGGGCTTCTCTAGCTAAACCTTCGTCACCTTTTTGCAAAGCTAACATGGCTCGCCGTTCCCATTCGGTAGCTTGAGTCTGGGCTTGGGTATATTGTTGTTCTTGTCGTTTTAAGGCTGCCATTGATTGTGCTACTGCCTGACGCAATTGCACGAGGTCTTCCTGCATATCAATGATTGTCTGTTCTAAAATCTTTTCAGGATCTTCTGCTGCTGTGACTAAAGCATTCAGGTTTGACTTAGCCACCATGCCGATACGATCTAGTAGTCCCATAACTTCCGCACCATTAATTGATTTACTGTAAATACTATCATGGCTGAATATGCCAACGTACCCTAAATATTCTAGCGCGATCGCAATTCTCCACTTGTATTCATGAGATTATTAATTATAGGTGTATAAAGTAATAATTATGGGTTTTGCGGATTTATCAATTGAGGAAATTGCTGAGGATTACGATCTTAGGGTGGAGCTAGTTTGTGAAATTTGCGATCGCTCTCTCATTTCCCAAAAAAAAGTTTATCTATCCTCTGCAAGAAGACCCTCGGTTTACCGATGGGATGAATTGCAGTAGGAATACAATACTCATAGTTATAAACAATCTTACATCAGAAGTGCTATAATGTAAGGTATGCAGAAAGCTTTCAAATACCGATTCTATCCAACTTCTGAGCAAGAAACCTTGTTGAGAAGA
>VYKS01000286.1_pt1 | contig 23763 bp, 26 predicted proteins | sample 5114511 | NCBI WGS metagenome assembly VYKS01 (sample SAMN12291795, study PRJNA351875) | freshwater metagenome | isolation source: freshwater lake | place: USA: Michigan, Gull Lake | collected 2011-07-05 | reverse complement strand
TGTCGCACCGACCCGCCCCGTTAGTCTCTCGAAATGCCAATCACTGTTGCTCTTCACCAGCGCCGGTCTGTGCGCTCGGCATTCCTCGAATTCGCGCTGCTGTCCATGGCCATGCTCCTGGGTGCGAGCGGCGCAGGCGTCGGCACACTGGGCGCGCAGGCCCCGGAGCCCATGGCCAGCACGCGCGGCAACACGTCGCCCTCACCAGCGGGCACGAAGGCCGGCAAGCCGACAGCCCAGCAGTCCGGCAAGAAGAAGGCGGCGGCGCCGTCTGCCAAGCCCTCTCAGACCACCGCGCCGTTGCAGCCCGCCAAGGCCGCAGGCGCCTTGGGGCCGCACTCGGGAGACCGGCATCTGGCGTACAAGGGCACGGGCAGCGACCTCGACTCGCTCTGGCCGCCCGCTATGCCGGCAGCACTTCCGGGCTCCATTCTTCCGGCCAAGCGCGTCATTGCGTTCTACGGCAATCCGCGCTCAAAGCGCATGGGAATTCTGGGCGAATTCGAACCCGCGGAGATGCTGCGCAAGCTCGATCAGGAAGTGGCGGAGTGGAATACGCTCGACCCGCAGCATCCGGTGCAGCCGGCGCTGCACCTCATTGCGGTGGTGGCTGCGAGCGACGAGGGCTTCGATGGCAAGTTTCGCAACCGCATGGACAGTACCCTCATCGAGCAGGTGTATGGCTGGGCCAAGAGCCGGAACGCCATCATGTTCATCGATGTCCAAGTAGGGCTGAGCACGTTGCAGGCGGAGCTACCCCTGCTCGAGCGCTTCCTCAAGCGCGCCGACGTGCACTTGGGGATCGACCCCGAGTTCTCCATGAAGGACGGCAACCGCCCCGGCAAGAAAATCGGCACTTACGATGCCGTCGATGTGAATTACGCGTCGCGCTACCTGGCGCAGTTGGTGGACAAGTACAAGCTGCCCCCCAAGATGCTGGTCATTCATCGGTTCACGAAGAAGGGCGTGACCAACGCCGACAAGATCACGCTCGATCCCAAGGTGCAGATCGTGATGCACATGGACGGCTTTGGCGCACCGTGGCTCAAACGCGACTCGTTCTACAGTTACATCAAGAAGGAGCCGGTGCAGTTTGCCGGCTGGAAGCAGTTTACCAAGGCCAAGAACGACAAACCGACCACGCCGCGCGAGCAAATCTTGCGCTTGTGGCCGCAGCCGCTGTACATCCAGATCCAGTAACCCCCGAACGTGCGCGAGACGCCGTTCATGCGCGAGTCGTTCAACGGCGAGCGGGTCATGACCATGGGCCGCGCCGCGCGCAGGTCGACGACGGCCAAGGATAGCGTAGTGAACGGCTGGAATCCGTCGTGGGACGAGCCCACCTTGTTCACCACCGACGGCCCGGCGATGGCGCGCAGCGTTGGCCAGAACCCCTCGATTACCTCCATGGCACTCACGGCGCGTGCCGTGGCGCATGCCGTGGGCGAACTCAACCGGAGAGCACTGTGAAACAGGACGCAACGCCCACGGGGCGACACGACGCCTCGATCATGTCGCGGCGGAGCGCGATTGGCACGCTCGGCGCCACCGCCGTGGCGGGGGCGCTCGACGGCATGTTGCCTGCCGTTGTCGGCGCATCGTCGAACGTGCCGGTTGGCACCGCCGGTCGCCTGCGGCAGTCGGTGGCGCGGTGGTGTTTTTCGCGCACCAAAATCGATGCCTTGTGCGCAACGGCCAAGGAGATCGGCTTGGTCGGGGTCGATCTCCTTGGTCCCGACGAATGGGATGTGCCCAAGCAGTTCGGTTTGCTGTGCACCATGGGCAACAGCTTCGGCACCATTCCCGTGGGCTTCAACCGCCCCGCCAATCACGACAAGCTCGTGGCCGACGGCGAAGCGTATATCCCCAAGGCCGCTGCGGCGGGCGTCTCGAAGATCGTGGTGTTCAGCGGCAACCGTGCCGGCATGAGTGACGGCGAGGGCATCGCCAACTGCATTGCCGGTCTCAAACGACTCACACCCACGGCAGAAAAGCACGGCGTCGTGCTGTGCATGGAAATGCTGAACAGCAAAGTCGATCACAAGGACTACCACGCCGATCACACCGCGTGGGCCGTCGAAGTGGCCAAGGGCGTGAACAGTCCAAGCTTCCGCCTGCTGTACGACATTTACCACATGCAGGTCATGGAAGGCGATGTGCTCGCGACGATCACGGCGAACCTGCCGTACATCGCACACTTGCACACGGCGGGCGTGCCGGGGCGCAACGAAATCGACAACGCGCAGGAGCTCAACTATCGCGGCATCGCGCAGTACATCGCCGACACCGGCTACACCGGCGTCTTCGCGCACGAGTTCATCCCCAAGCGCGACGGCGTGACGTCGCTCAAGGAGGCGGTGGCGGTCTGTACGGTGTAGCACGGACGGGTGTGCGACGGAGGTGTACTGCCTGAGGGCTAGTGCCGGCGCCAGTATGCCATCGGACCAGTCTCGTATCTCGACCTACTGAAAAGCCAGTTGACAACTCCAGCCCCCGCCCCTACACTACTGAAAGACCCGTACATCACAGCCCGCCCATATGACCGACCTCCACTTCCCCCCTCGCGAGCTGGCCGTCATGGCCGTGCTCTGGCAGAACGGCTCCGCCACCGTCGCGGAAGTCCGTGAGCAGCTCGACGAAGATCTCGCGTACACGTCGGTCCTCTCGGCGCTGCAGACGCTCGAGAAGAAGGGCTACGTGCGCCCGGAAGTCGAAGGGCGCGCGTACCGTTACTTCCCCACGGTCGCGGCGGACAAGGCCGGCCGCAGCGCGATCTCGCGCATCAAGGACGCCATCTTCCAGGGCTCCACCGAGCGCATGTTCGCGCAGCTCGTGTCCGACAAACACGTCAGCCGCGAAGAGCTCGAGCGTATGCGCTCCCTGCTCAGCGAACGGCTGGGAGACGACGCATGAGCACCGCCACGTGGGCGCCCGCGGTGGCCGCGTGGATGACCGTGGGGCTCGTGACGTCGGGCGTCCTGTCGGCCATGGCGCTGCTCCTGCATTGGCTCGCCCGCGGCGCCTTTGCCACGCGGGCGGTCTGGAGTGTGGCGCTGCTGGCCACGATCGGGTTGAGCGTCACGCAACCCATGCGTCAGGCAGAACCCACGCCGACCAATGGCCGCGCTTGGCCGGCGGTCACGCTCGTTGCCGCGGCCAACGCGCCCCGCGTTCCGACCGTGTGGGCGCGCATCGACCACGCCGTTCGCGATGCGGCTACTGGCGCACAGCAGGGCGTGCGCTCGATCGCGACGGCTTCGGCAAGCACCGTGCGAGGCTGGCCGATCACCGCGCAATGGGCGCTGCTCCTGCTCTGCCCGCTCGCGTCGCTCGGTATGCTGGCGCTCGGCGCGTGGAGCTTCCGCACGCAGCGAATGGCGCTGCGCGCCGCGCAGATCATGTCGATCGACGAGACGATGGTGCACGTGAGTCCCAGCTTTGGGCCGGCCGTGTTCGGCACACGCGATCCGCGCGTGGTCGTTCCGCGGTGGATGTTGGAGCGTTCCATCGAGGAAATCCGTCTCGTGCTGCAACACGAGCAAGCGCATATCGCCGCGCGAGATCCGTTGCTGCTGCTGAGCGGATGTCTCGCGCTCGCGCTGCTGCCCTGGAACCCGTTTGCGTGGTTCATGCTCTCACGCCTGCGACTCGCCATTGAACTGGATTGCGATGCCCGCGTGTTGGCGGCCGGCGCCTCCACACGTCGCTACGGCGCGCTGCTCATCGATTTATCCGCCGCCTCGGCGCCCCTCCCGGCGCTGACCGGGGCTCCCGCTTTTTCCCACCGCGCTTCCCATCTCGAACGGAGAATCCGCACCATGACGACACGTCCCGGTTCCCTGCGTACCACCCGCCGCGTCATGGCCATTGCCATCACGTCCGGCGCACTGCTCGCGGCCTGCGGCGCCGAGTTACCGACCAGTGCCGAATTGGAAGGAATGGATGTGACGGCCGCTCAGCAGCGCGCGGAGAAGCTGACAGCTCCAGCGGCGGTCACGGAGTATGTGATCGATGGCAAAGCGGCGACCGCCGTAGAAGCGCGAGGCCTCCTCGCTGAACGTATCGCGACCATTGATATTCGCAAAAAATCGAAGGATGCCAACGTCATTTCCATTACCACACGAGACGCCAAGGGCACGTCTCAAGTGACCGAACGCAATGTCTCCAGGGTAGCGGGCGATGTTGGTAGCATCGTGTTCAGCGCAGCGGGAGACGGTAGCGAAAAGGTCGTGATTGGCACCAAGACGTCGGACGCCGTTGGCGGTCTCGTTATCCGAACCGACACCCTCGGCGCCGGCACGGTCGTGATGCTTCGCGCAGACGGAACGACCGGCGACTCGACGCGCACGCTCCGCCTGGGCCGTGCCATCAGCTTCAGCGGTTCGACGCCACCGTCGGATGTCCTGATCATTGTTGACGGCGTCAAGGCGACCCAAGCGGACTTGAAGATGTCCGCGGATCGTATCCAAAGCGTCGAAGTGATCAAGGGCGCTGCCGCCGAGAAGCTCTATGGCCCCGAAGGAGCCAAGGGCGTCATCCGCGTCACGACCAAGAAGTAAGCGCGGCCGGCGTCAGAACGACACGCGCTCCACATCGGTGCGCGCAAAGCCGTCGGTCAGCGTGAGCACGGGTTCGCCCAGATCGACCGCGAGTGCGTAGGCAATGCAATCGCCCAACGAGAGTGATGCCGTATGCCGTCCGGGCCCATAGGTTCGGGCGGCTTCGCGTGCCCGGTGTGCCTGCGCGTCGCCAAACGGCACGACGGTGGCATCGAGCTCACGGAGCAGCGCATCCAGTTCGAGATCGCTGCCGCCTTGCCGTTCCGCCAACAGCAGCATGGCGGCTTCGACGACGGTTGCGGCCGAGACGGCGCGCACCGGGCTCCGCATGATGGCGGTATGCAGACGCGAGGCGTCGGGGGCGTTCTGCCAGAGCGCCCGAAGCGCCGACGTGGTGAGAATCATGGGGTCGACAGCTCGCCCGTCTGGCCGGCGACGGGCGGGAAGCTGCGGATGCGCTCCTGAATGCGCTCGATACGCGACCACGACCGCTCGACGGCGCCGAGCTTCCGGAGCTTCTCACGGGTAAGCCGTTCGCGGACGGCATGGTGGATAGCATCGGTGATGCTCTCGCCTGTGAGATCGGCGAGCTCACGCACCAGCCGTTCCGCGTCTGCACTCTTGATGTTGATGGCCATGTCAAGCAGCATCGACCGCTGTCTACCGTTCCTTAACGGGCCCATGTGTTCCGGGAGAGGCCCGGCGATTCGGTTTGGGGGACGAACCCGATACTGGTGGGCCCACCCGTCTTGACTTTTCGGGAATTCGTACCGAGGCTGCCAACCATGATCGCGCCCCACTTGGCCTCTGCACGACTTATCAGCCTTCTCCCCGTCGGCGTTACGCACCTCGTAACGGCGATTCTAGTAGTACGTGGCATTCGGGAGCAGGGCCGCACGGTCGTCAGCATGTGACGCGCGCCGCCGCCCCTCCCGACACCAACGGGAGGCGGCGCCTGGTACTTCTGCCAAGGCCCCTCCCATGGAGGGGCCTTCTTCGTACCAGCCCAGGAGGTTCCCATGTTCATGCCCTTCGACCGTACGCCGCACACCTTTCGTCAATCACACTACACCCCAGTGCCCGACGCGACTGGCACCCCGTTTCAGCAGCGACACAACACGGACAGTGGCCGTCCGCACGGTGCCGACAAGAACGACTTCCGCGATCAGGCCGACGGTGCGCCGTGAGGGCGGCCCTTCAGGGCGCCCGCGCCGCATCGATCAGCGATAGTCGCGCGCGCTTGTAGGGCTGGGCCTGGGCGCCTCGGTCCACGCCAACGAATTCGACCGACAGCGCCGCCGCCGCCGCTGACGACATGATCCATGCGCTGCCACATACCCGCCGGACGGAAGCCCACCATGGAAGTCCTTGCCCGGCCCCGCCAATTGGGTGATATTGAACCGTCATGTGACGGAGCCGGCGATGACCACCATCGAACGAACCCTCGCCTATCTTGGCGGGGAGAAGGTGCTGGGCAAGGACGTCGTGTCGGACCTCACGCTCGCCGATGCCGTGACGTCCGGCCTGCCGTCGCGCGCTTTGGAGGCGATGCTCGTCCGGTTGCACGGCGGTTCGATAGCCCGGAAGCATGTGTATCAGGTCGTCGGCAGCGAGCGGACGCTGCAAAAGAAGCAGAAGGCCAAGAGCCGTCTGTCGGCGGCCGAGTCTGACAAACTCGCGCGTCTGGCCCGCGTGGCGGCCCAGGCCGAGGACTTGATCGGCGATCAGGCTCGTGCTCACCGGTGGCTCGGGAGGCCAAACCGGGCGCTTGATGGCAAAGCCCCCGTTGAGCTACTTGGCAGCGACGCCGGCGCCATGCTCGTGGTGCAGGTACTCGAGCGCATCGCCCACGGGGTGGTCGGCTGATCGTCTGGCGGCTTACCCGCCAGCCGTATGCCGCGCTGGACGGAGAGGGCGCCCGTAGGGGCGGTGGCCGGTGGAACAGCGTTGGAACGGCGCTTGTCTACGCCTCACACGCCCTCTCGCTCGCGGCCCTCGAGTATCTCGTCCACATCGACCCTGATGACGCCCCGACGGATCTCGTCGGGATCGCCATGGAGATCCCTGACACGCCGGCCTTGACCGAGCGCTGGGCACCTGCGACCCTGCCGAGGGACTGGCGGGCGCTCTCGATCCCGGCTGCCTGTCAGACCAAGGGCGACGCGTGGGTGGCCGGACAGAGCGCACTGGCCGTGTGGGTGCCCTCGGTGGTGATCCCGGGAGAGGCCAACCTGCTGATCAACCCCGTTCATGCGGCCATGGCCGACGTTCGCGTGCTCGAGGTTGCGCCGTTCACGTTCGACCCGCGCCTGCTCTACCGCGCCGACGATCCGTCCGCCGGCTGAGCGAGAAACGCGGCGGCATCCTGCCGACGACCTGTCCGCGGCCGTGGGTTCGCGAAGCAATTCGCAGTAGGCGGCTTCGCCGTCATGCCCTTCGAAGGGAGGACGGCGCGCCGTTCGCGTTGTGGTCAGAGCGGGCGACGGGACTCGAACCGGCGTTGTCCAGCAGGCGAAGCAACGTGCCGACCGTGATTAGGATTTTTCGCCGGGTTCCTCCAAACACGTGGCGACGAATCGCGCGAACGCCGCGATGTCTTCGCGGGCGCTCGCCGCGTCCAGGGCAGCCATGTATTCGCTACGCCGCTCCACGCGAATGATCGTCCACGGGTAGCCGCCCGACGCGAGCATCACGTTCATGAGGAATCGGCCCATCCGGCCGTTCCCGTCGATGTACGGGTGCACGTAGACAAAGGCGAAGTGGCCGAGGACGGCGCGCACGCCGGCATCGGGTTCCTCGGTCAGCAGGTCGAACAGCACCGGCATGAGGTCGCGCACCGCGTCTCGCGGCGGCGGCACGTGCGCCGCATTGCGGATGAAGACCTGATCGGTTCGGTAGCCCGCGAGGTCCGACGGGGCGATGACGCCCGCGTCCACGCTGGGCCCGAAGAGCTCACGGTACCAGCGGCCATGCTCGTCCCTTGCCACCTCTCCCGCCTCGGCGCCCTCGAGCACGCGCCGGACGCTCCGCTGCACCGCCGCGTGGGCGCGCCAATAGCCGTGGGCGGCCACAGCGTTGCGCGCGTCCGTATCGGCCGCGTGAGCGGCCGGATTCCAGTCGCCAGTCGCCACGCGCGCGAGCAAGGCATCGGTGACACGATACCCCTCGATGGACAACGAATGGTAGGCGTCGGCGGAATATGCCTCGGCGACGGCGGCGAGATAGCGCGCCACATCTGCCGGTAGCCCGGGCGGCGGGGGCATCGTCTCGATGACCGTGTCTCGCCAGCGGATCCAGAGGAGCTGCAAACGGCGCACGTAGGGCGACACGGGCCGCAGGCCGCCGAGACTCGGGAGCGTGGTCTCGAATGGGTTCGTCTCGCTGACGACATAGCCGACCCTCCGAAAGGTTCCGACGAGATCGTCGGCCAACGCGGCGCGGCCGACCTCCCGTAGCGCGCCGGCTAGTCGGCCTGCGACGGCACTGTGTCCACCAGCCAGCAGGGCGCGAGTCAGATCCGACGCGTCCGGCAGTCCGGCGAGTGCGACCTGCGCGTCCAGCGGGGCCGTCGCGAAGAACGTGGGGGATACGCGGATCAAGGCGGCCGGCACGGTGAGCAGGCGGAGTCCCGCCCGAACCTGCATGTGGTCTGGCGGTGGGAAATCGCGTGCCTTGTAGTCCAGGAGTGAGCACCCGTCCGGCAGCGCGAGCACGTTGTTGGTGCCGCGCGGGCTGTGGACAATGAGCTGGCGGGGAATGACCGTCGCGCCCGCGTGGAGCCGGAGCGACGTGGCCGGGTCCAAGTGCCAATCGTCGCCAAACCGCTCGGTGGCATATCCCGCGACGAACTGGGACATCGCCGCGTACCACGGCGTCGTGTCGCCCGGGGCGTCCCCTGGCCGCGCCGGCAGGTACCAGCCCCGAGTCACCCGCCGGAGGAACCCGTTGAGCAGCAATGCGTCGCGATGCGCGCGCGAGAAGTCGGCGGTACGGAAGACCGTCTCCCCAGCCTGCTGCCGGAGCTGCAGCAGGCGCAGTCCCTCCGCGAGGCGACGCTGGCCGGGCGAGGTTGGCGTCATCGGGTGTCTTGCTTGGGTGAGACAGGCGGAGCATCGCGAGTCTGGGAGGCACTGCAATTGCTAGTCTAAAGCGCCTTTATAAAATAGTCCCAAATGGATTGCTAACGCTAGTTCGAACAGAGAGTGTCGATCCGAGGCAAAGCAAAACGGCGGCCTCCAAGGGAGACCGCCGTTTGCGTTTGAACCAGAGCGGGCGACCGGACTCGAACCGGCGACGTCCAGCTTGGGAAGCTGGCATTCTACCAACTGAATTACGCCCGCGAGTGGGCACCAGCGTCACGGCGCCCAACCGGTAGTCTAGCAGCCCGCCCGAAGGCTCGAAAGGGGCGCCCGCAACACTCACCCGCCCCCGTCCACCCAATCGGCGGGCAACCGACGTGACGCAAAGAACAACAGCGTCGCGGCCAGCAGGTAAAAGCTCAACCCGCAGTAGATCGCGTACCGCATCGACTCGGCCCCGTACCGGGGCGCCAGCAGGTCGCTCAGGAAACCGAACACCCAGAGCCCCACCGCGAGCCCGAGCAGGTTGTTCACGAGCAGAAAAAGTGCGCTGGTGGTGCTGCGCATGGTGGCCGGTGCCAAATGCTGCACCGCGTTCACTACTGGCCCCAGCCACGCCAGGTTGAGCCCGAGCGGCACCACGAACAGCAGCCACGTCACCACCAGGCTCGCGCTGTTCATCGCCGTCAGAAAGAACGGCAACCCCACCAGATAGCACACCGCCGGCACGAGCGCGTACGCCCGCCGGTTGGTGGCGCCGAGTCGGTCGGAGAGCGCGCCGCCCAGCCAGATACCGGCCATCCCGCCAATGAGCTGCAGCGAACCGTAGAACAGCGACGTCTGCGCCAGCGTGAGCTGGAGGCTGCGCATGAAGAACGACGGCAACCAGAACGCGACGCCGTAGCCGCAGATACTCGAGCTGGCCGCACCGAATGCCAGTAACCAGAACGTGGGCTTGGGGAGCACGGTGCGCACCACGTCGACGAAGCGCGGCGCTACCGGTGTTTCCGCGCCAATGCTGACGATATCGAACGCGCCACGCACCGGATCTTTCACCACCCACTTGAACACCGGCGCCAGCAGTACGCCGGCGGCGCCCACGGCCACAAAGGCGAAGCGCCAGTCGATGTACGCCGCCATGAGGCCGCCCAAGAGCGTCCCCAACGCCGACCCCAATGGGATGCCGAACGAATACGCGGCCAGCGCACGCGCCCGCTGCGCCGGCGGGAAATAATCGCCCACCAGCGAGTAGGCGGGCGCCACGCCGCCGGCTTCACCAAAGCCCACACCCAGTCGCGCCAGAAACAGCGACCAGAATCCGGTCGCGGCGCCGCAGAGCATGGTGAAGCCGCTCCACAACGTCAGCGCCACCGTGATGATCCACGTGCGGCGCATGCGGTCGGCGGCCCACGCGACCGGCACCGCCACCGTGGAGTACAACATCGCGAACGCGAGCCCGCCCATGAGGCCGAGCTCGGTATCGCTTAAGCCAAGGTCGCGCTTGATGGGCTCCTTGAGAATGCCAAGGATCTGTCGGTCGAGAAAATTGAACGTGTACGTGAGCGTGAGCATCGCCAATACGGCATAGCGATACCCCGGCCGCTGTTCGTTCACGCGACCCAGTGCGTGACTTCGGCCGCGGCGCGGCGCGCCTTGGGCTCGGGCACTTCGGCGGGCGTTCCGACCGTGAGCACGGCCACGATGCGCTCACCTTCGAGCACGCCCACCGCCGATCGCGCGGCGGGATCGTCCATGATCGCGCCCGAACGGATATGCGTGCCGAGTCCGAGTTCGACGGCGGCGAGGCAGAGGTTCTGCGTGGCCATCATCGTCGACGCGTAATCTTCTTCGCGAATTTCCGGGTTCTCATTCAGCGACATCGCCACGATGAGCATGCACGGCTGCGCGCGATGCTCGTCGCTCGTCGCCTTGCGAATGGACTCGGCGTGCGCTTCGTCGGTGGCCTTCTTGGCTTTGCGGTTCCCGAGGGCGAGGCCGTAGGCGGCGCGCGCCTCGGGGCCGAGGACGTAGAAGCGCCACGGATTGGTGAGGCGGTGGATGGGGGCCAGCGTGGCCGCCTGAATGATCTGCTCGAGCTCTTCGCGCGTGGGGGTGCGGTCGGTGAACTTGCGCACGGAGCGGCGCGCGGCAATGGCGTCGGTGATGTTCATGAGAGCAGGTCGGGAGCAGGTCGGGAGCAGTGTCGTCACGTGGGGAGCACCGGCCGGGGGCCGGTCCCGCTGCTGCAACATAAGCGCTCACGGACGATCTGCGACATGACGGCTAGATTGCGGCATGACTCTTCCGCACCTGCTCGTCGTGGATGCCCAATCGCTGGCCGGTCGCGCCGCCCATGTCGCGGCCGGTGACGTGGTGAACGGCGTGCGCCTCTGGTGTCAGATGGCGCGCGGTGCGGCGCTCGACATTGGTGCCACGCATCTGGTGGCGGCGTGGGACCACGACGGCCCCACCTTTCGCCACGGGCTGTACGCGCAGTACAAGCACCGGCGCACGGGGTCGATGCGCGCGCGTATCGCGCCCATTCGCGAGGGGGTCGAAGCGACGGGCATGACGAGCATCAGCGTCGACGGATTCGAAGGCGACGACTGCGTGGCGACGATCATGGCGCGCTTTCGCGACGAGGCGCGCGTGACGGTGCTGTCGAACGATTCCGATCTGTTGCAGTTCGTGTCGGAGGGGGTGGAGGTGGCGACGTACGTGGGCGTGGGGAAAGGCACCAACGGCGCGCGCATCAAGACGTGGACCGACGCCGACGTGCTGGCGCGCTTTGGCGTGGCCCCAGTGAACCTGCCGGCGTTCAAGGCGCTGTGCGGCGAGGAGGGGGACGACATTCCCGGCGTGCGCAACGTGGGCAAAGGCACGGCGGTGAAGTTGCTGCGGCGCTGGCAGTCGATCGAGAAGGCGCTCGAGGCCAGCGAATTCGTGAGCCATCGTGACGACACCGCGAAGCTGGCGGGGCAACACGCGCATGTGCGGCTCATGCTGCAGCTCACCACGATTTCGCAGCAGGCGCCCATTCCCGCGCTTGGCTTGTCGCAGTGTGCGCTGGGCCGCATTGCCTGGCCGCAGGGCTCAGCGGCGCGCGCCACCGCCAAAGACACGGGTATGACGAACCACGTGGCCGCGGGCCCGGGGTTGGAGGATGTGCCCTTCCCCGAGTGACCCTCGTGCACGCGCCGGGGTATGTTTCGGACAGCACGACGAGACACCCTGCCCATGGAGGCATGCATGAAGAAGCTCAAGACCGGCGCGGTGCCGGATTTTTCCCGCAAGAAACCGGTGGCCGGTGGTAAGCCTGTCGCGTTGGGACAGCAGGCGTATGTGCCTGACCCGCGCCAGAAGCAGGCGGCGCCGACCAAGTCGAAGAACGGCGGTCGTCGCGGGACTTGAAGGGCATGACCGGAACGCAAAACGGCCCCCGAGATTCGGGGGCCGTTCTTGTATTGCGTATGCTCTGAAACAAGAGCCACAGATCGGGATTGAACCGATGACCGCCCGATTACGAATCGGGTGCTCTACCACTGAGCTACTGTGGCGGTCGAAATCACGGTGAGGTGCCGTGTCCTGCTCTCCAGCGGTAAACAGTGCCCTCGCACGGACTCGAACCGTGACGCCGTTAAGCACTACCACCTCAAAGTAGCGTGTCTACCAATTCCACCACGAGGGCGCACTGCACCTGCTTCCTGCTTGTACCAGCTGCGTCGGTGCGGAAACTCCACCTACCCTTGCATCCCAAACGTCCGCACGACAACGGGAGCGACGGGGCTCGAACCCGCGACCTCTCGAGTGACAGTCGAGTGCTCTAACCAAACTGAGCTACGCCCCCAACAACACCTGCACTGTGCTACACCCGCCGAACCATAGCTCCAACGGGAATCGAACCCGTCTCTCAACCTTGAAAGGGTCGTGTCCTAACCGATAGACGATGGAGCCGTTGGAACCACTGCCCTGCTGACCACCCCTACGAAAACACACCCATAGCGGTAACGGGATTCGAACCCGTGTTCCAGCCTTGAGAGGGCTGTGTCCTAGTCCCCTAGACGATACCGCCGAGGCTGCGCGCCAAGGCGCGTAGCCTCGGCGGTTCTGCTGTTTCCTGTCGCGCTCACTGGTCGTGATCGCTCCTTGTCCGAATCACGCCGCCGGGAAACACAGCAGCTCGTCCAGCAGACAGCAGGCCCGGAGGGAATCGAACCCCCAACCGCCGGTTTTGGAGACCGGTGCTCTACCAATTGAGCTACGGACCTCCGGAGAGCGGCGACTCCATCGCTGCTCGCCAGTGCGACTCAGGGTGACCGACGGGAATCGAACCCGCAACCCCCGGAACCACAATCCGGTGCTCTAACCGATTGAGCTACGGCCACCATGCACAAACGGGGAACGATCCCGTCCCGCGTTTGCTGCCCCCGGCCACCGCATTGAAATTCGGTGCGGCGATACTCGGGAGACGCCAAGGGTAACCGGTCAGAACACCGATTTCAAGTGGCGACCTCGTTCTTTTTCAGTCCTTCGCGCGATCGAGGTATTCACCCGTGTTCGGGTTCACGCGCACGCGCGTCCCCTGCTCCACGAATTCCGGCACGTTCACCACCACGCCGTTTTCCAACTTGGCCGGCTTCGACGACGCCGTCTTCGTGGCGCCGCGCACCACCGGCGCCGTATCCACGATCTCGAACACCATCGAATTCGGCAGCTGGATACCAATGGGGCGGCCATTGTAGTACTCGGCCAGAATCTTGAGCCCCGACTGCATCCACGGCGCCGAATCGCCGAGTGCTTCTTCGTCGAGCTCGATCTGGTCGTAGTTCTCGGCGTTCATGAAGTGGTACGAATCGCCACCCTGGTACATGAACTCGAGCTCGTGCGTTTCCATGTCTGCCTTCACGATCGTGTCGGCCGCCCGGAACCGATGCTCGAAGTTCGAACCGGTCCGCAGGTTCTTGAGCTTCGCCTGCACCATCGCGCGCAGGTTGCCCGGCGTGTGGTGACGGAATTCAACGACACGGCACGGATCGCCTTCGAAGACGAGCACCATACCACGACGGATCTGCGTAGCGGAGAAAGCCATATTCACGACACCTGCAAGCAGGGAAAAAACGCGGAACTGCGCGAGGGACCCGGCGGACGCGGCGCCTGTCCCGCTCTGCGACGCCTCCACCAATCCGGTACAGCCTCAAAACGTAACCGGCCGGAACCCTCGCTGGAAGTGACCCCGTCTCAGCGAATGGCCCATGCCCGCAGCGCCGGCTCCATGGCCGCCCACACCGTCGCGGCCACCACCTTTGAGCCTTCCTCGTTGGGGTGGATCCCATCCGCCTGATTGAGCCGCGTCACCCCCGCCACTCGGTCGAGCAGGAACGGCCAGAGCGGTACCCCGGTCGCCTTGGCCGCCCGGAAGTACGTCTCGTGGAAGCGGGTCGTGTAGTCCTTCCCGAGGTTGGGGGGCGCCTCCATTTGCACCAACGCCAGCGCTGCCTCGGGGCGCGCGCGGCGCACCGCCTCCACCAGCTTCACGAGGTTCGCGTACGTCGTATCCGGGTCCACCCCCCGGAGCCCGTCGTTGGCCCCGACCTCGAGCACCACCAGCGAGGCCGGCTGGTCGAGCACCCACGCCGCCCGCCGCAGCGCACCGGCCGACGTCTCCCCGCTCAGCCCCGCGTTCACGATGCGCACCTTGAGCCCCGCCGAATCGGCCTTGGCCTGCAACAGGGCCGGATACGCCCGCTCGGGATCGAGCCCCAAGCCCGCCGTGAGGCTCGTGCCGAGCATGACCACCCGCGTGACCGTTCCGGTGGCGGGCGGTGTATTGCCCCCTCCACCGGCGGGGCCCGACGCCGTCACATTACCTGAATCCCCAGCGCCCCCCGAACCGTTGGTCCCGGAGTTGGCCGCGGTATCCCCGCGGCCGCTGCACGCGCCCAGCAGGGCCGCGCAGGCCAGGACCAGCGCGACGGCACGCTGCCCGCTTCGACGCCCTCCCCTTTCTCTCTTCTGCAATCGCATGCTCGTTGCCCGTGGGTTGACCAAAGAGTATCTGAGCGGCACGCAGCCGCTGACGGTCCTGCGTGATGTGACCTTCGACGTGCCAGCCGGCGCGTTTGTTTCCATCGTCGGCCCCTCCGGCAGCGGAAAGACCACGTTACTGGGCCTGCTCGCCGGACTCGATACCCCGTCGCGCGGCACCGTGTCCCTCGACGGCGTCGACTTCGGCAGCCTCGACGAGGACGCCCGCGCGAAACTGCGTGGCGCGAAAGTTGGGTTCGTCTTCCAAAGCTTTCAATTGATCCCCACGCTGACCGCGCTCGAAAATGTGCAGGTGCCGCTCGAGCTCGCCGGCGTCGTGCCCACGCGCGACGCGGCAGCCCGTGCCCGCGACCTGCTGGTGCGCGTGGGACTGGGCGACCGGCTCGACCACTTTCCGCAGCAGCTCTCCGGCGGTGAGCAGCAACGCGTGGCGCTGGCGCGCGCCTTCGTGAACGACCCCAAAATCCTGTTTGCCGACGAACCCACCGGGAACCTCGACGGCACCACCGGCGAGCGCATCGTGGAGTTGCTGCAGGCACTCAACCGCGAACGCGGCTGCACCATCGTGCTCGTCACGCACGACGCCGCCCTCGCCGCCCGTACGCAGCGCACCATTCGCCTGCGCGACGGCGTCATCGTCGAAGATGTGTATCACGTGCACACCACGCTCCCCGCTGACGCGCCGCACAGCACGGGGCATCCCGAGCCCGCCGCCACATGACCGCGCAGGCGTTGCTCCGCCTCGCGTGGCGTGAAAGCCGCACCGCGCGCCGCCGTCTGGCGCTGTACATGTCGAGCATTGCGTTCGGCGTGGCCGCGCTCGTGGCGATCGATTCGTTCGCCGGCAACGTGACCCGCTCCATTCGCGATCAGTCGCGCACCCTGCTGGGTGGCGATATGGCGCTGTCGGCGCGCGCGACCTTTCCAGCAGTCGTGGACACGCTCATCGACTCGCTGCGCAGCGCCGGGGTGCCGTCGTCTCGTGTGACGACGTTTGCCTCCATGGCGCTGGCCGACCCGTCGGGAAACACGCGCTTGGTACAGGTACGCGCGGTGTCGCCGGGCTACCCGTTCTACGGCGCCATCGAAACCGATCCGGTGAATGGCTGGTCACGCGTGCACGACGACAGCGTGGTCTTCGTCGACGCGTCGCTGCTCATTGCGCTCGAGGCGTCGGTGGGTGACCGCCTCAAGCTCGGACAGCAGACCTTCACCATTGGTGGTACGCTGGGCAACGTGCCCGGCGACGCCGGCATCACGTCGGTGATCGGGCCGCGCGTGTACGTGTCCGACAGGTGGCTCGCCAGGATGGGCCTGTTGTCGTTCGGCAGTCGCGCCGAATACGAAATGGTTCTCCGGCTCAACGCCACGCAGGGCACACCCAAGAACGCCGCGCAGATTGCCAAGGCGCTGCGCCGCCGCATCGATCCGGTCGAAGCGGCACGCCTCGAAGCGCAGGAAGCGTCGGGCCGGCGCCGGAATGCCGCCCCCGGCGGCGAAGGCGACGAGCCGCCGCGCGATACGCTCAACGTACAGGCTCCGGTGGTCGCCACCGACAGCGCCGGCGTTGGCGCCGCTGCAACGGCCGACACAACCGCTGGCCGCAGGCCGCCCGCCACACTCGCCCCGCCCAAGACCCGTGTGCGCGTGCGCACCGTCGCCGACACCGAACGCGACTTCACCGAAGCCGTCGCGCGACTCGCCGACTTCCTGAGCATCATTGGCCTCATTGCGCTGCTGCTTGGCGGTATTGGCGTAGCCAGTGGCGTCAATGCCTTCGTCTCCGCCAAGATCGACACGGTGGCGGTGCTGCGCTGCCTGGGCGCCACGAGCCGCCAGGTACTCGCGCTCTACATCGTGCAGGCCGGTGCCATGGGCCTCGTTGGCGCGAGCGCCGGTGCCGCGTTGGGCGTGGCCATTCAGTTTCTGCTGCCGCGCGTGATGGGCGAGTTCCTCCCGGTCGACGTCATCATCCAGCTTGAGCCGCGCCCGCTGTTGCTGGGGCTCGCCACGGGCGTGTGGGTGTCGTTGGTGTTTGCGTTGCGCCCGTTGCTCGCGCTGCGCCGGGTGTCACCGTTGCAGGCCATTCGCCGCAACGCCGACCCCGCGTCGCTGCCAAGCGAATGGAAAGATCCCGCGCGTCTGGTGGTCGACGCGCTGCTCGTGTCGAGCATTGTGGGCATCGTCCTGTCGCGCATTGAATCGGTGCGTGACGGGCTCGCCATGACCGGTGGCATTATTGGCGTGGTGCTGGTGCTCTGGGTTGCCGCGACCGCGCTCATCGCGGTGGCACGTCGTTCCACCCGTCCGTCGTGGCCGTTCCCGTTGCGCCAGGGCATTGCCAACCTGCACCGCCCCGCCAACCAAACGCGCGCCGTCACGCTGGCCCTGGGCTTCGGTGCCTTCTTGCTGAGCACCGTGTATCTCGTGCAGGCCAATCTGTTGGGGCGCGTGCAAACCACCGCCGACGCCGCGGCCGGCAATCTGCTGCTCTTCGACGTACAGGATGATCAGGCCGCGCCGCTCGATTCCATGTTGCGCGCGCGCCAGCATCCCATCGTGCAGCAGACGCCCATCGTCACCATGCGCGTAGAGGCCATCAACGGCGTGACGGTCGCCAAGCTCCAGGGCGATACCACGGTGCAACGTGCCGGATGGGCGCTGCGTCGCGAGTATCGCTCGACGTATCGCCAGGAGATGCAGGCGTCGGAGAAGCTGCTGAGCGGGAAATGGTTTCCCGATTCGGCGGCGCGTCGCACCGCCCGTGCGGCGAACCCGGACCTGCCGTATCTCGTGTCGCTCGAACGAAGTCTCGCGGAACAACTGCGTGTCGCTCTCGGCGACACCATCACGTGGAACGTGCAAGGCGTACCTGTGACGACCATCTTGGCGAGCACGCGCGAAGTGAACTGGGGTCGTTTCGAGGCCAACTTTTTTGCGGTCTTCGAGCCGGCCGCCCTGCGGCGCGCACCGCAGCAGTACGTCATTGTGGCCAACGTCCCCCCCGGTGCGGCACTGTCGGCCATCCAGCGCGACATCGTACGGCGTTACCCCAACGTCTCGAGCCTCGATCTCACGCTGGTGAAGCAGACCCTCGGCTCCATCATCGATCGCGTGACACTCGCCATCCGATTCCTCGGCGTGTTCTCGCTGGCGATGGGCATCCCGGTGCTGTTCAGCGCCGTCGCGGCCACGCGCCGTGCGCGATTGCGCGAAGGGGTCCTGCTGCGCACCCTCGGGGCCTCGCGGGCACAGGTCGCCCGCGTACTGCTCGCGGAATATGGCGCCCTCGGCGCCTTGGGGGCGCTCACGGGCATGGTGCTCTCGTTCGGTGGCGCATGGGCGATTGCCCGGTTCGTCTTCGACGACCCGTTCGATCCAGCCGTTGGCCCCACGCTGCTCATTGCCGTGGGGATGCTGCTGCTGACCATGACCATTGGCCTGCTCACGTCGCGTGACGTGTACCGCGAGACGCCCATGATGGCGATTCGCGAACCCGGCTGAGGACCAGGCGGCGATCAGCGTGTGGGGATGACGCCAAAGGCGACGGGCTTTCCGCCTTGCACGGCCACCCACACGCGCGCGCCCGACATCCCTTGCAACGCCGTCGGCAACGGGACGCGCTTGATGCCGCTGCCGTCGGTCAGTCGTAGCGACCCGTCGGGAAGCACGGTGCCGTCGAAGGCCGGAACGCCGTCGGCGGCGCGCACGAGATAATCCGACACCACCACGTCGCGCGGCGTGAGACGCACCCCGCGAACGACGACCTCACTCCCCACCAGCTTGGACATGCCTGTGGTGGCCATGCCGCTCAGCGAGGTGGTGGTGGAACCGGTGCGCAGTACGACCACGCGCGCTGGCTCCTCGCCTTGCCACATCAGCTGACCACGCACCGTATCGCTCCGCGCGCGATCGGCTCCGGTGGAAGCCGCGGCCAATTGCGCGGCGAACGCGCGGGCCATCGAGTCGCCACGGGCTTGGGCGCGCTGCGACATGGCGGAGCCTACCGACTGTGACACCGTGAGGGCCGCCCGCTGCACCGCGCTGTCGGCAGCTGTGAGTGCTGCCCCCGTGGCATCGCGCGGGCGCCGGCCCGTTGATCCACCCGGAAGCGTCCCTCCCAGCGAATCGCGCAGCGCCTTGGCGATTTCCTCCTGCGCCGCACGCCGCATGGAGTCGAGCATTTCCGGGGTCCGTTCCGCCTGCGCCAGAAGCGAATCCCCACGCAGCGCGAGCGTATCCAACCCCTCGACGTCGCCCTTTACCGTGACACTGCCATCGCTGAGGCCGCCACAGGCGGTCAACGCGCCCAAGACGCCAACGACGAGCGCCCGCTGCGCCGCGGGGAACGACGACCACACGGGGCCGGGCGGAGACGGTGGCAGGAGCAAGCGGGGGAAGACCATAGCTGTGAACCTACGAGCCGAGTGCATGGCGTCAACGCATCTCCGTGGCATATTATCATGGCGGCGCGCGGCGGGTGTGTGCCTCGGCCAACTGGTGGGGCGGTCATCGCGTGCTACGAGCGTACCGCGTCGGCACGGCCCACCACGATGTACGTCGGCCACCCGTTATCCATCAGGCACCAAGCGCCTCTTGGCGGTGACCTCCGCCCCCACGGCGCGCAAACCTACGCATGCGAGACCTTCCAACGAACGACATCCCCACGCGCATCGAGCCCGAGGGATGGATGCAGGACAATGACCGCGGGTTGGCACTCGCGGCCGACCAAGACTGGGCGGAGGCGTGCGAAGCCTTTGCGGCAGCCGCCGGCAGTCTTGCACGTTCGTTGCCATCGACCGAGGGGCATCACGAACCGCTGGCGCTGGTCTTGAGCAATCTGGCGCAGGCCAGTTTCCGCGCGGGGCGCGTCGACGAGGCCCTGCAGCACGCCCAGCGCGTGTGTGCCCTGCGCGTCGCGATCGCCGGCGAAGACGCCATGCCAGTGGGGCGGGCGCGTATGGACCTCGCCGTCATGCTGGCGTCACGCGGTCGCCTCGACGAGGCGAGCACGCTGGTCCAGCGCGCCATGTGCGCCATGGAGCACCACGTGGCCGCTGACGATGCGCGGCTGGCCATGGTGCTCGAAAACGCCGCACGGATTTCGTTGGCAGCCGGATCCGCCGCCAACGCGGAGCCCTTGCTCATTCGCTTGCACGCGCTGCTCGACGCCCACGAAATGTCGACCGATCGCGCCGAGCAGCTAGCAGCGCGGGTGGCAACTGCCAGGTCGCTCCGGGTTGTCGCCGAGGCCCCGGCCGTCGAGGCCCCGGCCGTCGAGGCCCCGGCCGTCGAGGCCCCGGCCGCCGAGGCTCTGGCCGTCGAGGCCTCTGCCGTCGAGGCCCCGGCCATCGAGGCCTTGGCCCTGACGGTCGCCCACGAAACGCCGGAACAGCCGTCGGCGTTCGAAGACGACCTCCCCTCGCGTGTGTACGCGCATGCAGCGATCGAGGCCCACGAAACATGGGACGATCATCCGCTGCGCGATGCCGTTGCGTTGACTGACGTCCTGTTGCGCGCGACGCCCAGCGGCGTGCCCATCGTTCCGGTGACCACACCCATTGCGCCGCCGCTGCTCATTGCGAATGGCACCGGCGACGTGAGCAACACACCGACCGCCTCGGATGCCTTTGCCAGCTTGTCGTTCGATCCGACAGACGACGCACCCGCCGCATTGGAGTCGCAGCCGTCGGAGGCCCCCTTGGCTGCGGTGGACCTGTCGCTGGCAGCACTGCTCCCAACCCCAACTGGAGCGTCGCCGATCGACACCAAGAGGCCCGGCAGCGGTATGGTGCTGGAGTCCACGGTGACCCACGGGGTGGTCGGTGACAAGGACGAGGTACCCATGCCGCAGGCGGCGCCCGTGTCATCGCCCATTCTCGAGGGACTCCCGGATTTGCCAACGACCGTCGAGACGCCGCCGGTTCCCGTGCCGCAGATCAGGCCGCAGGAGATACGCGACGGCGCGCCGCCAGCGTTGGCCGATCACCCAGTGTCACGCGCCCCCGAGGAGCAGGTGGTGCTGCCCCCGGCCGCTGAAAAACAGTCCGGTTCCGGCAAGCTCATCGCGATGCTTGCTGGCGCGTTGGCGGCGGCGGGTGGTGCGGCTGCGTACTTTCTGCGCCCGTAACCCGCTGGCCTTCCGGCGGCGCGCCGCCGGCGTGCCGCTGCGTTCGGTGCGCATGGCGGGTGGGAACAATCCGTCCCCGGGCGAGGCCGTCGGGCGATACCTCGGCCATGACACGGTCTCCGGCCAACTCGCGCATCCGATGGCGATTTCCATACGAGGCCAGCGTCGGAGCATAAATGTCGGGTAGTACACTGGTCGTCGGTCCGGGGTGGCTCGGGGCGCCCGCCGCCGCCGTCTTGGCGCAGGGCGAGACCGCGACGGTGTTTACGCTTTGCCGCAGTGGACGCGAGGCCCCGCAGGGATGCACGGCCGTCGCCGGCGACATCACGCGCGGGAGCGACGATCACGCGCTATTGCAGGCACTCCCCGCGACGGTCGCACAGATCGTCGTGTGCGTTGCCCCATCCAGCGCGCGTGGTGACCGCTACGACCTCTATCCGGCCGCCGCGCGCGGTGCGGTGCAGCTCGCCGAGGCACTGCACACGCGCGCGCTGGTATACGTGTCGAGCACCGGCATCTACGACCGGCAGGACGGCAGCGAGGTCGACGAGCGCACGCTTATCATGCCCACCAACGATCGCGTGCAGGCGCTCATGGACGCCGAACTCGCCGTCCTCTCGGCCGCGACGCCGACACGCGCGGTGACCGTGTTGCGCGCGGCGGGATTGTACGGGCCGGGGCGCGATCCGCAGCGTCGCTTTGCTGCTGCGCTCACGCCCCCCGACACGTGGTGCAATTTCTCATGGCGCGACGATGTAATCGCCGCCATGGCGCATGTGCTCGCCCAGCCGGCGACCGGCCGCGGCGCACTGTACAACTGCACCGACAACTCGCCGGTGCAGGCGGGCGCGATCACGCACGCGCTGACCGGTGCGCGGCCGTTGCCAGACACATCGTCACCTGGCGAGGCGGCGCAGGGCGGCGCCGTTCGTAGTGGACGCAGCAATCAGCGAGTCCGCAGTGCCGCCCTCCTGCGCACCGGTTTCATGCCGCAGGTGCGCGATATCTTTGAGGGGCTACGGCGGCTTGGTCACGCGCTTCCCGGATTGGAGACCCGTTCGTGAGCGACACCATGCAGCCGTACGGCCCCAATACCGCCGCCATTCGCGCCTTTCTCGTACGCTTCGCAGGGCTCGGCGCGCGCGATCGTGCCGACGTCGTCGCGCGCTATCAGGAACGCGTGCAGACGCGCGCGTACCACGCGGCCGAATCGGCGCTCGCCACGGCGATCGAGCGGAGCGGCCGCGAGCCGCTCCAACGGGCGCTGAGTGGGCCGCTGTTGCAGTTGGTGCAGCGCACGGATGCCCCCCGTGCGACGGAGGTCACCGAGGAAGACGCGCTCGACGGGCTCGATCCGGTGGCGGAGCCCGCCTTGGCCGCGCTCTTGGCCCTGCTGGTGCGCGATCTGCTCGATGACCCGCAGCTGGAGCAGTTGTCCGGCGCCTTCGGCACGGTGATCGCCGTGAGCGACCTGCCCCGCTAACCCGCATTTCTCACATCGCTATTACATAACGGCCGCTCCAGGTGGCATAAGGTGTTTGTCGACAACCCCTTACACGTCACACGGAGACGACCGTTATGTCCACAGCGTGTACGACGCAATCGCTGACGTTTCAAGCCGTGGCGGGGCGCGACGTGGTGGCGCGGTTTGCCGCGTGCTTTGCGGATCGCCGGGATCCCGCGCGCGTGACGCCTCCGGTCGAGGCGCTCGTGCGGCAGCGCGTGTACGGCCTCGCGCTCGGGGACGAGGACTTGAAGGATCACGACGCGCTGCGTCATGATCCCCTGGTCGCGGTGCTCGCGGAAGCCGCCGATCTTGCCGCGCCCGGTGCGGGCAAGAGCACGCTCAACCGCCGCGAACTGACGGGCGCGACCGTCGCCGACCAGGCGCGCGACCAAACGATCACGGTCGATCACGACGCCGTGGATCGGCTGTGCGTCGACGTCTTTGTGCCGGCGTACGCGACGCCGCCGCCGACCGAGATCATCCTCTGCGCACGGCGTGGCCAACCGTGCGGATCGTCCTCCGCGCCGACAGCGGCTTCTGCCGCGGCGCGCTGATGACGTGGGGCGAGACGCACGGTGTCGACGATGTCGTGGGGCTGGCGAAGAACGCGCGCTTGATCGCGCTGATCGAGGACGCACTGGCCGACGCGGCGGCGCAGTGCGCGACGACGGGGAGGGGAAACGCCATCCGCGCGTTGTGGTGACGTCGCTCTCGCTCAGCCAGGTGGACGCGCAGACGCTGGACGAAGACATCTACTGCGCGCGAATCAACTCCGGCTCTATTGCTCGTCGGTCGCGTACGTGCTGCTGGCCGCGCTGCGCCGGCTCGGGCTCGCCGGGACCACGCTGGCGCGCGCACAAGGCACCACGATCCGCCTCACGCTGCTCAAGATCGGCGCGCGCATTCGCATCACCGTGCGCAAGGGCTGGCTCGCGCTCGCGAGTGGCTGTCCCCACACCGCGCTCTTCGCGTAGGTGCACGCGCACCTGCGCCGATGTTAGCGCCGCCCGGCTGATCGCCGGCCCCCCCGCTGCGCCCCGCTGCCTCGGGGCTGCCACGCGACCCCGTTATCGCTAACCCTGCCGAAAGTCACGCCACCGTGGCGCCCTACCACCACGCAGGCGACCGATCCGGCCACGACGCCGATCAAAACACTCCGCATTCTTACGATTTACGATCCCCGACGCCTTCGCGTGCGCCGCAGTGCGTCACGCTCGAACGCTGGTAAGAAATCCGGGCGAGTCGGCGCTGCCGGCTGCGGCAGCGACAACCCGGTGGCCCCCCTCAACCTCCAATCGTGGACCGCGGCCCGACAAAAGTGGCAGGCAACGCGCATCACGCACTATCGCTACACCAGCACCCTGAGCTGCTTCTGTCCGCTCGAGGTGGTGCAGCCCATCACCGCCGAGTATCGCAATGGACAGTTGGTCTCCGCGTCGTACG
>VYKS01000283.1_pt1 | contig 23956 bp, 19 predicted proteins | sample 5114511 | NCBI WGS metagenome assembly VYKS01 (sample SAMN12291795, study PRJNA351875) | freshwater metagenome | isolation source: freshwater lake | place: USA: Michigan, Gull Lake | collected 2011-07-05 | reverse complement strand
CGGGTTCGCGACGCTGCTGCGCCGCGCGGGCGGCACCCGCGTCGCGGTCGGCCGTGACGGGCGCGTGTCCTCGCCCATTCTGGAGGCCGCGCTGGTCGAGGGGCTGACCGCATCGGGCTGCGACGTGGTGCGGATCGGCCTCGGGCCGACGCCGATGCTCTATTATGCCGAAGCGATTCTAGAAGTGGATGGCGGCATCCAGATAACCGGCAGCCATAATCCCGGCGACTACAACGGCTTCAAGATGGTGTTTCAGCACCGTCCGTTCTTTGGACAGGATATCCAGACGCTCGGGCGCATGGCCGCCGAGGGCGATTGGGAGGACGGCGAAGGCACGGTTGCCGACGCCGACATCCTCGACGATTATGTCGGGCGCCTGCTCGCCGGCTATTCGGGCGGCACCTTCCGCATCGGCTGGGACTGCGGGAATGGCGCGTCGGGTCCGGTGATCGAGAAACTGGTGAAGCTCCTGCCCGGTGAGCATCACACGCTGTTCACTGATGTGGACGGCAATTTCCCCAATCATCATCCCGATCCCACCGAAGAGAAGAATCTGGCGCACCTCAAGGCGCTGGTCGCGGAGAAAAACCTCGATTTCGGACTGGCCTTCGACGGCGATGGCGACCGGATCGGCGCGATCGACGGGCAGGGCCGCGTGATCTGGGGTGATCAGCTTCTGTCCATTCTGGCTGAACCTGTGCTGCGCAAGGATCCCGGCGCGACGATCATCGCCGACGTGAAGGCCAGCCAAGCGCTGTACGACCGCATCGCCGAGCTGGGCGGTCAGCCGCTGATGTGGAAGACCGGCCACAGTTTGATCAAGACCAAGATGAAGGAAACCGGCGCACCGCTCGCGGGCGAGATGAGCGGCCATATCTTCTTCGCGCAGGACTATTACGGCTTTGACGATGCGCAGTACGCCGCCGTCCAGCTGATCAACGCGGTCCACCTGATCGGCAAGTCGATGAGCGACATCCGCAGCGCGATGCCGGCGATCGTCAACACGCCCGAAATGCGTTTCCAGGTCGATGAAAGCCGCAAGTTCGCGGTGATCGACGAGGTGCTGGAGCGGCTCAAGGCGGAAGGCGCGGACGTCAACGACACCGATGGCGCGCGGGTCAACACCCCCGATGGCTGGTGGCTGCTGCGCGCGTCGAACACCCAGGACGTGCTGGTCGCCCGCGCCGAGGCGAAGGACGAGGCGGCGCTCGACCGGCTGCTCGCCATGATCGACGCGCAACTCGCCGCCAGCGGTCTCGAGCGCGGTCCACAGGCGGGGCATTGAGTCAAAGGGGTTGATCCAGCCTCGCTGAAGCGGGCTGGTGCCGCCGACTGAAAGCGACTCTTAGGGGGTGGTGGAATCGCGGGTCTGCCTCCACATGGGGGCATGGCTCCTGCCCCGCCCCAGATCATCCGCGTCATCGACCTCGAAACCACCGGCAACGCGCCGCCACAGCATGGCGTGTGCGAAATCGGGTGGCAGGATGTCGCGCTGGGCAAGGACGGGCGCTGGGAGCTGGAGGGGGAGGGCGGCGCGCGCCTCGTCAATCCCGGCCGCCCGATCCCGCCGCTGACCATGGCGATCCACCATATCCGCGACGAGGATGTGGCCGACGCGCCTTGGTGGCACGATGTCGCGCGTCCGGTGCTCGATCCGTGGCCGCGCCGCGTGGCGCTGGCGGCGCACCGCGCGAGTTTCGAGGAGCAGTTCTGCACCCCGGCGCTGACGCGCGGGGCGGACTGGATCTGCACGTACAAATGCGCGCTGCGGTTGTGGCGCGACAGCCCGGGCTTTTCCAATCAGTTCCTGCGCTATTACCGCATGCCCGCAGGGCTGGAGCATGAGCGCGGCCTGCCCGCGCACCGCGCCTTTCCCGACGCCTATGTCACCGCGCACCATCTGCGCGACATGCTGAACGAGGCGGGGGTGGCACAGCTGATCGAATGGTCGAAGCTGCCCGGCCTGCTGCCCCGCGTCCGCTATGGTCCCGATCGCGGCAAGGAATGGAGCGAGATCGACGAGGAGGCGCTCGACGCCTTTCTGCAGGATCGCGACGAGGACATTCGCTACACCGCGCAGGTCGAGCTGGAACGCCGCCGCGGCCGGGGGCCGGAGTTCAAGCCGGTTCGCCAGCCGCAGCTGTTCTAGTCATTTCCCAACGGCTCTCCCCTCCCTGAAAGGGAGGGGCTGGGGGTGGGTGCGCGCGTCTGCGCGCTCAAAAATCCGGTAGCGCGCAACGCAAAGCAGCGACGAGGCATGGAGCCTCGCCGCCGCTAAACCCACCCTGACCCCTCCCTTTCAGAGAGGGGAAATGGTGTGATGGATCAATACTTGATCCGTGCGCTCTTGATCTGGCGCTTGTCGAGCATGACCTGGACGCTGTCCGGGCCGGACAGGTGGCCTGCCCCCACCGCCATGAACACCACGCCCGGCTTGTCGAGCCGCGTGTCGATCCACTCGGCCCAGCGCGCGTTGCGGTCGGCGAGCAGCATCTTGCTGAGTTCCGGCGAGCTGCGCATCGCTTCGTTCATGATCGCGGCCAGACCTTCGGCATCACCCGCCGACCATTCGGCGACCATCTTCTCGAACTCGGGGCCGACCTTGTCGAGCTGGGCGAGCGTTTCGGTCAGGAACTGAATCTGCGCCGCTTCCGACAGGCTGTTGAAGAAGCCGAACTGCTGGTCGAGCGACTCGACGCCCGAGATCGGCTTCTTTGCTGCCTTGGCCGCCGTCGTTAGCGCCGTCTCCGCGCCCGATGCCGGGTTGTAGCCCGCCTTAGTCAGCGCAATCAGGCTCAGCTGCGATGCCGCGAACCACGGCTTCAGCCGGGCCATCGCTTCGGCAGGGATGCCGGCATCGGCGGCCGCCTTGGCAAAGGCTTCGCGCTTGTCGGCGGGCAGGCGATCGGCCAGCGCCGGACCGGTCGTGCTGACGGCATGCTTCATGATCAGCGGCTGGATCGCGGCCGGATCGGGCATGTCGCCGATTTCGGTGACCAGCTCGCCGCTGGCGTCGAACGCGGTCTTCACCGCTTCGTCGAACCAGCTGAGGTTGGACGGCAGCACGTGGATCGTGCCGAACAGATAGATGGTCGTGTCCTCGTCCTTGACCACCCACAGGGCGGGATCGGCGTCCTTGACCGCAGCGGCCGGGGCGGGGGCCGGGGCCTGCTGTGCCAGGGCGGCAGGGGCGACGAACAGCAGGGCAAGCGCAGTCGCTGCGCGCGGCAGGTACTTCATCATCACAAACTCTCCGATGTTAACGGGTTGGGGCAGGTTCAGGGTCGTAATTTCTTGTAGCCATAGGCCAGCATCATCACCGCAAAGGTGGCGACGGCGAGCGCCTCATGCTGGGGTTCGCGCACCAGTCCGCCGCGCCACAGCAGATACCAGTTGGCGTAGAGCGCGAGGTAAAAGTTGAGCGCGATCGCCGATGCCCACAGATTGTCGCGCCGCTCCAGTTCGTCGGTGACGCGGTTGTAGCGCCAGCCGCCATAGGCGATGCCGATGGTGGTGATCAGCGATGCGGCGATGGCCCAGGCGGCGGGAATCCCTTCTAGAAACTCGCCCCCATCGACTTCGAACATCGCCGAGAAGAAGCCGACCACCGCGCCGGCGCCCATCAGCGTGAACAGGATGATCCGCTGGCGCCGCGTGCGGGCGCGGGCGGCGGCCAGGCCGTCCTTCATTTCATTCGGCATCGTCGTGCTCCGCGTCATCGAAAATCTCCTCGATGCTGAGGTCGAACAATCGGGCGATGCGGAAGGCGAGCGGGAGCGAGGGATCGTATTTCCCAGTCTCGATCGCATTCACCGCCTGTCGCGACACGCCGAGATGGCCGCCAAGCTCCGCCTGGCTCCAATTGCGTTCGGCGCGCAGCACTTTCAGGCGGTTCTTCACAGGCCGTCACTGCTCCATGACATTATGTCATCCACAGATGACTATATGTCAGGGGTGCATTACACCCGTCAAGCGGATTTTTTGCCCCGTGGAATCGCGGCGACGATGGCTGCCGCAAGCGTGCCGATGCACAGCTGATAGGGAAAGGCGAGACCGGTCGGGCCGATCACGAACGGCTGGAGCAGCAGCACCGTGACGAACCCGGTGAGCAGCGCGGCGATCACCGATCCCGACGATCCGCGCCGGGTGAACACGGCAACCGCATAGACGCCGAGCAGCCCGGCATAGGCGAATGCCATCACCTGCAACGCAAATTCGAGCAGCGGCATGTCGGTATAGCGCTGCCAGTAGAAGCTGAGCACCGCCATCGCGAACATCGCGATGCCGACGACGCCCATGCCCCAGCGTCCCGCGCGCACATAGTGTTTGGCGCTCGCGCCCCCGCGCTTTTCGCGCCACGGCTGATAGAAATCGGCGATCATCACCGACGACATGGCATTGAGCGCGGAATTGGTGGTCGCGACCGCCGCTGCCGTCACGCCGACACTGACCAGCCCGCGCAGCCCGGGCGGCACCTGAGTCAGGATATAGTGGACGAACACGGTGATCTTCTCACCCTGGAAGCTGGTCACCGCCTGATTCGCGGCGCCCATCAGGTCGGGGCGGTTGTAGAAGACGTGGAGCAGCAGCCCGATCGTCACGAACATCGCGATCAGCGGGATGCTGGCGAGCTGCGACAGGATCAGGCCGCGCGCGCCGGTCTTCGCGTCCGGGCTGGCCAGCAGGCGCTGGGTCGTATCCTGATCGAGCCCGGCATTGGCGGTGTTGAGCAGGAACAGGCCGGTAAAAATCGCCAGCACGGTGAAGGGCTTTGACAGGTCGGTCGAGAAATCGAACAGCCGCAGCTTGTTGACCCCGTCGGGCGCATTGGCGAGCGCATCGATCAGCTCGCCATTGGTCGCGGGAATCGACAGGCGCAGGAACACCAGCACCGCGACCGCCGATCCGGCATAGATCACGAACTGGAGCAGGTCGTTCCAGATCACCGACTTCAGCCCACCGTGGAAGGTGAAGAGAAAGCTGACCAGCATCACCCCGGCGGCAGACAGGATGATCGCCTGTGCATCGATGCTCCCGAACGCGACCATCGCGATGGCAATGGCGGCGAGATAGACGCGCGCGCCCCCGGCGAACACGCGCCCGACCAGGAACATGCCGCCCGCCCAGCGCTTGGCCCGCGCGTCGTAGCGCGCTTCGAGCAGCTCATAGACCGTCGTCGCGCGCATCGCGTAGAAGCGCGGGATCAGCACATAGGCGACGAAGATCGCGGCCAAGATCGCGGACACGACCGCGCCGAGATAGCTGTAATCGCCGCGATACCCCTGATCCGGCGCACCGAGAAAGGTCGCGGCCGATTGCGTCGCCGACAGCACCGACACGGCGGCGAGCCAGGCCGGGACGGTGCGCCCGGCGAGGAAATAATCCTTCGTGTCATCGGCATGAAAGCGCGAGAACAGCCACCCGCCCGCAAGCAGGACCAGCACGTAAAGCCCGACCACGATCCAGTCGAGCGCAGCAAATTGCGGCGTCATGGCCAAGGTGTAGCAGCGCCGCAGCGCGCGTCACCGTGAATCTTCGGAACGACTCCCGCGCTCAGGCTTTGAATCGGCCTCGCAACAACAAGGATCTCCGATGGCAGCGCGCGCATATTGGCAGGGGCAGATCCGTCTCGCGCTGGTCTCGATTCCCGTTGAAATCTACAGTGCGACCAAATCGGGCGCGCAGGTGGCGTTCCACCAGGTGCACGAACCCTCGGGCAAGCGGGTCAAGTACGAGAAGGTCGTCCCCGGCCTCGGCGCGATCGACACCGACGAGATCATGAAGGGGTTCGAGGTCGAAAAGGGCGAATATGTCCTGCTCGACCAGGACGAGATCGACGCGGTGAAGCTCGAGTCGAAGAAGACCCTCGAGCTGACTCAATTCGTCGACGCGCATGAGATCGACGTGCTCTATTACGAAAAGCCCTATTTCGTCGTCCCCGCCGACGACCTGGCCGAAGAAGCGTTCGTCGTGCTGCGTGAGGCGCTCAAGCGCACGAAGAAGGTCGGGCTGGGCCAGCTGGCGATGCGCGGGCGCGAATATGTGGTGAGCTTGAAGCCATGCGGACGCGGGATGGTGCTCGAAACGCTGCGCTACGCCGACGAGGTGCACAAGGCACAGGGCTATTTCCGCGACATCCCCGACGCAGAACCGGATGCCGACCTGCTCGGCCTCGCCGAATCGCTGATCGAGAAGAAATCGGCGAAGTTCGATCCCGCCACCTTCCACGACCGCTATGTCGACGCGCTTAAGGGGCTGATCGCGCGCAAGCAGAAGCAGAAGGGCAAGCGCAAGATTATCGAGGACAGCGATTCGGGCGACGACGCGCGCGGATCGAACGTCGTCGACCTGATGGCGGCACTCAAGAAGAGCCTCGAAAAGCCCGGCGGCGCTGCCAAGTCGGCGCCGGCTAAGGCGCCCGTCAAGAAGGCCCCGGCGAAGAAGCCTGCCGCACGCAAGCGCGCCTGATCATGGCCAGGATCGATCCGCTCGAGCGCTACAACGCGATGCGCGACTTCGCGAAGACGGCGGAGCCGCGCGGCGAGATCGGCAAGGGTGAGGGGCGGACCTTCATGGTCCAGAAGCATGAGGCGACGCGTCTGCACTGGGATTTCCGCCTCGAAATCGACGGCGTGCTCAAGAGCTGGGCGGTGACGCGCGGCCCCAGCCTCGACCCCGGCGAAAAGCGCCTTGCGGTGCGCACCGAGGATCACCCGATGTCGTACGCGACGTTCGAGGGGACGATCCCCAAGGGCGAATATGGCGGCGGCACGGTGATGCTGTGGGATCGCGGGACCTGGGCACCCGTTCCGGGCAAGAGCGCCAAGGATCTGGACAAGGGCCATCTCCACTTCACGCTCGACGGCGAGCGGATGAAGGGCGACTGGCTGCTGGTCCGCCTCAAGCCCCGCGGCAAGGAAACGCGCGAGAACTGGCTGCTGCGCAAGATCGACGATGCCCATGCTGGCGCGACCGATGCGCTGGTCGAGACCGGCCTGACCAGCGTCGCCACCGGGCGCACGATGCAGGAGATTGCGGACGGGGTGCGCGCCGAACAGCGGCCGTCCGGGGGACGGACTCAGGCGCGCACGCGGACCGCGAAGCGATCTCGTAGAAGCCGCCCCGCCTTCCGCCCGCCCCAGCTCGCGACGCTGGTCGACTCGGTCCCCGCCGGCAATGGCTGGCTGCACGAAATGAAATATGACGGCTACCGCGCGCTGGTCGCGATCGGCAAAGGCGGGCCGCGCGTCTACACGCGCAGCGGGCTCGACTGGACCGACAGGTTCGCCAGCATCGCCGAAGCCGCCGCCAACCTTCCCGCATCCTCCGCCCTGATCGACGGCGAAGTGGTCGCGTTCAAAGGGGGCAAGCCCGATTTCTCGACGCTGCAGGACGCGCTCTCGAACGGCAGCGGCGACCTCGCCTTCTTCGCCTTCGACCTGCTCGAAGAGGATGGCGAGGATCTGACCGGCCTGCCCCAGATCGAGCGCAAGGAGCGGCTGCGCACCCTGCTCGACGGCGCCGACCCGCGCCTGCTCTTCTCCGAACATGTGCTCGGCGCGGGCGAGAAACTGTTCGAGGCGATGTGTCGAGAGGGGCATGAGGGCGTCATCTCGAAGCGCGCCGACGCCCCCTATCGCGGCACGCGCAGCAAGAGCTGGCTCAAGACCAAATGCACGCGGCGGCAGGAATTCGTGATCATCGGCTGGCTACCCAGCAGCGCGAGCGGACGCGGGCTGCGCTCGCTGCTGCTCGGCGTGCACGAAGACGGCGCGCTGCGCTACGCCGGCAAGGTCGGTACGGGATTCAACGCATCGAACTCCGCCGCGCTGATGGACAAGCTCGCGCGCATCGCACGCAAGACCCCGCCCGCCGATGTGCCCAAGGTCGCGGCACGCGGCGCACACTGGGTCTCGCCCAAGCTGGTCGCGGAGGTCGCCTTTGCCGAATTCACCGCCGAGAATGTCGTCCGCCACGCCAGCTTCATCGCGCTGCGCGACGACAAGCCGTCCGACGAGATCGTGACCGAAACCGCCGCCCCGCCGCCGCCCGCCCCGCAGAGCGACGTGAAGATCAGCAGCCGCGACCGCGTGATCTTTCCGGATTCGAAGATCACCAAGGGGCAGCTCGCCGATTATTATGCCGCGGTCGCACCGATCCTGCTGCCCTGGCTCGCCCAACGCCCGATCAGTCTGGTCCGCTGTCCGCAGGGCCGCGCGAAGCAATGTTTCTTCCAGAAGCATGACGCGGGCAGCTTTGGCGCGCATGTCCACCATGTCGACATTCGCGAAAAGGACGGATCGACCGAACCCTATCTGTGGATCGACGACGCCGATGGCGTGCTCGCCTGTGTCCAGATGGGGACGATCGAATTTCATGGCTGGGGCAGCCGGGTGGAGGATGTCGAAAAGCCCGACCGGCTGGTGTTCGACCTCGACCCCGATGAGGGCCTCGACTTCGCGAAGGTCAAGAAGGCGGCGGACGATCTGAAACAGCATCTCGCCGATCTCGGTCTGACCAGCTTTCCGATGCTGACCGGGGGCAAGGGTGTGCATGTGATCGTGCCGCTGACCCCGCAGGCGGAGTGGCCCGCCGCCAAATCCTTTGCCGAACGCTTCGCCCGTGCGCTGGCACAGGCCGAGCCGGAGCGCTTCACCGCCAACCTCAAAAAGGCCGAGCGCAAAGGGCGCATCTTCATCGATTATCTGCGCAACCAGCGTGGCAGCACGGCGGTGATGCCTTATGTCGCCCGCGCCCGCCCCGGCGCGCCGGTATCGTGCCCGCTGAGCTGGAGCGAGCTGCGCGACGCCGACAATGCGCAATTGTTCAACGTGCGTGACGCCACACAGTTGCTCGACCGCGCAACCGGTCGCGCGCTCGCGGGTTGGGGGCAGGCGGATCAGCGTCTGCCCGATCTGTGATCTTTGTTGCACCTGCGCAGCAACCCCGCCACAGAACGTCCGGTCCAGGGGGGTAAAGCATGGCGAGCGCGGCTGCGGATACCGGCGAAGATTCGGCAATGATCGCGCGGCGCTGGCTAACCCATTATCGCGCCGCGACGCCGGCCACCGACATGCTCCATGCCGCCGGTCTGGACGATCCGGCGTGGAATGCCGTGCTGGAGGAGCTGGCGGAGCGTGCCGGCGACGACCTGACCGCAGCGCGCGAAAAGGCGCAGCGCCATGCCGAGGATATCGGCACCGGCTTTCGCATTCCGGGTGAGGGCGAGGAGCGCCCCTGGCCACTCTCGCCGGTCCCGTTGCTGATCGAAAAGCGCGAATGGCAGGGGATCGCCGAAGGGATCGCGCAACGTGCCGATTTGCTCGAAGCGATCCTCGTCGACAGCTATGGCGACCAGAATCTGGTACGCGGGGGCAGCCTGCCTGCGACGCTGCTGACGGGCAGCCCCTATTTCCTGCGCCCGATGATGGGGCTGGAGCCGCCCGGCGGCTGTCACCTCCACTTCGTCGCCTTCGACCTGTGCCGGGGACCGGCGGGCGAATGGCGCGTGCTCGCCGATCATCTGCGCGCACCGGCTGGGGCGGGCTATGCGCTCGAAAACCGGCTGGCGATCGCGCGCATGCTTGGCGGCTTGCAGGGGCGGCTCAATGTCGAGCGCCACGCGCCGTTCTTTGCCGCCTTCCGTGAGGGGATTGCGGCGCGGTGCAAGCGTTCCGATCCGCGCATCGGGCTGCTTACGCCGGGGCGGCTCAACCCCAGCTACGCCGAACAGGCGCATCTCGCCCGCTATCTCGGCTTCCTGCTGGTCGAGGGCGGCGATCTCGCGGTGCTCGATGACCGCGTCTATCTGCGCACCATCGCCGGATTGAAGCGCGTCGATGCGCTGTGGCGGCGCGTCGATCCGCGCATGATCGATCCGCTCGCCTTCGATTCGCACTCCGCGATCGGCGTGCCTGGACTGATCGACGCGATGGCGCAGGGGGAGGTGGTGATCGCCAATTCCCCCGGCGCGGGGATGCTGGAGGCGCCGGCCTTTGCTGCCTTCCTGCCGCGCGTCTGTGCCCGGCTGACCGGCGAGACCCTCAAGCTCGCCAATATCGCGACCTGGTGGTGCGGCCAGCCGCGCGAATGTGCCGAGGTCGCCGGCGAGCTTGAAAACATGCTGATCGCGCCCGCATTTGGCGTTGCGACCAATGTCCTGATCGAGGCGATGCTCGGCTCGGCCATGTCGCCTGAGCAGCGCGCCGCGCTGCGCGCCGATCTCGAGCGCCGTCCGCAGGATTATGTCGGGCAGGAAATTGTGCGCCTCTCGACCATGCCGGTGGTCAGCGACGGCCGACTCGAAGCGCGCCCCTTTACCCTGCGCGTCTTCGCAGCCCGCGGCGCCGATGGCCGCTGGCACGTCATGCCCGGCGGCTTCGCGCAGATCGGCGAAAAGCCTGATGCACGTGCGGCGGTGATGGGGGAGGGCAATTGGTCCGCCGATGTCGTCATCCATGGCGGCGATGCGGTCGCCCCGGTGACCCTGCTTCAGCCGAGCGACTCGACCCAGCTGCGCCGCAACCCCGGCACCCTGCCCAGCCGCGTCGCCGACAATCTCTTCTGGCTCGGCCGCTATCTCGAGCGCGGCGAGGCGCGGCTCGGCGTGATCCGCGCATTGCTCGGCCATTCGATCAGCGCGGATAGCGGCGCGGCGCTCGCCGCCGACACCGTCGGGCGGCTGGTCGGTCTGGTGGTCGAGGCAGGAGCTGCGCCCCAGCCCGACAGCCTGGGCCGCGCGCACCTAACCCGCTTTGCCGAAGCCGCGATGGACGCGACCGATGGCTGGTACAGCGTTCGCGCGATCAATCGTCAGGCGCGCGCGATCGGCGCGATCAGCCGCGACCGGCTGTCCGCCGACATGATCCGCCTGCTCGACGCGCCCTATCCGACGCGGGGCAGCGCGCTCGACCGCGCCGGATCGCTGCAGCGGCGCTATTCGGCGCTGGCCGGCCTGTCGTCCGAACATATGGCGCGCACCGATGCCTGGCGCTTTCATGACCTGGGCCGCCGGGTCGAGCGCGCGGTGGCGACTGTCTCTGCCCTGCTCGCATTGGGCGATCCGCAGGCGACCAGCGACGACCTGTCGGCGCTGCTCGACCTTGCCGACAGCCAGATCAGCTATCGCCAGCGTTACCTGACCGGCATCGCGCGCGTGCCCGTCATCGACCTGATCGCGCTCGACCCCGGCAATCCGCGCGGCATCGCGTTTCAGGTGGCGGCGATCGCCGCACATCTCGAAGCGCTCCCGCGCCTGTCCGACGATGGCCTGGCCGAGCCGCAACAGGCGCTGGCGCGCGAACTCGCGGCGATGGTCGCGACGGCGCAGGCGGCCAGCTTCGGGCGCGATCAGCTGTTTGCGATCGACAACAAGCTCGCCGACCTGTCGAACGCGATCGCGCGGCGTTACTTCCTCCACGGCTCGGAACCCCTGCGCGCCGCCGGGTTGGTGGTCGGCTGATGCGTTATGCGATCCGCCACATCACCCGGTTCAATTACGCCGAGCGGGTCGGCTTCGCGCGCTGCAATTTGCGACTGAAACCGATCCACTGGTCGGGGCAGGAATTGCACGACTATCGCCTGACCGTGCAGCCCGGCGGCAGCACCGCGCCCGCGCGCGCCGAGGCTGGGCTCGCCAATGTCGTCCGGCTGGTCGTGACCCAGCCGGTGCAGAGCCTGACGATCGAAAGCAGCTGCACCATCACCGTCGATCGCCCGGTGCCGATGCCCAGCGCCGCCGATCCGACACTGGCGCAGGTCGCGGCGGACGCGCGCGCCAGCCGCGATGCGGGACCGGCCAGTCCCGCCTCCTATCTCTTCCCCTCGCCGCTGATCCCGCTCGACCGCGACATCGCCGCATGGTGCGCGCAGGAACTGGACCCTTCGCGCGGCGCGCTCGAAGCCGCCATCGCGCTCGCCTGTCGCATCCAGAACGAGTTCGCCTTCGATCCCACCGCGACCCTGGTCGACACGCCCCCGCGTGAGGCGTTTCTCAAGCGCGGCGGGGTGTGTCAGGATTTTGCGCAGATCATGATCTCGGGCCTCCGCGCTGCTGGCCTGCCCGCCGCCTATGCCTCGGGCTATCTGCGCACGCTCCCGCCCCCCGGCCAGCCCCGTCTGGTGGGCGCGGACGCCACTCATGCCTGGGTCCTGTTGTGGTGCGGGCCCGAGCGCGGCTGGGTCGGCGTCGATCCGACCAACGGCATCTGGATGGCGAGCGACCATGTCGTCGTCGCGATCGGCCGCGACTATACCGACATCGCCCCGATCGACGGCATCGTACTGGGTTCGGGCGCGCAGAATATGACGGTTTCGGTCGACGTCGCGCCGCTGGACTAGGGTGAAACCCTTGCACTCTCCCCCTGCCGGGCCGATGTAGCGGGCTAACACGCTGAACGACAATCAACAGGGAAACACCGTGGCCGATCCATACGCAACCTTGGGAGTCTCGCGCGGGGCCAGCGAGGACGAGGTCAAGAAGGCGTACCGCAAGCTCGCCAAGGAGCTCCATCCCGACCGTAACCGCGACAATCCCAAGGCGGCGGAGAAGTTTGGCACCGTGACGCAGGCGTACGACCTGCTGATGGACAAGGACAAGCGCGCCCGCTTTGACCGGGGTGAGATCGATGGCGATGGCAACCCGACCTCGCCCTTCGGCGCCGGGTTCGGCGGCGCGCGCGGCGGGCCGCAGGGCGGGTTCCGCCCGGGCGGGGCGCAGTTCGACTTCGGCGGCGGCGGTGGCGGCGATGCCGGGTTCGAGGATATTCTCGAAGGGTTGTTCGGCGGCCGCGCAGGTGGGTTCGGCGGTCAGCCGGGCGGCTTTTCCAGCGGCTTCGGTCGCCGCCCCCCGCCCGCTAAAGGTGCGAACGTCGCCTATCGCCTGCGCGTCCCGTTCGAGGATGCCGCTGCGCTCAAGCCGCAGCGCATCCAACTGCGCGACGGATCGACCATCGATCTGAAGCTGCCCAAGGGCGTCGAAACCGGCACCCAGATGCGCCTGGCGGGCAAGGGCGATGCCGGGCCGGGCGGCAATGGCGACGCGATCGTGACGATCGAGGTCGAACCGCATCGCCACTTCACCCGCGACGGCGACCATATCCGCCTCGACTTGCCCGTAACGCTCAAGGAAGCGGTTGCGGGCGCGGTGGTGCGCGTGCCGACGCCCGAAGGTCCGGTGAACCTCAAGGTTCCCGCCGGATCGAGCTCGGGCAAGACGCTGCGGCTCAAGGATCGCGGCTTTCATGGCAAGAGCGCGCGTGGCGACCTGCTCGTCACGCTGATGATCGAGATTCCGGGGAACGACGCAAAGCTCGCCGAATTCGTCGCCGACTGGACCGATCAGGGGAACCCGCGCGCCCGGCTGGGCGTCTGAACCGGCATCGTGACCGACCCTATCTCCCCTGAATCGCCGGAGGCGCGGCGGCGCGGCTTTCACGAACGGCTGTCGGATCTGGGCATCACCGATCGCATGATCGTGGTGACCAAGCGGGTGGCGGTGGGGGCGTTCAACGACGGCTTCACCCACGCCGGCAACCTTGCCTATCTCAGCCTCGTCACGTTGTTCCCCTTCTTCATCGTCGCCACCGCAGTGGCGCGGCTGGTCGGGCGGACGGGTGACGGGCTTCAGGCGGTCGCCGCCTTCCTGCGTACCGTTCCGCCCGAAGTCGCCGATCTGCTGCGCCCCGCGATCCTTGAGGTGCTGGAGGCGCGCTCGGGCTCGCTGCTGTGGCTCGGCGCGCTGGTCGGGCTGTGGACGACCTCGGGCTTTGTCGAGACGGTGCGTGCGATCCTGCGTCAGGCCTATGGCATCCCGTCGGGCACGCCCTTCTGGCGGCTGAAGCTGGCGACGATCGGGATGGTCATCGCATCCGTGATCCTGGCGATGATGGCGTTCAGCTTTCAGCTGCTGCTCAGCGGTGCGGAGCAGTTCATCCTGCGCGTGATTCCCTTTGCCTCGGACGCGGCGCGGATGATCTCGCTGACCAAGGTTGCGCCCGCTATCGCGCTGTTCGGCGCGCTCTACATCCTGTTCTACACGCTGACCCCGTCGCGCTATCGCAAGTCGGGCTGCCCCAAATGGCCGGGGCCAGCCTTCGTCACCTTGTGGTGGATGGGCTGCACCGCCGCGCTGCCAGCGGTGATCGGCGCGTTCGGCGGCTATGGCCTGACCTATGGCAGCCTTGCCGGCGTGATGGTCGCACTCATCTTCTTCTTTCTCATCGGCTTTGGCGTCGTTATCGGCGCCGAACTCAACGCCGCACTGGCAGAAACGCCCGAAACGGGTTTAGAGAAGCCGCAAGAGGGACCGGAGGGTAAGACGTGACCGGATTGATGCAGGGTAAACGCGGGCTGATCATGGGGCTCGCCAATGATCGTTCGCTGGCATGGGGCATCGCCAAGAAGCTGCGCGAACATGGCGCAAAGCTGGCGTTCAGCTATCAGGGCGAGGCGCTGGAGAAGCGCGTGCGTCCGCTGGCGGAGGAACTGGGCAGCGATTTCCTGATCGACTGCGATGTCAGCAACATGGACGCGCTCGATACCGCGTTCGACACGCTGGCCGCGCGCTGGCCGACGATCGACTTCGTGGTCCACGCGATCGGCTTTTCGGACAAGAACGAGCTGCGCGGCGGCTATGTCGACACCAGCCTCGACAATTTCCTGATGACGATGAACATCAGCGTCTATTCGTTCGTCGCGGTGGCCAAGCGCGCGCAGGCGATGATGCCCAATGGCGGCTCGCTGCTGACGCTCAGCTATTACGGCGCGGAAAAGGTCATTCCGCACTATAACGTGATGGGCGTGGCCAAGGCGGCGCTGGAAACCAGCGTCCAGTATCTCGCGGTCGACCTCGGCAAGCAGAATATCCGCGTCAATGCGATCAGCGCCGGGCCGATCAAGACGCTCGCGGCCAGCGGCATCGGCGACTTCCGCCTGATCCTCAAGTGGAACGAGCTGAACAGCCCGCTCAAGCGTAACGTGACAATCGAGGATGTCGGCGGCGCCGGCCTCTATTTCCTGTCCGACCTGTCGAGCGGCACCACCGGCGAAACCCACCATGTCGACGCCGGCTACCACGTCATCGGCATGAAGGCCGAAGACGCCCCGGACATCGCGCTGGTCTGATGATCGCGATCCGCCCCGCCACCGGCGGTGACGTCGCCGCGATCGATGCCTTGCTCCGACGCAGCTTTCCGGCGGCGGATGAGGCGTTGCTGGTCCAGCGGCTGTGCATCGATGGCGACATGGTGCTGACGCTGGTCGCGGATGATGACGAGACCGGCGCGCTCGCGGGGATGGTCGCATTCAGCCGGATGGACGTGCGCGTCAACGACGTCGCCCTCGCCGCCGTCGCGCTCGCGCCGGTGGCGGTTGAGGCGGCGTATCGCCAGCAGGGCGTTGCCGAAGCGCTGATCGCCGCTGGCCACCAGCATCTTGGTGATGCGGGCTATCTGCTCAGCTTCGTGCTTGGCGACCCGTCCTATTATGGCCGCTTCGGCTATGCCGCCGACCTCGCGCGCGGGTTCGACTCGCCCTATGCCGGGGATCACTTGATGGCGCTGGCGTTGCAGGACGGGAAGCTGCCGTGCGGTGTGCGCGGCGTCGCGGCCCACGCCGGTGCCTTTGCGGCACTCGCGCAGGACGCATGACACCATAGCGGCTTTGCCCGACCCGCGATCCTTCTTGCTTCCAAATCGCGGTGCAATCGGCAAGGAGATGGCGCCATGAGCTTCAACACCTTCGGCCGCGTGCTGCGCTTCACCACCTTTGGCGAGAGCCATGGCCCTGCGATCGGCGCGGTGGTCGATGGCTGTCCTCCGGGGCTCGACCTGTCCGAAGTCGATATCCAGCCGTTCCTGGACAAGCGCCGCCCCGGCACGTCGCGCTTCACCACGCAGCGCCAGGAGCCGGACGCGGTCCGCATTCTCTCGGGCGTGTTCGAAGGGCGCACCACCGGCACGCCGATCGGCCTGCTGATCGATAATGTCGACCAGCGCTCGAAGGATTATTCGGAGGTCGCGAGCGCCTATCGCCCCGGCCATGCCGACTATGCCTATGACGCCAAATACGGCTTTCGCGACTATCGCGGCGGCGGGCGCTCCTCGGCGCGTGAGACGGCGATGCGCGTCGCGGCTGGCGCGGTGGCGCGCAAGGTGATCCCGGAGGTCACGATCACCGCCTGGGTCGAGGCGATCGGTGGCGACGCGATCGACTATGCGAAGTTCGACGCGGCGGAGATCGGCAACAACCCGTTCTTCTGCCCCGATCCCTACGCGGCGGCGCGCTGGGAACAGCTGGTGGACGATGCGCGCAAGGCGGGATCGTCGCTCGGCGCGGTGATCGCGTGCGAAGCGACCGGCGTTCCCGCAGGCTGGGGCGCGCCGCTCTATGCCAAGCTCGACAGTGAGCTGGCCGCGGCGATGATGAGCATCAATGCGGTCAAGGGCGTCGAGATCGGCGACGGGTTCGCCGCCGCTGCGCTGTCGGGGGAGGCGAACGCCGATCCGATGCGCCCCGGCGCAGACGGCCCGGAGTTTCTTGCCAACCATGCCGGGGGCATTGCCGGGGGCATTTCGACCGGCCAGCCGGTGCGCGTGCGCGTCGCGTTCAAGCCGACCAGCTCGGTCCTCACGCCCGTAGAAACCATTACCCGCGACGGCGAGGCCTCCGAGATCCGCACCAAGGGCCGCCACGACCCGTGCGTCGGCATACGCGGCGTTCCGGTGGTAGAAGCGATGATGGCGCTGGTCCTCGCCGATCAGAAACTGCTCCACCGCGCGCAGTGCGGCTGATCGGCCTGCCGCTTGCGCGGCGCAGCTGAGGGGCGAGCCGGGCACCATCGCCGATGGCCTGAGGAACCGGCGTGCGACTTCCGGTCAACAACGCGCGTTCAATCCGCGCCGTGTAACCAGGAGTATCCCATGCGCCACAAGACGCTGTTCAGCCTCATCGCCCTTGGCGGATCGACCGCCGCCTTCGCGGCAATCGGCACGCCGCAGACGCAACCGCCGCTGCAGAACGAGATTACCAACGAAGCGGTGACGGACGACACCACCGCGCCGGAGACGCTGTCGAACCGCACCGATGTCGAGCCGAGCGCCGAGCCGGCCGATCCGACACAGGGCGGGAGCGACACCGCGCCCGAGCCCAATTCGACCTTCTACTGACGATTTTCGTCCCCGGGCGCGGTCCGCCGCGCCCGGGTTAGCTTCAGTCCGCGAACGGATCGCGGACCAGAATCGTGTCCTCGCGCTCCGGGCTGGTCGAAACCAAGGCGACCGGGCACCCGATCAGCTCCTCGATCCGCCGGATATATTTGATCGCCTGAGCCGGCAGCTGCGCCCAGCTGCGCGCACCCGCGGTCGACTCGCTCCAACCCTCGATCTCCTCATAGACCGCGACCGCACGCGCCTGATCCTGCGGGCTGGGGGGCAGATAGTCGTAATGCTTGTCGCCGACGGTATAGCCGGTGCAGATTTTCAGCGTCTCCATACCGTCGAGAATGTCGAGCTTAGTCAGCGCGATGCCGGTGACGCCGCTCAGCGCGACCGACTGGCGCACCAGCACCGCGTCGAACCAGCCGCAGCGGCGCTTGCGGCCCGTGACCACACCGAACTCGCGCCCGCGCGTGCCCAACAGCTCGCCGATCTCGTTATCCTGCTCGCTCGGAAACGGGCCGGAGCCGACGCGCGTGGTGTACGCCTTGACGATCCCCAGCACGAAGCCGACCGACCCCGGGCCAAGGCCCGATCCCGACGCCGCCGACCCGCTGACCGTGTTGGACGAGGTGACGAATGGGTAGGTGCCGTGGTCGATGTCGAGCAGCGCGCCCTGTGCGCCCTCGAACAGGATGCGCTTGCCCGCTTCCTTCGCGCCCTTCAGCGTCAGCCAAACCGGCGCGGCATAGGGCAGCACCGAGGGGGCAATCTCGCGCAGTTCTTCAAGCAGGCGGTCGCGGTCGATCGGCGGTTGGCCGAACCCGGCACGCAGCGCGTCGTGGTGCGCGCAGAGGCGATCGAGCTGCGGCCCCAGGTCGTCGAGATGTGCCAGGTCGCACACGCGGATCGCGCGGCGGCCGACCTTGTCCTCGTACGCCGGGCCGATGCCGCGCCGCGTGGTGCCGATCTTGCCCGACCCGCTGGCATCCTCACGCAGCGCGTCGAGGTCGCGGTGGAATGGCAGGATCAGCGGCGCGGTCTCGGCGACCTGCAGCGTCTCCGGCGTGATCTCGACGCCCTGCCCGCGCAGCTTTTCCATCTCGTCGCGGAAGTGCCACGGATCGAACACCACGCCATTGCCGATCAGCGACAGCGTCCCGCGCACCAGGCCCGAGGGGAGCAGCGACAGCTTGTACACCTTGTCGCCGACGACCAGCGTGTGGCCGGCATTGTGCCCGCCCTGAAAGCGGACGACCAGGTCGGCGCGGCTGGCCAGCCAGTCGACGATCTTGCCCTTGCCCTCATCGCCCCACTGGGCGCCGATCACCGCGACGTTGGCCAAATTCCGATCCTTTCAGCTTCAATCAGGCGGCACCGGCCCGCTCCCCCACCCGGCCACCCAACGACAGTGTACTCTATGGGTGGCCGGGTGGGGGAGCGGGCCGGTGCCGGTTCGGCGCAAGCCGAATACGATTCAAATCGCGGCTCCCCTAAAGGGCGGAGGCCGTTACGTCCAGCATCGCGGGGTCAGCTGTCGAGCGCGGCACGCACCTTCGAGGCGAGTTGCACCACCCCGAACGGCTTGGCGATCAGCGCGGCGGCAATTCCCGCATCGTTGGTGATCGCGTTCTCGTCCGGCGTGTAACCGCTGGTGAACAGCACTTTCAGCCCCGGCTGACGCTCGCGCGCGCGGCGGGCCAGCTCGTCGCCGGTCATCTCCGGCATCACGACGTCGGTGAACAGCAGCGAGATCGGCTGCTGCCCGCGCGCCATGATGCGCAGTGCCTCGATCCCGTCGGGTGCCTGAAGCACGGTATAGCCAAGCTCGCGCAGCGCCTCGACCGAATGATTGCGCACGCGTTCCTCATCCTCGACCACCAGGATCACTTCGTCGGACGATCCGGTGCGCAGCTCGGTCGCTTGCGGCGCGGCCCCTGCGCTGTCGGGCGCCCGTTCGTGGCGCGGCAGCATCAGCGTGACGCGGGTCCCGCGACCGGGCGCCGTGTCGATCGCAACATGGCCACCGGACTGGCGCGCGAAGCCGAACACCTGGCTCAAACCAAGGCCGGTCCCCTTGCCCACACCTTTGGTGGTGAAGAACGGGTCGAACGCCCGCGCCGCCACCTCTTCCGACATGCCAATCCCGGTGTCGGCGACGGTCAGCGTGACATAATCGCCCGCCGCAAGGCCGAGGTCGCCGGCCTCGCGCAGATCGAGTGTGCGGTTGGCGGTCTCGATCGCCAGCCGCCCGCCATCGGGCATCGCGTCGCGCGCATTCACCGACAGGTTGAGGATCACATTCTCGAGCAGATTGGGGTCGGCCAGCGCGGGTGCCAGCTGGCTTTGCAGCTGCGTCTCGACCGTGACCTTTTCGCCCAATGTGCGCATCAGCAGGTCGATCATGTCCGACACCAGCGCATTGATGTCGAGCGCGACCGGCGCCAGCGGCTGTTGCCGCGCAAAGCCGAGCAGCCGCTGAGTCAGCGCTGCCGCCCGCGTTGCGCCATCCCGCGCAGCGACGATGTAGCGCTCCAGATCGGTCGCCCCCTGCGCAATGCGCCGCTCCAGCATGTCGAGCGAGCCGATGATCACCGCCAGCATGTTGTTAAAGTCATGCGCGATGCCGCCGGTCAGCTGGCCGACGGCCTCCATCTTGTGGGCCTGACGCAGCCGTTCCTCGGCGGACATCAGCTGGCGCGTGCGCTCCTCGACCGCCTGCTCCAGCTCGTGGCGTGAGCGGGCCAGCACCTCGCGCGCGTCGACAATGTCCTGGATGTCGGTGCAGGTGCCGAACCAGCGGGTGATCGCGCCATCGTCGTCGCGGACCGCCTGTGCCCGACCGAGCACCCAGCGATAGACCCCGCTATGGTGCCGCAACCGATACTCGATATGATAGGGATCACCCGTTTCCAGGCACCGACGCCACACCGCCCAGGCGCGCGGTTGGTCGTCGGGATGGAACATGTCGTTCCACGCCTCACCATCGGTCGAGCCATAGGGGACGCCGGTAAATTCGTACCAGCGGTCGTTATAATAATCGTGATAGCCATCGGGCAGCGTCGACCACACCATCGGGTCGATCGAATTGGCGATGGCGCGGAACTTGGTTTCGCTCTCACGCAACGCGATGACGGCGGATGCGCGCTCGACCGCGTCCCAGGTCGACTGGGCAACCGCCTCGATCAGCGCGACCTCTTCCGGCCGCCAGATGCGCGGCTCGGCCTGGTTGGCGTACAGGCTGCCGACCCACGCCCCGCCGCGCATCAACGGCACACCGACTGCGGCGGGGGAGTAGCGCGACAGGTCGCTGCCGATGAACCGCGCATCATTGGCGGCGTCATGCGACACCAGCGTCAGCCCCTGACGATAGATCGCATTGGCCGCGTCCATCGCCAGCCGCCGCGTCCCCTCAAGCGAGATGAGCTTGCCGCTGGTGACGCACGGGCCGAACTGGACCGCATCATTGTCCGCGACGCGATAGAAACCGATCCGGTCGATACCCAGCCGCTCGGCAAGCGCGGTCGCAGCGAGCCGCATGATCGCCTCGGGCGATTCCAGCGCACGCTGGCGCCCGGCAAGGTCGAACAGAAAGGCCTGATCCTGTGTCGCTGCCTCAAGGTCTGCCGCGGCCTTGCGCGCCGCTTCCTCCGCCTCGCGTCGCTCCGTGACTTCGAAAATGACGCCGGGAAAGCGAATTGCACGCCCCCCGGAGTCGTAGGTGCAGCGACCCTGCGCCGCGACCCAGCGCACGCGCCCGTCGCCATCGACCAGCCGATACTCGCTGGAAAAGCGGTCGCCGCTGCGGATGGCCTGACCGACTTCGGCCAGCAGACGCTCCGAATCGTCCGGATGAACATTGGTGAGGAAGGATTCGCTCGGCCCGCCCTTGTCGGCCAGCGCCGGGTCCACGCCATAGAGCTGGGCAAGCCGCGCATCGGTGCGCAGCTGGTTGGTCGTCAGATCCCAATCCCACACGCCCACGATGTTCGTCGCCTGCAGGGCAAGCTGAAGCCGCGCCTCGCTTTCGCGCAGCCGCGTCTCGGCAACGACGCGCTCGGTCACGTCATTCGCCTCGATGAAGATCGCGGTGGTGGTGCCGGCACCGTCCTTGATCGGCTGGAACACGAAATCGACCATGCGGGTTTCGGACACCCCGTCGCGCACCAGCTCAACCGACTGGCCGGTCGCGCGATAGGCAACCCCGGTCTCGAACACCTGATCGAGCAGGGCGACGAACCCCTGCTCGATGATCTCGGGCAGCGCCTCCGCGACCGGCTTGCCGATCAGTTCGGCGCGTCCCGTCAGGACATGATAGGCCGGGTTGGTCAGCGCAAAGACATGATCCGGCCCCTCCAGCAGCGCCACCGCACCCGGAGCCTGCTGGAACAGCTCGCGCAGCCGCTCGATCTCGGCGCGGCGCTCGCGTTGCGACAACACTGTCGCGGTCGTCTCATTCCCCTGATTGAGGATACCGCACACCCGGCCGAACTCGTCGCGAATCGGGGTAAAGCTGTAATTCCAATAGGTTTCCTGCGGCGCCCCGTTCCGCACCATGTCGAGCCGCTGGTCATAGGTGGCGAAGCCCTCGCCCGTTTCGACGACGCGGTCGAACTGCGGACCGATGACGTCCCAGATTTCGGGCCAGACCTCGGCACCGGGACGGCCCAGCGCGCCGGGATGGCGCTCGGCCGGGATCGGCGCCCAGGCATCATTGTAGAACAGCCGCAGCTCCGGACCCCAATAGATTGCGGTCGGCATTTCCGAGCCGAGGCAGATGCCCAGGGCAAAGCGCAGCGATTGCGGCCAGTCCTCGGGCGGGCCGAGCGGGGTTGCCGCCCAGTCATGCTCCCGAATACGACGACCCATCTCGCCGCCTTGCTCCAGGAATCGAAGCTCGGAATACATGTGTTCTGCGTTGCGGGTTGCGCTCGCGCCTGTCAATGCAGGGGCGAAGGTATTCGACCGAAACCAGCCGGTTAGACGGCAGGCGAGCCTTGAGCAGGAGAATCAGCGTGAAACTGGCCAGTCTTAAGCACGGGCGCGATGGTCGCCTTGTCGTGGTGTCGAGCGACCTCGCATGGTATGCCGATGCCGGGCATATCGTCGGCACGTTGCAGGCCGCACTCGACGATTGGGACCGCTATGAGGGGGCGCTGCGCAACCTTGCCACCGATCTCGATCATGAGGTGATCCCGCGCGAACGCTTCCACGAGCGTGATGCTGCCGCGCCGCTGCCGCGCGCGTACCAATGGGCCGATGGCTCGGCCTATGTGAACCATGTCGCGCTGGTGCGGCAGGCGCGCGGGGCGGAGATGCCGGAGACCTTCTGGCACGACCCACTGATGTATCAGGGCGGCAGCGACGGGTTCCTCGGCCCGCGCGACCCGATCCCGCTTGCCGACGAAAGCTGGGGCTGCGACCTTGAGGCCGAAGTGGTGGTGGTCACCGGCGACGTGCCGCTGGGCGCGAGCCGGGAGGAAGCGCTGGCGGCCGTCCGGCTGGTCGGCCTGACCAACGACGTGTCGCTGCGCAACCTGATCCCGGGCGAGCTGGCCAAGGGCTTCGGCTTCTTCCAGTCCAAGCCCGCCAGCGCCTTTTCGCCGGTGTTCGTGACGCCCGATGCGCTCGGTGATTGGTGGCAGGACGGCAAGCTGCACCGCAAGCTGATGGTCGACCTGAACGGCCAGCCCTTCGGCCGCGCCGAGGCGGGCGAGGACATGACCTTCGATTTCGGCACGCTGATCGCGCATGCGGCCAAGACGCGCGCGCTGGGGGCAGGGACGATCATCGGATCGGGCACCGTCTCCAACCGCGACGCCGATGGTGGTCCGGGCAAGCCGATCGCACAGGGTGGCGTCGGCTATTCCTGCCTCGCCGAGGTGCGCACCGTCGAAACGATCAACGACGGCAAGCCGACGACCCCTTTCCTCAAGGCCGGCGACACCGTCCGCATCTGGGCCGAGGATGACCGGCACCACCCGATCTTCGGCGTGATCGAACAGACCGTCGTGGGATAAGTCGGCGATGTGCAACGAACAGGCACGACGGGTGGCGTTGGGTCTGTTGCGGGACGATATCAACGACCTGCGCATCCCGGTCCATTTCCCCGAAGGCCTGCCGAATCTGGAGCCGACCGACAGCATCCGCATCACCGACCGGAACGTCATTCTGCGCGCGTCGCCCCTTGGCGGAGCAGAGCTGGTCGTCCGGCGGTGGAGCTGGCCGGGAACGCATGGCAAGCCGGTGTATAATCTCCGCTCGGACGGGCGGCGCTTCGACCGGGGGCGCTGCCTGATCGTGGCGGATGCGTTTTTCGAATTCAGCGATCCCGCGCCGGATGCCGCTGGGCGACGACCGCGGCGCAAGCGCAAATGGCGGTTCGAAAAGCGCGGCGAGCCATGGTTTGGCATCGCCGGCATCTGGCGCACGCACCCGGAGGTGGGTGAGGCCTATACGATGCTCACCATCCCGCCGGGCGCCGATGTCGCTCCCTATCATGACCGCCAGGTGGCGGTGATCGAGCGGCGCGATTTCGAGGAATGGCTCGACCCGGACGCCCGGCCCGAACATCTGCTGCAGCCGCCCCCGCCGGGTAGCTTCGACGTCAGCGAAGTGATCGCTCCGGCTGGGCCGTGAACCCATGAATGGCCGCTTTCAGCTAGGCAGCTGAGCGGCTTGAATTGGGTGTATTCCGTTGAAAAACTCGGCTGCGGGATCGTTTGGGTCGAGCTCGGCGATCGAAGCAGGGTCAGCCTTTGCCGATCAGGCCGGTGCGGGCGTCGCCATCGGGATGATCTTGG
>VYKS01000501.1_pt1 | contig 23973 bp, 20 predicted proteins | sample 5114511 | NCBI WGS metagenome assembly VYKS01 (sample SAMN12291795, study PRJNA351875) | freshwater metagenome | isolation source: freshwater lake | place: USA: Michigan, Gull Lake | collected 2011-07-05 | reverse complement strand
TATTACGGATGAACTGTACTGTACGAATAGCTTCATCAATGGCAGAACACTGACTTGGTTTGACCACGGCTTTCATTTCTAAGACAATCATTGTTTATCGACCTCAAACAACTTTCTTTATCCTAACATATCCAGCACAAAACTGTCAAGGATTTATTGGTGCTTCGCTGTTCTATATTGGTCGGGTTTCATCCCGTCAGTGAAACTGAGGGTCTTCACCCGACATTTAAGATAAATCTCCATACTTAATTTTCTCGTGGCACAATAGAGACAAAGTATAAAAAACTTAACAATAAGGAGAGTTTCGATGGTTGCTACACCAGTCAAAACAAAACGTCTCACCGTGCAGGTGGCCGATCTCACCGCAGACACTACTGCTATTCGCTCCCTCGATTGGGATCGAGATCGCTTCGATATTGAATTCGGATTACAAAACGGTACGACTTATAATTCCTATCTGATTCGTGGGGAAAAAATCGCCCTTGTGGATACCTCTCACGAAAAATTCCGTCAACTATATTTGGATAATCTCAACGGATTAATTAACCCCCAAGAAATTGATTATTTAATTATCAGTCATACCGAACCCGATCACAGTGGGTTAGTCAGAGATATATTGCAACTCGCTCCCAATATTACCGTCGTTGGGTCGAAAGTAGCAATTCAGTTTTTAGAGAATTTAGTTCATCATCCCTTTCAACGTCAACTGGTCAAAAATGGCGATCAGTTAGACCTAGGCAACGGTCACATTCTCGAATTCGTTAATGCTCCTAATTTACACTGGCCCGATACTATTTTTACCTACGATCACGGTTCGGGAATTTTATTTACCTGTGATGCTTTTGGAATGCACTACTGTTCCGATGATCTTTACGATGAGCAATTAAGTGCTATTGAACCGGATTATCGTTTCTATTATGAATGTTTAATGGCTCCTAATGCTCGTTCCGTACTAGCGGCGATGAAACGGATGGAACCCCTGGGTAATATTAATCTCGTGGCTAATGGTCATGGACCGGTATTAAAACATAATATTACCGAATTATTGAACCATTATCGTGATTGGAGTCAGGCACAAACTAAGGCAGAAAAAACCGTCGCTGTTTTCTACGTTTCCGATTATGGTTATAGCGATCGCCTCTGTCAATCTATTGCCAAAGGTATTACTAAAACTGGTGTGGCCGTAGAAACTCTAGACCTGAAATCCGCCGATCCCCAAGAGGTAAAAGAATTAGCTTCTTCCGCGGTGGGAATCGTCATCGGTACTCCCCCCGTTTCTGGTATTCATGCCCAAGAAATTACGGGGAATCTAGGCACAATTCTCGCCTCGGTTAACCCCAAACAATACCTCGGAATGTTTGAATCTCAAGGGGATGATGATGAACCGATTTTACCTCTATTTAATAAGTTTCGTGAAGTTGGCTTAACCAAAGCTTTCGATCCCATTCGTAGCTCGGAAACTCCTAACGAGAGTCTCTATCAACGCTGTGAAGAAGCGGGGACAGATATGGGACAACTATTAACCCAAGAGGTAAAAGTTAAACAAAGAAAATCCCTCGATACTGACCTCGATAAAGCCATCGGACGGATTAGCGGTGGTCTATATATTATTACCACCAAGAAAGGAGACAGAAGCGGGGCAATGGTCGCTTCTTGGGTGACTCAAGCAAGTTTTGATCCTCCCGGTTTTACCGTTGCTGTGGCCAAAGATCGGGCGATCGAGTCTTTACTGCAAGTGGGGGATCAATTCATTTTAAATATTCTGGAAGAAGGCAATTATCAAACCCTGATGAAACACTTTTTAAAACGTTTCGGACCTGGGGAAGATCGTTTTGCAGGAGTCAATACTCGCACCGCTAATAATGGTTCCCCAATTTTAGCCGATGCCCTCGCTTATTTAGAATGTGAGGTAGTTAGTCGTATGGAATGTGCTGACCACTGGATTGTTTACAATAAAGTCACCGATGGTCGCGTTTCTCAACCTGATGGTTTAACGGCTGTTCACCACCGCAAAGTCGGTAATTATTATTAGGATTCTTGCTTGATTTGACTGGTTGAGAAAATACAGATCAAGATGCTTGATCTCAGCTTTTGAGATTGTTTAACCTCTCAACCAGTTAGTCAGCTTTTTCCAGTGATCAGTAAACAGTGAACAGTAATCAGTGAACCGAAAACTCATACTAAATCCGTTGAGTATAGGCTACATATCAGGAGAGGCACTCATGCAAGAGGCACTCATGCAAAACGAAGAATAAATAATCAGTTTTTAATAACCGGATTTAGTATCACATCTGATCACTGATTACTTAGGGTTTGCGGCAAAAAGTTTTTCGGTGGTGGTAGGGTGTGGGGATAAGGGTGTGGGGTGTAGGGTGTGGGGTGTAGGGTGTAGGGTGTGGGGTGTGGGGTGTGGGGTGTAGGGTGTGGGAAGTATAAATAAAAATAATCTCCTGTCTCCTGACTACTGATAACTGATAACTGATAACTGATAACTGATAACTGATAACTGATAACTGATAACTGATAACTGATAACTGTTCCTATTGACTAACCCCCGCAGATTTAAGGGCTTTTTCCATTAAAATTACATGGGTACTGCTTTCCTGTCCCTGGTTGGCAGCACGACGCTGAATATAACTGCCGTCGGATTGTAATTCCCATGCTTGCCGGTTATCTGACAACATGATACCGAGAATTTCTTCCAGTTCCTTGGCGATCGCTGGTTCATCGATGGGTGTCACTGCTTCCACGCGACGAGTCAGGTTCCGCGTCATCCAATCGGCGCTACCAATATAAACCTCCTCCTGACCACCATTGTAGAAGTAAAAAATGCGGGAATGTTCCAAAAAGCGGCCGATAATGCTAATTACTCGGATATTTTCGCTCACTTCCGGCAATCCGGGCCGTAAACAACAGATCCCACGAATAATTAAGTCAATCTGCACGCCAGCACGAGAAGCGGCGTATAAGGCTTCTATAATCGGTTTATCGACAAGAGAGTTCATTTTTGCGACAATGCGCCCCGTACCGCCATTTTTACAGTTTTTGACCTCGCGATCGATCATTGCTAACATCCGTTTTCGCAAACTCACCGGGGCAATTAAAAGTTTGCGGTAGGATTGCTGACGGGAGTATCCGGTCAGAAAGTTAAATAAATCGGTGATATCTGCCCCTAAATCCTCGCGACAGCTAAGTAGGCCTAAATCAGTGTATAATTTAGCCGTTTTTGGGTTATAATTACCCGTGCCAATATGGAAATAACGACGGATTTTATCCCCTTCTTTTCTGACCACGAGAACCACTTTCGTATGGGTTTTAAGACCAACTAAGCCATAAACAACGTGAACTCCGGCTTGTTCGAGCTTTTTCGCCCAATTAATGTTATTTTCCTCATCAAAGCGGGCTTTTAGCTCCACTAACGCCGCTACCTGTTTACCATTTTCCGCCGCTGCAATCAGGGAATTGACAATCGGGGAATCTCCGGAAGTGCGATACAAAGTCATTTTAATCGCTAAAACATGGGCATCATGGGCAGCCTGGGCGATAAACTGTTGTACTGAGGCACTAAAGGAATGGTAAGGGTGATGAACGAGAATATCGTTATTGCGAATTAAAGTAAAAATATCTTCGCCATCCTGTTCTAGTATCCCGTCTTCGTTACCGTCAACTATTTCTCGCAATCCCTGTAAAACCGGTGGGGTGACAGGATTCCAAGGCGGATCTTTCAGTTCGGGACAGGGTAAAGACATAAAATAAAATAAATCTTTGTGTCCCAGCAGTCCATCCACATCGTAAACATCGATCTCCTTAAGTCCCAGATCGCGCATGATCCGGTTTTTAATATTGCTAGGGGTAGAACTGTGAATTTCCAGACGTACTGCCGATTTACCGATGCCGCGCTTGCGTACTTCTTCCTCGATCGCTAATAATAAATCATCGGCCTCATCTTCTTCGACGGAGATATCGGCGTTGCGCGTCACCCGAAAAGGATAACATTCTTGAATGATCATGCCGGGGAAAAGTGCCTCTAAATTGTGCATTACCACCTGTTCGAGCGGTACTCCAGTCCAAATCGAAGCTTTTCCGTCTTGGTGGCGTAATTCTTTGGATAATGCCAGAAAACGGGGGAAAACCTGCGGTACTTTCACCCTGGCAAATAGTTCTTTATCGGTGTCGGGATCGCGAACGACTACGGCTAAATTGAGACTAAGATTAGAAATATAGGGAAAAGGATGACTAGGATCCACCGCAAGGGGAGTTAAAACGGGGAAAATATTTTGTTCAAAGTAATCATGGAGATAATTGCGCTGTTCTTGATGTAAATCCACATAGTTAATCAGATGAATTCCCTGTTCTACTAACAGATTTTTCAGGGTGTATTCAAAAAGGTGATCCTGTTGCTGGACAAGGGGACGCAGACACTTACTTATCTCGGTTAGCTGTTCCGAGGCAGTCCTGCCATCGGCACTTAAAACGGCTACATTTGCTTCTACCTGTTGTTTAAGAACTGCCACCCGTACCATAAAAAATTCGTCGAGATTGGCACAAAAAATGGCGGTAAATTTTAATCTTTCTAGTAGGGGAGTCCGAGGATCAAGTGCCTCATGAAGCACGCGATGATTAAATTCTAACCAGCTTAATTCTCGGTTAAAGTAATATTGCGAATCTTTAAGATCGATTTCGGAAGTTACGGTAGGAGCTTTAGTCATAGAGTCTAATATCCAAATAGTAGATTGAACAGTTAGAAAGAAGCCACTTAAGCCTAAATTTGACTATTTTGGGCGTTTTTTAGGCTATATTGCCCCAGATTAACCAAAGTTACCCCGATTATCTTGGATGCTAATCCTACTGATTCTAGCCTGACCGGGGAAAAAATCAATTTATTAAAAGGTTAAGAAATCAATCCCGACCGCTCAAGGTTAAATTAATCTTTCGGTGAAATTAGAGTGCAAGGAAGAAGAATAGGCATAATTTGCTGAGAATATCGTCTTTAAAGCCTTGCTTTGATTATAACACAAAGTCGATCCGATTGGTTAAATCTATCATCTCAAACTTCAGGCAATAATCCGAATCAGAATATTTGATCAGGATGATGATTAGATTGCCAATTGACCATTAGTTGATATATTTGTGTTTGATAAAAATAAGATAACTCATAAGCTAATCTTAATTCTCTTTCTAAGACTTCTGTTTTAACATCATTAGCATTCCATGTACCTAAAACTTTACAGAGTGCGATCGCTAAAATGCTGATAAAATCGTGTCCACAACATAGCTGCCACGGATCATGATTTTCATCGCTAATTGCCGATAAATCCTGTTTAATTTGCTGTTCATCTAAGGACAGTTTCTGAGAATGATTTTTGATACTTATAATTAATTTGTCAATATTTATTGACAGATTCTTTTGGTCAATAAAATTCTTAAAATTTAATCCTTCAAACTTTAAATCCAACTTGTTCCTAAGAGATAGCCATCTTAATTTACCAATTTCCTGCCCTAACTTTAGTAAAGTTTCTCTAATATCTTCGGTAAAAGCTTTAATTTTTTCTTCACTTCCTCGTTCTTTTAATAATTTATCGAAAGCGGCAGATTTAATTAACATCATTTCCCAATCATGTTCATCAGTCAAAAAGAGATTATTACTGTCGGGAATTTGCTGTTCTATTCTCGAAAAATCTGCATCTATAACAGCAACAACTCGACGAAAATTGTCTTCTTTTTCTAAGATGGATAATGCTTTGATAGCATTATTTTTACCATCAGCACTTGTCACCCTAACCTCTTGCTTGTTTACTAATCGCTCATAAATAAGTTTATCACTATCACCTTCAACAATTAAAAAAACTCCCTCATGATCGCCGCGTAGTAAACGAATGGTATTAGCAATTCTGTCAGGTGTTATCTGTTCTCTCATCTTTGCTTTTTTGCTTTGGTTTCTCTAATTCAACTGTCAAATCCCAACGATCATTAATAATATCAGGAGAATGGGTAGCCATCAAAATATCTAACCCAGAAAGTTTCGTAATTTCCTGTAAGTCTTTTAAAAATTCCTGCTGCCATGAAATATGAAGTGACATTTCTGGTTCATCAATTAAGATCAAAGTATTAGGTTTAACTTTAAATAACAATTCATATAAAATTACTAATTCGTGCTGTTCCCCAGAAGATAAATCTGTTGGCGATAAAACCTCCCCTTCCTGGGTAGTAAAGATAAATCCTTTGCCTTGATCAATAGCAACACTTTTGAAAGAATATTTTTTATTAATTATATTTTTAAATAGCTCTACTTTAGGATGAATGTCATTGAATACATTGAGCTTTCTCTCTACATCCTCAATATAAACCGATAATAACTTTCTGGTGCTATCATCAATACTATCTTTAACTTGAAAGTTAGAATCTTCATCTTTTTTCAACAGTCCTGCGCTAATTAATTGATTTCTTTTCCTTTCAAGTTGATCAATTTTTTCCTTTAGTTCATCATCGGTCAATGATGCCTTTTTTTGTACAACTATCGCCGGAAAGGTTCGGTCTAAAGTTTGAGATAGTTGTCCATACTCTGCTAATTTAGTTTGAATATTTTCTGCTAAATCTTGAGAATAGCTGGCCACAGAGTACAATGTCATCGGCATCCTTATAGTTCTGCCAATTTTGGCACTATTGGAAATATCTAATAGACGTTGTGATTCAATAAAACGAACATTAATAGAGTCTAGAATTTTCTTTAACCAATCAGGATATTCTTTATCTACATCTACTTTCTGGAGTTGCTTGGGTAAATATTCTCCAAATCGTTCATAAATATCTTCTAGATCGAGAATTTCTTCTGTGGGGGTATATATCCATTTTTCTGCTCCAACTCTATCTAAACGGGGTATGACATCATCTATCATGCGGGTCAGTAAAGGGATGTTTCTCCCGTCTAGTAAATTAGGAGAAAAAGTCTGTTCTTCTTTTTGATCGGAGGAAGTAAAATTAAAATTAATCTTTGGTCTTGCATTACTTTTTTTATTCTTACTGGTGGAAGCTTTGACAACATCCACAAAGCTTTTATCGTCAAAAATTATAGTAAATTTTTGAAAAGGAATAGCTCTTATGTCTGAATACTTTAAGTTAAAAAAACCATTGACCAATCGCAGTATTGAGGTTTTCCCAAAGCCATTTTTACCATGAATAATAGTTATTCTTTCCTCCATATTGAGATTAATTGTATGGTCAAATATGCCAAAAAGATGCTTAACTGTAATTTGTTTAATTCTCATAATTTCCCGGGAGCAAGCGATTAAACTTAGACGCACTCTACTACTCATAACTTGAGAGGATCGAGGCGTTGAAGCTAGAAATTTTGGCAGACATTGTCAAAAAACGCCTCTAGACACTGTATTATACCAAATCCCTTTTTAATAGTATGATTAACTCCCGATCGAACTTTAACAACCCAGTCCCTTCTCCTAGCCGCCACTTAACCTGACAGTATATATTAAGAAAAGCAACAAATGCTTTACAGATAAACAAAAATATGCAGCAAATTCTAGGATTAGAGACACAACCAAAAATCTGGTATTGGCGGGGATTCAAAATCACCTATCAAAGTGCGGGGGAGACAGGGCCAGCGATCGTGCTTGTGCATGGATTTGGGGCATCTTGGGGACATTGGCGGAAAAATATCCCCGTTTTAGGCGAAAAATGTCGCTGTTTTGCCCTAGATTTAATTGGTTTTGGCGGTTCCGACAAACCCGAACCGAAAAACCAGATCGATTACACTTTCGAGACTTGGGGGGCGCAAATTGCCGATTTTTGTCGGGAAGTGGTGGGGGGGCCTGCTTTTTTGGCGGGTAATTCTATCGGTTGTGTGGCCATCATGCAGGCTGCCGTCGATCATCCCGATTTTGTCCTTGGGGTAGCGGCGATTAATTGTTCCCTCAGACTACTGCACGAAAGAAAACGGGGTAAATTACCCTGGTATCGTCGTTTCGGGGCGGATATTGCCCAAATAATTCTCAAAAATAAAGCAATTGGAGCTTTTTTCTTCCAACAGATCGCTAAACCCCAGACAGTGCGTAAAATTCTCCTGCAAGCTTATCGGCGCTCGGAAGCGGTAACGGAGGAATTAGTAGAAATAATCTTAAAACCCGCCAGAGATCAGGGAGCGATCGAGGTTTTCCTCGCTTTTACCGGTTATTCTGGCGGCCCACTGCCGGAAGACCTGCTGCCGATTCTCCCCTGTCGGGCTATTCTGCTTTGGGGTAGCGAAGATCCCTGGGAGCCCTTGGCCTTGGGCCAAGAATTAGCACGATTCCCGACAGTAAAACAGTTTATCCCCTTAGCCGGTTTAGGCCACTGTCCCCAGGATGAAGCCCCAGAAATAGTTAATCCGATTTTATTAGACTTCCTACAAGCTCAAAGTTCCTCTAGTAACCAGAAGGCTGGGCATTAATGGGTTGTTGGATGGAGAAACCTCGGTTAATACTTTCAGGTGGGACTTGATTGGGGGTGCCATTATTGTTGGGCGGCATTCCCTGATTGGGATAACCAGTGACGTTAGGTTGACTGCCGTAGACGGGGGCCTGATATACGGGGGGTTGATAATAGTTGGATTGGTTACTAGAGCCGGGGACGGGGTTAGGGTTGGCATTATTCAGGGAGGGTAGGGCCTGAACATTTTGTTGCTCAGGGGAATTATTCCCCTGGGGGTTGACTTGATTCGGGCTGCCCCCGGGGTTGGGATTAGGAAAATTATTCAAGTTATTAGTCCGCGAGCGATTTTCGATTTCCCTTTGTAAAGGATAATTGCTAGTGTCGCCACTAATCGGTCGCACTTGAATCGGTTGCAGACTTTTACTAGCCTTCGGTGGCTGATTTTGCTTAGTCTGCGGCATTAACGGACTGAATAAAGAGCTTTTCTGGTTGTTATCGGGATTAGTATTTAAAGGGTCAAAAGGCTGCGTCGAGGCCGGTTTGTTCGGGCGAGCGGTATTATTATGGGCAGGAATGGCCGGCAATGGTACAGTAGTGGGGAGAGGAGTATCGGTAATCTGGTTAGCCCGGATTTCCCGCTCCTCCAAGGACATTCCTGGGGTATCTAATACCGAACCCAACCATTCAGGATTCTGTTGATATACCCACAAAGCAATTAGAGCCAAGGAAAATATTCCTAACGGTAGCCAAAATAAAGGTTGGGCAAAGGGTTTTAATCCTGCCAGGAAATAGCGCATGGAAGAAGAATCTTTATGGTCACTCATACCGCTTCACTCTCTATCGGTTTTCCCCCATGCTATCAAATCAGTGAGCAGTTATCAGTTTTTGAGCCGTCAGCCCCCTGCCTCCTGCCCCCTGCCTCCGTTAACTGGAGAAAAAAGCTCAGGCTCTAGGTTTCAATCTTAAGAGTTTTCAGTTCCCCGTTCCCTGATACGGCGTAGAATGATAAGATTGTCTTCAAAGATACAATAGGCGTTTGTCTTCGCTAGAGAGTTTATGAAAGTTGGCGATCGAGTTCGTGTAATTGAGTCTGTGGTAGTTTATCACCATCCTGAACACAAATCGGGTCCTTTTGACGTGAAAGGACTAGAGGGAGAGGTAAAAGGGATTGTCAGCGAATGGCGTGGTAGACCGGTTAGCGCCAACCTACCCGTCCTCGTCGAGTTCAGTAAAAAGTTTAAAGCCCATTTTCGAGATTTTGAGTTAGAAATCGTGGAAAAAGCCGCCGAATAGGGACTTTTTCGCCTATTTAAGCTACGAAGCGAATAAATTTATTTTTGCCCACCTGTAGGACTTTTCCCGTTAAAGCTTCGGCTGTCTCAAAACTTTTGTCCACATCGGTGATTTTCTCGCTATCGATTCTCACCGCGCCCCCCTGAATCTGTCTTCTCCCTTCACCGCTACTTTTACATAAGCCGGTGGCTGAGAGAAGATAGAATAATTTCAGGGGAAAAGTGACCGCTGCTAGGGAAAATTCGGGTACAGAAGCAGCTGCTGCCGTATTTCCCTGTAGAACTATCTCCTGCGCCGTTTTTTGTGCTTTTAATGCCTCCTCTTCTCCGTGAAACTGGGCAACGACCTCGATCGCCAGTTGTTTTTGTGCCTCTCGCGGATTACTCTGCATAGCATCTAAGGGCAAATTTGTCAATAGTTCGTAATAATCTTTTAACAAAGCGTCGGGGGTTTTTTCCAGTTTCGAGTACATGGACAGGGCCGATTCCCGCAATCCCACATAATTATTCAGGGATTTGGACATTTTTTGACTGCCATCGGTTCCGATTAAAATCGGTAAAAGTAGCCCGAATTGCGGTTTCTTACCGAAATATTTCTGCAAATCACGACCGACGGCAATATTAAATTTTTGATCAGTTCCTCCCAATTCGACATCGGCCTCGACAGCTACGGAATCATAACCCTGCATTAAGGGATAGAGAAATTCATGGAGAAAAATCGGGTTTTCCTTGTCGTAGCGTTCGGAAAAGCCTTCTTTTGCCAACATTTGCCCGACGGTCATGGTTGAGAGGAGTTCGAGAATTTGCGATAGGTCTAATTTCCCCAACCATTCCGAGTTATAGCGAATTTCTAGGCGATTAGGCGTGTTAAAATCTAAAATTGGGCGTAATTGTGCCAGATAATTCTCGGCATTGGCTCTCACTTCTTCGATGGTTAATTGTTTTCTAACTTCCGATTTTCCCGTCGGATCGCCGATTCTAGCGGTAAAATCGCCAATAATCACCACTGCTACATGACCGGCATCCTGGAAAGCACGCAGTTTCCGAAAAGGGATACTATGACCTAGGTGAATATCGCTGCCGGTGGGGTCAATACCTAGTTTAATTCTTAAAGGGCGATCGGTAGTTTGCAGTAGTTGGGTTAAATTTTCCCTAGGAGCTTGGGAGTCGGGTTGATGGGGGAATAGGTCACTGGTTCCACGGGTTAGCCAGTCTAGGGAGGAAGATACGGTCATTGTTGCTCATTTTCCACAGCCTTCCTATTATAGTTTTTTAGTATGTCAAGTAACAAGCCAAAGGTAAATAAACTGGTATCTTCAATAGGAGTCGATAACATCTTGACAATTCTCCCGATCGAATATAGAGTCTTAAAATCTTCTTTTTCAAAATTATCAAAAAATTTCCCTGTCTTGAATTGCGATCAGATAAGCCGATGAATCCTAGTTTTAATAACTCTATACCAGTGCAGAGGATCAAAGTTTCTGTAATTGTTTCTACCTATAAATCAGCGGAGTTTATCCGGGGTTGTCTAGAGGATTTAGTTACTCAAACTCTTTATGAAAAGGGAGAAGTAGAAATTATTATTATCGATAGTGCTTCTCCGGAGAATGAAGGGGAGATTATCCAAGAGTTTCAAGAAAATTATCCTAATATTATTTACCAGAGAACTAGAGAACGAGAAACCCTCTACCGCGCTTGGAATCGTGCTATTAAACTAGCTAGGGGTTCCTATATCACCAATGGGAATACTGATGATCGTCGCTGTTTTAATGCTCTGGAAATTATGGCTAATTATCTAGATAACAATAGAGAGATTAGCTTGGTTTATGCCGATCAATTAATTACCACCCTCAAAAATGACACTTTTGCCACCACCCCAGCTTTAAAACATTGGAATTGGCCAAATTACTCCTATCAACAGATGCGTCAAGGTTGTTGTGTGGGTTCTCAACCAATGTGGCGAAAAATGCTGCACGATAAATATGGTTATTTTCAGGAAAATTTTCGCTGTGCTGGTGATTACGAATTTTGGTTAAGAATCGGCATTCAAGGCGAAAAAATGGCTTTAATTCCTGAGATTTTAGGGTTATATTATTTAAATCTGCAAGGTTTAGAACATGGCAGTAATGGTCAAGCATTACAGGAACATTATCAAGTGTGTAAAATCTATGAAATTCCTCACCCAGACATTAAGGATATAGAAATTAAAACAAATCTGGTTAAGATGGAAGATTTAGGCATAATTTTACAGGAAGATGAGCGAGAAAAATTACAAACAATTCAAGCTATCTCCCGGAAGAGATGCCCAATTATTGTTATTGATGGCGTGATCTTTCAAATCGATCAAGGAAAATTAGCCAGGGTTTGGTCTTCAATTCTAGAGCATTGGAGTCAATTAGAAATTAGTCAATACATTGTTATTTTAGATAGAAATAACACCGCACCAAGATGGGAAGAATTTAAATATTGGCCTGCGGAATCCTACGATTATAATTGTACGGGAAAGGATGCCAGAAAAATTCAAGCTATTTGCGATCGCCTACAGGCAAATTTATTTATTTCCACTTTTTATACCAGTCCCTTAAACACTCCTTCTCTACTTTTACTTGCTTATGAATTCCCAGAAGAAAACGGCAATTTACCAGTAGATGTAGAAAAACACTATGCAATTTTATCCGCTTCTAGAATCATCGCTTTTTCCTCTGATATTGCCCAAGATTTAAGAAAGTTATACCCCAAAATTTCCAGCGAAAAAATTGATATTATCGAGTTTTTTGAAGTTAATCAAAAAATAGCGGAAGAAATCACTGATTTTCTCTGGTATGCGCTCAGTGAAACTAAGGAATCAAGTCAGAATCAAGTCTGGTTAGAGTTAAGAAAATTACAGGAAGCACAACAGATAATGTATCTGAAACAACAGCAAGATTATCGTACTATAAAAGAGATGGAAATATCCCTAAAAGAATTAGAAAATAATCATAATTATCTCCAGAAAAATAATCAGAAATTACAGGAAGAAATTAACTATTTGTCCTCCCGTAAGGGAATAGTAAAAACCCTAGCGAAAACTTCTATTTTACTTCTTGCTAAGATCAAGAAAAAACTCCCAATATTTTAGGTAATTAAGGGAAAGTTTCCGAACGCGCCTAAAAGTGGTAAAGTAATGTTAAGAATTAGAGGAGAAAACACTGTGCCACATTCGATCGTCACTGGAACTTGTGAAGGGGTTGCCGATTGTGTTTCCGCTTGTCCCGTTGCTTGCATCCATCCGGGACCGGGTAAAAATGTTAAAGGAACCGATTGGTATTGGATTGATTTTGCCACTTGTATCGACTGTGGTATCTGTCTACAAGTATGCCCCGTCGAAGGTGCAATTCTGCCAGAAGAACGTCCCGAGTTATCAGTTATCAGTTATCAGTTATCAGTTATCAGTTATCAGTTATCAGTTATCAGTTATCAGTTATCAGTTATCAGTTATCAGTTATCAGTTATCAGTTATCAGTTCACTGATTACTGTTCACTGAAAATGCTTCCCACTTCCCAATTCATAATTCATAATTCATATTACTGTCTCCTATCTCCTTTTTACCTTACCATGGATTATCTTTTAGAAGTTGAACAAGTTTATGCTGGTTATGTGCAGGATTTATACATATTGCAAGGGGTTAACTTTCGCATTGCACCGAGGGAATTAGTCACGGTTATAGGTCCCAATGGTGCGGGAAAATCTACCCTCGCTAAGACGATTTTTGGTTTATTAAAACCCAGTGCTGGAACTATCACTTTTAAGGGACAAAATATCGCCGGTTGGAAATCTAATCAAATCGTTCCCCTCGGAATGGGTTATGTTCCCCAAATTGCTAATGTTTTTCCATCCCTGAGCATTGAAGAAAACCTTGAAATGGGAGCTTTTACGAGCAAAGGAAATATAAAATCTTTAAAAGAGCGCATTTATGCCATGTTTCCCCGTTTGCTTGAGCGCCGTCGTCAGAAAGCTGGCACTTTATCCGGAGGAGAAAGACAGATGTTAGCCATGGGACGAGCGCTGATGTTGCAACCGGATTTATTAATTCTCGATGAACCTTCGGCAGCTTTATCTCCTATCTTAGTAACCAGCGTTTTTGAACAGATAAAAGCGATTAATCAGACGGGAACTGCAATTATTTTAGTGGAACAGAATGCCAAAAAAGCCCTAATGATGTCCGATCGAGGTTATGTTTTAGAAAGTGGTCAAGATCGTTTTCGGGGATCGGGTCAAGATTTACTCAATAACCCGAAAGTAGGGGAATTATACCTCGGGGCTGCTTATCATGGTGCCAAACGAGATGATTAGGAATTTGTTAAGGATTTAGGGGGATTTTGATTTCTTCCCAGAATTTAGCGATAGGATAGTAATTGGGCACAAATCTCTACGGCGCTGATGTCAAGGTGATAAGCCAGCAGACCCTAAATATATCTGTGGATATTTATTAATCGATCAATACATTTGTGCTACTGCATTGAGAGCATAACTTTTAGTAATAAAAGGAGAAGTCATGGCTGTTAAAAGTCCTCCGTAATCAAGATTAAAACTGACTTCGCTTCCTACTTTTAAACTCTTGTTATGACTATCAAGAACTAGATGATCGCTACTAGAACCTAATATTTTTATCTCCTGACTTGTTTGTAATCCGGAGATAAGAATATCCTGTCTTCCTAATGCAATAATAAGTCGACGGTGAATGCCTTGGTCGATAAAGCTGGGAACATTACCAAAAGCATCTCGACCAATTTCTCCAGAGGGTAGAGATGGTTTATCTTTGGATTCGATTACTTCAGCAATTAACCGAAAAGCATCGGTATATAAGCCTGGTATCACTTGTCGATTAACTGTTTCACAACCTAATAAAATTGATTCTCCTAAACGCAGATTATTAATCCGACCAACTTCGCTACTTTTTTGATACCATTGATAGTTAGCAGAATTGCCTCCTGAAATAATCGGTAATTTTATTAAAAATTCCTGCTCAATTGTATCTGTTAACACAGATAATTTGCTCATATTATGGCTATCAGGTTTAATACCTCCATAACAAGCCAAATTACAACCCAGTCCAATAATTTTGATAAAGGGAAAAGCGAGGGTCTTTTTGATGAACTTGACGAGATCTTTCGGCAGTACACCTTCGCGTAAATCCCCTAACTCCGTCATGATAATAATGCGGTGTATTTTTTGCTTTTCTTGAGCATAATAGGAAAGTTCCTGAATTGTTGCTAATTCGGTATTTAAGCTGATATCTGCAATGTTAACCACTGATTCTGCTTGACTCAAGGCAGTACGCAACAGAACAAAAGTTGTCACTATTCCTGCTTGTTTCATTTTGAGAATATTTTCGATTCGAGAGTCAGCGATAAAGTTGACTCCACCTTGAATCATCGCCAAGGCGATCGAGGGATCACCCAAAATCGCTTTGGAAACTCCCATCACAGAAAGTCCCTTGCTGCCGTAGAATTGGCAGAGTAAACGAGCATTATGGCGTATTTTCGGGAGAGAAATCTCGATTCTGGGTAAAAGGTCTTTCATCAGCCTATTTGCTCCCAATTGCGGGAATTGCAGCTAAAATTTCCCCTTTGATTTTCTGGTTTAATTTCGGAAAGCGAGCGCATAAAGCTTGGACTAATTTCTCACATCCGTGTAACAAAACATCAGTAGTCGGTAACTGAAAATCTCGCTCATATTTGGCAATAATACGCTCAGTGGCTGCTGCAGTGAGATTTTCGTGATTAATCGCAATAGCGATAACTTTAGTGGGAGAAATTGCCTCAATTAGTGAAATTTCTTCCTGTAATTTTGCCATGGCTAAATGAGGAAAATCACAGCGAAATTTTCGGGCTGGGGGATGTTGTAAAATAACCCCATCGGGCATACTTCCTTTCAAAATTCCCACGGAACTCATAAAAGCAGGATGACTCAGAGAACTTTGTCCTTCCACTAAAATAATATCGGGTTTTTCTTGCTCAAAAGCTTGAACCACAGCATTTTCAATTTCACCGATGACAAATTGAGAAACCAAAGCATCGATCGAAACCCCATATCTTGCTCCCTGCATCAAGCTAGTTTGTCCAGTAGCGACTAAGACAGACTTAATACCCAAGCCTTGGAGAGTTTGATTAACTGCTACCGCAGTGGTCATTTTTCCGCAAGCACAATCGGTTCCTAAAAAGGCAATAACGGGTATATTTACTTGGGAAATTTGCCCAGTAAATACATGAAGATCAGCTAATTGTGGTGGTTTACGAATGTCTGTAATTTGCACACCATACTGACTAGCTTGCTCCCTAAATTCTAAATCCTCGGAGAAGAATTGATGCAAACCATTAATAATATCCATTCCTTGTGCCATTGCTTCTAAAATTAGCAGCCTTTCTAGGGGGGGAATAAACGCTTCTAAGGGTGCTTTGCCGTAGATATAACAATTGGGAACATCTCTAAGTTTTTCTAAGGCTGTTTGTAAATTAGCAAAAATGGGAATATGATTTTTTTTGTCTCCTAATGCTTCTCCCGCATCTTTTCCTGCTAAGGAACTATCCAGCACACCAACAATTGTATATATTTCTGATTGTCGGATCAAGCCAGCTGCCGTTTTTCCGTCCACACGTCCAAATTGATTTTCACAGTAAATTAAAGCCGTTTTTTTCGTTGATACCACTTTCTTAATCTCCTGAATATTAGATAATTGAAATTTCACTCCTAACTCCCAGTAAGTAGGGAGGCACAATTATTTGTAGGATGGGTTAGCAGTAGCGTAACATGAGCGGGCGTTGGGTTTCATGCTTCAACCCAACCTACGTTCATCTTATATTTAATTCCACCCACCTACTTAAGACTATTTATTCCTCTTCTTCTATAGCATAATTATCTGGATCGATAATATCGTCTAGTTCTTCTAAAATTTGCGAATCGGGATGAGCATCAGATTGACGTAATTTTAATCTTCCTGTGCGTTCTAACCAATGGAGAAGGGTTTCTTTGGAAGTTATCTGCATAACAGGAATTGCCTGATAGCGAGGTTCTTGACTAATAGAAGGATTAAATTTCATACCTGTTGAATTTCCTTTGAGAAGTTATCTCTATTGGTTGTTCTATTGTTGATCACGAAGAAGCCCACAAAAAACTGAAAAAAATTGTCAAGTGTAGCAAAGTAAAAAAGTTCAGCTGTCAGATTTACTATTTGGACAGATAGATAGAGTCGGTTCCAATATATGCTCCCGATACTTGGGATGCAGACTCTATGGTGTAAATTAAAGGTTTCTTGTCTGACTCAACTCAAATGTCAATCCTACGGTTTTTATCTAGCTAACGAAAAAGGTGATTAATAACACCAAAGCAACCAACAAAACCGCCCCTAATCCTTGCAAAATATACCATTTTTGCTGTTCTGAAGATGGGTATTTTGATAGATAAATCTTGGGTTCGCTACCATAGTTATTGATGATTCCTTCATCATCTACTGTATAGCCCTCTAGGAGAGGTATATTAAGTGATTGATAGTTTTGCCTGTTTATATCTAGTTTAACCTCAGCAGGAATTAATTCACTTCCATCGCTTGGGGAATAGACTGTCGCACCTGTCTCTTGATTAGATTTAGTAGAGTAGTGCATGATTATCTCTCTTGAAAATCTGAGTATAACACAGAATAAGGCGAAATGGTTTTTAGGCTAATTTTTTCCTAGGGCTTTAATCAGCAAATTTGGCTAATGTCGGCAAATTAAAGCAAAAAATATGATTTTATAACTTGACAAAGCTAGATAAAAACATTTAGTCAACTCGCTATTCACTTTTTAGCATACCAGCGCCATAAAACTCGCGCTAAACGTTGGGGATCATGACTAACTTTGGCAGTAACTTCATCTTCTGCCATTACATTCGCTAAAACAATGCGATAACCCATTTTTCCCACCTCCTCGCGGTCTAAAAACACAGGATGACTATGCTCTTGGGCGTATAATTGCAGAGATTGGGGCGATGGTGCAGTTCTTTGGGCTAAAACTGCATCAAAGACGCGTTCCTCGCAGACTTTTTCGATCGCCCGAATATGATCAGCCACCGAATAATTATCCGTTTCCCCCGGCTGGGTCATAATATTACAAACATAGACACGGGGGACTGTCACCTGTGCTAGGGCCTGACGAATTGCGGGAACCAACAAATTAGGGATAATACTGGTATAAAGACTACCCGGCCCGATGATAATATAATCTGCCTCCTTGATTGCCGCTAAAGCAGCCGGTAAAGCGACCGGATCGGCAGGATGACAGCCAATCTGACGAATTTGCCCCATAGCTTCGGTTATCTTCGATTCTCCCTCAATAATGCGCCCATCGGCTAACTTAGCCCAGAGACTAACATCGGTAAGGGTAGCAGGTAGCACTTTGCCGCGAATGGCCAAAACTTTGGCACTAGCATCGATCGCCTGTTCCAGATCGCCAGTAATCTCGGTCATAGCGCTGATAAATAAATTACCAAAACTGTGGCCCGATAAACCATCCCCAGCATGAAAGCGATATTGAAACAATTCCGTTAATAACTTTTCCTCATCGGCTAAAGCGGCGATACAATTGCGAATATCCCCCGGGGGTAAAATGCCCATTTCCCGACGTAATCGGCCCGAAGAACCGCCATCATCAGCTACGGTGACAATAGCGGTGATATTAGAACTATACTGTTTTAAACCGCGTAAAAGCGTCGATAAACCCGTACCGCCACCGATTGCCACAATTTTCGGGCCGCGATGGAGACGACGATGGGCCCGTAGGCGATCAACTAATTCCTCCGATGCGTCCGGTTGTAGTGCTTCTGTAATCGTTTCGACGGTGCGACTCTGACCCCAGAATAACAAAAAGACACCCAGCAAAACCGCCAGCGGCCCGGAAACAGAATTGGGGACTAAACGGGCGATCATTTCTAATGCTTGGGAAACAAACTCTAAAAAGCGATTAACCGGGGTTAATTTTACCCAAATAGCCAAACCGAAGGAGGTGAGAAAAACGCCGCTTAAACTGATTAAAAGCCAGCGTTTGACAAAAAGACCGGGAGAAAGCCATTTAAACCAACGATTAACTCGTTTAGGCGTTTTTCTGCCCACAGAAGCGGCTATTTTCCCCTTCTGAGCGTTGAGTTCCCGTAGGGTCTGTTTAAATGGACTCATAGATGTGGCCTGGCAGCGAACGCATTGATTCTGGAGAGACTGTAGCCGAAAAAGGGGACAAACTCAAGCTGACCTAACCTCCCACTTGAGAATAGGCCGCCTCGGAAATTGTGGGAATATCGGCGTATTTGCCGATAACCGACTGTATAATGCTGTAAACACAGGCGGCAAATGCTCCCAAAAAGACGACGTTAAAAAGAGTTTCTACCACTAAATTCGCCCCTAAACCCCTAGCGACGAAACCTAAGGCCAATCCCAATAAATACACCAAAATATCGATTAAAATCGCCTGCATGGTGTTAAACCGGATAAAATGACTGATGCGGGGATTGCGTACCACGGCGAAAAAGAGGACGAAAAAGATAATTAAACTGCCAAAGCTTCCCAGAGAACTATAGAGAAAAGCTAAGGGAGTTAAAACTATTGCTAAGGCCGCTCCTAAAAAAGGAATTTGCTGAAAGATAAAGATACCGAAGGCAAAAGCCGAATATAAGGGTAAAAGATATACTAAAGCTGCAAAAATGCGATCTTTTGTATCGGTTGAGCCGCGCCAAGTCATAATCTATTGTCTCCTGAGACTACTGCTAACTTTCTCCAAGATAACCCGGCTGCTGACCTGACTTGCCGCAGCCGGAAAAATCGATCGAGTTATTCTCAAACAGAGACAGGGTGCTTGCTTTCCTGCAACAGAGCCAGATATTCCTCCTTAAAATAGTGTAGGGTACTTAAAATCGGATTGGGAGCGCTTTGGCCAAGACCACAAAGACTGGTTTCCTTGACCATTTGACAGAGATGTTCTAAGTTTTCGAGGTCGTGAATATCGGCTTTTCGAGCGATAATTTTGGCCAATAATTCAAACATTTGTACTGTTCCCGTGCGACAGGGGATACATTTACCACAGGACTCCTCGCGACAGAATTCCATATAGAATTTCGCCACTTCCACCATACTGGTACTATCATCCATGACCACCATCCCCCCAGATCCCATCATCGAACCGAGTTTGGCTAAGGATTCGTAATCCACGGGAGTATCGAGTAAATTAGCGGGAATACAACCCCCAGAGGGGCCGCCGGTTTGTACCGCTTTCACTTGACCATCGGGAACACCACCCCCCATCTCCTCGACAATTTCCCGGAGAGTAATGCCCATCGGCACTTCAATCAGCCCATTATTGCCGATTTTTCCCGTCAAAGCGAAGATTTTTGTGCCTTTACTGCTGGCAGTACCGATATTGGCGTACCAAGCGGCTCCAGAGCGGATAATAGCGGCGATATTAGCGTAGGACTCCACGTTATTAATCAGGGTGGGACAACCATCGAGGCCCGATTGGGCCGGATAGGGGGGACGGGTGCGGGGAGTGCCGCGGCCGCCTTCGATGGAATGGATGAGAGCGGTTTCCTCTCCACAGACAAAAGCTCCCGCCCCGATGCGGATATCCAGCTTAAAATCGAAGTTGGACTCGAATACTTGGGAACCCATTAAACCAAATTTTTTGGCCTGATTAATCGCTTTTTGCAGACGATCGATCGCCAGAGGATATTCGGCTCTGACATAGATATAACCATGATCGGCCCCCACAGCATAGGCAGCGATCGCCATTCCTTCCAGGACTAAATGGGGGTCACTTTCCAAGACACTACGGTCCATAAACGCCCCGGGGTCGCCTTCATCCGCATTACAGATAACGTATTTTTGTTGACCCGGTTGTTTAGCCACCGTCGCCCATTTTAAACCGGTGGGATAACCCGCACCTCCCCGGCCGCGCAAACCGCTTTTGGTGATTTCCTCCACCACCTGGGCCGGAGTCATCTCGTAGAGGGCCTTGTAGAGAGATTGATAACCCCCGACGGCGATATATTCCTCAATGCGATCGGGATCGATTTTACCGCTATTTTCCCGGACAATTTTGACTTGATGGGAGAAAAAGGGATGTTTTGAGTCCCCTAATTGCACCTCGGTTTTGCCGCCGTTTAAGGCCGCAACAATGCTGGCCGCACTTTCCGGGGTGACTTCTTCGTATAAGAGATCCTGGGGATCCACTTCCACCAACGGACCGCGACCACAAAAACCCATACAACCGACCCCGACCACTTCGACTTTATCCTCTAGGTCTGCTTCTTTGACGGCAGTGGCGAGGTTTTTTTTGATTTGGAGGGAGTTAGCAGCTTGGCAACCGGTGGAAGTGCAACAATGCACCCGGATGCTTTTTTGTCTAGTTTTTTCTTTCTCGGCCACTGCCAATAATTCTTGTAAGTCCATATTCTTCTCAATCCACTAGAGTGAAAAATTACTGGGAGAAACTCTGTAGTTTCGCCAAGACAGTTTCCGAATCTTGTTTAGCCGCCACGACTCCATCGAAGACCACGGCCGGCGCAATCCCACAGGCCCCGATACAACGGGCCGACCCTAGGGAAATTTCTCCATCGGCGGTGGTTTCTCCCACTTTGACATCAAAGGTGTTTTCGATGTCTTCGAGGATTTTGCCGCTGCCTTTGACATAACAAGCAGTCCCCATACAGACGATACAGGTGTGTTTTCCCGCCGGTTTCAGGGAAAAGAGATGGTAGAAGGTTGCTACTCCATAGACGCGACTGAGGGGCAGTTTTAGCGCCCGGGCAACGTAGAGGAGAACATCTTCTTCTAGGAATCCAAAGGCTTCTTGAGCTTTGTGCAGGACTTCAATCAGGGCTGATTGATTATATCCTGCCCGCTTCATGGTAATGTCGAGGACTTTGAAGCGTTTATCGCCACTGGGATGCTCTTTTTTCTCCGTTTGACGAGGATTGGCAGTTTGCATAAATCTGAACCAAATAAATTTTAGGGGCGATGACGGGAAAAAGATGGAGAGTTGTCGGTTTTCCTTGGTCATCTCCCTGCTTTTATTCTGACACTGGCTCCGGAGGGCGATCGATAACTTTATCTTTCCTTTAGTTATTGGGGGATAGGGGATTTTTCAGTTATCAGTGACCGGTCAGGGATTTAGGAGATCGGGAATGGGGTAAAAAGCCGCCCCTTGCCAGAGTGCCTCTCTCAAAAATAGCAAAATTCTGCACGACTACTTCATTGATCAAGTGGTTCAAGGCAAGTTTGTCAACCCTGCTGAAGCTAATTTTTTTTAAGCCACTTCCCTAACCTGTTTCAGATGAATATAAGAAAGGCAATCGCACTCGATAAGATAAGAAGATGATACTTATTGAAGAATAAAGCTATATCCTCCATCAAAATGAACCCACCTAGAAAACGGGTTTCTTGAAGAAACCCGTTTTCTGGACTTTAAGACAAAAAAACGTTTCGCTGACAAACTCTATTCAGTTATCAGTTACCAGTTATCAGTTATCAGTGACTAATTGGAAGCAAGTAGTAATCCTTTTGCTATAATCGTCGTGGCACACCTGAAAACAAAAGCGACTACTGGGAAGCTGCCACCAACGGGAACAGTGGAAGTGGAAGTTAATCAGGGGATTGTATGAAAAGTATTTCGAGAGGGAACAGATAATTAAGCTGTTTGAAATCATTGACAATATGATGCTTTATCCACTGAATTACAGTCAAGTTTAGAGAGTAAAATTAAACAATTTGAGGAGGAAAGAACCATGCCTTTAATAAGTAATATGGAGTTACGGGGAATAGACGTGGCAAGAAAATTGGCGAGGAAATTGGGGCTTGACAAACTGGTGGTAATTTTGTAATATCAGTTACCAGTTATCATTTATCAGTGACTACTTATCTGTTGCCAAAGCAGACTTGTCAGAATATAGTATGGAAAACAAGCATAATCTTGGCGAAACTATGTATCATCAACGACTAGCTAGACCTGAAGATGCAATAGCGATCTCTCCTCTTTGGCGAGATTTTGCTCAAAGGCGATCGCAAGCTGATCCCTCGATGAATCTGAAACCTGATTTTGACTATGAAGGATATGTGAGGTATCAGCTTAAAAAACCTCTATCTTTCGGTTTTGTCTTGGAATATGAGCAGCAAATCGTCGGGTTTCTCTTTACTTATGTTTATGATGAGACCCCACCTCCCCAGATTTCTGCTTTGGAAATGTGGGAAAATCCTTTCATTCCCCGTCGTGTGGGTGCAGTTTTGGGGATGTATGTTAAAGAAAAGCACCGCAAACCGGACACAATTAATTTGTTGATTAAAGCGGCGATCGCTAAAGCGGAAGAACTAAAGGTTAGCGATATTGACTTATTAATCAGTATGGATCAGCAAGGGATTCAGGTATTATTAGAACGCTTGGGCTTTGTTAAAGCAGCAATTCAATATACAAAACATTTTAACATATCGGAGAAGAATTTACCGAATTTACACCAGGCTCATTTAAGGCTAAGAGAAAAGGAAGTTATCCCGACTGGAACAATTGTTTTAAGGGATATAAAAACTCAAGAAATTGTCAAGAATTCTCAAGGAAAACCAATTTTTTTAGAGCCAGTTAGGGATGCAGCAGGAAAGGCTTTGACGAGTTCGATGGGTTTACCGATTTATCCTCTCCCTTTACGAGATCCGAATACTCATAATTTCGTCTTTGATGAGGAAGAAAATCTCATCTTATGTCCTATCTTACAAGAACTAGGGGGTGAGGTAGTAGAATTTGGAGGAATCCCTCAATTTTGTCCACCTGTTTATGAACAAATAGATGGGAAATTATGCTTAAAGCAAGATAGTAATGGCAATTATGTTTTTGCAGAAGTAGAACGGGATGAGTCGGGGAAAATTAGGCGATTACCAGAAGGAAAACCACTCTTTAAATCCACCAATTGATGTTTAAACTCTCAGCCAAAAAACAATATCTAGAAAACGGGTTTCTTGAAGAAACCCGTTTTCTGAACTTATGGCGATCGCCTTTTGTCCATGACAAGGGGTAAGATTGCTTCGGAGGGTTTTTAGTGGAAAGAGAAAGGTTAACGCGGGAAGCATACCCCTCTTTTCCTAGTTCCCCCTCTCCTCCTAGGCTATCCATTAGTCACATCTTTCTTAACATAAAATTTGACAAAAAGAGAAAAGTGTGCAAGATGGCTCAAGGAGGTTCTATGGGGGGACTAATTTGATGAGATAGTTTCCAA
>VYKS01000366.1_pt1 | contig 24173 bp, 13 predicted proteins | sample 5114511 | NCBI WGS metagenome assembly VYKS01 (sample SAMN12291795, study PRJNA351875) | freshwater metagenome | isolation source: freshwater lake | place: USA: Michigan, Gull Lake | collected 2011-07-05 | reverse complement strand
CCAGAACAGAGTAAAACTGGGGCGGCAGGTGCGGAACCCCGCAAGGGAAAGAAGCAGAAACCCAAATCGTGAGGTTTGGGAATCACCGTCCGTTTACGGCGGTGAGGATGTCAATACGGCGGATTCAGGATTGGTCTGGTACATTCTCCACCTTGAAAAAATGAGCGAACGATGAGTGACGAGTCTGCGTTCTCAGAACTGTAATGTCTTGGAATTCATGACCGGGGAGGTTAGGGCATCTCGTCAGGGAAGTTCTTCACCCTATCTTCTGCCCTAGGAGAGTTCTGCCACTGAGTCAATGCCACTGGCTGCTTGACAACCCCCCCCGAACGGTTACGAATCAGCAACGCCAATAGGCTCTAATTCCTCAAGAAGAATGAGATAATCTTGTCCGATTTTTTGAATGGTCGTAGGAAGATGGAAATTACGAGAATATTCAATTCTTATCTCTAACTGACCATCTATGATTAGGAAAAAGAATTCAATCAATGTGGTACGTTTTTGATCAGGTGGTGATAAACGACAGTCGCGCTCGCCATAAACAAACTCAAACAAGTCAGAGAGAGGAACCGAACGATTTCCCAGATAATTAGCCCGTACTAGGGTTAAATTACTATCAGGATAGAGATATTCAGGTAAAGACTCACCCATCCAATCATAAGTTACGCCATTCATTGGTAAGCTTTCAAACTGCTCATTGATGGTACTGATAGTTTTTTCCCAAGTCGTAGAAGTGGATAAATTAATGCCTATGGGAAAATTTACAGCATAATTGCCCATACTTTCCATAAAAGGCTGACCTTCGCCTAAATCTCGCCCATGACTACGATGACTGATAACCACCTGTTTGCGTTGACTCCAATCACCTAATAAACGGTATAAAGGAGCAAGAAGAATGGGATAAAAGTTAGACTGATAATAAGCCTTGCCTTGGTTTAATAACTGTTTAGTTTGCGCTTTACTTAAGACAAATCGCGCACTTTCGGCAGAAGCTTCAATATTTGCGCCTTTGACATGATCGACGGGGACTTCAAAGCGACTCTCTGCATCAGGAAATTGTTCCTTCCAATAATTCAAGTGTTCGTTCATTGTTCCTTTTTTCTCCTCATCCCTCAAGACTTGCACAAAATCTAAGTAAGACTGAGGATTAGGGTTAGGAAAAGTCGGATCACTTCCTACCAATAATTGATGATAGGCACTCCAAAGTTCCTTAAACAAGAGGGTTGCACTTAACATATCAGCAATGATGTGGTGAGCGACCATCGTAACATCGTAGCAATAGGGACTAACTTTAACGACAAGAGTAGCAGTAAGTGGCCAACGGTCAATCTGGATTTTTTTAGCTAAATCTGACATTTGAGCTTCAATTTTAGCATTACGTTCTGCTTCTGTTAAGTGGCTTCCATCCCAATACTCTGCTAGGATAGGTTGAGGATCATTGATCAAGTATTGCTGCCATTTACCTTGATTTTGTAGGCAAACCGTCCGAAAAGCTTCATGACGTTGCACCAAAAGATTAGCAGCTTGATTGAAAATATCAAGATTCAAAGACTGATGATAGAGAAAACGAGTATAACCCAACCATTGATAGGGAGGTTCAAAATAGTTGACTAACCAACGTTGTGCGGGTCCAAGGGGGATAAGAGAAGGAGTAGGGGGAGCAGAGGGAGCAGTGGGAGAAGGAAGTAATTCGGCGGCTAATGCTTTACGGTCTAACTTTCCGTTATGATTCTTAGCAAGTTGTGGAAACCAAGCGAATCGTTGAGGAATCATGTAATGGGGGAGTTTCTGCTCTAAATGTGCTTTGAGAACTCGGGTTTTGATTTTATCCCCCGATAAACAAGCAATTAATCGTTTTTGTCCTTCACCGTAATCAATAGCTAAAACGGCGGCCTCCCGTACATTGGGATGAGTGGTTAAGATGCTCTCAATTTCCCCTAATTCAATGCGAAAACCCCGAATTTTGACCATATTATCGATACGTCCATGATATTCCAGCGTACCATCAGGTAATTCCTTGACTAGATCACCTGTCCGATAAATATAGTCACCAGAGACATCAGAAAAAGGATTAGAACAGAACGCTTTAGCGGTTTTTTCAGGATCTTTGAGGTATCCTAATGCTAATTGTACGCCACCAAGCCAAAGTTCTCCCATTTCCCCTTGTTTAACAGATTGCATCTGATCATCCAACACTTTGAGATAGACATTATCGATCGCTTTTCCGATGGGAATTTGGCTGCTGGTGCGTTCGTCAGGACGTTCTGTAATAATATGGTAAGTCACATCAATTGAGGCTTCTGTCGGTCCATAAAGATTGGCTAAACCTGTCTTTAATCCATAACAATCAATCCATTTTTGGATAAAAGACATGGGTAAAGCTTCCCCACTAAAGATTAACCAGCGTAAATCAGGAAATGTCCAAGATTCCTTTTCAATCGCACTGATAAATTCCCCAAAGAGGGAGGGAACAAAGTGCATTACATTAATTTTAGTCTTTTTAATCCATGCGGCAAATTCCCAAGGATTTAAGACTACTTCGCGTTTGACGGGACATATTGTTGCACCTTCCATTAACGTCCAGAAAATTTCCCATACGGAAATATCGAAGCAAAAAGAGGTGCGTTGTGCAATGCGATCGCCTGTTTTCAGGCAAAATGTCTTTTGCATCCATTCTAGACGATTCATATAACCGCGATGGTTTAACATTACCCCTTTTGGCCGTCCTGTTGATCCAGACGTATAAAGAATTACCATTAAATCCTCAGGACGATTACAAAGATTTATGGATTCTTTACTGTGTTTTTGCCAGATAGAAGTGGTAATCTGAGTTAAATCATTAATTTTGTTTAATCTTTCTCCTTCATCTAAAAAGAGGACGGTTTGCAAGGGTAAAGGTTCTGTCACACAAGAAATTAACTGTTCACTTACCTGATGTTCGGTAAGTAAAATCTCGATAGTGGCATGATGAAGAATATAACGCAATCTTTCGACGGGATAATCGGGATCTAAGGGTACATAACAGCCACCTGCTTTAAGAATTCCCAAAATACCAACGATCATGCCTGGATTTCGTTCCGTCATAATTCCTACTCTGGTATTGGGGTTAACACCTTGAGTCTGTAAATAAGCAGCAACTTGATTAGAAAGATGGTCTAATTGTTGATAAGTTAGGGGACAAGTCTCATCTAAAACAGCGATCGCATCAGGGGTTAATTGTGCTTGTTTAATAATTTTATAGTAGGGAATTTCGGGGGAAAAAGCCATAAGAATAATCCTCTATTAGATGTTAGGTGGTAGGGGCGCAAGGCTGGCGCCCATTGGTCTTTTAAAAGGTAGCCATTAAGGACTGATAACGAACCTTCGCTGGTTGAGGTATAGCCGGACAAAAAAAGTTCAGGATATCATAAATATTTGTGGATTTCTACCTACGCAGGATCACATATTTTTCTTCTTCCTAACATTAATTTGTCAGACTATATTTTACCAATAGCTGTTGACGATTGAAGGTTGAGATGGGGCTAAAATAGCAGCCATTTCTTGTAAAGTTCGACAATTTAAAAGGTCTTGGCGATATTGTTTGCCATAAATCCCTTCTAGCTTGGTAACAAGGCGAATGCGTTCTAAAGAATCTAGTCCTAAATCTGCCTCCAAATCATCACTCGTTTCTTCTTCTTCAATTGTCCAATGACAAATTTCGGAAGTTATTTTTCGTAGCATTTCTTCAATCTCTGTATTAAGAGAAATAGACGAAGAATGAGAAATAAGAACTTGATCTTGCACGGGTAAATTGGCTAGTTCTTCAATTTGGCTGACATAGGCTGTCATTAATTGCTCTATTAGCAATAAGTCAAAGTGATGGTAATCGTAACTTGCAAATAAATGAAGACGATTATTAAAGATTTCTTGCAAAATATCAATTGTTCCAGTGGCGTTCATTCCTCCTGCTTGATAGTCAGTAATTGATAAAGCATCATACTGAGGTTGCAGGTGAGTTTGTCCCGTATAAGGAAGGTATAAATTAGACTTTAAAGCCTCCTGTATTAAAGAAAGACTATGAGGGGGAATTTTACCCTTTTCTAGGGTAATATTGTCTCGAAAAATTGTTCCCATTTGACGAGTTTGCGCCCGATCTAAACCTGTGCCAATATGTTGTTGTACAGTTTGCTGAATTTGGCTTAAAAAGGTCGGCCAATCTTGCTCAGATTGAGGTTTAGCAAAACTTAATGCAAGATTTTGAGCAAAACTACTAACCACACCTGTTGCATCTACTTCGGGGTAAATTCGTCCACTGGTGGGAATCGAAATTCCGATATTTTCAGCTTTTGAATCTATTTGTGACATAGTTTTTAGAAATGCACCTAATAATAGTGCATTCATCGGGACTCGCCATTGACGGGTTTTGTCGATTAATTTAGAGGTAGTTTCTGCTGAAAGTACATACTTTTGGTTGTAAAAGAGAGGAAATTTTTGAGCATTTTTCTGCTGTTTAGGTTGCCAACGATAGGACATTCCAGACACAGCATTATTGTATTCTGCTAAGGCTCGATCTTCCTCAATATCTTGCCAATCGTTCATTAATTGAACTTGTTTTCGATAATCTTCTACAGTCAATGTAGGGGGAAGATTTGGCGTTTCTTTAGCAACTATGGCCCGGTAAATTTCCAAGAATTCCCGCATCATGACATGGTTACTTAACCCATCGGAAATTAAGTGTTCATTCCCTAAAAATAATTGATGAATTTGCTCAGATAATTTAAGAACAGAAAATCCATGCAGCGGCCATTGCGTTAAAGACCAGTTATAGTTTAACCAATGATAGATTTCTTCTTCAATTTTCTCCCCTTGTTCCTCAGGAGTTAAAGTGGTGAAATCTTTAACAAGAATTTCAGGAGGAATGGGATTTTCTAGCACTTCTAATTGATAGTCTGCAAAGCAGGTTGCATCTTCTGGAATCTGAAATTGCGCCCGTAACATGGGATGTCGATTAATTAACAGTTTCCAGGCTTGTTGAGCAATATTTAAGTCAAATTCTCCTGCAATTTTAACCTTAGTAAATAAACTATTAGAATTGAGACTCCAATAACTCATTAACAAGGGAATTTGACTATGGAGAATAGGAACCAGATTCGAGGGTTGTGGTTGGAGGTTTTTGGTTTGTGGTTTAGGGTTAGAGATTTGAGGTTTGGGGGATGAAGTATGAGATTGAAGAATGGTTAATAATTCCTGAAGATTGGAGACTTGCATTAAATGGCGTAGGGAAAAGGTTTCACTAAATTGACTACGTTGCTCTTCAGGAATTAATGATAGTAACCCGTTCATTAATTGGGTCATCATAATAGAATCTAACCCTAAATCTGCTTCTAAGGAAACATTCAAACTCAATTGCTGAGGATTTAAACCCGTAATTTGACTTATTAAGGCAATTAATTGACTTTCTAAGCTTTCAGCCTTGGTTTCGTTTTGTTTTTGGGTTGGGCGCAAGCCAGGCACCCCTAAAGTTTCTCGTTCTTGACTTTGGTGTAAGTCTTGTTCTTCTACGGTTTCTGTCCCTTGGGTTGGGCGTAAACCAGGCGCCTCTACGGTTAACCAGTAGGGTTGTTTTTGGAAAGCATAAGTAGGTAAAGGAAGACGAAGACGAGCATAATCTTTATCAAAGCCATTCCAATCAATATTAACCCCAGAAACGGCTAATTTCGCCACACTTTGTAATAAAATTTGCCAATCATCCTGTCCTCGTTGTAGGGAAGATAACCACAGATAATCAGGGTTTGCTAAGGTTTTTTGACCCAATCTCGTTAAAATCGGATGAGAGCCGATTTCAATAAATAGATTATAACCTTGGCTGGCTAAGGTTTCTATTGCAGGGGCAAATTGGACGCATTGACGCACTTGTTGACACCAATAGTCGTCTGTTACTGCTTGGCTGATTTCTTCACCTGTTACGGTGGAAATCCAATCTAATTGGGGTGTTTTATAGCTAATTTTAGCAGCGATCGCTTTAAATTCTGCTAATATCGGTTGCATCATCCCGGAATGAAAAGCATGAGATACCTGAAGCAGACGCACTTCAAGGCTTTGTGATTCTAAATCTGCTTTAATCTGATTAATTGCTTCCTGATCACCCGAAATAACGATATTTTCCGAACTATTGATAGTTGCAATCTCAACTTGATCCCCATAAGGAGAAATAACAGATTTTACTGTTTCAATAGGGGCAAATATAGCAGCCATTGCGCCTTTTTGGGGTAAAGACTGCATTAAGCGCCCTCTTTCGGCAATTAACTTGATTCCATCTTCGAGAGAATAAACCCCTGCAACACAAGCGGACACATATTCCCCCACACTATGACCTAAAACCCCATCAGGTTTAATGCCCCAAGACTGCCATAATTTATATAATGCGTATTCAATGGCGAATAAGGCGGGTTGAGTATAAGCAGTTTGGTCTAATAAGCTAGAATCACTGTATAAAACCTCTAATAAGGACTTTTCTAGGTAAGGTTGCAATAAGCGATCGCATTCCTCTAACGCATGACGAAAGGTGGGTTGAGTTTCATACAGTTGTCGTCCCATGTCTGCATACTGAGAACCTTGTCCTGTAAACAAGAAAGCAATCTTATTTTGACGACTTTTTGCAACTGCTTGGCTGAAAACATTCAAACAAGGTTGTTTTTGCGTAAATGCTGTTAAAGAGTCCTTGGCTTCAAGGGTTGATTTTGCCAAAATTGCCAGACGATGGTTAAATTGTCCTCGTCCTGTGTGGGCACTAAAAGCTAAGTCTGCTAGGTTTAATTGAGGATTTTTCTCTAAATAGCTGACCCATTTTTGCGCTAAATCATCTAAGGCATCGTCGCTTTTCGCTGATAGAGTGAGTAAATGAGCAGGACGATCCACTTCAGAAGGATTAAAGCTTAATTGAGGCGGTTCTTCGATGATAATGTGGGCATTTGTGCCACTTAATCCAAATGCACTAATTCCAGCCCTTCTAGGTTCTTCTGTTCGCTGCCAAGGAAGAGAAGATGTAGGAATTTTGAGAGAGGTTGCAGCATCCGCTAAATCAGGATTAAGTTCTTTAAAATGAAGATGGGGGGGAATTTCTTGATTTTTTAGGGATAAAATGACTTTTAATAGGCTGGCCATTCCTGCTGCAATTTCTAGGTGGCCGATATTCGTTTTTACTGAACCTACCATTAAGGGGTTATCAGTGGAACGATCTTTGCATAGGATATTGTTAATCCCCCGTACTTCAATAGGGTCGCCTAAGGCTGTTCCTGTCCCGTGTGCTTCTAAATAGCTAATTTGTTCGGGTTTTACTTTTGCATTCTCCAATGCTTGACGAATAACTGCCATTTGCGCTGATCCATTGGGAACCGTTAAACCACTACTGGGGCCATCTTGATTGACCGCCGAGCCTCTAATTACCCCTAAAATGTTGTCTCCATCGCTTATAGCATCAGAAAAGCGTTTTAAGACCACCATTCCACAGCCTTCCCCTCTCACATAGCCATTTGCATCTTTATCAAAGGTTTTACAACGACCATCAGGGGACAAAGCGCGGGTTTTAGAAAGATATAACGTCACCTCCGGGGATAACATTAAACTAACTCCCCCTGCTAAAGCTAAATTTGACTCTCTATTGCGTAAGCTTTGACAAGCCAGATGTACCGTGACTAAAGAGGTAGAACAGGCGGTATCAATGGCTAAACTGGGTCCTTGTAGCCCTAAAAAATAGGATAAGCGACCCGAAGCGAAACAAAACGCATTTCCTGATCCCGTATAAGCATCAATGGGAATTTGTTGCTTAATTTGCCGTTTTGCGTAATCATCCAAGCCAATGCCCACAAATACGCCTGTTTGCGTCCCTGTCAGCTTCTGAGGTGCAATTCCGGCATTTTCTAACGCTTCCCAACTTACCTCTAATAATAATCGTTGTTGAGGGTCTAGTGCGATCGCCTCACGGGGAGTCATCCCGAAAAATTGGGCATCAAATTGATCTACTGCGTCAATAAACCCGCCATAACGAGCATAAGTTTTGTTAGGAAGATCGGGATTTTCGTCATAATAAGCCTCCGCATCCCATCTTTGGCTAGGAACAGGGACAATTACTTCTTTTCCCCTTGATAATAGCTCCCAAAACGCCTCTGGACTATTTGCACCCCCCGGAAAACGACAGCCCATTCCAATAATAGCGATCGGTTCATTTTTTTGCCGTTCTAAGGCTTCAATCTTGTTACGAGCTTCTTTAAGCGCAATAACTGCTTTTTGTAACGGCGTTAATTCTGTTTTCTGATGATGAGAATCCATGATATTAAAATGCTCCTTAGATATTAGGTGTGAGGTGTTAGGCATTCAGATAACTGGTAACTGATAACTGTTCACTGTTAAAGTAATGCCTCTAATTCCGCCAATTCTCGCTCCATTAGGGCTTCTGTTTCTGCTTCTGACAGCGACTCCAATTCAGCAAGGGCTTGGTTGAGTACTACAGCATCCGTTGACTCTGTTTCCGAAGAAATCTGAGAATTTTCTGAATTATCTTCCCAAGCAAACACTTCTTCAACAAAATACTGTACCACATCACCAATAGTGGGATACTCAAAAGCAAAGGTAGAAGGTAAAGAGACAGAAAAGAGGGATTCTAGACGATGTTTCAGTTCTACCGACATTAAAGAATCCATTCCCATCTCAAAGAACCCTTGATCAGTATCTGGTAAAGTATCTCCGTGAATTCCTAAGACTTGCGCTACTTCTTGCTGTAAACGAGTGGTTAATAGGGTGACTCGTCGGTGAGGAGGGTTTTTTTGGATGGTTTGGGGGAAATTCTCGACCGTTTGCACAAAATTATCCTGATCTTGCTTGAATAACGCTTCTAAGAAAGCCACCCGTCCTTTTGCTGCAACAATCGTTTTAAACTTAGACCAATCAATCTCTGCTACCATTGTTTGAGTAACATTACCATTGATTAGAGTACCTAAAGTATCTAGGGCTAAATTAGGTTGTAATGGACTGATTCCCAGGCGTTTTAAGCCTTCTTCATAGCCTTGCGTGGCCATTCCCCCTTTAGCCCAAGGTCCCCAGTTAATGCTTAACCCTGTGAGTCCAGACTCTCGACGGTAGTGCATTAAACCATCTAAGAAATGGTTGGCAGCAGCATAGTGAATTTGACCTCGTGATCCGATTAAAGCAGACATGGAAGAGAAACAAACAAAGAAATCTAAGGATAAATCTTGAGAAAGTTGGTGTAAATTCCACGCTCCTGCTGCTTTAGGATTAAATACGCTCTCAAAACAATCGAGAGCCATCTTGTCAATGGTGCGATCGCTCAAAACCCCTGCTGCGTGAATAATACCCTGTAAGGGAGGACAATTTTCTTGAATTTGGTTAAAAAGTTGACGGGTTTGTTGATAATCACTAACGTCAGCGGCAATTACTTGAATAATAGCCCCTTTATCCTCTAAAGCTTTGATTTTTACCTGTTTATCCGTTGAATGGTCAGCTAAGGCTCGCCGACTGGTTAAGATTAAATGATTTGCACCTTTTTCAATTAACCAATCTGCTAAACTTAATCCTAAAGAGCCTAAGCCCCCAGTAATGAGATAACTGGCTTCTGTCTTCTTAAAATTGATGTTTGAGCTTTTTATTGCTTTATTAGGTACTAAACGGGCAAGATATCGTTGATGATCCCGAAAAGCGATGCGATCTTCTCCTAGATTTTCTGTTATTTCAGCAATAATTGCTTGAGACGATGGTTGTTTTTCTTCTAAATCAATCAATCCTCCCCATAAATTGGGATATTCAAGGGCAATGACTTGACCCATTCCCCATAAGGACGTTTGCGCTATTTTAAGCGGTTTAACAGCATCATTCACCGGTTGTGCTTGTTGTGTTATGAGCCAAAGTTTAGGGGGTTCTTTAGTTTTAAATTGAGCTAAAGCTTGTGTTAGATACAATAAACTGGCATAAGAACGAGTTTGAGAGGGTTGGGAGTTAATATCGCTGTCTAACCCCCATAAATAGACCACTTTGGTGATTGGTTCAGTTATATCTTGTAACAACCGTTGAAAATCCTTATCATTATTAGGATTAATTTGATAATGACCTGACACCAACTTCTGATAAGTTTGACCAGAAGACACCAAAATATAAGCATCATTTAGCGTTGTTGCTAAGGCTTTACCAACTCCTTGATTATCATTAAAAATTAACCACCGTTCTCCTTGAGAAGGCTTATTTTTTAAGTTTAAAGGACTGAGTTGCCATTCCACTTGATAACAGTTTTTACTAACATCCTGTAGGATAGGCATCTTGCCTGTTATTGTTGCATCTTCCCCAACCAATAACTGTAATAATTGTGGTAAAAACTGCTTGATTTCAGGTGATAATTGATCACTTTGATTTAACTGTTCCGTTAGTTGTTCAGTTTTGCCTTCAACTAATAAATTCAGTAAACTAGAAGCAGAAAAAACAGACTTAAATTGAGGTTTAGCATCATTTACCCAATAAGATTCATGTTGCCAAGGATAAAGCGGTAACTTAACAAACTGACAATTTTCGGGATATAATTTTTCCCAATTAATCGACTGTCCCCAAGTATAGAGCTTTCCTAAAGAATTTAATAGCGTTCCCCGTTCAGAATGTTCTCGTCTTAGAGAGGGTAAAACAAATCCCTCAGTATCTTGTTCTCGTAAGGTACTTTTAATATATCCCAATAAAACCGGATGGGGGCTGATTTCAACAAAGATAGTATGACGAGATTTAATCATTGCTTCAATAGCAGGGTTAAAACGTACTGTCTGACGCATATTTTGTCCCCAATAAGCATCATTAAATAATGTCCCCTCTTGTTGATCACCTGTTACGGTTGAGAAAATTGGTATGGTGCTTTTTTGAGGCTGAAGCTCTCCTAGTTTTTTAACTAAATTATCCGCAAAATTAGTCATTTGTTGACTATGAAAAGCATAATTAACAGGGAGTTCTTTGTAGAAAATATGAGGATGGTTTTGGGACAATTCAGCAATTAATTGATCGATCGATTGAGACTCCCCAGATACAACCGTTGAATAGGGACTATTAATGGCAGCAATTTCTAATTTATTTTCCCAAGCAGCTATTAAATTTTCTACCTCATTAACAGGTAATTCAATCGCAAGCATTTTTCCATTTCCTGTTGCTTGTTGCATCAATTGTCCGCGCTGACAAATCAAATGAATGGCTTCCTCAAGAGTGAGAATTCCCGCAAAATGGGCGGCTGCAACTTCTCCCAAGCTGTGACCAACCACAGATTTAGGATTAATCCCCCAAGATTGCCATACTTTAGCTAATCCAACTTGTAAAGCGAATAAAGCAGGTTGAGAAACTTCTGTTTCTTGTAAACGAGATTGAGCTTCAGACGCATTAAATTCCGCTAATAATGACCAGTTAGCATACTTTTGAATCAAAGTATCACATTGTTTAATAACAGAGCGAAAAACCGGTTCTGTTGCTAATAATTCCCGTCCCATTGCCCACCATTGAGGTCCTTGGCCAGAAAAGACAAAAGCAATGTTTGTTTTACGTTTTGAAGGCTTAGATTGAGTCGATAAATCAATCGTTTCTAACTCTTTTAAACCCTTCAATAATTCTTCAGGAGAATGAACCACAACCGCCTGACGATGAGCATGATGAGTCCGTCTTAAACTAGCACTATAGCAAAGATTCTGGACAAATTCAGGGGTTAAAGCTTGATCTTTCAGGAAATCTTCATAATTTTGAGCTAAATCTCTAACCGCTTCTTGACTATGGGCAGATAAAGGAAGTAAATGAGGGAAAGTTAAGGCCATTGGTTCTTGGTGAGATAAATTAGCTTCTTCCAAGATAAGATGAGCGTTTGTTCCCGAAAATCCAAAAGAACTAATTCCCACCTTGGCGGATGTTTCCTGTTGTGGCCAAGTAATTAAAGATGATTGAAGCTTAAGGGGTAACTTATCAAAGGGAATATAAGGATTCGGCTTGTTAAAATGCAGACTGGGCGGAATTTGCTTGTTTTTCAGGGAGAGTGCCATCTTAATCACACTGGCAATTCCTGCCGCTGCTTCGAGATGTCCTATATTACTTTTTACCGATCCCACCAAACAAGGATTATCCTTGTCTCGTCCTTCTTCTAACACAGATCCCAAGGCTATCGCTTCGATGGGATCGCCTAAAGATGTTCCAGTCCCGTGCAATTCCACATAATTAAGCTCTTTTGGCTCAATTTCTGCATTTTTCAAGGCTGATCGAACCAAGCTTTCTTGTGCTGGTCCATAAGGAACCGTTAACCCCTTACTGCGTCCATCATGATTAATAGCAGTTCCCCTAATCAACGCATAAATGGAATCATTGTCTGCGATCGCTTGAGCCAACGGTTTGAGAATAATACAACCGACTCCCTCACTTCGCACATATCCATTGGCACTTTCATCAAAGGTTTTGCAACGTCCATCAGGAGACAAGGCTTTCAATTTGCTTAACGCAATATTACCAATAGGGGATAAAATCAGGTTAACCCCTGATGCGATCGCCATTGAAGACTCATCATTCCATAAACTTTGACAAGCGAGATGCACTGCGACCAAAGAGGAAGAACAAGCCGTATCTACCGCTAAACTAGGACCTTTTAAGTTAAAAAGATAGGAAAGACGACCGGCTGCGATATTTGTGCAGTTTCCTGTTAAATCATAGCCTTGGGGATGGTGGCTATATCCTGCATGGATGCGACTATAATCGTTTGTGGCAATTCCCACAAATACACCTGTTTTCGATCCTGCCAATTGTTCCCGTGTTATTCCTGCATCTTCAATGGTTTCCCATGCGACTTCTAGGAGTAAGCGTTGCTGAGGGTCCATTAATACGGCTTCTCTGGGGGAAATTCCGAAAAAATTAGCATCAAACCCATCAACTTGCGATAAAAATCCCCCATAACGAGAATTCATTTTCCCCTGTGTTTCAGGATTCTCATCATAATATTCATTAATATTCCAGCGCTCCTTAGGAATTTCGGTGATTCCATCTTTTCCTTGGGATAATAATTGCCAGAATTCATGAGGATTATTGGCTTGAGGAAAACGACAGCCAATCCCAATAATTGCAATAGGTTTCATAGTTTAGAGACTCCGTAATTAATAAACAGCAATTTACTTAAATAGAGAAACAAAATAATTCCCTTAAATGAGTAGGGTGAGCAAAAATCTTGATAAGTGAATCGTTATGATTTAATTTCACCCCCCCAATTCCGTATGTTTAACTACACATTAACAGGAACTTTCTCAGGTGATTTTGCGACGCTTTCCGTTACCCAAGTATTCAGTTGAGGTCGATAACGATAGTTGGTAAATTCTTGGCGAGTCAGTTCAATTTGACTATTATCAGGAAGGTTACGAGTCAAATATTTATAGACCATTTCCGTAATGGCTGATTGAACTGCACCATTCAGATGTCCCAACAGATAGGAAAGATTTTTGCGATTGAGAAAAGCTGAAAAACCAAATCCTTTCCAGAGGAACTTTACATACCAAACTGCCGTATAAAAACTGGTCGCTTTAATTCCAGCAAAAACATTGCACCGTCGTGGTTCCAGTTTGGTATTTTCGATAAAGTCATCAAAGTGTTTAAGGGTATGATAACCCCAGATTAATTGATCAGTACGATGAGCATCCATAAAACCAATATTTTTATTCTGCTCAACTAATTGGTTAAACTGTTCATAGAGATGATGCCAATATCCTTTAATATCCGCTTGAACTTTTGGCACATAACGGGAAATAAAGCCGGAATCTAAATGCCATTTGCCGACATAAAGGGGAATTTGAATCCCAAACCACCACATATATTCGGCATAAATACGCCAACTCATGATACTAGCATGACCTAATTGTTTATCATGGTGTTCAATGAGATGATTATTGAGTCGAGTATAGGTAAGGTTAAAGTCATTGTAAGCAGCCCGTTTTTCTTCTGTATCCGCTTCTCCTGCAAGTTGAGAACGAATAATTTCGGTGATACTTTCAATCGCAAAAGCGATCATACTTGTTCCCAAAGAGTAAAAGGGATCAAAAATACAAGCAGAATCTCCAACTACATACCAATTATCTTGAGAAAACATCGTTTTGCTAGTATGGGAAACTCTAGGAAGATAATGAAAATCGACATTTTCGCCAGAGGTGACTAAGCTATAAAGTAGATTGTGATTGGCTTTTAGGAAAGCATAAAACTTCTCTTGAGTATTAATTTGATCGTTGGCAATAACACTGCGATGTTGAGCAATTCCAATAGAGATTTCTTGGGAGTCTTTTTCAGTGGGAATCATCCATAACCAATGACCATGACCAAACCAATGATTGGTAGCATAATAATGGCTACAAGTTGCTCCATAAGGGTCATAACCATCATGAAAAATGGTGCGATCTACATTTTTAACCCGTACCCAAGCCGATCCCGTATCAACTCCAAATAAATTATCTGCGCCCAAGATAACGTTATCAGTTTTATGGCCAATAATAAACTTACGTCCTGCTGCATCAACAAGGTGTTTTGCTCTCATTTCCTGATAATTTCCGTCCACCATTTTAACTTTAACGGTGTGCATCTCATCAGTAGGAGTAATGTCCACATCAACCACACGGCCTTGATAGAAACTTGCTCCCATTTTCTTATTCATTTTGAGCAAATCCTGTTCAAACTTTGCCCGATTCATTTGAAACGTTCCCAGAGGAAACTGTCGATTCGCCCAAATATGATAATAATCATCAATGGTGTCTGTTTTATCTGCATCTTTAGCCCAATGAAAATTAAGGGCATATTTAGGCGGATGATTTTCGATCATATACTCATATAGTCCCAATTCTTTGCAGACAAATAAGGTGGCAATTTCCACCATTGATTCGCCAATTTTGAGGTCTTTATTAGTTCTTTCTTCGGGACGAGGATCGATCAGTGCAATTTTAATGTTGGGAACATTTAAGAGTAAATGTCTGGCTTGACAGACCCCGGCGAAACCTGCTCCCATAATCACAACATCATAAACTTTTGTGTCAGTCGTAACCATTGGTGAAATTCTCCTAAAATGTGATGAGGAATAGAGTGAATAAGAAAGAATACAAGAAAAAGTTAAAGATATAATTCCCCTAATCGGGTTGCTAATTCAGCAATAGTAGGATAGTTAAAAATGACCACAGGATTTAATTCCTTTCCGAGCCATTTTTCTAAGCGTCCTAATAAAACTAACGCTTTTCGTGAGTCGAGTTCATAATTATCAAAAGGTTCTTCAATATCAATGTCATCAAGGTCAACATCGAGTTGTTGAGCAAACTGATCAACGAGCCAGTTTTGAATGTCTTCAACGGTACAAGGAGATTGAACAGTTGTCATCATGGGTTAAGTTCCTTTAACGTGAAAAAAGTGTTTTAGCAAACTAAGATTGCTTAACTTATATTCCTAGTTTATTCCTCTACCCATTGATCAGCCATGTTTTATTTTTCGCCAAAACTGGATTTTTTTTATTCCTATTTTTTATGGTCAAATTTAGTACGCCTTTACTATATAAATATAATGGAAAAAACTAGCAGACAATACAAAATATTATCCATTAAATTTCAACTCCTTTTTTCTTACAATAAAAGGTAACAAAGTTAAGTAGCTATTTGCTAGGTAAAAATTATGATAGATACTCATGTTCTTGACCCATCTGTTAAAGAGATTCCTTCTACTACTCAACCGATTGAAACCGCTCATAAATCTCCGCAAATGCTCCAAGAATCATTAACTTCAGCCGTTGTACAGCTTGAAACAGAACTGCAAGATAAGCTAAAAAAACTATTGTCTAAACAGGAGTATCAACTGTTGAAAATTGGGGAGAATATTAATAGCTTGACACAGGAATTAGAGCAAGCAGTTTCTGAATTTCTCCAAATTGCCCAACAAGCAAATAAAACCTATAGTTCTCTACAGTTTTTGGGTCAATTTGTTGAACAAAAACCTAATAACTCACCCAATAAAGGAAGCCAAGATACCGTTAGAGTGGTTTATAGTCATGCCGCCAAATTACCGCTTCCTGTGGTAGAAAAATATGGCTTAGGGTTTATCCTAAAATATAAAACGGTTGATTTATCCCAACTAGGTATTACCCTTTCACTCTCTCGTCAATCTCCTTATCTTTCTGCCATCAAACAGTGATAATTTAAGCATTACTAAGGTGGGCATTGCCCACCTCAATGATGATTATGTAAGGTGCAAAGTTTAAATACTTAGAACCTAAAATCTAAAACTCACCCATCATTTAAGCTACTTGAGTTTGATGTTTTTCTCGCCAACGTTTAGGAGATACTTTATATAACTGACTAAAGCGACGGGAAAAATAATAGGGGTCAGTAAAACCAACGGTGGCGGCAATTTGGGTAATTGACTTATGGGTTTTCAGTAACAAGGATCGGGCTTCTAGCATTCTTCGTTCCACAATCCAATGAATAATCGTTTTGCCGGTGCGACGCTTAACTAAATTGGTTAAATAAGCAGGAGAATAACCAGCCGATCCAGCCACATCATTGAGGGTAATAGGTTGACTATAATTTGCCTCAATAAACTCAAAAACGGGTTTTAATTGAGAACTATCAGGGTAGAAACAAGCCAAAGAATCAAAGAAATTCGGTTGAGGGGTAGAAGAACGCTGTATCAACGATTGAGGAGCTTGTTTTGAGTTAACAGAAGGATGAATTCTGCAAGCGTAGCCATCTTTTTCAGATTCTAGAAAATTTAAAGAACGAGCTACTATGCTTATATAATCCTGCTCTCCATATTTGAGAAAGTTAACCGTAATATCGAGGGATTGATGATCCTCATAATAAGGATGTTGTGTGATCAAACGTCCAAAACCTCGACGTTGAATTAATTTCCAGTATCTAGACCAATCTGAGTTTAAAAAATCTTGAGCAGCTTCTTCTATAGTCAAATTAGATAATTGTTCTCTGGAATATCCCAATAAAGCACAAGCAGCATCATTGTAATGCTTAATCCGTCCTTGAGAATCGATCCACAATACAGATTCAGGGATTTGATTGATTAAATATTGAATAACAGATATGGATTCAGCTATTTCTTGCTGAGGGACGGAATTAAGAAAGTTAGTCGTAGAATGAGAGAAGTTAAGGGAGTTAAGAGGGTTAAAGTTTGGAGTTAAAAGCATGAGACTGTTCCTATAATTTCCAAAATAGATGGCGGATAATTTTTTGACCACAAAAGATAGTTTTCACTCCATCACCGACAAAACTGATTCCCGGCGTTGCTGATTTGAGATATGAATCTTCTTTTGTGGGATTTTTAAAACCTAGACCCAAACTAACTTTTGGATGGGTGCAAGGTTGTCATTCATACCTTGATTCAGTAACGCCCTGATTTCCTTTCTTCGATCTACAAGCGGAGATGCGTCTTTCCGCAAATTTTTAAAACCCACATTCCCCACTTCAAATTATAGTAAGTAGTCATGCAAAATTAATTAGCGACCACAGAGGGCTGAAAGCCTTGCTAGACAAGGACCGCTATGGGTAAACAATTTTATCCAGATACTTATGGCCGGTAAGCTGTTCAGCATTTAAATTTCTTGATAAGCTGTTTGAACCGGCCTCTGCCTTAGCTTAGCAGATAAAATAGCAGAAATGTTGAATCCGTACATAAAACTTTACATACAAGCTGACGAGAACAGGCGTTCGCTTGGAGAGATTAAATTTCCCTCTTGCGATAAATCTGGCAAGAGATTTGATTGATTAGTTCGCTCTAGATTGAAAACAATTAACAAAAATCGCCAAATGTCTTTCTTTATAAGGGTTTCATCTCTTATAATCCTGTCCGTTGCATAAGACAAACCGAAGAGCCCTTTTGTCAAGCCTAATTGAGATGCTCTTACCCTGATATTATTATGAGTTATAACCAATTGCCGAGACGGATCGGAAAGTATCCGAATTGCCGAATCGATTTGAATCGGATAATCTAACATCCCTTTCAGAATCTGTTTCTGTTTTACTTGGAGATTGGCGATCATCTCTTCTAAATGTTGAAAGTCTTCATCTTTATCCATCGGAATTATCATTTTTAATAGACCTCTCCCTAGTCTGATAAAATCACAATCATGGGATATTGTCAACAACTAACCGTAGCTTGCCGGTCGTTTATCCGTTGCTGATGCACTTTTTGAAAAATGGTGATAAACTCAACTGTACTGGGTACACTCTCCCTCTCGGAGGGATTTGAGAAAAAATCGGGAGAAAAAGCGATGAAAGAACGGGAAACATCGGACAAAATTGAAGCGGGCGGGGGTTTTCCCGTATTGCAATATTGGGCAGAAAAAACCCTCTCTCCTCAAGGGATTAAACTATGGCAAACCTTAAATCATAAAAGTGCCTGTTTAGCTTGCGCTTGGGGAACGGGGGGACAAAAGGGCGGTTTTGTCAACGAAGCGGGGGAAAGTCTGCAACGTTGTCTCAAAAGTGTCGAAGCGATTACTTCCGAATTAATGCCAGGTATTAAAACCGATTTTTTTCAGACCTATCATCTCGCTCAATTACAGTCCTTAACCTCCTTAGAATGCGATCGCTTGGGTCGTTTCAGTTATCCCGTTCTCTTAAAAGCTGGAGAAAGTCACTATCAACGTATTAGCTGGGAAGAAGTTTATCGATTAGCCGAACAAGCTTTTCGTCAACCGTCCGAGACTCTGGCCTCCTATAGTTCGGGACGTTCTTCTAATGAAGCCGCCTATCTCTTACAATTGTTTTTCCGGGCATTGGGAAGTAATAATTTAGCCGATTGTTCCGATCTCTGTCATGCCGCCTCGACCGTAGGATTAAAACAGGTTTTCGGCTCCGGGACTTCGATGGTCAGTCTGGAAAGTTTAAAACAAGCCGATTGTGTGGTGTTAATCGGCTCTAACGCCCCCGCTAATCATCCTCGCCTGATGAATGAATTAATTCAAATTCGTGATCGCGGCGGTAAAATTATTATTATTAACCCGCAAATTGAAGTCGGATTGGTCAAATTCTCCTCGCCCGCTTTTCCGATTAAATCCCTATTGCGGGGCGGTTCCGATATTTCTACTCTCTACCTACAGCCGATTCCGGGTAGCGATACCGCCCTATTCGTCGGATTACAAAAATCTTTGATCGAACAAAATTTAGTCCGGTGGGATTATCTCGAATCCCATACAGAAAATTGGCAATCTGTTATAGATTATGCCCGACAAATACCCTGGGAAACCATTACTAAAACCTGCGGTTTATCCCGAGAAGAAATTGAAGCAACCGCCGCCCTTTTCGGCAATTTAGAGCGAGTGGTTTTCGCTTGGGCGATGGGGGTTACACAACAGGAAAACGGTGTCGATAATATTATCAGTATTGCTAATACAGCTTTACTTACAGGTAATGCTGGTAAAATAGGTGCAGGAACCATGCCAATCAGAGGTCATTCTAATGTACAGGGCTTCGGTTCTATGGGCGTTACGGTGAAATTACGTCGGGAAATCGCCGAGGCACTTTCTCAACTTTTAGGAAAGCCATTAAATATAACCGGCGGTTATGATACCAGGGCATTAATTGAAGCGGCCGAACGGGGAAAAATCAACACCCTTTTCTGTTTGGGAGGTAATCTTTATGGGGCAAATCCAGATTTAACTCAAGCCAAAAAAGCCTTAGCACAAATTGATACGATTTTTTATGTGGCTACTAAGCCAAATTTAGGACATTTTCACGGATTAGCCCGACAAAATACGGTAATTTTACCCGTCTTCGCTCGTTTTGAAAATCCTCACCCGACAACAACCGAATCGGGCAATAATTTTGTCCGTTTTAACGAGCGGGGAAGCAGTCATCTACAGGGTTCTGATGTCGATATCATCTCGGAAGTAGAACTATTAACAAATATTGCCGTCAAGGTTTTAGGTACAAACCCGATTGATTGGTCGAGATTACACGACACCGCCTATATTCGTCAGTTAATCGCCAAAACGATTCCGGGTTATCAAAAAATCGGGCAATTAGATCAAACCCAAACAGAATTTACCATTAGCGGACGGATTTTTACCGAACCCCATTTTCCGACATCGACAGGAAAAGCGCAAATGTCCGTCACCCCTTTACCCACTTTAAAAGCACCGGAAAAGCAAGATTTCAACCAACCGGAAAATGCCCCCGGAATTGCCCTGATTCTCGGAACAGGACGCAGTTATGGACAACATAATACCGTCGTTTATCAAGTGGGTGATAAATATCGGGGAATGCCTCACCGTCATTGTTTATTGATGAACGCCGAAGATGCCAAAAAAGCCAGCTTTCAAGAACATCAACGAGTCACCGTTCAAGGAGATGCCGGCAAATTAGAGAATATTGAAATTATTTTCGGTTCGATTCGCGAAGGTGTTGGCTTTATGTTTTATCCCGAAGCCAATGTTTTATTCAAGGCTAAAATCGACCCTCGCTGTGGAACCCCCGCTTATAAACGAGTTCCCGTCTGGGTTTTTTAGTTATCAACTCCTCTGATTTTCTTTTTTGGAAATAATGAAATAGAGTTAAGCAAGCGAATAAATGAACGAAACCGAGTCCAATTCTGGGAAAGCGAAATTAAAGAAGCTCCCTATCGCTTTGATCGCATTTCTGTTATCCTGTTCTTACGATCATAGAATAAATAGCCATGGGTAAGTTTTTACTAACCGTATTAAGCATAGCAAGTTTGTTGGCTGTCGGGATGGCTACCCGTGGCATTGCAAGTCCCACATCTGCAGCGACGAACTTGCAACTAGCTCAACGCCCTAACTGTAACAATCCCCAGACTCAAAGCGAAATGAACATTTGTGCCAGCATAGCTTATCAAAACGCTGATCGCAAGTTAAATCAAGTTTATCGACAACTACTGCCAAAACTGTCAGCTTCTCGCAAACAAAAATTAATTAGCGCCCAACAAGCTTGGATTAAGTTTAGAGACAGCAGTTGCGAATTTGAAAGAAGTGCCTATGAGGGAGGATCGATGGCTCCCATGATTTACGGTTTTTGTTTGGCAGATGTCACCGAGCAGCGTACCAAAGATTTGCAGAGATATTTAGAAGATAGCGATCTCTAAGTCAGAATCGCCGTTGATATTACCGATAATTCCTTAGACGTTTACTGCACAACAGCCTAAGCGGGTGAGGGGAATCGAACCCCTATCATTAGCTTGGAAGGCTAGGGTTTTACCACTAAACTACACCCGCATTTTCTTAGCACTTTCGTTAGTATAACACGAATTGCCGATTTTTGCAAGTAGGGCTTTTCAGCTTGTTAATCGCCTCTAAAATCCCGATCGCTCCTTTATTTCCCCGATGTGGCTAAAAGTTTCTTCCACGCGATCGAGATCTAGTTGGGAGAAATTATCGATCGCCCAGTTGGACACTCTCTGCATAAAATGGAAGGGATAGGTGTGAGCGATTCCCACCACCTGCATTCCCGCTCTTTTTGCCGCTTCGCAACCGACAAAAGTATCTTCAATCACCAGACATTCCTGGGGTTGCAACTGTAGATTAAAATTCCAACGATTAAATCTTTCTACGGCCAGTAAATAACCATCTGGTTGGGGTTTACTGGTGCTAATCTCATCACCAGTGACAATGACACTAAAGTAATCCCCAAGGGCTGCCTGTTGCAAGATTGATTCTACTTCCGAGCGTATTGCTCCCGTCACCAAACCGATTTGTAGATCTCTGGCCTTAACCCGTTCTAAAAAAGAGTATATCTCCTCATAAATAGGAAGTTTCTCTAATTTTCCTAATCTTTCTCGGTATAAACTGGCTTTTTTGTTAATTAACTTAGTCAGATATTCCTCGGTCACTTGACGATTGCGACGGGTGAGAACATTACGCAAACAGACGCGATCGCTTCTCCCCAGACATAACTCCGCAAATTCCGACCCTAGGGGCAGCAGATTTTCCCCGATCAAGATTTCATTAATTAACTCCTGATGGATCGGTTCATCATTGATGATCACCCCATTAAAATCGAACAGAACAGCCTTTAACATCAATCTTAGACAGAAAAGCTAATAAATACTAAATATTCTTGATTATACTAAAGTTTTTCGTCGGGGCCGGGTGTGGGGAAGCTAAGACCCATTTTCCCCCAATCCCCCCCCGAAGTCGGGTAGGGTTGATTCATGAATCAACCCTACTATGAATCAATTCTAGGCTCTAGGGGGCAGGTGGGGAGATTCGGCTAATCTAAGAATAAGCGGTTTAAATGCGTCTTGGCTTACAAGCTAGAAGAACAGCAAGTTTTCCATTTTTGGGCGATAGAAAGGATTAATGCTTTTTCTGCTAGGGGTAAATTGGCAGCCTGTCGGTCGATTATATCGCTTAATTCCCCGATAATCCGATTAAGAGCGAGTTCTCTAGTCTCTTGGGAGTAACTGTAACTTCTCTGGACTGAAGCCATTTCTGCGATAACTCGATTTAAACTGCTGATAGCTTGCCAAGTTTGCGGACGTAATGACGGTTCTGCGGCAATAGGGGCAACCTCCAGGGAAGCGATACTATCGGGAGTTGCTGCCCGACTAAATCGGTGTAAAGTTTGGGCTAGGCTATACATTTCTTCCCCGTAGGCGAGGGAACGTACCGCAGCAAAGGCTTTTTCGGCTTTTTCGGTGTCCCGTTGGTGAAGATACCAAAAACCGGCGGCGGCGGCGCGAGCAGGAGTATCTAGACGGATTTGACTGTCAGGAAGAGAAAACGGTTTCGCCGACGCCGACGCATATTTTAACAATTCCCAATCGGAGGGATTTTCTGCCAGACGGGAGACCCGATAGATAATTTCTGCCTCTGGGAATTGCGATAAAACGCGATTAACGGCGGTAACAACAGGAATAAACTGGCGGCTGTACCGAAGGTATTGATTGAGGTTATTAATAGCTGTTTCCCAGTCTTGCTGTAACCATTGTTGTAGAGTCGAGGTCAACCTTGGCAGCGGTAGAAGGGTAATACGGGGAAAAAGTCGCCCTTGAGGGCCAGCCAAAAGCCCGATTAGCCAATTATCAGGACGGAGAAAGACGAATATAAACGCCACGCCCGACACCACGCCCCACGCCATGCCCAACACCACGCCCCACGCCACGTCCAACACCACGCCGAACACCACGCCGAACACCACGACCGACACCATCACGCCCAACGCCACGCCCCACACCACGCCCCACACCACGCCCCACACCGCGCCCCACACCACGCCCGACACCATCACGCCCCACACCGCGCCCGACACCACGCCCCACACCACGCCCGACACCGCGCCCCACACCACGCCCGACACCATCACGCCCCACACCGATACCGATGCCAACACCATGCCCCACACCGATACCACGCCCAACACCGATACCGCGCGCCACACCTCGCCCCATACCACGCCCGACACCACGACCGACACCCATACCACGCCCCACACCGCGCCCCACACCGCGCCCCACACCGCGCCCCACACCGCGCCCCACACCACGCCCCACACCACGCCCAACAGCACCACGACTTTATACAGCACGCCCAACAGATACAGCACGCCCAACAGCACCACGTCGTCCCACACCGCGCCCGACAGCACCACGACGCCCCGATAAACGGAAAGTCCTAAATTTGCTACTATTGCTGCTATGCTACAGATAATTAGAGGGGTAATTACAGTTAAGAGAAGACCCTGAATCCCTAGACGCAATTGTACGGGATGGTTGCGGAGAAATTGCCTTTTATCGCGCCATGTTTTCTGTTCTTTTAATTTATCGCCGCCGCCTCTCGTTTCCACATACCAGCCTATTGCTTGGGGAAAATAAAACACCCAGTACAACAGCAAAAGATAATCAAAGGGATTCCATAAAGATAAATCGCGTCTGAGTTTAGGGGCGAGATTAATGGTGGGGACGGTGCTTTCCTTCATAATTTCAAAATTTTGGGTCTGAAACCCCGTCGTAGAACGACGGCTTTACCGTTAAATATTAGCACATTTACAAAATATATGCCAGAATGTGAAATATGGAAAAAGCCTATTCTTACCGATGATTTTACCCCACACCCGAACAAGAGTCGCTATTGCGGCGCACTTTGGGCTGTGTAAGATTAGTTTACAACAAAGCTCTCCACGAACGAACACAAGCATGGTACGAAAGACAAG
>VYKS01000280.1_pt1 | contig 24181 bp, 28 predicted proteins | sample 5114511 | NCBI WGS metagenome assembly VYKS01 (sample SAMN12291795, study PRJNA351875) | freshwater metagenome | isolation source: freshwater lake | place: USA: Michigan, Gull Lake | collected 2011-07-05 | reverse complement strand
AAGCGCGGCGTCGGCGACGCGGGTCTCGGCGGCTTCGGCGGCCTGGGCGGCGAGGGCCTGCGCCAGCGCCACTTCGGCATCGCGGGCGGCACGCTCCGCGTCGGCCAGCGCTGCATCCAGATCGGGCATGCGCGCGGTCGCCTCGGCGATGCGGGCGTTGAGCGCCTGAGTCTCGCCGTCGAGCCGGGCGAGCGCGTCGGCGGCGTCGCGCGCGAGTGCTCCTTCGCGCTCCTTGTCGGTTTCCAGCCGGGTGGCCGAATCGTTCAGTTCGGCGATGCGCCGGTCGATTGCGGCGCGCTCGCTGCGGAGTGTTGCCAGCCGGTGCATCGCTTCGCTCGCGCGGTCGCGCTGGGCCAGTGCCGCGGCGCGGGCGGTGGCGAGCGTGGTCGCAACTGCCTGTTGCGCGGCCAGCGCGGCTTCCTGGGCGGCGGTGCGTTCGGCAACCAAAGCCTCGGCCGCCGCAGCTTCCTGCTTGGCGGCGTCGGCTGCGGCAGCGGCGTCGCGCCAGCGGGCGAAGATCATCCGCGCCTCGGCGATGCGGATGCGGTCGGACAGTTCGCGATAGCGCTCCGCCTGCCGCGCTTGCCGCTTGAGCGCGGCGGCGCGCGCCTCCTGGTCGCTGATCAGTTCGTCGAGCCGGGTGAGATTGGCCTCGGTCGCGCGGAGTTTCTGTTCGGCGTCCTTGCGCCGGACGTGCAGGCCGGAGATGCCGGCGGCTTCCTCCAGCATCTGTCGGCGCTCGCCGGGCTTGGCCTGGATGATCGCGCCGATCCGTCCCTGGCTGACCAGCGCCGGGGAGTGCGCGCCGGTCGCGGAGTCGGCGAAGAGCAGGCCGACATCCTTGGCGCGGACGTCGCGGCCATTGATACGATAGGCCGACCCCGCGCCGCGCTCGATCCGGCGGACGACTTCCAGCTCGCCATCATCGGGGCCGCCGGCCTGTTCGGCGAGGATCGAGACTTCGGCAAAGTCGCGCTGCGGGCGGCTGGCGGTGCCCGCGAAGATCACGTCCTCCATCCCTGCGCCGCGCATCGATTTGGCGCTGTTCTCGCCCATCGCCCAGCGCAACGCTTCGAGCAAATTGGACTTGCCGCAGCCATTGGGGCCGACGATGCCCGTCAGCCCCGGTTCAATGCGCAGGTCGGCGGGGTCGACGAAGCTCTTGAACCCCGTCAGGCGGAGCCGCTTGATCTGCATCGGCCCCGCCCCCCGGCCTGCGTCAGGCGCCCGCCGCCTTCAGCGCGGCTTCGACCTGCGGCCACGTGCCGGTGTTCTCGAGCACCTTGTCATTGAGGATGAAGGTCGGCGTACCGGCGATGTTGTACTTCTTCTGACCCGCCTCGGCCGCCTTCACCAGCGCTTCGGTTGCGGCCGAGTCGCCAAGGCAGGCGCGGGCTTGCGCTTCGGGCACGCCGCGCTGCTGCACGAACGCGAGATAGCCGAACTTTTCGGCGAGTGCGGAGACGCGCTGCTGCGGCGACATCGCCTCGACCGCGGTCAGAAACGGATCGCCCTGCTTGGGCCCGTTGCTCATCAGCGTCTGCTGCTCGGCATACATCTGATCGAGGATCGCAAAGAACGGACCCGGTCCGCCGCACTGTCCCGCCAGCGCCGCACCGACGTCGATCGGATTGAGCAGGAAGTCACGGAACTCGAAGCTGACCTTGCCGGTCGCGATATAGGCCTTGAGCGGCTCCATCCCGGTGACGGCGAAGTTGGCGCAATGGCTGCAGGTGCGCGAGCCATATTCGATCAGCTTGATCGGCGCGTCGGGGTTGCCCATGCGGAATCCGCCCTCGGGCGTCTTGACCACGGTGTCGACCCATTGCGACCCGGCGGGGGCAGATGCGCCGGCGACCGGGGCAGACGGCGCAGCTACGGTGATGTTGTTGCCCGCGTCGTCGCCGCTGCCGCAGCTGGCCAGAGCCATCGCCGATACGAGGCCGATTGCAATTCGCTTCAAGTCACGTCTCCACACTTGGGGGATGGTCAGCGCGCACCGGCGGCGCGCAGTTCGGGTTCGAGCGTTTCCCAATGGCCGCCGCCCCCGGTCTTGCCATTGATCACGAAGGTCGGCGTGCCCTTGATCACCTTCCACGATGCCTCGGCCATGGTGGTCAGGCGGTTGAGGTCGGTCGGGTTCGCGAAACACTGGTCGATCCGCGCCTGGCTCATGCCGCGCGCGCGCATCAGCGGGCTGAGGCCCGATGCCTCGGCGACCGCTTTCAGTCGGGCGAGTTCCGGACGCGATTGAAGCGCCGCTTCGTTGGCGCGCCACCATTGCGAACCGATCCTCAGCCAGGACTGCTGATCGGCAAAGATCGCCTCGGTCGCGCCGGAGAAATCCTGGGGCCCTGCGCAGCGGGCGAGCAGGGCGGCCGCCATGTCGAGCGGGTCGCGGACCGCGTGGCGCACTTCAATGCGCACCGATCCGCGGCGAACATAGCCCTGTTTGAGCGGAACCTGCGATTCGCCGACGAAATGTGCGCAGGCGCCGCAGGTGTAGCTGAGATATTCGACCAGCCGCACTTTCGCCCCCGGGTTGCCGATCAGATAGGCACCAGTCGGCGACTGAACCACATGCGTCGACCAGTCGCGTGCTGCGACCGCCTTCTTCGGCTGCTGTGCCGTGGCGCCGCCAGCGACGAGTGCGGCGACAGCGAGGGGGGCGAGGATGGCGAAGAGGCGCATCAATCGATCTTTCCGAGTTTGAACGCAGGTGTGGCGAGCCCGGCCCCCAATCCTTCGAGCACGGCGCGCAATTCGGGATCGACGATCGCCCGCAGGCTGTCGCCAAGTTCGGCGGGGAGCGGTGCCGCGGGTGCGGGGGCGGCGGGCTTGGGCTTGCGCGCGACCTCGCCCTGACGGATCGCGACGCGGGCCACGGCGGGATATCCGAAAAAGCGGTTCACGCGTTCGACGATCTCGGGCGCGATATGCTGCATCATCGGGGCGTGCGCGCCCTGTACGACCAGGCTGAGCACGCCGTTCGACCGCTCGCCGCGCGGGAAGCGGATCGATTCGGGCGAGGAGACGCCGGCATAGCGTTCGCCGACAATCTCGCTCCAGCGGCTGAGTACCGCGCTCTGAACGAAGCCGAACTTGCGGAACGCGACGCGGCCGACATCCGGCACCAGATCCGCGACGGCGCGGACCCGGTTGCTGCGGCGAGGTTCGTCGGTGGTGGCGCGCGGCTTACTCATTCGCCCGGTCCATGCCATAGCCGGGGTGTGCCCGACAATGTTTCTCACGTCATCGCCGATCCGTTGCTCGCCTGGTACGACGCCAATGCCCGGCTGCTCCCGTGGCGCGCGCCGCCCGGAGCCCCGCCAACCGACCCGTATCGTGTGTGGCTGTCCGAAGTGATGCTGCAACAGACGCAGGTTGCGGCGGTGATCCCCTATTTCGAGAAGTTCACGACGCGCTGGCCCGATTTTGCGAGTCTTGCGGCGGCGGCGGATGCCGATGTGATGAGCGCCTGGGCGGGGCTCGGCTATTATGCCCGTGCGCGCAACCTGCTGGCTGCGGCGCGAGCGGTGGCGGCGGAGCATGGCGGGCAGCTGCCTGCGGACGAGGCCGAACTGCGCAAGCTGCCGGGTTTCGGCGCCTACACGGCGGCTGCTGTGGCGGCGATCGCCTTCGGGCAGCGTGCGGTAGTCGTCGACGGCAATGTCGAGCGCGTTGTGACGCGGCTGTTTGCCGTGGCCGACCCGTTGCCGGGCGCGAAGCCGCAGGTCCGCGCGCTGACCGATTCGATCACGCCGGATGTGCGGGCGGGCGATTTCGCGCAGGCGATGATGGATCTGGGCGCGACGATCTGCACGCCGCGCAGCCCGAAATGCCTGCTGTGTCCGCTGGCTGAGCCCTGCGCAGCACGGCGGGCGGGGATGGCCGAGGCGTTTCCGGTGAAGGCGAAGAAGGCGGCGCGGCCGGTGCGCTACGGCACCTTTTTCTGGCTGGAGCGCGATGGCGCGGTGCTGCTGGTCCGGCGCCCTGCGAAGGGATTGCTGGGGGGCATGCGCGCGCTGCCGACCGGGCCATGGGCGGATAGCCCACCGGGACTGGCCGATGCGCCGGTCGTGGCCGACTGGACGCTGCGCAACGCCACGCTCCGCCATGTGTTCACGCATTTCGAGCTGAACGCCGTGCTTGCGACTGCAACACTCGCGCGTCACATAGGCGCGGTCGCGGGCGAATGGTGGCCGATCGAGCGACTGGATGAGGCAGGACTTCCGCGGCTGTTCGCCAAGGCGGTCGAGGCGATGGAGAGCGAAGCATGAAGCGGACCTGGATGATCGGTAGCGCGGCGGCGCTGGCACTGGCGACCACGCAATCGGCGGCATTCGGTCAGGCGGCGACCGCGGCGCGCGTCGCTGCTCCGGTCGAGGCGCTGGCCACGGATTATGTCGCGCAGAACCGCACGCAAGGCATCGTGATCGCTTATGGTGTGGGCGATTCGGCGCCGGTTTTCGCCAGCGCAGGCCGTATCGCTGCGGAAGCCGATGCCTCTGCTGCCAGCCCCGACTCGCTGTGGCGCGTCTATTCGATGACCAAGCCGATCACCGCGATGGCGGCGATGATGCTGGTCGAGGACGGCAAGCTGAAGCTCGACCAGCCGATCGCCGATTTCTTCCCCGGTTTTCGCAACATGAAGGTGCTGACCGATCCGGCCAACAGCCTCGACAGCCGTCCGGCGACGACTCAGATCACGGTGCGACATCTGCTGACGCACACCGCTGGCCTGGGCTATTCGATCATCACCAAAGGGCCGTTGCTCAAGGAATATGAGCGGCTGGGGATCACGCCGGGTGCCGTCAATGCCGCGCTGGAGGCACAGGCGCGGCCGCTGCGTCCCAAGAGCCTCAAGGAATTTGCCGAGCGCGTTTCGAACTTGCCCCTGATCGCCGAGCCGGGGACCAAGTGGAGCTATTCGATCAGCCTCGACCTGCTGCCCGCGATCATCGAGGCGGCGGCGGGCATGCCCTATGAGCAGTTCCTGCAGACGCGGATGCTCGGGCCGCTCAAGATGAGCTCGACCTATTGGACGGTGCCGCAGTCGGAAGTGGGGCGGTTCGCGACCAACTATGCCTGGGCGGGCGAGAATCGCATTCCGTTCGATCCGGCCAAGAGCTCGGCCTGGCTGACCCCTCCGTCCTTCCCCTATGGCGGGGCCGGGCTGGTGATGTCGGCGCGCGACTATGATCGCTTCCTGCACATGTTGGCGAATGGCGGCGCGATCGATGGTGTCCGCGTGATGAAGCCGGAGACGGTGCGACTCGCCATGTCCAACCTGCTGCCCGCCGGCGTCACTTATGGTGGTGCGCCGAGCGGAAGCGGCGGCGCGACCGGGCCGAAAATGGGCTATGGCGCGGGCGGATCGGTCCAGCTCGAGGACGTGCCCGGCGGCGCGGGCAAGGGGACCTATGGCTGGGGCGGCGCGGCGGGGACTGTCGCCTGGGTCGATCCGTCGAAGAAGATTCGCGGGACGGTGATGGTCAATTACTTCCCCTCGGACAAATGGCCGCTGCGCGCCGATGCGGTGAAGGCTGTCTACGCCCAAGCGGCGCGTTGATGTCCTTGGAGGTCGGCTTCACCGGCGGCGTGCTCGATCGCGCCGATCGCGAGCGTAACAACCCTGAGGCGCTTGCCGCTGCGTTGAGCGACTGGCGCGCGCGGCTGTTGAAGCTGGACGGGCTCGACCCGGAGTTGGACAGCGACGGGCGGCTGGCGTGGGTGAGTCTGGCCGACCTGCCCGACGATGCCGAGCCGCTGTTCTTGGGCTATATCGACGGCAAGCCGCATTTCGCGCCGCTACGCTTGGGCGAGCGGCATGGCGCGGTGCGCTCGCCCGCCTTGTTCGCGATGCTCGGACTGATGCCGCCCGATCAGGCCAGCCTCTATGCCTGCGCGCGCAGCCTAGTCGACTGGCACCAGCGTCATGGCTTCTGCGCAGTCTGCGGAAGCGCGACAGAATTGTTCCGCGCGGGTTGGGCGCGGCGATGCGGCGGGTGCGGCGCAGAGCATTTCCCGCGCACCGACCCCGTGGTGATCATGCTGGCGGAATATAGGGCGCGAGCGCTGCTCGGGCGACAGGCGGCGTGGCCTGCAGGCCGCTACTCCGCGCTCGCCGGCTTCGTCGAGGTCGGCGAATCGATCGAGGAGGCCGTAGCGCGCGAGACGTTGGAGGAAGCGGGCGTGCGCGTGAGCGATGTGCGCTACGTCGCCAGCCAGCCCTGGCCGTTCGCATCGTCGCTGATGATCGCCTGTATCGCGCGTGCCGAAGACGACACGCTATCGCTCGATACCACCGAGATCGAAGATGCGATGTGGGTAACGCGCGATGAGGTTCGTGCGGCACTGGCGGGCGAATCGGAGGCGCGGTTCATCGCTCCGCCGCGCTACGCGATCGCCCACAGCCTCCTCAGTGCCTGGGTCGCGGAAGGTTAGCCGGCCGTCTCGATCAGCTCGATTGTTTCCGATTCGCCGAACGCGAAATAGGGGATGGCGGCGGCATAGCCGGCGAGGCCGATGGTCACGAGCAGGGTGACCGCGATGCCGATCCCGCGCCCGGGCATCCACCCGTCCATCCCGAATGCGTGCAGGATGCGCGCGACGACAAACAGGGCTGCGACTGCCCACAGCCAGGTCTCCGTCCCGACCGCGAGCTCGATCAGGCCGATCAGGATCAGCACGATGGGCGCATATTCGACGAAATTGAGTTGTGCGCGCATCCGGGCGATCAGTCGCGGGTTGCCGCCGTCGCCGATCGAGACCTTTTCGGCCCGGCGCACCTGACCGATGCGGACGGCGAGCCACACGTTGAGCAGTGCGCAGGCTGCGGCCGTCGCGAGCGTGACCGGCAGGATGATGGCGTCCATGATTCTTCCCCCTTTTGGAACGCCGTGGCTGCCACGCCGCGCGCCGCCTTGCAACTTGAACGGAAATCGGTATAGGCGCTCGCTCGCTTCGCGACTGGCCCAGGGCTGTCCGGCGAGTGCCGGACCCCGGTGCTTGCCCGTTCGCCACTACGGACGTATCGCGATCCAGGTTTTAAGACGACAGTTCAAGAAGGTTTGCCGAAATGGCCGTCCCCAAGAGAAAAGTTTCGCCGAGCCGCCGTGGCATGCGCCGGTCGCACGACGCGCTGAAGGTCCAGGCGTTCCAGGAATGCCCGAACTGTGGCGAGCTGAAGCGTCCGCACGTGCTGTGCGGCGCCTGCGGCCACTATAACGGCCGCGAGATCGTTTCGGTCGAGGGCTGAGCCCGATTAAAGGGGGCCGTCGGTCATGACCTCAAGCGCGCGAATCGCCGTCGATGCGATGGGCGGCGATGAGGGGCTGGCGGTCATGCTCGCCGGGGTCGCGCGTGCGCGGCGCCGGTTCGACGGCATGCGCTTTCTGCTCGTCGGCGACGAAGACGCGATTCGCGAGGGGCTGAAGGCCCATCCCAACCTCACTGCTGCGTCCGAAATCGTGCACGCGCCCGAGGTGGTGACCGCAGACGACAAGCCAAGCCAAGCGATTCGCCGCGCCAAGACGACGTCGATGGGCGTCGCGATCGATCTGGTGAAGCGCGGGGAAGCGGCGGCCGCCGTCTCCTCCGGCAATACCGGCGCGCTGATGGCGATGGCGAAGCTGGCGCTGCGCACCATGCCCGGGATCGACCGGCCCGCTCTGGCGGCGCGGATGCCGACGCTCGGCGACAATGACGTCGTCATGCTCGACCTGGGCGCGAATACCGAAGTCGACAGCCGCAACCTGATCCAGTTCGCCGTGATGGGTGCGGCCTATGCGCGCACCGTACTGGACCTTGAGGCACCGCGCGTCGCGCTGCTCAACATCGGCACCGAAGAGCTGAAGGGCACCGACAGTATCCGCGACGCCGCGCAGAAACTGCGCGCCGCGACACACCTGCCGCTGCGCTTCACCGGTTTTGTCGAGGGCAATGCACTGTCGCGTGGCAATGTCGACGTGATCGTATGCGACGGCTTTTCGGGCAATATCGCGCTCAAGACGGTCGAGGGTACGGCGCGTTTCGTCGGCGATCTGCTGCGTCGCGCCTTTTCCAGCTCGATCCGCTCGAAGATCGGGTTCCTGATCTCGAAGCCGGCAACCGAATTGCTGCGTCACCATCTCGACCCCAACAACCATAATGGCGCGGTCTTCCTTGGCCTCAACGGCATTGTCGTGAAGAGCCATGGCAGTGCCAACGAGATCGGGGTCGAAACCGCGATCGGAGTCGCCGCCAAGATGGTGCGCGACGATCTGACCCGCCGCATCGCCGAGGATCTCGGCAATTTCGAGGCCCAGGCAGCATGAACGATTCGAGCGCCGTCGCAACCATGCGGCGTGCAGTGATCACCGGGACCGGCTCGGCGCTGCCGCGGCGCCGGGTTGCGAATGCCGAACTGGCCGAGCAGATCGATACGTCCGACGAATGGATCGTCGAGCGTACCGGGATTCGCTTTCGCCATATCGCCGGGGATGATGAAACCACGTCCACGCTGGCGACCGACGCGGCGCGCGCGGCGCTGACGGCGGCAGGGGTCGAGGCGCAGACGATCGACCTGATCGTGCTGGCGACCGCGACGCCCGACCAGACTTTCCCCGCGAGCGCGACTCGTGTCCAGGCGGCGCTGGGCATCGACGATTGTGTCGCGTTCGATGTCGCGGCGGTGTGCTCGGGATTCCTCTATGCGGTGCAGGTCGCGGAGAGCATGATCCGCGCCGGAAGCGCCAATCGCGCGCTGGTGATCGGGGCGGAAACGTTCAGCCGCATCCTCGACTGGGAAGACCGCACCACCTGTGTCCTGTTTGGCGATGGTGCCGGCGCGATCGTCATGGAGGCGCAGCAGACGGCAGTGGATGGCGGGCGTGGCGTGCTCGCGACCAAGCTGCATGCCGATGGGCGGCACAACCAGCTCCTCTATGTCGATGGCGGGCCGTCGACGACCGGCACTGTCGGCAAGCTGCGCATGAAGGGCAAGGAAGTGTTCCGTCACGCCGTGGTCAACCTGGCCAGCGTGATGACCGAGAGCCTGTCGGCAGCGGGCCTCGGCCCGGAACAGGTCGACTGGGTCGTGCCGCATCAGGCCAATGCCCGCATTCTCGATGCCACCGCCAAAAAGCTTGGCCTCGCGCCCGAGAAGGTCGTCGTCACGGTCGATCAGCACGCCAACACATCGGCGGCGTCGGTTCCGCTCGCGCTCGACACGGCGGTGCGCGACGGGCGGATCAAGCCGGGGGACTTGCTTGTCCTGGAAGCCATGGGTGGCGGCTTCACCTGGGGCGCGGCGGTAGTGCGTTTCTAACGCCAAGCTGTAGAAATACGGTATCATAACGTCGGCGCAACGATGGTTGCACCGTTCCTCCAATGTGTTACGGTAACAAACCGGGGCAGGAGGGTTTACGATGGCAACCGCCGCGACGCTGACCAGAGCCGATCTTGCGGATGCGCTGCATCGCGACGTCGGACTATCGCGCGCCGACGCGGCGCGCTTCGTCGAGCAGATCCTCGGCCATATGTGCGAGGCCCTCGCCAAGGGCGAGAATGTCAAGATTTCGGGCTTTGGCAGTTTTGTCCTGCGCGACAAGGGCGAACGCATCGGGCGCAATCCCAAGACAGGGGTCGAGGTGCCGATCGCACCACGCCGGGTGCTCACCTTCCGTGCCAGTCAGATGCTGCGCGACCGGATCGTGAACGGGGGATAAGATGGCAACCGGTCCGGAGAAGGGCCCCGAAGCCTTCCGGACAATCGGTGAGCTTGCGCAGGAAATCGGGCGCCCCCAGCATATTCTTCGATATTGGGAAACGCGGTTTCCCCAGCTTCGGCCGCTGCAGCGTGCGGGCGGGCGGCGCTATTACCGGCCAGACGATGTGGCGCTGGTGCGGCGCATCGATTCGCTCCTCGCGCGCGAAGGCTATTCGATCCGCGGGGTGCAGCGCCTGCTCGAGGCCGAGGGTGGGTCACGGCGGCGCCGGTCCGACTCGCTGCGTGCGGTCCGCAACACGCTGCGGGAAGCACTTAGCCAGGACGGCTGATCAGTCCTCCGGCCCCAGCCCGGCGTCGAGGTCGCGGGGGCGGACGAAGCGGACAAGCGTGCCGCTGCCCGACCGGATCGCGCCCCAATCGTCGGTCTCGAACGTGATCACCGCCAGCGCGGCAGTCGGAAACTTCTCCTCTACCGAATCGCGCAGGGCGTCGCCGGCGCGGTCCGGCACCAGCATCAGCACCAGATCCTCAAGCCCCGGATTATGGCCGATCAGCAGCGCGCTGTCGGCACCGGCGGGCAGTTCGTGGACCACGTCCATCAGCGTCGAGGCAGAGGCGAGGTAGATGCGGCGATCCCAGGCCGGGGCAAGCGCGCTGCCATAGCCGGTTTCGACCTGTTCGACCGTTTCGGTGATGCGAACTGCAGGCGATGCAACGACATGATCGAAGCTCAGCCCTTCGCTGCGCATATGACGACCGACCGTGACCGCCGCCCGTTGGCCACGTGCATTGAGCGGCCGGTCGAAATCGCGGGAGACCGCGTCGTCCCAGCTCGACTTGGCGTGGCGCAATACCGTCAACGTCTTCATCGGCCCTCCGGAGCGGCGGTTTCGTGGGCCTTCTGCCCCAGCGATGCGACGGAGGAAAGACGGCGCGCATGTTCGACCGCTTCATCCAGTGTCAGGCGACGGATCGGGGTGCCGGGCGGGAAGGCGTCGAGCAGGCGTGACGGCGTCGCCGCAGACAGCAGGACGAACGCGCCCGAATCATCTGCACGACGAATCAGGCGGCCAAATGCCTGCGCCAGCCGGGCGCGCACGATGCGATCGTCATAGGCACTCCCGCCCCCCGCCAGCCGTCGCGCCGCGTGCAGAACGCTAGGCTTGGGCCACGGCACGCCCTCCATCACCACCAGCCGCAGCGAGTGGCCGGGCACGTCCACGCCGTCGCGCAACGCATCGGTGCCGATCAGCGAGGCGCGGGGATCGTCGCGGAAGATGTCGACCAACGTGCCGGTATCGATCGGATCGACATGCTGGGCGTAGAGCGGTAGACCCTCGCGCGCGAGCCGGTCGGCGATGCGGGTATGGACTGCGCGCAGCCGCCGGATCGCGGTGAACAGCCCCAATGTCCCGCCCTGTGCCGCCACGATCAACCGCGCATAGGCAGCGGCGAGCGCGCCCATATCGCCGCGCTTGATGTCGGTGACGATCAGCACTTCGGCCTGGCGCGGATAATCGAACGGGGACGCGGCCTCGAACCGTTGTGCTGGATGGGCGAGGTGCTGTGCGCCGCTGCGCTGTTCGGCCACGTCCCAGTCCCCTCCCGCGCGCAGCGTTGCCGAAGTGACTAGCGCACCATGTGCAGGCTTCAGCACCGTTTCCGCAAACGGCTTGGTCGGGTCGAGCCAGCGGCGGTGGATGCCGATGTCGATTTCGCGGCCTTCGATGCGTTCGACGGCGAGCCAGTCGACGAAGTCGGCGGTGGCGGGGCCGCCGATCCGGGCGACGAGCGACAGCCAGGCGGCGACGGTTTCGGCGCGCCAGCCGAGCGATGCGATCGCCCCCTCGATCCGGGCGCGCGCCTGACCGTCCATCCAGTCGGGCGCTTCGTCGAGCACCGCCTCCAGCCGTCGCCCGAGCGCCATCATCGGGCGCAGCAGCGATTCGAGCGCGGCGGCGGCGGGCTGGATCGCGTCGATCAGCTGGGCGTCGGGTTCGGCCAGTTCGGTCTCGATGCCATAGCCGGCTTCGCCCGACCCGTCGGTGTCGCGCGCGTAGACCAGGCCGCGAACGGCAGCGAGGAGGTGCTCGATCGCGCCGAAAGGCTGGCCCTCGGCCAAGCGCTGGAGCCAGCCGTCCGAGGGCAGCGCGCGGGCGGCGTCCACCGCTTCGGTGATCGCGCGCGCGCCGGCATCGTCATAGCTGGCGACATCCGACAGCCGGGCGGCAAGCCCGCGCCGCCGCCCGCGTGAGCCGCTTTCCGGCCCGGTAATCCAGCGGCGCAGCTCGATCGTCTCCTGCCCCGAGAGCGCAACGCCGAACATCGCGTCGGCAGCGTCGAAAATGTGATGGCCTTCGTCGAAGACATAGCGGGTGGGCCGCGTGGCGGTTTCACGGCCGCGCGCGGCGTTGACCATGACCAACGCGTGATTGGCGATGACGATATCGGCGTCGGCGCTCGCCCGCGCTGCCCGCTCGATGAAGCATTTGCGATAGTGCGGGCAGCCAGCATAGACGCACTCGCCGCGCCGGTCGGTGAGCGCAGTCGATCCGTTGCGGCGGAACAGCACCGGCAGCCAGCCGGGCAGATCGCCGCCGACCATGTCGCCATCGGCGGTATAGGCGGCCCAGCGCGCCACCAGCTGCGCCAGCACTGCGGCGCGCCCGGCGAACCCGCCCTGAAGCGCGTCTTCCAGGTTGAGCAGGCAGAGATAGTTTTCGCGGCCCTTACGCGTAACGATGCGGCGTTTGCGCTCTTCGGGGTCGGCGAACAGCCGCTCGCCTTCATGGCCGAGCTGGCGTTGGAGCGCCTTGGTAAAGGTGGAGATCCACACGACGCCATCGGCCTGCTGCGCCCAGAGCGAGGCGGGCGCGAGGTAGCCGAGCGTCTTGCCGATGCCGGTCCCCGCCTCGGCCAGCACCAGATTGGGCGAGTCGCGCATCGTGCGCGGGGCGAACGCGCTCGCCGCCGCATCGGCATAAAGCCGCTGGCCGGCGCGCACCTCGGCCCCCGATCCGGTCAGCGCCGCTAGCCGATCGCGCACGGCATCGGGATCGAGCGCGACGGTACGCGGCGGCGTGCGCGGCGCGCCCTCGCTCCATTCGGGCAAGCGCGAGAACAGCCAGCGTTCACCCTTTTCGGGGCGAGCAAGTCGCTGCGCCACCGCCGGTGCCCAGCTCCAGCGCAATTTGGCGAGCGACTGGGCGGCGTGCCATACACCTTCACGCTCCGGCCAGTCGGTTTCGGCGATCGCCAGCATGGCTTCGGCGGCGTTGCGCAGGAACGGGGCAACCGCTGCGTCGTCGACAGGAGCTGCGATGCCCAGCGTGCGCGCCACGCCGCGCGGCGTCGGCACCATGAAGCGCGCGGGGCGGAGAAATGCGAACAGCTCGAGCAGGTCGAGCCCCGACAGGTCGGGATAGCCCAGCCGCTGCGCCGTCAGTGGCGCGTTGAGCAGGATGACGGGCGTGTCGGCGGCGATGCGCACGGCCTCACCCCGCCCGATGCTGCGCGTGCCGTCAGCGGTGGCGATCCAGATGCCGCCATGGCTGGCATGGAGGGCGGGATAGGGAAGTGCGTTCATCGCTGGCCCCGCCTCACCCAGTGCGGCGGGGCGCGGAGCGCGTCAGGCGTCGGCCGAGGAGCCACCCGGCGCGTTGGTGTGAATGACATGGACCTCGACCGGCTGATCGACATGCGTCGCGGCGGTGACGAGGCCCCAGATCCAGGCACCAAGCATCATCGGCGCGCCGATGATCGCGCCGATCAGAGTCAGCGTGAGGAACAGGCCGACGAAATAGACGATGAGCTGGATCACGCCTGCCCCCGTCTTGCCGATGACCAGGCTGCCCACGCCCGGAATGAAGAAATTGAGAATGATTGCCACGGCCTTCATCGGTCGTTCCCCCGTCAGATAAGGGGAGCAGCCTAAGCAGCTTCTGCGGGCGGGGCAATCGCTGCCGATTCACCGCGCGTTGTAGCGCAGGCGGCCGATGAAGCGCGACATGCTGAACCGGTGATCGGACCGTGCGGCGAGCTTTGCCTTGGCCTTTTCGAACTGCATGATGTTCTCGATCCGCCGCGACAGGAAGGCACGGGTTTCGGCCTGACCCTCGCTGTCGTCGTTGAGGAACACTGCGATCGTTGCGGCGTAGATCCCGCCGAGCATCGCGCGCTTGGTGTAGTGATTATAGTCGGTGGCGGTGTCGCCCGCGAGCCGCCACATCGCATCGGCCGAACGCCAACCCAGCCGGGTCGCGCGCGCCGCATTCTGTGGCATCGCGAGGATCGCGACCGCGCGGCGCAGCGCTTCGCGATCGGGCGCGAGGATGTCGAGACGCGTTTCGACCAGCGCCGTGATGCGGGCGCGAATCTTCATCGCGGCAAGCGCTTCGGGTGGCAGGCGCTGTGCCATTTCGCGGTCGACATGCGCGAACCACAGGTCGATCATCTCGATCGGCTTGGCGGGAATGGCGAGGCGGGCGATGTCATAGTCCGCGCCGATCGCGTCGGCCGCCGCGGTGACCGCCGCCGCGCTCCACCCGTCAAAGGCAGCATTGGGCGCGAGGTGCGGCGCAAGCGCGTCGCGAAGCTCGTCCAGCGTCATATCGGCCACGTCGGTCATGTTCCCGATTTAGTCTCTCCGGCGGTCGGCGCAACCTGTCCCGGAGGGCTTTTGCCGCGTCGGACGAGGACAAGTGCGACCGCGACCAGTGCCGCTCCCAGGAAATCAGGCACCCCCAGCCGCTCGTCATAGACGATCCAGCCCACCGTTCCGGCGACAACCGGCTGAGTCAGCAGTGCGATTCCGACGACGAGCGGCGAGAGATGGCCGAGCGCATAGATCATCAGCCCCTGCCCGATGACCTGGCTGGCGAGTGCAAGGCCGATCAGAACGGTCCAATTGTCGGGCCAGATGCGTTCCCCCAGCGCCGCGGCGAAGATCAGCATCGGGAGGGTCCCGAACAGGCTGGACCAGGCGAGCGCGGGCAAGGGTGCCATGGCTTCGCGGGCGCGCGCCATCAGGATGAAATAGACCGTGTAAAGTGCTCCCGCGAGGAGGCAGAGCAGGTCGCCGAACAGGTTCTGCGGCGACAATTCGTAGGAGCGGCCCAGCAGCAGCCCGGCACCGATCGCTGCGAGCAGGAGCGCCAGACCCTGTTGCCGCGTGGGCCAGGCGCGGGCGATGAAGAACCCCCAGATCGGGTACATCAACGTCGCCGAATTGCCGAACAGCGTCGAATTGGCGAGCGTCGTATGCAGGATGCCGACATGCCATGAGGCGAGATCGGCGGCAAAGGCGATGCCCGACAGCAGCAACACGCCCCACAGGCCGCGCGTCCCCCGAACCGGATTGCCGCGACTCATCAGGATGATCGCAAACAGGAATGGGACGCCCAGCGTCAGCCGCCAGAACCCCGCCGCCACCGGACCGACATCGGCCGCGCGCACGAACCACGGCCCGAAGGCGAGCGCGAGGTTGCCCAGCAGCAGCGCGGCGAAGGGCAACGCAGCGCTGCTTGTTACGGATGCAACTTTTCTTGGCGGGGGGGAGTCGTGCATGTCGCCCTTAGCGCCCTAACTCTTGTGCAACGCAACTGATTTGGAGACCCGCATGTCCGACCTGTTCGATCCGATCCGCTTTGGCGCCATTGAAGCGCCCAATCGCGTGCTGATGGCCCCGCTGACGCGCGGCCGCGCCGACCGGGATGGCGTGCCAACCGCGATCATGGCCGATTATTATGCGCAGCGCGCCTCGGCGGGTCTGATCATTTCCGAAGCGACCGGGATCAGCCGCCAGGGACTGGGCTGGCCGTTCGCGCCGGGCTTGTGGACGGAGGCGCAGGCGGAAGGGTGGAAGCCGGTGACCGAAGCGGTGCATGCCGCAGGCGGGCGCATCGTCGCGCAGCTGTGGCACATGGGCCGACAGGTCCACAGCGCAGTGACGGGCGAGCAGCCGGTGTCGTCCTCGGCCACCCAGACCACGGGGCATTTCCACACCTATGAAGGGCGTCAGCCGTCCGAGCAGGCGCGTGCGCTCGATCTGGCGGAGATCCCCGGCATCATCGAGGATTATGCCCGTGCGACCGAACATGCGCTGAAGGCCGGGTTCGACGGCGTGCAGATTCACGCCGCCAATGGCTATCTGATCGATCAGTTCCTGCGCGATGGCGCGAACCATCGCAGCGATGCCTATGGCGGGTCGGTCGATAATCGCATCCGTCTGCTCAGCGAAGTCGCCGAGCGGGTGGTCGCGGTGGCGGGTGCCGATCGCACCGCCGTGCGCCTGTCGCCCAATGGCGAGAGTCAGGGGGTCGATGACAGCGATCCGCATGCATTGTTCCTGCCGGCCGCCAAGCGCCTGTCGGAACTGGGCATCGCCTTCCTCGAGCTGCGCGAGCCGGGGCCGGAGGGGACGTTCGGACGCACCGATGTGCCAAAGCTGAGCCCGGCGATTCGCACCGTGTTCGACCGTCCGCTGGTCGTGAACTCCGACTACGTCACGCGCGAAGCGGCGCAGGCGGCGCTCGACAGCGGCGTTGCGGATGCGGTGAGCTTCGGCCGCACCTTCATCGCGAATCCCGACCTGCCCGAACGGCTGCGCACCGGTGCGCCGCTCAATGAAGGCAATATGGCGACGTGGTACAGCCAGGGGCCGGAAGGCTATACCGACTATCCGGCGCTGGCTCGTCAGGAAGCCTGAACGTCGTCCAGCCGCGCGGTGATCCAGATCCGGATCGCCGCGCGGACCTTTGGCTGAAGGAGCAGGGCAACCGGCACGAGCAGCAGCCACGGGAAGAACAGGAAGGCGATCACGAAGGCGACGAACAGGCCGATCAGCCAGCCGCCGATCGCCGCGCCGATCTTTTCATTGAAACGGTCGCCCATCACGATCCGGCGCGGTGCCTTGAGGTCGTAGAGCGGCGAGGTCGTCAGGATCTGTGCGCCGCTGCGGTCGTCGATCCGGCGGGGCTTGCCCTCGGCGATGGGGCGATCCGGGGGTGGCGCACGATCAGACGGGGCAACGGGCCCGGGCCCGCTCGCGGGCTTGCCGGTCAGCGTATCGATCACGACCAGCCGGCGGTCGCGTTCGACCACCTTGTAGCGGCTGGGCGGGATTTCGGTCACCGCGCCGCGCGTCCCGCGCGCCATTGATCGGCGCTCTGCCCCCAGGCGTCGACGCGCACATCGGCATAAGGCGCCGGGAGCTGAATCGGGCGGAGATTGGTCGAGCCGAGCCGCTGCGCGAGCCGGATCGAGCGGATGTTTTCGGGCGCGATGGTGTGGATCACCTCGCTCCAGCCGAGCATGTCGACGGCATAGTCCATCGCCGCGACTGCGCCTTCATAGGCATAGCCGCGGCCGGCGAATTCTGTGGCAACGCCCCAGCCGATTTCGGTGCCGGGCCAGCCATCGGGCATCCACGGGCCGAGGCGGCCGACCCATTTGCCGGTCGCGCGCTCGATGACCGAGAACATGGCAAAGCCGTTGATCTCCCACGCGCCGGCCATGGTGCACAGCTGCCGCCAGGCGACGCTGCGCTCGACCGGGCCGCCGAGATGCGCGGTCGCCACGGGGTCCGCCGAGAAAGCCGCCCAGCCATCCAGATCCTCCGCCGCCGGACGGCGCAGGATCAGCCGTTCGGTGACGAGGATCGGGTGGGTCATAGTCTTTGTTTCAACGCCAGCATCGCGAGCGCCGCTTCGGCGGCGCCGCCACCTTTGTTCAGCTGCGCCGGATCGGCGCGGCGGATCGCCTGTGCCTCATCCTCGGTGGTCAGGATGCCGTTGCCGATCGGGATACCGTCCATCGTCAGCGCCATGATGCCGCGCGCGCTTTCGTTGGAGACGATCTCGAAATGATAGGTCTCGCCGCGGATCACCACGCCGAGCGCGACATAGGCGTCGTAGCGCTGCGTTTCTTCCGCAAGCACGATCGCGCCGGGCACTTCGAGCGCGCCGGGGACGGTGACGGTCTCATGGCTGTGACCCGCCGCCTCGATCGCGGCGCGGGCGCCGGCGAGGAGCATGTCGTTGAGATGGTCGTAGAAGCGGGCTTCGACGATCAGGATATTGGCCATTTACTCGCCTTTCAGATCGATTGCGCGCTCACCGACGATGCGCAGGCCATAGCCGTCGAGGCCGACCAAGGTGTGATGGGTGTTGGTGAGCAGCACCATTTCCTCGACGCCGAGGTCGTTGAGAATCATCGCGCCGACGCCGTAATCGCGCAGCTCCTCCATCTCGACCTCGGTGCGTTTCCCAGCCTTGCGCTCGACCGCCATGGTGAAGGCGTCGGCGCGCGGCTTGTTGATCACGACGACGACGCCGGCGCCCTCTTCGCCGATGATTTCCATCGAGCGCTGGAGCATGCGGCCGCGATCGCCCGCCTCGCCGAACACGTCGGCAAAGGGCGACAGCGCATGCATGCGCACCAGCGTCGGCTTGGTGGGGTCGATGCGCCCCTTGACCAAGGCGAGCTGTTCGGTGCCCGTCGCCTTGTTCCAGAAGGCGATGGTGCGCCAGTCGCCACCCCAGCGGCTGGTGAAGACCGACTCCGCCCGGCGTTCGACCAGATGGTCGTAGCGGCGGCGATAGGCGATCAGGTCGCGGATCGTGCCGATCTTGAGATTGTGCAGCTGGGCGAAGGCGACGAGGTCGTCCATCCGCGCCATCGTGCCGTCGTCCTTCATGATCTCACAGATCACGCCCGAGGGGCTGAGCCCGGCGAGACGCGAGACATCGACCGCTGCCTCGGTATGGCCGGCGCGGACCAGCACTCCGCCCTCACGTGCGACCAGCGGGAAGACATGGCCGGGGGAAACGATGTCGGCCGCGCCCTTGGTCGCGTCGGTCGCGACGGCGACGGTGCGCGCGCGATCGGCGGCGGAAATGCCGGTGGTGACGCCTTCCTTCGCCTCGATCGAGACGGTGAAGGCGGTGCCCATGCTGGTGCCGTTGCGGCGCGACATGGGCTCCAGGCCGAGCTGGTCGGCGCGGTCCTGGGTAATGGCGAGGCAGATCAGGCCGCGACCGTGACGGGCCATGAAGTTGATCGCGTCGGGGGTCGCCATCTGCCCGGGGATGACCAGATCGCCCTCATTCTCGCGATCCTCGTCATCGACCAGGATGAACATGCGGCCGTTGCGCGCCTCGTCGATGATCTCTTCGGGCGTGGAGAGGAAGGCGTGGGGCAGGCGGGAGAGTTCAGCGTTGGCCACGGACGGCCTCCATTCGTTGCAGATAGCGTGCGAGCACGTCGATCTCGAGATTGACCGGCTGACCCGAGGCGAGCGCACCGAGCGTGGTAACGGCCTGGGTATGCGGGATCAGGTTGATGGCGAACTGCGCGGTGCCGTCGGGCTGGTCGGTCACCTCGTTCACGGTGAGCGACACGCCGTCGATGGTGATCGATCCCTTAGCGGCGATGAACGGGGCGAGGCCGGCGGGGACGGCAAAGGCGACGCGCTGCGAGTCGCCCTGAGGCGTGATGTCCAGCACGGTGCCGACGCCATCGACATGGCCGGTGACGATATGGCCGCCCAGCTCGTCGCCGACCTTGAGCGCGCGTTCGAGGTTGAGGCGCTGGCCCGCCTGCCACTGTGCGGCGGTGCGCGAGATGGTTTCATGACTGACATCGACCGCGAACCAGCCCGGCCCCTTGTCGACCACGGTCAGGCACACGCCCGAACAAGCGATCGACGCGCCCATGTCGACCGTCGCCATGTCATAGGCGGTGGTGATGCGCGCACGCAGGTCGCCGCGATTCTCGATCGCTTCGATTGCGCCGACATCGGTAATGATTCCGGTGAACATGTTAGACCCTCATCCTGTGGCGCGCTCGTAGACCTCGAGCCGGTCGCTGCCAAGCATCCGTGCGTCGTGCAGGTTCCAGCGGCCATGCGCGGGATCGAGGGTGGTGAGGCCGATGTCGGCGAGGCCGGGCTTGCCGCCGAGCAGGATCGGCGCGCGGTAGAGTAGAAGGCGGTCGACCAGATCGGCGCGGAGGAAGGCGGCGGCCGTCTGAGCGCCGCCCTCGACCAGCAGGTGATCGACGCCGTCGAGGTCGGCGATCGCTTCTGGCGTCGCGATTCGAGTCCAGCCGGGCGCGTCGGTTGATGAGAGGAGCACGCGGCGCGGGCTGCGATCTTCCAGTCCGGCGAGCCGTACGTCGAGCGTGGGTGCATCCGCGTCGAGCGTGCCGCGGCCGACCAGAATCGCCTCATGCCGGGCGCGTTCCAGATGGGCGTGGGCGCGGGCGCGGGGGCCGGTGATCCAGCGGCTTTCGCCGTTGGCCAGCGCGATGCAGCCGTCGAGCGAACTGGCGAGCTTGAGCGTGACCGCCGGGCGGCCGTGCGCGCGCCGGGTGAGGAAGCCCGCCATGCTGCGCGCGGCTTCGGGGGACTGGATATCGGTGGTGACGGCAATCCCCGCTTCCCGGAGCCGCGCGATGCCGCGTCCGTCGGTGCGCGGGTCCGGGTCGCGGAGGGCGATCACGACGTGCGCCACGCCGGCAGCGATCAGCGAGTCCGTGCAGGCCGGGCCGCGATGCGACTCGTGCGCGCAGGGTTCGAGCGTGGTGTAGGCGACGGCGCCGCGTGCGGCGGCTCCCGCCTCGGCCAGCGCCATCGCCTCGGCATGGGGGCGGCCGCCGGGTTGGGTCCAGCCGCGTCCGATGACGCGATGATCGCGGACAATGACGCAGCCGACATTGGGGTTGGGCGCGGTGCGGCCTCGCGCGCGCTCGCCCAGCGCGAGCGCGGCCCCCATCCACGCGGCGTGGTTCAAATCCCGTATTCTTTCAGCTTGTCATCGATCTTCTTGTATTCGAGCCGCTTCTTTTCCGCCTTGGCCTTTTCCTCGGCGAGCTTTTTTTGGCGGATCGGTTCGTCGATCTTTTGCTGGGCGATGATCTGTTCGATTGTGCGGTCTTCGCGCCAGTTCTGGAAGTAGACGACTTCACGCTTGTACGGCTTTTCGACGTAGGAGTCCTTGTAGAAGCCGAACAGGACCAGGCCGGTGGTCACCGCCGCAGCGATCAGGAACCAGACCTGATAGGCGTGGCGGATCCGCAGGGCGTTGCGCAGATCCGCCAGCGCGCCGACCGTCGAAACGGGGCGATCGGGTTTAAAGAACCTCATGCCCGCCAAGATAGGGAATGCCGGGGCATGAGGCCAGTCCCCCTCAATCCACCAATTTGAAACTCAGCGTCATCGTCATCCAGTCTTCATAGGGGATGCCGTCGCGGGTCGCGGGCTTGAACCGCCATTTGGACAGGGCGTGGCGGCGCGTGGCTTCGGACAGGCCCTTGCTGGGGGTCTTCAGGATTTCGATCGCCTTGACCCGGCCATCGGTGCCGACGAGCACGCGCGCGGTGAGCCGCCCTTCGGTCTGCGCGCGGATTTCGGACGCGGGATAGGGTGGCTGGAGCGAGTCGGCGTAGCGCGGATCGACCGTGGCCCCGATCATCACCGGCGGCTTGGGCGGGTCGACGACCGTGGTGCCGCCCGATGGCGGGCCGACGGGGCCGGGCGGATCCATCGTGGTTTCGGTGAAGTCGGGAGTCGAGCCGATCGGATCCGCCGCGTCGCTCGTTTTGACGATCGGGACTGGCTGATGCGGCCGCGGGGTCGTCTGCTGCTTTACCACCGTGTCCTTTTTGGTCAGCGGCTGTGGTGTCGGCTTGGGCTGTTCGATCGGGACGTTGGTCACGAAGATCGGCGGTTCGGGGAGCAGGCCGGGAACGATGGTCGGGCCGACCAAAGTGGCGCCAAAGCCGACGGCGGCGAGGACAAGGAGGGACGCGCCCGCACTGGCGGGGCGCGAAGCGGATGGCTGGTAGCGGTTTGCGTGCATGACAGGCTCTCCATCATTCCGGTCTGCGCCGGTAGATGAATGATATACCATCACACAAAGGTTGCAAATCTCTTTTCGTCGTTACGAGCGGATGTCGCGGCGGAGGGGAAATCGAGCGAGAGCGCGCGTGTCGCGCTCAGCCGCGCAGGCGCTCGACGGCGCGATCGCGCCCGATGAGCGGGAGCAGCGCGGCCATGTCCGGGCCCGAGTCGCGACCGGTGAGCGCGCGGCGCAACGGGTGGAACAGTGCGCGGCCCTTGCGCCCGGTCGCCTCCTTGAGCGCTCCGGTGAGCGCGTGCCATGGGTCGGCGCTCCATTCGAGCGTCGCCGCAAGGTCGGCGGCGGCGTCGAGAAAGGCGCGATCCTCGAGGTCTGCGGGGGCATCGACCGGCCCGGCCACGACCTGCCACCAATCGGCGGCGCCACTGACGGTTTCGAGGTTCGGGCGGATCGCGTCCCAGGCGGCCGCGTCCATGCCCTGCGGCAGACGATCCGCGACGGCGGCAAAGGGCAGCTGATGGACGATGCGCGCGTTGAGCTGGGCCAGCTCGGCCTCGTCGAAACGGGCGGGCGCGCGGCCGAAGCGGGCGAAGTCGAACCCGGCGATCAGTGGCGCCGGATCGACCTGGGGCTCGACCGGATCGCTGGTTCCAAGGCGCGCGAGCAGGGCGATGATCGCCTGTGGCTCCAGCCCAGTATCGCGGAAATGATCGCAGCCGAGCGAGCCGAGTCGCTTCGACAACTTCCCCTCGCTCCCGGTCAGCAACGCCTCATGCGCGAAGGCGGGCGGGGTGGCGCCGAGCGCGTCGAACATCTGCACCTGCGCCGCCGTGTTGGACACATGATCTTCGCCGCGCACCACATGGGTGATGCCCATGTCGATATCGTCGATCACCGAGGGGAGGAGGTAGAGCCACGACCCATCGGCGCGGCGGATGACGGGATCGCTCATCGTTGCGGGATCGAAGCGCTGGGGACCGCGGATCAGATCGGTCCATTCGATCGGCGCCATATTGTCGAGCTTGAAGCGCCAGTGCGGGCGGGTGCCGGCGGCTTCGAGGGCGGCACGGTCCGCGTCGGTGAGCGCCAGCGCCGCGCGGTCGTAGATCGGTGGCAGGCCGCGACCGAGCTGGATCTTGCGCTTCAGCTCCAGTTCCTGCTGGCTTTCATAGGCGGGATAGACGCGGCCCGCCGCGACAAGCTCGGCAAAGCGGCGTTCGTAGAGGTCGAAGCGCTGCGACTGGCGCGCTTCGCCATCGGGGACGAGACCGAGCCAGGCAAGATCGGCGCGGATCGCGTCGACAAATGCCTCTTGCGACCGTTCGCCATCGGTGTCGTCGATCCGCAGCAGGAAGCGGCCGCTGTGCTTGCGTGCCCACATCCAGTTGTGGAGCGCGGTGCGGATATTGCCGACATGCAGACGGCCGGTGGGGCTGGGCGCGAAGCGGGTGACGACGGGCGTGCTGGTCATCCGCGCCCGCTAGCCGATTTGGCGGCGCGATGGAAACGCCCGCGTCGTGCCCGCGCATCTTTACGTGCGCGCCGCTTGCGCCTATCGGGGCGCGGTCCGGGCGCTTAGCTCAGTTGGTAGAGCATCTCGTTTACACCGAGAGGGTCGGCGGTTCGAGCCCGTCAGCGCCCACCAGATATCTCCGGACTATCGATAAGAGCCACGTGCCCGCCCCGGCGCGGCCGCTCCGGAGACGGGCGTAGCGTCGAACTGTCGTCAGTTTGCCGTGATGCTCGGCTTGCCGCCGGTCAGCTTCACCGTGATGTAGCTGTTGTCGCAGACATTGGCGTTGGAAAACACCTGAGTCGTCGCGTCCTCGAACGTTGCGCGCAGGTCGATACGGCATTGGCTGGACGGGCGGTCGAAGCGGACCGTGGTGCGGGCGCCCGGCTTGATCACCGGTTCACGCTTGACCTCCGCATCTTCGGTGACGGGCTTGAAATCGCTCGATCCGGTCGGAGCCAGTTCGATCGACTTGATCGGCTTGCCCGTGCTGTTGGTGAGCATGAAATCCCAGTCTTCGGCGAGTGCCGGCGACGCGAAGGACAGGGCGACGACGAGCCCGGTCAGATAGTGCATTGCATCCCTCCCCTAAAAGGATGCCGCACCATGCGCCGAGTGCGCGCGGGAGGCAAGATCGGGGAAAATGCGGAGGGGCGCGGAGCAGCTCCTAAAGGCTGCGCACCAGCCGGACCGCGCAGGCGATCCAGGGTGGGTCTGCAACGATCTGTTGCCGGGCGCCGGGGCCGAGCGGGAGGATGTTCAGGCGGCCGCCTTCCCCCTCATGCGCGATCAGGCGCCCGAACAGGAAGCGGCCGGCCGGGCGCGGGATCAGCACGTCGCGATTGAGCGCCTGCCCGAATGCGCCGGGCGCGAGGCGGCGGCACCAGATTTCGTCGCCCGCGCGGTAATCGCCGATCCCGCCGCTGACAGTGACGGCGACCAGATCGGGCTCGGCCAGCGGCGGCGCGACCGTTGCGGGCCGACGCAGCGGCTGGGCACCGGCTGTATCAAGGCTGGCGGCGACTGGAATGTCAGGGCGATCGGGCAGGCGCACGAGATCGGCAGCATCGACCCCGAGCGCGGCGGCGATGCGGTTGA
>VYKS01000279.1_pt1 | contig 24582 bp, 32 predicted proteins | sample 5114511 | NCBI WGS metagenome assembly VYKS01 (sample SAMN12291795, study PRJNA351875) | freshwater metagenome | isolation source: freshwater lake | place: USA: Michigan, Gull Lake | collected 2011-07-05 | reverse complement strand
ATAACTAAAACCAGAAATCAGAGCCAATAATCACTAAAAGCGATAGAAAAGGACACACTTATCCTATGGGAGGTGAAAAAGTTAAGCGAAGACTAAGAAATTAGTGTCTGTTAGTCGATTTAAAATCAGACAAACTTCGCGAGCAAAGGGAAAGAAAGTCGGAAGTTGAACCAGAACCCGCCTGACCGAAACCTTAACAATCGCAGCACATTTGAGTAGAGCATCTCGTAAGCGTTGAACTTGGGCTTTAGCCAATTTAGTTTCTACGGCGGCAAGCCGAATCGTTAACAGGAGAACATAATCGCATTTTCTAAACCAACTTCTTCCATAGCTTCTTGGATTATTTCCGCAAACAAATCCTTTCTAGTCTTAAGCAAATCAATCAAAATTTCTGTAAAAATCTCTTTAGTCTTTTCATCACTAATTGACAATTCCATACTTACCCCCTCAGTCCTAGTAAATCTTTATCCCTTGATTTTAGATCAACTTTCTGTATGAGATTTTAAAGTAAGCAATCTAACAATGATAGGATTTAGATAAGACTTAACTAACTAGCATTACATGGCGGAAATTATTGACGGGAAAGCACTTGCGAAACAGATGCAAGCGGAAATGACGGAAAAAGTTAAAGCTCTAAGTACGCAATTTGGCCGATCGCCTGGGTTAGCTGTAATCATGGTGGGAGATAATCCTGCCAGTGCCGCCTACGTGCGTAATAAAGAATTAGCCTGCGAACGGGTAGGTATTCGTTCCTTTGGTAAACATTTTCCTGCTACAGCTTCCCAATCCGAATTAGAACAAGCCATCTTAGAACTTAATAACGATCCAAATGTGGATGGAATTTTAGTCCAACTGCCTTTGCCCGATCATCAGGATGCGATCGCCCTAATTAATCAAATTGAGCCAAATAAAGACGCTGATGGCTTGCATCCCTACAATATGGGAAAACTCATGCGTGGCGAGGAAGGCTTACAAAGTTGTACACCCGCAGGCGTAATGCAATTATTAAAAAATAACCATATTCAAATTGCTGGAAAAACTGCGGTTGTAATTGGGCGGAGTATTTTAGTCGGAAAACCCATAGCCATGATGCTTTTGGAAGCTAACGCCACGGTAATTATGGCGCATTCTCACACTGAAAACCTCAAAGCGATCGCCCTTAATGCTGATATTCTGATAGTAGCTGTGGGTAAACCGCAATTGATCACAGCGGACATGGTAAAACTCGGTGCCGTGGTCATAGATGTGGGTATTAACCGCATTACTGATAACGAAGGGAAATCTTCTTTGGTAGGTGATGTCAATTTTGATCTTGTCAAAGCGATCGCCTCCCACATTACCCCCGTTCCGGGCGGAGTTGGTCCTATGACTGTGACCATGTTGTTGCACAATACTATTTGGAGCTACTGTCGGCACTATGGCACAAAATATAATTAATACTCTCTTAAATCCATTTAATCCAGATACTAATCTTGAAACTTTTGATCTTTGTACTTACTTGGCAACCTCTAAAGCTGAAGTTGAAGCAGCGTTAAATGATTCCATAAAGGTTAAATATCCCGAAAAAATTTACGAGTCCATGCGTTACTCCCTCATGGCCCCGGGTAAACGACTGCGCCCAATTTTATGTTTAGCTAGTTGCAAGCTATTTGGTGGCGATGTAAGTATGTCTATGCCCACAGCCTGTGCGATGGAAATGGTACATACGATGTCATTGATCCATGATGATTTACCTGCTATGGATAATGACGATTATAGACGGGGCAAATTAACTAACCATAAGGTCTATGGCGAAGATATTGCAGTTTTGGCAGGGGATGCTCTATTAGCTTATGCCTTTGAGTTTATTGCGGATAATACCCACAACGTTCCTAGCGATCGCCTGCTCAGAGTTGTCAGTCGTTTGGGTCGAGCCGTTGCAGCCGAAGGGCTAGTGGGGGGGCAAGTAGTCGATCTAGAATCCGAGGGCAAAACTGATACCACCCTAGAAACCCTCAATTTTATCCACAGGCACAAAACCGCAGCTTTACTAGAGGCATCAGTAGTTTCAGGTGGAATTTTGGCAGGAGCCGATCAAGAGGATATTAAACGATTGACGATCTATGCTCAAAATATTGGTTTGGCATTTCAAATTATTGATGACATTCTAGACATTACTGGTACTTCTGAGGAACTGGGTAAAACGGCGGGCAAAGATATTCAAGCCCAAAAAGTTACTTACCCTAGCCTATTAGGAATCCCAGAATCCCAAGTTCGAGCCCAGAATTTAATCGATATGGCTAAGTCCCAGATACAATGTTATGGTAGCTCTGCGATTCCTTTAATGCGAATTGCTGACTATATAATTGCCCGAACTTACTAAGCGATCATTCAAAACTATGCATCCTTTGGCAGAAGTCTTAGACAATAGGGTTCTATTAATTGCGATCGCTGCTAGTTTAGGAGCTCAATGTTTCAAACTATTACTGGTCTATATTCAATCTGGACAACTTAAACCTCAAGTTCTATTTGAAACTGGAGGAATGCCCAGCTCTCATTCGGCAGTGGTTTCAGCCCTAGCAACTGGCATTGGCAAGTCCCAAGGTTGGGATAGTTCTTTATTTGCGATCGCCTCAGTATTTGCCGTAATCGTGATGTATGACGCTTCTGGGGTTCGTCGGGCCGCAGGTAACCATGCCAAAGTTCTCAATCAAATTATCGGGCAAGTATTTGAAGAAGATCACCATCTTACGGAAGATCCACTAAAAGAGCTTCTGGGGCATACGCCTATTCAAGTCTTAGTTGGTTCAATTTTAGGCATAGGCTTAATGTGGGTACTCCTTTAGTTCCACTATTTCAACCTTTATCCACTAATCGGAAACCAACGTGGTTTGCGATCGCTTTTCGATTTAGGGGTTCAGTAATTCCAGAGATTATGCCTAGAGTACTTCTATGTGGGATTTTTGGGCTGTTTATTTATTTTCTGCATTATTTAAAATTACGGGTATTCTATCCTGCCCTCGGTATTCTAATTCCCAGTCTAGTTCTAGGTTTATTACTAGTATTTCGCACGAATACTGCTTACGAAAGATATTGGGAAGGACGGAAAGCATGGGGCAATATTGTTAATGCGATTCGTAATCTCGCCCGTCAGATTTTAGTCACGATCGAAGATCATCAACCTGACTCAGAGAAAATTGAGGCTTTGTATCTTTTACCTGCCTTTGCGATCGCTTGTAAATTACACTTACGCCATGAACCAATCAATTCAGAATTAGAGCCATTACTTAGTCCTTACCAGTATCAAAAGCTTCAATCCATGAATCATCCGCCCCTAGAGGTGATGTTTTGGCTGAGTGAATATTTGCAAAAATCCTATAAGCAGGGTTATCTTCATGTTTATCAACTTAATTCTCTCAGTATCTTAGTTAATAACTTAGTTGACTCAATTGGAGCCTGTGAACGCATTCAAAATACGCCTATTCCCCTTGCCTATGCCATTCATCTTAAGCAATTATTATTAATTTATTGCCTTTCTTTGCCATTTCAAGTGGTAGATCAGATGGAATGGATTACGCCGATTGTTGTTGCTTTAGTTAGTTTTACTTTATTAGGAATAGAGGAGATTGGGATTCAAATTGAAGATCCCTTTGGTCGAGATACTAATGATTTACCCTTAGATTTAATCTGTAAGAATATTCAACGAAATATTAGGGATTTAATTGAGGTTTATACTTCAGGTAAACCTTAGATAAAAATCTCAACTGTAAAGTTTAATCTTTTAAGTAATTATGATGGGCAAGAGTTTTAGATCACTAATTTTAAATCTAAGTTTAGGGTTAATAGCGATCGCTCTATTATTCCCTCTAATTTTTGTTTTAATTACCTCCTTTGCCCCTGCCACATTTAAGCCCACTGAGGGTTTATTTCCTCATATATGGACTTTAGATAATTACTCTAGAGCATGGCAACAGGGAGAATTTTTATTAGCTTTTTTTAATTCAACTTTAGTGGCGATCGCTGTAACAGGTTGTCAAATATTTACCTCAGCTTTAGCAGGATATGCCCTTGCTAGATTGAATTTTAAGGGTCGGAATGGAATTTTATTAATAGTTTTAGCCACTTTAATTATTCCCTTTCAACTATTAGTAATTCCCATATTTCTAGTATTGAAATGGGGACATTTAGTTAATACTTACGGAGCCTTAATTTTACCAACGGCTGCTAATGGCTTTGGGATTTTTTTAATGCGTCAATATATTCAAACAATTCCCATTGAGTTGGAAGAAGCCGCAACTTTAGATGGGGCAAATCGCTTGCAAGTATTGTGGAGTGTAATTTTACCTTTAACTCGTCCAGCCTTAGTCACATTATTTGTATTTACATTCATTGGTGAATGGAATGATTTATTTAAGGCTTTAATTTTTACCACGAGACCAGAATTAAAAACCGTACAGCTAGTTTTATCAGGATTTCAAGAACAATTTACGGCTGACTGGGCCTTATTAATGGCAGCAGTAGCGATCGCCACAATTCCCGTGATCATTTTATTTGCGATCGCCCAACGTCAATTTATGCGAGGTGTAGCGGCAACGGGCATAAAAAATTAATCCTATGGATCGACTAATAAAATCTCTTCTGCCCAATTAAAGGTCTAGGATCAAGATCCAAGATAGAATAAATCAAAACTTTAAGAAAAGGATAAATAGCGTGTCAGAAATGTTTGATTACGACCTAGTGATTATCGGTGCAGGAGTTGGCGGACATGGAGCAGCCCTTCATGCCGTAGCAAATGGGTTAAAAACCGCAATCATCGAAGCCGCAGATATGGGCGGAACCTGTGTTAATCGGGGTTGTATTCCTTCTAAAGCATTATTAGCAGCATCAGGACGGGTGCGAGAACTTAGAGCTAAAGAACATTTGAAACTTTTAGGCATAGATATCGGGGAAATCCAATTTGACCGTGGAGCGATCGCCAACCATGCAGGGAATATGGTGAGCAAGCAAAAAGGGGATTTAACCAATAGCCTGAAAAAGTTGGGTGTAGATATTATTCAGGGATGGGGCAAGGTTGCTGGTATCCAAAAGGTGGATGTTGATGGCAAAATTATTACCGCTAAAGATATTATTCTCTCCACAGGTTCCGTACCCTTTGTTCCCCCAGGGATTGAATTAGATGGCAAAACCGTTTTTACCAGCGATGAAGGCGTAAAACTTGACTGGCTACCTAACTGGATTGCCATTATTGGTAGTGGCTATATTGGACTAGAGTTTTCTGATATTTATACTGCCTTAGGTTGCGAAGTGACGATGATTGAGGCTTTGGATATACTGATGCCAGGTTTTGATCCAGATATTGCTAAGTTGGCGGAACGAATTTTACTCAAACCCCGTGATATTGAAACTAAAGTCGGAGTCCGTGCTAAGAAAGTAGTTCCTGGTTCCCCTGTAGTAATTGAGCTTGATAATGGTGAAGTTTTAGAAGTAGATGCTTGTTTGGTTGCCACTGGAAGAATTCCTGCTACTAAAAACCTAGGTTTAGAAAGTGTAGATTTTCAGAGCGATCGCCGTGGATTTATCGAAATAGATGACACCATGGCAACGACTGTACCTCATCTCTGGGCGATCGGTGATGCTACTGGCAAAATGATGTTAGCCCATGCAGCTTCTGCCCAAGGAGTTATAGCGGTGGAAAATATCTGCGATCGCCCTACTACGATAGATTATTTGAGTATTCCTGCTGCGGCTTTTACCCATCCTGAAATTAGCTTTGTGGGTTTAACTGAACCACAGGCAAAAACTAAGGCTGAGACCGAAGGATTTGAAATTGCCACAGTCCGTTCCTATTACAAGGGCAATGCTAAGGCTCTGGCGGAGATGGAAACTGATGGCTTTGCCAAAATTATCTATCGTAAAGATACTGGCGAACTTTTAGGCGCACATATTATTGGTATTCATGCCTCGGATTTAATTCATGAAGCATCGGCAGCGATCGCTCAACGAGCCTCAGTGCATAACCTTTCTAAAAATGTCCATGCTCATCCCACTCTGAGTGAAGTTTTAGATGAGGCATACAAGCGTGCTGCTCATAGTTGATCTTTGATCGGCAAAGGTAGTTTAAAGCTCCAGCCCTTTCATGTTCAGAAATAATTAGATTTGGATGACTAGCCTTTTTAGAAGCGACTGGGACTAAATCTCAAACCCTTTGAAGTTGGAGTTCCTAATTCAGTTGCAGTACCGCCGTCAGCAGCATCTAGATATGGTTTGAGGTCAATACCATTATTACGGAATTTTGATTTAGGCGTACCTTTTGAAATTCCAGTTGAAATTCCAGATGAATTTCCAGTTGAAATTCCAAAGAGGCTGTTAAGGGTACTGGAGCGATTTCCTTCCACAAAAGTATTTACGCCCACGGTTGATTGTCCACTATCCGCAGTCGTAAGGTTGGCAAATACGCGATCGCGAATATTATTAGGATCAGCACCCACAGGCACAGTTAATACAATCCGACAGGCAGGGTTTTTATCGGTGGTAACACAAATCACATTGTAGCCATTCTCAATTCCTGTTTGCATTTCTACTAAACCATCAGGTCGATACTGCTCCAGGCGGCGACTAATTTCATTACAACGACGTTGCGAAGACCAACCACCTCCCATCACACTGGGAACTGCCCACGCATAAAATTGTCCCTGTTGGCTTTTAGGTTGGTACATCACCGTATATTGACCGCTTTGAGCTTGGCAAGAAAATCTTTGGTTAGCAGATGTAGTTGTGCGGGAAGGATTAGTGCGGGAAGGATTAGTTAAAATTATCTCGTTAGGCTGAGTGGGATTACGGTTAGGGATTATGGTTGTTGGATTCTCAGAATTAGGTTCAATCGGAACTTGAGCGATCGCCCCTTTCTGCAAAAGAAGATTAAAGCTAAGAGCAATTAGTCCTAAGGTCAAGATCGTAAATTTCAGCATAGTCACAGCAGGATAATGTATTCATTTCACTAGACTGGGAAAAATATAGTTGCGTTCCGCTTTTAGGATTTAGCTTAAAGTAGATCTAATTCATTAAGTCTGGCGATTAAAATATGAGTTGGCAAGCGACTATAGCCCTAAGTATCTTTGCAGGTGTGATCTTTCTGGTAATCACAGAATGGATTCAAATGACGATCGCCGCTTTATTAGGGGCATTGCTATTAGTTGTATTTAATATAATGTCTCTGCCTCAGGCGATCGGCTACATCGGGCAAAGCCACGGTACTTTAAGCCTATTTTTTGGGGTAATGGTGATGGTGCGAGCCTTTGAACCAACAAAGGTATTTGATTATCTGGCAGCTCAGATCGTAATTCTTGCTAAGGGTAAAGGCAGTCGGCTGTTGTTAGGAATAGTGGGCATTGTGACTCCGATCTGTGCGGTTTTGCCCAATGCCACAACGGTAATGCTGATTGCTCCGCTAATTCCACCCATGGCAATGATTGTGGGGGTAGATTTTGTACCACTTCTGATTTTGACTGTATTTGTGGCAAATAGTGCTGGACTGCTAACGATTGTGGGAGATCCTGCCACTTTTATAGTTGGTAGTGCCATCAATTTAAGTTTTAGTGATTATTTAATCCGTCTCAGTTTAGGTGGGGCGATCGCAATTGGCGTAATCATAGCAATGTTGCCCTTCCTATTTCGTAAGATCTGGAATAAAGAACTAGAAAATATCGATCAAATTGTGGCTCCGAAGATCAATCACCCCCGAATTCTAATTGTGGGTGCGGCGATCGCAATTTTTGTTTTAGTATTTTTTATCATTGGTGAAACTCTTCCTTTCCCTGTTTCTCCTGCTACTGTGGCTCTTTTGGGAGCGGTGCTAGCTCTGTTATTGGCTCACCATAGCAAAATTGATTCCCTTAATCACATTCTCCGTGATCTGGATTGGAGTACGTTAATATTTTTTATGTCGATTTTTGTCCTGATTGGCGGGCTGCAAAAAACAGGTGTAATTGCTAGTTTATCTGGGTTATTAGCGATCGTCCTAGGACAAAATATTGCCCTTGGCTCCATTGTTTTAATATTTGTTGTGGGCATGATCTCCAGTGTTGTTCCCAATATTCCCCTAGTGGTAGCGATGGTGCCATTACTAAAGGAGTATGTGGTAAAAGTTGGTTTAGTTGGATCAGAAGTACTATCACCAGATTATGCAGGGCAATTTCCCGATCAAGTTTTACCTTTGTTTTATGCCATGATGTTTGGGGCAACCCTAGGCGGAAATGGTACCCTAGTTGGAGCTTCAGCTAATATCGTGGCAGCAGGAATTTCTGAACTCCATGGGCGCAAGATTAAATTCAAAACCTTTTTGCGTTATGGTATTCCCGTCATGGTAGTGCAGTTAGTTGCTAGTGCCTTATATGTGGGATTAAGATTTTTGGCTTAATATTTTTGAGCAAGTAATATCATTCTTTTTTGCAAGAGCGATCGCACTATTTCCAAGGTTAAATCTAAGCTTAAATCAGAATTATTTTTTAATATCTCTTTTACTGTTTTAGATGTTTGGCATTGCTGCATAAACTTAAATTCTGGTTCGGATAAATGACAAATCCCATAGTCTGGGTCAAATAGACAATTACTCTCCCAGCCGTTAATACAGGGATGATGTTGGGGAATAGAACTTAAAATTTTGGCATCACTTTGATCCAACTTGACTAGAGGAGGACGAGTCAAAAAGAATTCATAGTGGGCAATATCTGTATCTAGTAATTCGATTAAGCGATATCGATCTATTAGAGGTAAAGCTTGAGCAGATGCTAATAACTCAGGATTTTTTCCCAAAAGCCGCTCTAGATTCCAAACTTGGGGATTAGAAAAGCCGACAAACTCCAGTCCAGAAGCCTCAATTAGCTCAAATAAACTCTCAATTTCATAATCTATTTCATGGGGATGAAGGTACATATCGGCAAAACACTCATCACGGGTATTTTCCATTGCCCAGCGATTTTTTTCTCTTTGCACTAGGCGATTTTGTTCTGGTAATGCTGCAAATATCTCTCGACCTAATTTTACACCTTGCTTAAAATCTTGATTTTGATTTGCACGTTTTTCTAAAATGGCGATCGCCTGTTGCATCAGGTTAATTTCCCAGCGACCAATCTTGGCATAGACAAAAATATGAAAAATCCCTTCTGGGGCTAATTTCTTGGCGACTGCTTTAATTCCTGCGATCGGGTCTGGCATATGGTGTAGTACCCCCACACAGTTAATCATGTCAAACTGCCCTTCGATTTGATCGAGGTCATAGAGACTTAATTGCTGAAAATTTAGCGATCGCTCAGTCATCGGGGGAGAACTACGGCGGCACCGCTCTTTTGCTACTTCTAAGGTACCTGCGCTAATATCAACCGCCACAATATCTGCATCAGGATTTAGGTGGGCTAAATATTCTGTACTCACCCCACTGCCACAGCCCGCATCTAAAATTCTCGGTTTTTTGGTCGCTGCTAATCCCTCCGTACAAAAGCCGTATGCCCCTTGCCAACTCCATCGCCAGTTGTATCCTGGAGGAGCTTCATCTAAAATCGGTTCTGGGGGAAATGGAAAAGTATCGTAGAGTTTCGCAACGATATTGGTAATAGTTTTATTGCTTGGGTGAGACGCTGGCATTGATTAACAGGTATGTTTTAGTATCGATGATCATAGCCAAAAAACGTCCACCAAAAATTGCCAATTCAAGAATGAAGTGCAAAGATTCCTGATTATATAGAGAATATACCTTGACCTATTGCAAGGCTAATTTCGCATATCACTAATGGCATTGCGGGTAACATTAGCGAACTATGAATCTTGTTAAGGTTTCACTTTCACTATAGTAGTATTCACTCAAAATTAAAAAGGGGCTTAATAACCCATTAACCTTTGTAAGTTCAACTTAGTATATTTCATCAAGAAAAAAGCCCACCTCTATGACAGAAGCAGGCTAATTCGATCGCAATTATTTACTATTTAGATTCGGTGAAATCAGCATCAATTACAGAGTCATCTCCACTCGCAGCATCCTTAGTCGTGTCATCACCACCTTCAGAGGTTGCACTAGCACCTTGTTGATATACAGAAGTGCTTAGGGCATAGAGAGCTTGTTTGAGGTCTTCGGTTAAGGTTTTAATCTTGTCGTGATCCTCAGAGGCGATCGCGGCTTTCAAGTCCTTAATCAAATCATCAATCTTGGTCTTATCAGCCGCAGGGACTTTATCACCTAAATCTGCTAATTGCTTCTCAGCTTGGTAAGCAAGGGAATCAGCTTGGTTTTTGGCTTCAACTTTTTCCCGTTTGAGCTTATCTTCCGTGGAATTACGCTCTGCTTCCTTAACCATTCTTTCTACTTCGTTATCAGGAAGAGTTGAAGCCCCGGTAATAGTGATGGATTGTTCTTTACCCGTGCCTTTATCTTTCGCTTTTACAGCCAGAATACCATTAGCATCAATATCAAAGGTGACTTCGATTTGCGGTACACCACGGGGAGCAGCAGGAATTCCATCTAAACGGAAGGTTCCCAAACTCTTGTTGTCCGTTGCCATTTCGCGTTCACCTTGCAGAACATGAATTTCTACATTGCTTTGTCCATCAACTGCGGTAGAGAAGGTTTCTGACTTCTTCGTAGGAATGGTGGTATTCCGTGGAATGATTTTGGTCATTACCCCACCAAGGGTTTCGACCCCAAGGGATAAAGGTGTGACATCAAGTAAGAGAATATCCTTAACTTCTCCAGCCAAAACACCTGCTTGAATTGCCGCACCGACAGCGACAACTTCATCAGGATTTACGCCTTGATTTGGATCTTTACCTAATACTTTTTTAACAAGTTCTTGGACAGCAGGAATCCGAGTGGAACCACCCACAAGAACTACTTCATCTAGCTTAGACTTGTCAATTTTGGCATCACGAATGGCATTTTCCACAGGGATACGACAGCGATCGATCAAGTCAGAACAAAGCTCTTCAAACTTGGCACGGGCAAGGCTAACATCTAAATGCTTGGGACCATCTTGGGTAGCCGTGATGAAAGGTAGGTTGATTTCAGTTTGACTAACACTAGATAGCTCAATCTTGGCTTTTTCGGCGGCTTCGGTCAGACGTTGCAAAGCTTGCTTATCTTTACGTAAATCGATGCCTTCACTAGCTTGGAACTGGTTGGCTAACCAATCCACAATCTTTTTATCAAAATCATCGCCGCCTAAGTGAGTGTCCCCACTAGTGGACATGACTTCAAATACCCCATCACCAACTTCTAGAACGGAAACGTCAAAGGTACCGCCACCAAGGTCAAATACCAAGATCGTTTCGTTAGCTTTACTATCCAAGCCATAAGCAAGGGCAGCGGCTGTAGGCTCGTTGATAATCCGTAAGACTTCAACACCCGCAATTTTGCCTGCATCTTTGGTAGCTTGACGTTGTGAGTCGTTAAAATATGCAGGTACAGTAACAACAGCTTGGGTGACTTGTTCACCTAGATATTTACTGGCGTCGTCAATCAGCTTCCGCAATACTTGAGCCGAAATTTCTTCGGGTGCAAACTGCTTACCTGCGGCTGGAGCATCAATTTTGACACTACCATTTTGATTTAAAACTTTGTATGCTACTTGGGTAGATTCGCTGGTAATTTCGTCAAACTTTCTACCAATGAATCGCTTTACAGAATAAAAAGTATTATCTGTATTCATTACTGCTTGACGTTTGGCAATTTGTCCAACTAGGCGATCGCCATTTTTAGCATAGGCAACAACACTAGGGGTGGTACGGAAGCCCTCGGCGTTTGCGATTACCGTAGGCTTGCCGCCTTCCATTACAGCAACTACTGAATTTGTGGTCCCCAAGTCAATCCCAACTACTTTAGCCATAGGGCTTCTAACTCCTAAAATCTATCTTTATAATTTATCTTTACGATTGCTAATAAGATTAGCGAGTTTTTACAGAAAGCACATCAGGGTTCTGCCCTAAGTTTGGTATGGTTTACCGTACTTTAGTGATTTCACCAGTTTTTTTATGAGGTTAAAGCTAACTTTGAATTAATCTACGATCTAGTCAAATTTTAGATGCGATCGAGCAAACTCCCGAAGAATACATTCCTGAGTTGTTAAATTTTGTACATTTTTTTCATCAACAGCGAATTGCGAAATCTTCATCGGCAAATGTTTGGGATGTTGCTATGAGTGAGATTAAGATTAATAGTAGCAATCCAGAAAAGCTAAATCTCAAACGACAAAGAATCAATCAATTATTTACAACATGGGCTGTCTTGGATAGTGAAGATGAACAGAAAGAAGCTTTGAAAATAATCGAATCTGTTGAAGGTGTTTCAATCTAATGAGTCAGATCGTCTTTTTGGACTCTACACCTGTTAGATTAATCACGAATCATTACTAATTCTAATATGAAGAAGATTTTTCAGTTGTCCAGTCTTCAATAGACTTTATTGGAAATAGAGAGAAATTAAGGACAAAAGCATATTTTCTTATTGTGACTCTCTCAAATTATGCAACCTTCCCATGTCTCATCGTAACCCTGAAATTATTTAAGCGTTGTTTCAACTTGAGAAGCCATTGTGAACAAACAAAAAATAGAATATCTTAAGAATTTAGATCAAAATTTAATGTTTTTTTGAGTGGATGTGAGTAAAATTTGTTACTACTTAATGCAAAATTAAATGTTCAATTCACCAGTCATCGGGATTACCATGTACGGCAAGAATGAGGCGGGAGATTACTGCCTTCAGAGTAACTATGTTAAAGCTATCAGAGATGCTGGAGGCATACCCCTACTCCTGCCACCTGGTGAGCTAAATCCCCAGATATTAATAGCCAAGATTGAGGGCTTAATTTTAGTTGGGGGTGGTGATATCGATCCGCAGGTTTATAATGGCAAATCCCACGATGCTATTTATGCAATTGATCCAGAACGCGATTGCTTTGAATTTGAGTTGGCAAAGTTAGCATTAAGTCAAAACCTACCAATTATGGGAATTTGTCGAGGCTTACAAGTATTAAATGTGGTTGGGGGTGGAGATTTAGTCGCCCATTTACCCGATGAGGTGGGAGAAGAGATTGCCCATCGTAATGAGATTGAAATTAAAGGGACTCTACATACCGTGGAAGTGATGGCTGATAGTAAGGTGGCGATCGCGATGGGGGTCACAACTACCGAAGTCACCTCATGGCATCATCAAGCGATTCTAAATGTGGCAGCGGACTGGCATATAGTAGCAAAAGCTCCAGATGGGGTAGTCGAGGCAATTGAACATAAAACTCACCCTTGGGCGATCGCTGTGCAGTGGCATCCTGAAATGGCTAATAATGATGTCAATCAACAGGGATTATTTAAAGCCTTGGTCAAAGCCGCTAAAAATTTAAATAATCCCTATTCGGGCAAGTAGTCTTCATCTAAGACTTGGGAGGCAGTGAAAGGGGAGGTGATGGGAAAAATATCGATAGCAATACCTGTCTCAACCGAGGCGAGTTTTCTAGCATCTAGATATACGTCAGCCAACTCCTCTAGGAAATGTCTTTTCAAGCTAGGGCTATTTTTAAAAGCTTTGCGGATTCTTTGACGATGTTCAACTATGGTATAAAGCCAACTATTAGTTCTTTTATCGGGCTGGTATTTGTATTTGAGTAAGTGCGTGAGAATAATTTTGAGATTGCTTTCTAAAGCTTGTTTTTGGCTATTACTCATGCCTGCAATTTCTTCAAGCAAATTCTCTAAATCTAAATCCGTCAGATTGCCTTCGCGCAGTAGCACCAAAGCCTGCTCAACCCACAAACAAAAATCCTGTTCGTAGAGATCATGGTGGGATAATATTTGAATTTGGGTTGCTTCCATTTTTTACTAATGTTACCTAGTAGTTTAATTATAACTAGGTCAAAGTTCTCCCCCTTTGTTGATGAATTTACTTATAGGGTAAAAGTAAAGTTTTTAACTAACATTCCAGGGGCAAGAATACCCCCAAGGGATCTACTGCCATAGGTATCAGTGTTGGGAATAAATTCTTGAAAATCAGTAAATGCTTCGAGGTTTTGATTCAGAAAGTCATAAATACTATCATCAAACCGCAAATTCTCAATGGGGGCAACAATTTCGCCATCTTTTACCCAAAAGCAAGCATAGCGAGTCATCCCTGTAATTCGGCCGTTAGGGCGATCGCTCCAATTTAAGTAATGTAAATTTGAAAGATATAAACCTGTCCCTAACCTTGATAGAATTTCTGACTGTTTTAGTGTTCCGACTCCAATTTCAGGCGATCGCATATACTCACCATTACTAGCCCCATTAGCAATCTGGTTATACTCTTTCGCAGTTTTAGCACTTACTAAAGGATTAACTAATTTCCCTGAAGCAATCACTGCTAGTTCTTCTGGGGCGATTACGCCAAGCTCGTTAAATCTTGGTACCGTACCCTGGGAAAAATTTTCCTTGAGATTAAATAAAGTCGATAAACTTTTCTCACCTATTCGCAATTTCAATAAGGCGCTACTACCCTGCTGCAAAGAAGCTTCCCCCACTGCACCCAAGAGCATCCCAATTAAATCTGCCGTCGCACTTGGCGCAAAATAAACCCGATATTCACCACGGGGTATAGTTTTGACAGGTAAATCTAATGCCGAAATTGCCGCACGAGATTGCTCTATTTGCAAATTATAGGCAGATTGATTCCAGTTCTGCCCTGCATAAATGCCCTTGACGGCTCGCTCTTGAAGAGTAAAAATAGAATAATCTACAGCAAAAGTATCTGTGGCAAACCAATGTTTTTGTCCTACGGAATTACCTTCGGAATTAACCAAGCCCCGCATGATTTTGCCTGATGCATAAAGTCCCGTAAAGTCTAAATTTTCTACAGGTTCCAAGATTGCTTCCAGTGAGCGCTCGCTATCCAAAAGCTCACCATCATAAACTTCCCGACTAGAATCTCCCACCTCAGGTAAAACCGCGTAAGGATTTACTGGTAACTGCATAACTTCCGATCTTAAGTATGTCAAGTTTTGTAAAGCTACTTCTCGATCAATCGCCAAATTTCCTGTGAATGGAAAAGATGTATAGGCTTCTCTTTTCTGATCGTGACTATCATAAACTAAGGAAATTGTGATACTGCCATCATGGACAAGCCCAGACTGCCGAACCTTACCGCTATTAAATCTTGTAAACTGACTGCGTTCACAGTTAAGGCTAATCGAAACCTGCTCTTGATGTTGCAGGCACCCAATCACTTGATCCGCAATCTGCTTAAATGTACTTTCTTCAATGCTTGACATATAAATTTTGGCTTTTCAAGTTAGGGACAGGTGGTTGACCATCAAGATAATGTATTACTTTATTTTGTCTAGGGCAAGCTATCGCCCAGTTTAAGTGAAGGTTTTGATCATTTTTTGATCATTTAATGATTAAAGAAGAGGGCAGATTAGATGATGCCTTACTCTAAATATTTTTCTGATTTTAGCAAGGGATATTCTAGCCATTAAAAAAACCTCCTAATCTGATTACAGAAGGAGGAATTGAGAACAGATTAATAATTTGATTTATGAAACTTTTAGTAGCTCTACATCAAAAATCAAAGTGGCATTTGGGGGAATTACTCCGCCTGCACCCCTAGTGCCATAGCCAAGTTCGGGGGGAATAGTTAAAATCCGCCGCCCACCAACTCTCATGGTAGAAAGTCCTTCATCCCAGCCTTTGATTACTTGTCCCACGCCAAGGTTAAAATCAAAAGGATTACCCCGATCGCGGGAACTATCAAATTTAGTACCATTTTCTAGGGTGCCAATGTAATGAACTGTAACTTTATTCCCTTGTTTTGGGATGGCTCCAGTTCCTACGGTAATTTCTTTATATTTCAGTCCAGAGGCGGTGGTAATTATTTCAGAATTAGTTGGAGTCATGGAAATTTGTACAGGTTGAGTAATTGATTGGCTAATAGGTTGAGCAGTAGAGGCGATCGCTTGGGGAGTGGAATTGGTAGTAAATTGAGCTATTACCAAAACCAAAACAGCCACAGCGGTAATGCCAAAGCTGATTAGGACTTCTTTCATAGTTTTTTTGTAAGTGTTAGCTAAAATTCATGATCTTTTCAGATATTACCTCAATCCTGCCGCCCATAAAACAAATCACCCTTTTGCTGAACAAAAACTTCCGATAGCTAATTTAATAGGAAAGGAGTGATACTTCTGAGAAAAATTAGGATTCTTTCCTTACATTTTAATGAAGTTGTAGTGACGGTATTTGCCGAGTCCTAAACAGATGCTTAAAGACTTATCCATACCTGAGTTTGAATCCTAAAATTATCAAGTTCAAGATTAAGGTAATAGCATTGGCAATAATTATCGGACTAGCCTCTACTAATATTCCGTAAATTAACCAAAGGCAAACCCCAAGATTAAATGCCACTAACATTGGTAAAGAGAGATCCTTAGTCGAGCGGGAGTACCAAACTTTCAGAACTTGGGGCAAAAACGCAGAAGTTGTTAGACTTGCAGCTATAAATCCTATGGTGTTCTCGGTAATCATGTTAGAGAAAGTTGGATCCTTGGTCAGAATACCAAACTCCATAAGCAAAATCAATGAATAACCCCTATCTTAACCGAGTCAAATAGTGCTTAATGAGATTAAAACTTAGTGCTTATAAAGGTTCTCTCAGCTGATCGCACGAGGGTTTCTATTAATAGGTCAACTAAACCTTCATAGTTCAATTTACGGTCTAATAATTCCTCTACCCCTACGATTGCGGATCAGATTGAAATATTGCCTTTAACAATGGGCGATCGCACTGAATAAACTATCAATTTCTCATCAAAGGCTTATAACCTGATTGTTCAAAGTGTTTGTCATAAGCGAGTGCTTCTCTGATTCCATTTTCTTCCATTATTTTGAAAGATACGCAATCTGTGTGACTCCATGCTTTGTCTTTACGCTGTTGATATAGTTTCAAGCCTTGTTCAAATTGCTCACTGGTTTGGGGAACAATACGGACGTTAGTATTAGACCGCAAATTTTGGGTTAATTCTATAGCTAAATCACGGAAATACTCACCACGTTTAGAGAAGTCGTTTAAGACTTCGATAAGGACGGCTTCACTGGTGACAATATAGACGGGATGCAATGTTTTTGATAGCTGAACAGCTTTTTTATGCAAATTATCACTGGGGTTAAGTAGGGCAACCCAATAACCTGTATCGGCGAAAACGACTCTCACTAACTATCCTGTTGCTGTTGATAATGGTCAAAGTTTTGGGCTAAGTCTTTTGGTAGTTTTGCCCATTCTTCATTGGGCATTTTGGCAGAAAGTCGGGCGGCTAATTCCCAGATTGGTTCTGCGCTATAGTCAAACTCAATATTCTCTAGGGATAATTTCTCGACAGATGGTTCTTTTTTCATATGAGTGGCTAATTTCTAGGAAATTAATTTTTCTAACTTCGTAAACACTGCAATATTGAAACCTCCATTATCTTAACCGAGTCAAGAAGTGATTAATGATTTAGGTTTTTCTCAGCCGATCGCACGAGGGTTTCTATTAATAGGTCAACTAAACCTTCATAGTTCAATTTACGGTCTAATAATTCCTCTACCCCTACGATTGGCGGATCAGATTGAAATATTGCCTTTAACAATGGGCGATCGCATTGAATTTGGATAGAACCATGCTGAAGCACAGCAGTATGATTAGCACCCCGCCGATAAACTTGAGCACTACCAATTAATTTCAAGCCATCCTCGGTAACTAAATCGGCATTGGTGGCTGTAGCAAAACAACTGGGATTATGAATGTATCCCCGTCCTGCACTGCCATAACTGAGGTTTATGCCTAACTCGGCAAATCCCGCAATTAAAAATTCACAAATATAGGCATACATGGCTTGACGGCTGCGATCGCCCACTTCGGTAATCACAGCATAGGTTAAGTCGCCTTTATGCACTACCGCCCTACCACCACTGGGGCGAAGCACAATATCCATACCTAAATCTTTAGCTAACTCATGCCAGCGATCGGGAATTTTATGCTGATGATGCCCCAAGGAAATTGCTGCAGGTAGCCAACTATAAAACCTTAATATCGAGATTGGATTTAGATTTTGACAATGCTGATCCAAAAGTAATTCATCTTGAGCCATATGCTCGGCTCCAGTCCCCACACAGTAGGGGATTAATTGCCAAGAATTTAGGTGGCGCGACGCATCTCTAAGAGAGTCGTTCATGTCATTAAGATTTCACTAAGGGATTTTTATTCTGTGCGGCAGCAATAATCGTTTGCTCAATTCTAGTTAATCTAGTTTCTACTCGCTTTGCCCTTTGAATCCAAAATAAAATATTTTTCTTTGATGATTTATTAAATGCGCCAAAATTTTGATTTGCAACATCATTTTCAGCTAAAGCCTGCTCTAAATCTGCGGGAATTATTAATTCCTCGATCGCATCCAGACTAGTCCAAGAACCATCTTGTTTGGCAATTTCAATTTTTTCTAGCCCAACCGCAGTCATTAGATCCCGATCGATTAACTCTTGAATATATTGCTTATTTAACTTTGACCACACACTTTTGGGTTTACGGGGTGTGAATATCTGCATATATCGATCCCGATCTAAAGAATTGACCTTGCTATCAATCCACCCAAAGCACAGAGCTTCCTTTACGGCTTCGGGATACAAAACACTGGGTTTACAACTTTTTACTTTGTAGTAAATTAGCCAGATTCCCATTGAATTTTGATGATTTTCCTCTAACCATCGCCGCCATTCCCTACGATCGCTTGCATAGATAGTTTGAAGCTGTTGATCAAACTTTGCCATTTATCCCAGCTATTAGGTTATAAAGCTTTAAATTCAGCAATTAACTTTTCATCATTAGTATCAGCGATCGCCGAGACAATCGTAATTAAACGGGAAATTTCTGCCGCCGATAAATCTTCCACCGAACGGGAGGCGATCACAATCACTTGATCATTTTGGATAGCAAAGTGCGCCTCAAAGGTTTCCGATGCATTTTTTTCCAGTAAAAGTTTTAATAGTCGAGGTTCATCTTTAACTGGGAACGCTAAAACGGTGGAAAGCACTATAAAAGTGTCTGTGGGCTGATCGCCAGTAATGTTAACAACTACTTCAACTGAGCCGTACTTAAATTTCCATGTATCGTTGGTTTGATTAACTACAGCAGTTTTTTCAGAATCCATCCCCGTAATCACAGTCTGAATAGTTTCCGCAAAGCTAAAGACTGGGCTGAGGTTGTCCACGATCGCTACATCAATTTCAGGGTTCATAATCTTCTGTGGTAGGTTATTGTTTAACTCCATACCTTTTAACTTTAGCTCAGGAAGGCACTGATCACAAGATGGATAAATCATTAACAGTAATCACAATTCCATCAAGTTCTAAGCCCCAAGGGGTAATCGTAGCTCTCCATGGTTGGGGTGCAAATGCTGAAGATTTAGCGGGTCTAGCTCCAGTTATAAATCTGCCCAACTATTCAATGTTGTTTCCCCAAGCTCCCTTTGATCATCCTCATGTTGATGGTGGCAAGATGTGGTACGACTTTCAGAATCCCAGTAAAAATTCTAGCTCTACCCAATTGCAAGAGAGTCGATCGCAACTTCAAGCTTACTTTGCATCCTTGGCTGAAATGAATATTCCCATATTTCTCCTCGGATTTTCCCAAGGTGGAGCCATGACTTTAGATATTGGTTTAGATCCTAATTTCCAGCTTAATTTAGCAGGATTAATTTCCCTCAGTGGCTATCTTCACCCTAATATTCCCCAAACTGCGATCGCCTCACCAATTTTAATTATTCATGGAACTCGTGATTCTGTAGTACCTATAATTGCTGCCCAAAGTGCTAAAACCACCTTAACTAAGCTGGGGGCTAAAGTTACCTATGCTGAATTCCAGATGGAGCATGAAATTAATCTTGAGGCGATCGCCCTTGTCCGCAAATTTATTTTAGAAAATTCCCATGAAAATTCCTCTAAAAATTCTTCTGAGAATCAATGAAAACTATCGTCCTATTTCTAATCAAAACCTATCAGGTCATAATTTCACCCTTAATTGGATCTAATTGTAGATATCAGCCCACCTGCTCCCACTATGCCGCCCAGGCGATCGCTAAGTTTGGCGTAATTCAAGGTGCATGGATGGCAATTAAACGCATTTCTCGCTGTCATCCTTGGCATGAAGGTGGATACGATCCAGTTCCTGAGGATAAAGTTGAAATCTTTGCAGATAATGAGTAAGTATTTATAACCAATTCATAACTTAAACTGCTAATGTTTATTTTTATGTACTTATTGACGCTAAATTTAAAAAGTTAAGCGAAACTGTTAATCAAGCTCGAGTGAATCTCCCATGGAAACCCTAGAATTTATCATTCACCCCGATGGCAGGGTAGAAGAACGAGTTACAGGCATATCTGGCAGTAGTTGTGCGGAAATTACCGCAGCGATCGAAGCAAAACTAGGAATAGTTGCTTGTCGAGAACTAACTTCAGAAAATTTTGTGACTAATTTGGTAAATTCTGATCGTTCTACCCAGAAAGTTTCTGACTTCAGCCAATGGTGAAGCAATTAAGTACAAATACTAAAATCAGTTGAGTCTATAGAGCTACTTAAAAAATTACTATTAATACCGAGGAATTTATATATGTCACACTTCAGCCAAGTTAAAACTCAAATTCGCACCCTCGAACCCCTGCAAAAAGCTTTAACCGATTTGGGACTACCATGGAAGTCCGAAACTTCTGCCAAAAGCGATCGCGGGCAAACCCTAGCTGCCGAAGTTGTAATTCCCCAAGAAAACGGCTATGACATCGGCTTTAAGTGGAATGGCAAGGAATATGAGCTTGTGGCTGATATGCACTACTGGCAACAACCTTGGCCTGTAGAAAGCTTCTTAAATAAAGTCTCCCAAGGCTATGCTGTCCAAACTGTAATGACTGAATCTCAAAATCAAGGCTTTGCTTTAACCGAGCAAAATCGCCAACAAGATGGTTCTATTCGTCTCGTACTTCAGCGTTGGCATGGATAACTTACTAGATAACTTACGCTCAGGATTTGAACCAGAATTAGGCGGCAATCTTAGACAAAATGCCGTCTATGTTGATGAAACTGTGTGTATAGGTTGTGGACACTGTGCGTATGTAGCTCGCAGTACTTTTTGTCTAGAGGAGGATTATGGTAGAGCTAGAGTTATAGCCCAAGATGGAGATGCCGAGGAAATTATTCAAGAAGCGATCGCTACCTGTCCCGTGGATTGCATTGCTTGGGTTAACTATACTGAACTTTTAGGATTAGAAGAGTTACGCCAACACCAAATCATTGGAAAAATTGGCATAGTTGGAGATAGCACTTCCCTCAGAGCCAAAAAGCGCGCTAAAAACCATAAAATTTAAGCTCATTTTATTATTTAGATCCAACTATTTTTTCCCGATTTGCAGAAAAGTAGAACAGAAATTTACCTTACAGTCATAGGCTAATAAGTATTCAGAAACTGCTCAGAGTCTAAGGGCGGTATTTTTTAATATATAAAAAATATACATCATTAGTAATTATCTAATCTAAATGACCCAGTTTTGAGTAAACTAATAGACTGATCAAATAAAAGTCAAATAAAAGACTGGTCACAAAAATATAAACATTTTTAAGGTTGATTGTTCGGAGAAGTTATGGCTCAAATGTATTATGACAACGATGCGAATCTTGATTTTCTAAAAACCAAAAAGATTGCGATTATTGGCTACGGCTCTCAAGGACACGCTCATGCCCTCAACCTTAAAGAAAGCGGCTTGGATGTGATTGTGGGGTTGTATAAAGGTAGTCCCTCTTGGCAAAAGGCTGAGAGTGAAGGCTTAACTGTAAAAACCGTTGCCGATGCCTCTGCCACCGCGGATTTTATTATGATCCTGCTGCCCGATGAAACCCAAAAATCGATCTATACATCGGAAATTGCCCCCAATCTCAAAGAAGGAGATGTCCTAGCCTTTGCCCATGGTTTTAATATTCATTTTGCCCAAGTTGTCCCACCTAAATTTGTGGATGTGGTCATGGTTGCTCCCAAGGGGCCAGGACACCTAGTTAGACGGGTATTTACCCAAGGACAAGGAGTTCCCGCCCTATTTGCCGTGTATCAAGATGCCTCTGGACATGCTCGCGATCGCGCTATGGCATACGCTAAAGGAGTTGGTGGTACTAGAGCAGGGATTTTAGAGACTACATTTCGTGAGGAAACTGAAACCGATTTATTTGGCGAACAAGTTGTATTGTGCGGTGGTTTGAGTGCTTTGATCAAAGCTGGATTTGAAACCCTCGTTGAAGCTGGTTATCAACCTGAGTTGGCATATTTTGAATGTTTGCACGAAGTTAAGCTCATCGTCGATCTAGTTGTAGAAGGTGGCTTGGCAAATATGCGTCATAGCATCTCGAATACGGCTGAGTATGGTGACTATACCAGAGGCTATAGAATTATCACCGATCAGACTAAAGCTGAGATGAAAAAAATTCTCGACGAAATTCAGTCAGGTCAGTTTGCGCGGGAATTTGTCTTAGAGAACCTAGCAGGGAAGCCAGGATTTACGGCTATGCGTCGTCGTGAAGCTGAACACCCGATTGAATCTGTTGGTAAGGAACTCAGAGCCATGTTTAGCTGGCTCAAAAAAATCTAGTTGATTTGTTAGTATGTTTTCTTGTTAAGATAGGGGCGATTACCAAGCCCCACCTTTACTAAATCAGCTATAAAGCTATAAACCAGTGTCAGAAAATTTAAACCCTCGGAAAAAACTTGCACCTATAGTTATAGAACGTGTTAAGTTGCGGGCTAGACAAGAAGGTATATCCGTTGCTGAAGTCATCGAAAAAGCAATTTACTTCTATCTTGATAATCCTGATATGTATGTTAAAAATATGGAAATAGACGATCGCATTGCTCAGGCGATCGCACCAATCCAACGAGAAGTAGCCATGCTACGGGCAGAACTATCTGAATATGGGCAATTTAGAGGGATAGATCATCCAACCTATAAACCTCAAGGACTTGTGAGAGAAATGTACAACGATTAAGTTCGTCTCTGGCTCTTCGTAATCTTGCCTGTAGAATTATGAGTTTTATCCTTGAAACCCAAAGGCTTAGATTAAAGCCGATCCGAGGCGGTGATTTAAATACTCTACATAGTATTTTCACTAACCCATACGTTAGAAAGTATTTGAACGACGACAAGATTTTTTCCATGTTACTGGTAGCAGAAATGATCGTGGAAAATCAAAGGCTGTTTATGGATAGACAGTTTGGGCTTTGGTTTATTGAGACTAAGGATACGAGCCAAATTATTGGTTTTGTGGGGCTTTGGTATTTTTTTGGTGAGGAACAACCACAATTAGTATACGCGTTACTCCCTGAAGCTACTAAAAATGGCTATGCCTCCGAAGCTGCAACTAAAATCTTGGAATATTCGTTTTGCACTCTTGGTTATGACTATCTGATAGCAAGTTGTAATAAGTCTAATCTAGAATCAAGAAAACTTGCAGAGAGAATTGGCATGGAAGAAGTAGAAGAAAAAGTCGTGCATGGAAGTTCTATAATCTTCCTCAAAATTACTAACAGTTTAGATTTGGGTATGAGTGCGTGATCAGAAATAAGGAAGAATCGCTCTTTCAATTCTTAGCTTGCGATGATTTCTTGATTTAATATGTCTCTCAGTTTTATTTTCTCTTGCATTTCCAGCGATCGCATTATGTCCATGAGCGATTCAAAAGGTAGAGATAAATTTAAGGTTACTTGGGTTGTCTGCATAATAGTAAGCCCAGTCTATAATTTGCAATGCGATCGCCCGATAAATTGTTAATGTGATAAGCGATCGCTAAGTTTTTTCAATAATGCGCCGAACTTCTGCAACTTCAATTCCTTAAAGTTGACAATATTGCCACCAAACTAAAGATTATTTTCCTGAGTGTTAGACGATGTTGTAACCTTAGTGGGCGGATTTTGTTGGGTAACTCTAATTAGGAATCTTAGGGCTTCATTGACTGCATCGGCGCTAGGGAATATTGCGGCAACATCAGGTTCTAAGCGCACTGTTGAACCTCCAAAGCTCTTACGTCCTGAGCCTAGTTTTCTGACGCGCAAACTTTTGAGGTCATATTCGGGTCTAAGGTCGTCTTCTAGTTCAGCCTTCTTCATATGCTTCACGCTCCGATTTTGTAACTTCTCTAGCACTGATAATCCGAATTAATTCTTTTCTCTCTGTATAGGAAACGCTTGATGGATTACTTTATGAATATCCAACTCTTTTTGAGGTTCAGCCATTGCTGCTGTAAAAATACTCTTCAATGTCTCATCTGACTTAGCCCAGTCTTCCCATGTTGAAAAATCTACGAGATAGAAAGTTGCATTTGTTTGCGGATCTAGATCTACTAACAAAACTCTTTTTTTCTGATGGTAAGCTAAACTTGCAGAAATTTCCACCGCCAAAGTAGTTTTCCCAACACCACCTTTGTAGTTATTGACATCCTCCCACCGATAAATCGGGGGATTCCTAAGATTCACAACTTAGGTTTCTGTTTCTTTCCATTACTGGAATTTCGCAACTGCCCTTTAGAGGTATCCCTATCAGG
>VYKS01000281.1_pt1 | contig 24624 bp, 21 predicted proteins | sample 5114511 | NCBI WGS metagenome assembly VYKS01 (sample SAMN12291795, study PRJNA351875) | freshwater metagenome | isolation source: freshwater lake | place: USA: Michigan, Gull Lake | collected 2011-07-05 | reverse complement strand
CCTGGTTTCAATCCAAAATATTCGAGCTTTACAGCGATTACAAAATCTGCCCTCAGTTCCTATTGGTATGTCATATTTCATAGATTTTTGGTGATTGTTGGCATAGTAAATTACTCGTGCGATCGCTACGACTTACCGAGTGAATGGGATGATTAGGTTAAGAAACGGCGATCAAACCCACGGGCGATCGCTGTTTTCTTATTGATCAAAGCCTACATTGATTTAGGGCTACTGTCAATTAATTTAGGTTAATAGTTAATTTATTTAGGGTAAGATGGTCAGAGATTTAGAGTCACCACTTATGAGATTGAGAACAATTAGAAGAGTTAGTCAAAGAGAATTAGCTGATGCTTTGGGAGTAACTGAGCATACGGTTAGTAACTGGGAATCAGGAAGATCAATTCCTAAACTGACTCCAAGGCAGTATTTGATACTGCTTAGAGTTTTAGAAATATCGCCTGAAGACTTGCCAGAAGACTTTGGTCCCCAACCAATACACACTCATAAACTGGAAAAGTGAGCGATCGCTATAACCAGCTAAACCTATTAGATTTAGTTGAAACAAATTCAAATACTAGATAAGGACTGGTTTAAGGTTGATTGCCTTAACGGTTATCAACTTTTTTGCTCACCGCTTGCACTTAAAAAAGTTAGGGTACATCAGGCTCTAGAACCAGAGTCTGAGGCAGCAGCGCAAGAACATAAATCCCCATCAATCCACTACGAAATTAAGGAAATCAAGGGTAGATTTTACAAATATGCCCGATGGCGAGAGGGCGATCGCCACAAATCAAAATACATTGGTAGAGCCTTAGCTAACTCATAATCCTATTCATGGATTTTCTAAGATTCTAAGAAACGCAGGTGAAATGAGTCTTAGTTCGTTATTGCTTGTCCGAAATAACCATCTGGCTGTAGTATCTTGTACATGAAATATTGGTATGAAACTAGAGCGATCGCCCAGCGCATTTTAACTGAGTTAGTCCGACAGCAAAGAACTTTAATTTTGTGGGTAGTTTTCCCAATATCTATGCTTTTACTAAACGGATTTATTTTGGCTGAGGGCAGTAAAATTACGATTACAGAGGCTTTTAAGATTGCAACTCCCTCAACTCTAGTTGGTGCAGCTTTGTTTTTTAGTAGTTTAGGCGGTACTATTTCCACCATTGTTGCCGAACGAGAAAGTAAAACTATTAAGCGGCTATTTATTTCACCATTGGCAGGAATATCCTATTTCCTAGGCATTTTTTTGGCCTACAGTTGCATTGGCCTCGGACAAAGTTTATTGGTTTATACAGTGGCAGCGATGTTTGGGGTCAAGTTTGCGGGATCATGGCTGTTAGGAATAATTGTGATTTTCTGTAGTATTGGCTCCTACGTGGGCATGGGATTTTTACTGGGGACTCAATTTGCCCACACCACCGAAGATGTTAATGGCTTGGTCGCAGGATTTGGCGTGCCGTTATTAATGTTAGGCGGGGCTTTTGTGCCTGCATCTTTTTTGCCCAAGGATTTATTATTAATTACGCAGTTTAATCCGATTTACCATATGAATGAGGCTCTTCTCAGTATTTCCGCCGATGGTAAAGACCTATCTGATTATCAGTTAAAGCTACATTTTTTGTTTTTAGTTGGCTTCTTAGTGGTGTCATTAGTAAGTGGGTGGCTTACCTATCGCGCCATGCTGGCAACGGAGAGGAGACTGTAGTTTTGTTAAAGATTCAAAATCTATCGAAATTTTATGGCGATCGCCAAGTTCTGAAAGATATTAACCTCCATATTTCTGCGGGGGAAATCTATGGACTTTTGGGACGAAATGGCGCAGGCAAGACCACTATGATCAATATCATTTGCAATTTAATTACGCCTGATCTAGGCACAATCTCAATTAATAATATGCCGATGGGGAAAAATACTAAATCCCTAATTGGCCTTGTCCCCCAAGAAAATTTACTCTATGAAAACCTCACCTGTAATGAGAACCTAGACTTTTTTGCGACGTTGTATGGCTTAAAAGGACAACTAAAACGCCAGAGAATTGAATCCTGCTTGGAGTCAGTTAATTTGGGGGATCGCTCTAAATCTTTATTTGGAACCTTAAGTGGAGGCATGAAACGGCGGATGAATATGGCGATCGCTTTAGTCCACGATCCACAGTTAGTAATTTTAGATGAACCCACTACAGGGCTAGATATTGAGGCTAGGTATCAAATTTGGGAATTAATTAAAATATTACGCTCTCAGGGGATTACGCTTTTGCTGACTACTCATCTGCTCGAAGAAGCCGAAAGACTCTGCCAACGGATTGGGATTCTCAAGGATGGACAACTTTTAATTGAAGGCGATCTAGCTGAACTCAGAACTGTGATTCCTGCGGCGGCGATTTTAATTATGCATACCCCAACTGAGGAACTAGCGATCGCCCGTGGACAGAGCATAGGATTTAGTCACCATCGCTATGGAAATGATTTGGCATTTTGGTTACCCGAGCAAAAGTCTTTACAGGAAATTATCAGTTTATTTTCAGGAGTTGAAATTGATTCGATATCAGTGCAACCTGTGCGTCTTGAAAATATCTATGTGGAGCTAACTAGAGAGATTTTGTAGCATTAGTTCTCATTACAATAATTATTAAACTCCGTAACTAGGGAAATTTCTTGCCCTGCCAAATCCTTGAGATTTTTTTGCGCTTGTGTAAGTAGTTGCGGATTTTGATCCTTTGATGCTTGGGCAATTTGACGGGATGACTGCGCCATAGCTCCATACCATTGGGAATACTTGTCTTTTAAGCTATTTAGGTTTTGATCATCTAGGGCGATCGCCTGCACTTTAAGATTCAGTTGGTCTAGACTATTGGCAAGTTTAATAAATTCAGCAGCATTTTGCGCCACAGGCAGAGCTTTGCCACTATTAGTAACTAGGCTAAGCTGATGACATTGATCGGTTTTGAGGCTTTGGCATCCACCTAAAACCAAGCTTGCACCCAAAATAATCGGGAGGAATTTAAAATATCTCAAATTTTGCACTCTCAAATTTTGTACTCTCAAATTTTGCACAAAAAAATGTGGCATTATTAACAACCTTGTCCAAATCCCTTAGCATTCAAAAATAAACTATAAATACAGAGCTAAATATAGACTATTGCTAACAAACTTAGTAATCAACTTCATAAATTTCTGCACTGACCTAAAATAGAATTAACCTCTAATAATTAGATATGACCTCAAACCTAACCAAGCAAGATTTTACCTATCAAATGTCAATCATGGCAGCAGCAGAAGCCGACGATCGCAAAGCCGAAGATATTATGGTGATTGCTGTAGGAGAGGTCTCAGTATTAGCAGATTATTTTGTAATTACCACAGGACGTTCTAAAGCACAGGTACGGGCGATCGCCAATGCCATCAAAATCAAAATTTATGAAGAATTTCAACGGGAACCAATTCGCTCGGCTGGAGAAAGTGATGCGGGTTGGATTCTCCAAGACTATGGCGATGTGATTATCCATACTATGATGCCGACTGAAAGAGAGTTTTACAGTCTAGAAGCCTTTTGGGGTCACGCTCCCAAGCTAACCCTACCCGAATTTAATTCGAAGATGGTGGAAGAGGCTAGTATCGCTGTCTAGGATTAATTCCCTTGTGTTATTACCATTAGTTTCGGTAAACTGCACTATGGAATCACTACGGTAGTATAAGGAAAAATCTATGAAAGTTGGCGATCGCATCAATGTTAAAGCATCTATCGAGGTTTACAATCACCCATCCTTTAAAGGGGAAGCCTTTGATATTAAAGACTTAAAGGGAGAAATCGTTTCGGTGATTACAGAATGGCATGGCAGACCTATCAGTCCTAACTATCCCTACGAAGTCAAACTAGGGGAAAAATTCAAGGTGCATCTTGGTGAACATGAAATTGAGGTTATTAGCTAGGATTTGAGTTAGAGAATGTTTTAGTGTTTGGATAAATCAAAAATAAACGCAATGGTTCTTAAGAATTACTACAATTAGAAATATTAAGATCATTACCTAGTTAATTTTTTTACTTAATAAATCTCTTTTAGTCAACTCTTTTAATTTTTAATTAATTCTTTTAGAAAATACAGTGAATTATTTCGATAAGTGGCAAAAGTACGATCATATGGCGATCGCCAATCATTATAATCGCCGTCCTTGGTTAGCATTGTGGCGGATTATCTCGGTTATATATATGTTTGTGGGCTTTATCTTGGGCTTGGGCTGGGATAAAGTTACTAATCAAGAAGTTCCAAATCAAACCAAACGAGCTAGACACCTGCGCCAGATCATTACCAAACTTGGTCCCACCTATATCAAAGTTGGGCAAGCTCTTTCTACCCGACCAGATTTAATCAGAGCCGACTTTTTGGCAGAATTAGTCAAACTCCAAGATCAACTCCCCGCCTTCCCCACTCCCCAAGCTCGGCAGATCATGGAAAGGGAATTAGGGCAATCTATCCATGAGGTTTATCAATCAATTTCGCCTACACCTGTAGCTGCTGCTAGTTTAGGTCAGGTGTATAAAGCTACCCTACTCACAGGCGAAGAAGTAGCGATCAAAGTGCAAAGACCTAACCTGATTCCGACTATTACCCTCGATCTTTATGTAATCCGCAAATTAGTAACTTGGATTGCACCGTTTTTACCATTAACACTAGGACAAAACTTGGATGTGGTGGTGGATGAATTTGGCTCCAAGCTATTTGAAGAAATTGATTACGTTAATGAAGCCAAGAATGCGGAACGGTTTGCTAGTTATTTTGCAGGCGATCGCCATGTTAAAGTCCCTGTAATTTACCGTCGGTTTAGCACCCGTTATGTCCTGACAATGGAGTGGATTAACGGGATTAAGCTCACAGATACCGCCGCCATTAAAGCCGCAGGACTAGATCCCGATGAATTGGTAAAAATTGGGGTTCTAGCGGGAATGCGCCAATTATTAGAGTTTGGATTTTTCCATGCCGATCCTCATCCTGGCAATCTATTTGCTACCTACGATGGCAAGATGGCATACATTGACTTTGGCATGATGGATCAGCTAGACCTAAGTACCAAAGAGCAACTTGTAGATTCCGTAGTGCATTTAATCAATAAAGACTACGAACAACTGGGGCAGGACTACGTTAATCTGGGATTTTTATCTCCAGAAGTGGAGATGATTCCCATTGTAAGTGCTTTGGAATCGGTACTGGGAGACATTATGACCGAAAAAGTTAGTGACTTTAACTTCAAGGTTGTAACCGATCGCTTTTCTAATTTAATGTACACCTATCCCTTCTGTTTACCTGCCAAGTTTGCCCTAATTATTCGCTCTGTAATTACCCAAGAGGGTGTGGCTTTGAGTATGAATCCCGAATTTAAGATCGTCCAAGTTGCCTATCCCTACGTGGCAAGACGATTATTAACCGACGAATCTGCAAGTTTACGCAAAAGATTAGTCGAGGTTCTATTTAAAGACAACAAATTCCAGTGGGCAAGACTAGAAAACCTCATTGCGATCGCCAAATCCGAGCAAAACTTTGACCTAGTTCCCACCGCCACCCTAGGCTTACAGTATTTATTCTCCGAAGAAGGAAAGCTCTTACGGCAAAGGCTAATCATGGCAATTACCGAAGACGATCGCCTTCACATTAGCGAAGTGCAAAGACTATGGCAATTAATTGCGGTAGATATAGAGCCAGCCAAACTCTGGAATGCTGCCATTAGGAGACTTAATTTCTCTCTACCTTCTATTCCCCGAGCGATCGCCTCCGTGATTCCTGTAGCCCTAATTCCAGGTTTAAATTCTGTGATTAATCCTTAAATACCCAACCAGTATTAAAAGATACCGATATACAAATAGTAGGTAAGATATCAATAGATAAAATTAACCTGTCTAAAGATTAAAAGTGTTGAAATGGGCAATTTCAAGGGATACATACTAGTAGTTGACGACTCCGTAAGCAACCTCTTATTACTAGAGCGGATTCTCGGTAAAGCTGGCTATGAGTCTAGATGTATTACCAGTGGAGAATTGGCGATCTCTGAAGTGCAGATGTATTGTCCAGACTTGATCTTGTTAGATATTCAAATGCCTGAAATGGATGGCTATGAAGTATGTCAACAGTTTAAGTCCATGGCAGTAATTAGGGACGTCCCCATTATTTTTCTTAGTGCCTTTGATAGTCCAGAAGATAAAGTTAGAGCCTTTGACCTAGGAGCAGCAGATTATGTAACTAAACCATTTCAAGCCCAAGAGGTTTTAGCTAGAATCAAGAATCAACTGGCAATTCGGCAACTACAAAGGCAATTAGAACAACAAAATATCCAACTCCAAGAGGAAGCCCAAAAACGCATTAAAGCCTGTAATTCTCTAGCCCTATCTGAAACCAAATTTGCTACGGCCTTTCGATCTACTCCCCATGCGATCGCGATTACTAGACTAGAAGATGGATGCCATATCGATGTGAATGATAGCTTCTTAAAATTTTCAGGTTATCAACGGGAAGAGATTGTGGGGCGCACCAGTTTAGAGTTAAATATGTGGCAAAATCCCAGCGATCGCCAAACTTTTATTCAACAACTTAAATCACAAGGCTATGTCAGAAACCAAGAAATAGTTTTACGGTTACTTTCAAAGGAACTTGGGGTCGGATTATTATCAGCGGAGAAAATTGAAATCAATGGCGAAGAATGCATTATTTCAGTTCTCAGTGATATTAGCGATCGCCGCGCCGCCGAAGAAAAACTGCGAAAAAGTGAAGCCAAATTTCGTTCCCTTCTGGAAAATGTTACTGACGCTTTATTTGTTCACGACCTTGAGGGCAAAATTACTGATGTTAACCAACGCGCTTGTCAAAACCTAGGATATTCCCGTTCCGAACTTCTAGCTCTAAACATTTTTGATATTGAAGTTGGCAAATCTCCAGAAAAGCTTAAGGCGGCATGGAGAGAGATGAAGCCTGGATCGCCAATTACAATTGATGGGATTAATCGGCACAAAGATGGCAATACCTTTCCCATTGAAGCAAGGGTAGGAGTATTTGAACTAAATGGAGAGTTGTCAATAATTGGTCTAATTCGAGATGTTAGCTCACGGGTGGCGGCGGAAGAAGCCCTGAGAAGTACCGAAGAAAAATACCGTAGTATCTTTGAGAATGCCGTAGAAGGAATTTACCAAACTACCCATGACGGAGAGTACCTGAGCGCAAATCCTGCACTTGCCCATATCTATGGCTATGATTCCCCTGAAGACTTGATGTTTAGCGTTAATGATATTGCTAAGGAAATCTACGTTGATCCTCATCGCTATCAAGATTTTGTGGATTTAATGGATATCTATGGCACGATTTCGGGGTTTGATTCTGAGGTCTATCATAAAGATGGGAGTGTTATTTGGATTTCTGAAAACGCTCGGGCGGTTAGAGACTCCCAAGGACGGCTTTTATACTACGAGGGCTTAGTTGAAAATATTACTGCACGTAAATTAGCCGAATCAGAATTGCAAAAAGCTAAAGAAGCATCGGATCGAGCTAATCGGGCAAAAAGTGAATTTTTATCCAATATGAGCCATGAGTTGAGAACGCCACTGAATGCCATTTTAGGCTTTACGCAGGTGTTAGTACGGGATTCCACCCTAAGCTCTGACCATCAAGAATCTCTACAAATTATTAATCGCAGTGGTGAACATTTGCTTGCCTTAATTAACGACGTTTTAGAGATGTCAAAAATTGAAGCGGGTAGAGCTACATTAAATTGCGCTAGCTTTGATTTGCATGATTTGCTAATTAACATTGAAGAAATGTTGCGGTTTAAAGCTAAGTCTAAGCAATTACAGTTAATTTGCGAAATCTCTGACCATGTGCCTCGTTATATCACTGGAGATGAGGGCAAGCTCCGTCAAGTCTTGATTAATCTTATGGATAATGCCATTAAATTTACCGATCAAGGTCAAGTAATTTTACGAGTGCAAAGTCTTTCTGCTGATCAAAATATGCATCAACTCCTATTTGAAGTTGAAGATACAGGAACTGGGATCGCTGCTAGCGAAATTGATTCCCTATTTGAAGCTTTTATCCAAAGTGCATCGGGGCGCAAATCTCAAGAGGGGACGGGTTTAGGGCTACCGATTAGCAGACAGTTTGTACGGTTGATGGGCGGAGATATATCAGTTATCAGCAAAGTCGATCAGGGCACTACCTTTAGCTTTGAGATTCCAGTCCAACTTACCCAAGATATCCCCATTCCAGAATTAAACTCAACCCAACGGGTAGTCGGTTTAGCTGCTAATCAGGAGAAGTATCGAATTTTAATTGTGGAAGATCGCCTTGAAAACCGACAGGTTCTGTGTAAATTATTAGAGCCAATTGGATTTGAGGTCAAGGTTGCAGAAAATGGGCTGGAAGGTATTAAAGTCTGGGAAGATTGGTCCCCCCATTTAATTTGGATGGATATGCGGATGCCCGTTATGGATGGGTATGAGGCTACCAGAAATATTAAGGCTAGAGATAGTTCCACCGTAATTATTGCCCTCACTGCCAGTGCTTTTGAAGAGGAGCGATCGCAGGTGATCGCTGCAGGATGTCATGATTTTGTGCGTAAACCGTTTCAAACCGAGGTAATTTTTGCCAAGATGGGAGAATATTTGGGGGTGCAGTATATTTATGAAGAAATTCTAAATTCCAACCTGCGATCGCCCCACTCTGGTCAATACTCTGGGCAATCAGAACGAGAATTACCAAAATTAACCGTCTTCGATCTACAAGAAATGCCCCAACTGTGGCGGCAGCAAATTAATCTAGCGGCAAGCCAACTGGATGAAGATCAAATTTTAGAGCTTATAGACCAGGTTTCTAATGGTAATCTAGCTAGTGGCTTAAGAGATTTGGTGAGTAGCTTTCGATTTGACAAGCTGTTTGACCTAACTAAGGATTGATTTAGATTTAACTTTTACTAGACCTAGACCCATGAGCGATCGCCCCGAACAAATTAAAGGTGACATCTTAGTTGTTGACGATACCCCCGACAATCTTCGCCTTTTGGCATCAATGCTAACTGACCAAGGTTATAAAGTACGGAAGGCAATTAATGGGCAACTGGCGTTAATGGCAGCACAATCCGCCCCACCAGATTTAATTTTATTAGATATTAATATGCCTGATATGGATGGCTACGAGGTTTGTGAACGCCTAAAAAGAGATGTCCAAACCTTAGATATTCCTGTAATTTTTATCAGTGCCTTAGATGAGGTTTTGGATAAGGTTAAAGCCTTTAATGTCGGAGGTGTGGATTATGTAACTAAGCCCTTCCAGCTTCAAGAAGTTTTAGCAAGGATGGATAATCAACTTACGGTGCGCCGCCTCCAAAAGCATCTCCAAGAGCAAAATTTACAACTTAAGCAATTACTCCGCGATCGCATTCGTGCCCAAGAATCCCTAAGACTTGCAGAAGAGAAATATCGAGCTTTATTTGAAAATGCGATCGAAGGCATATTTCAGACTAGCCCAGATGGTGAATACCTTAGTGTTAATCCAGCTCTAGCCCATATCTACGGCTATGATACTGCTGATGAATTAATGGATGATTTTAATAGTAATGAGATCAAACCCTATGTCAGCATGAGTTTGCGTAAGGAATTTGAAACTACCCTAGCCGAACTTGGTACGGTTACAGGATTTGAATCGCAAATTTATCGCAAGGATGGGACTACAGCATGGATTCGGGAAAATATGAATGCCGTTAGGGATCAACAGGATGAAATTTTGTTCTATGTGGGTACGGTCGAAGATATTAGCGATCGCCGTGAGTCGGAACTTGCAGAATCTTCTCGCCAAAATATGGATCAATTACAAACTATTGCCCAAGCAATTCCCTTGCCTGTATTGATCAGTCGTAGCTCTGATGGCGAAATTCTCTATGCCAATCCGATCGCTAGTAGTAACTTTGGCATTGCTTCTTGGGATTTAATTGGACGTAAAATTCAGTCTTTATATAACGATCCCCTAGATTCAAAAAACATCTTAGACATTCTGCGTAATGATGGTTATGTTCGCAATTATCAATTAGTTTGCAAGCAGAATCACAATATTTTTAAGGCTTTACTAACTTTGCAGCCCTTTGTATTTGAGAATCAACCTGCATTGCTGAGTATATTTTTTAATATTAGCGATCGCTAATTAATTTAGATATCTTTGTAAGCTTAATTCTGACAGAATATAAAAATTGAGGTCAAGCAAAATTGTCTTAACCTCTACTAGATTTATCGAATATGCGGTTTTAACCCCGACGTGTCACTTTGTCTTTTTGGCTAATTATAACTAAAGCCACCAAAGCCACAACTACGAAAGTCACGCCGTAACCCAAGCCCCAAAAGAAATTAACTAAAGAAGGTGTCATAACAAAATAGTCCTTTTATAAAACTCTATAATTATTTTAACATTATTAACATTTCTAACGTATCACCCTGCTCATATAGTTACTCCAAAGTTGTACAGCTAAGACACTGCTGCTATCGGTCACACCTTCATCATTCCCTAGCCACACCGCAGCCAGAAGTTTAGAAGTTGGGGCAAAGCCAATAAACCAGAGATCTCGCCCTTGATCTGTGGTGCCAGTTTTCCCAACTGTAGTGGCTTGGGGCATAGAAGCACCTCTTCCTGTCCCGTAATTTACTGTCCCTGCCATCATATTAATCATGGTGTCTGCTGAATTAGGATCGATCTTAGGGCTGGGTTGATAGTAGGTGTTTGCCTCAAAAATTAGTTGGCAGGTAGTATAGTTTTGGCGATCGCTACAGGATTTGGTATCAAAAATGCGCTGAATAGCATGGGGAGAATTATAAATGCCTCGATTGGCGATCGCTCCGTAGGCTCCAACCATTTCTAACATTCCAACTTCATAGCCACCTAGGACAAGATTGTTATTTTCTTCTAGTTTTGATTTAATTCCCAGCTTTCGGGCCGTTTGGATCACATTTCGTAAGCCCGCCGCCTCTGCAACTCGAATAGCAACCACATTTTCGGAAAGGGCAAAGCCACGATACATATCAATAAACCCACTGCCCCCATGTTGACAACCAGCCACACCATAGACAGAAGCACAGGAAAAAGTCGTACTCGGAGGAATACCTTGATCGATCGCTGCTAAATAACTAAATAGCTTAAAAGTTGATCCTGGCTGACGATAGGCTTGGGTCGCCCGATTAAATTGATTTTTCTGAAAATCCACGCCTCCAGTCATTGCCAAAATTGAGCCATTACTAGCATCCATGGTCACGATCGCCCCTTGGGAAAAATTATAGGCAACTCCTTGGGTAGCGATCGCATTACGCAGAGACTGATCCGAGGCTTTTTGCATAGCGACATCAAGGCTAGTTTCAATCACAAAGTTTCCCTCCCTTGCCAAATTCGGAGCAATACCTTCAAGTTCGTCATAAACATAACCATAATAATAAGGAGCGACTGTTCCTTGCAGGTTTCCTTGGGCATCGAGATTGAGTTTGAGAATAGATCGCCTTGCCCGTTCTGACTCTTCAGGCTTAATCATTCCTAATTCCGCCATTCGATTGAGAATGCGATCGCGATATTCTAGGGCTAGTTTTTTATTTTTGAATGGATTAATTAAATTCGGTGCAGGTAAGATTCCCGCTAGGGTTGCTGCTTCTGACAGATCTAAATCTGCCAATGACTTATTGAAATATAGTTTTGCCGCATCTTGAAACCCATAAACGCCATTACCTAAATACACACGATTGAGATAGATAGTTAACAGATCGTTCTTACTATAGTTAAAAGTGAGCTTGAGGGCTGCCACCGCCTCCCGCCACTTCCGTCCTGCTGAATCACTAGTACCAACGTAGGTTTGCCCTAATAGTAACCTAGCTAGTTGCTGCGTAATCGTACTTCCACCTTCTCGGAGTTCCCCACTTCGGACATTGGTTACTAAGGCTCTGACAATTCCTAGGGGATTTACACCTAAATGGGAGTAATAGGCACTATCTTCCGAGGCAATCACGGCATTGGGTAAATAGTTGCCAAATTCGGAAATCAGCGTAACTTCGGTATGTTTTTCCCGATCGGGTGGCGCAATGGATGTAACTTTGTCCCCCGCCAAAACTTCGATTTGTCCTTGTTGAACGATGGGAAGAGGTTTCACTGTAAATTTTTGCCATTCAATAGCGATCGCCAGCCCTAATAAGCAACTTAGACCTAATATCCCCAACCCCGTATATTGTAATGCCCTGATATACCAAGGTGGCGGATCTATATAGCGCAAAGTTGCGGCCGCTTCCAACTCAGGTGGCCCAAGGGTAATCACCATATTATGCTTGAGGGTGATGGATTTTAGCCTTTGTCTGCGGCGATAGATGCCATTAGTCGAATCTTGATCGGAAATTACAAAGATATTTTTGGGTGCTTTACGGATGATTTCGGCATGGACTTGGCTCACCACAGGAGTTTGGATCACAATTTGACATTTACTACTATTTCGCCCCACAACATAGCGATCGCCAACTAGGTCATAGATTTCAGGGCGTTTTTGTCCTGATTTAAAAATCTCCAGATGAGGTACCTTAGCCTTAGCTTTAAGCCTATTAGCTAACTGTGCTTGGATGGTAAGAACACGAGAATTAATCGGCTGCATAACTTGGCTAAATCCCTTTAGATGATCACTAAAGACGCAAAAAGGTTTGTGAATATCCCACTAATTCTACTAAATCTTAATTACTCAGCGTTGCCTGATTAAGATATCTGTTAATTCTCTTCTCAATTCAAAGCTCAATTCATGGAGTAAAAGTAGTTTCTAGCTCAAAATCATAATTGTATTAGACTTAGATTAAGCATCTTTACCGAAGTTATTAAAAATGAAATCTATGCTAGTAACAGTCTGTGATGAAACTTTTTCGGGTGGCAAAACTAATATCAAGACTATTAACTTAACAGACGGCGGCACGCATACCGCAGGTAATCGCATAACTGCCAAAGATATTCTTAAAGAACGATTACAGCAGGAAGTAGAAATGTTTAATGCTCAACAAGATGCCTGTTTTCAAGGGCTAGTGCAACCTGAAGACTCAACCCGCAGTAATAAAGGTTTTCAAATGAAAGTTAAACGAATTATCAACTGGGAAGAACAATACAAAAAAGCGATCGCCGCCTTTGATAAAAATGGTTTTGTGATGTTGGTTAATGATAAGCAAGTCGTTACTCTAGATGAAGAACTAGAAATTTCAGAAGGAATGGAGGTGAGCTTTATGCGCCTAACTCCTTTGGTTGGTGGATAAAAAATAAGAGGAGGATAAAAGTGTGATATTCGATTCTTTTGATTGGATGCAAGGTGAACCTAAACTGATTGGAGTAGATGGTTATCCTACTTATGAAAGCGATCCATATTATCAGCAGCACATTTATCTTAACGAGGCTTTGCAAGAAGTAGCACTTCCAAAATTTTGGTGGAACCCTAGAAATACTTTAGAAGCTGACTATGAATTTAATCCTTCATCTTGGATCAGAGAATCTCAGGTTAAAACTAAAATTGCCAAGGAGAAAGATCCTTTTGTACTTAAAACTATTTATGCCTGTCACACAAGAATTAATTGGCTAACGACAAATAATCATTTTGAAGGAACCCATGCTGATAAATACATGAAGGTATTAAGTGGGTTTGCCCAGAATCTTCCATCTGAGATTATACGAATATCTGAACAGGAGATTATTGGATTTATTGAGCTTTTCATAGAGAAGTGGTCTTTTCAAGGCTTCGACTTTACCAATAAGTTAATTAATTCAATTAATAGAATAGTAACTCCCTCTTCAGAACTCCTAGTTGCTTTAAAAAACCTCAAAAAAGCTGAAGTACATAGTAAATACCCACATATTTTTAATAGGTTAGAAACCTGTTTGGATCGAGTATTACTTGTTTTTAAGATAGAAATTGGTGATGTCTGGAGCGATCGCCTATTATTAGATCTTTCACAATTAGAAGAGAAATCTAAGCAATCTTGGCAGAATTTAATTCTTCATGCTGGAACTGCGGATAAATCTCAACCCACGGCAAAATGGAATAAAAAAGCGAAGGAGCTAATCTCAGAAATTGTAGAATCATCATTTCTTAATTTCTGTTTGGTTTGGTTTCCCTTGGTAGCAGAGCCACGTATTAAAACTATAGATTTTGATCCTGATGATTACTTCTATATAACATACAAGGATTTTATTCCCCTGATGTTGCATGAAAAAAATTGCCTTTTGCTTAAGGGTTTAGTTTGGTGTTGTAGTAATTTTGAAGATAGTCGTCTAATTCCAGCCATAGGATTATTAGCAGAAGCCTGTTACAAAAAAATTCCTCAAGTTGGCGCGCGATCGCAATCTGTAGGAAATGCTTGTATTTATGCCTTAAGTATGATGTCAGGAAGAGAGGCAGTGACTCAGTTAGAAAGATTACAAACCAAAATAAAATATAGCCAAGCCAAGCGATTAATACAAAAAGCATTCGAGACGGCGGCGGCAAGGCAGGGAATTACAAAAGAAGATTTACTAGAGCTTTCGGTTCCTAAATATGGATTAGATGAGAAGGGAATACTGCAGCAGGCTTTTGGTTCTTTCACTGCCGAGGTTAAGATTCAAAGTTCTACTAAAGTTACCTTGCAATGGTTTAAACCCGATGGTAAGCCCCAAAAATCTCTCCCTGCTGAAGTTAAAAATAATTGTGGCAGCGAACTTAAGGAACTAAAACGTAACATTAGCGAAATCGAATCTCTACTTAAAATCCATCGCGATCGCCTTGAAAATACATACTTGGAACCCCGATCTTGGAAATATGTGGATTGGAAGGAGAGATTTTCTACTCATCCTTTGTTGGGTTATTTAACAAATCGTTTAGTCTGGGAGTTTAGTAATGAGAGTAATAATCAAACAGGAATTTGGCATCAAAACCAAGTCGTAAATTCTCAAGGTAAGGCTATTTCATGGATAAATGAAGAAGCAAAGGTGAAGTTATGGCATCCAATTTTTGCTGATCCAGTATTGGTTTCTAGTTGGCGAGATTGGTTAGAGACTCAGGAGATTAGACAGCCTTTTAAGCAGACTTACCGAGAGATCTACCCGCTTACCGAAGCTGAACAAAATACCCGAACCTACTCTAATCGTTTTGCTGCCCATATTTTACGTCAACATCAAATGTCCCAACTCATGAGACAAAGAGGCTGGGAATACAATCTGCAAGGTGGTTTTGATGGAGCGAATACTCCCATTTTTCATTTACCCCAAGGAGAATTACAGGCTGAATTTTATGTGGAACCAGCAAGCGAAGAGTTTTCGGATTCTAATATTTATCTTTATGTTGCCAGCGATCGCGTCTGTTTTTATCATCGGCATATTCCAATTCCCTTAGAAGAAGTCCCCGCTTTAGTTTTTTCCGAAGTGATGCGAAATGTGGATTTATTTGTGGGCGTAGCCAGTATTGGTAACGATCCTAACTGGAGCGATCGCGGTGAAAATGGACATGAATATAATACTTACTGGAATGACTATGCCTTTGGCGAACTAGCCATGAGTGCCCAACTCCGCCGTGAGGTGATTACTCGATTATTACCTAAGCTTAAAATTAGCGATCGCTGTAAAATTGATGACCGTTTCCTCATTGTCGAAGGCAAAAAACGCACCTACAAAATCCATTTTGGCAGTGGCAATATTCTCATGGAACCAAATAATAGATACCTCTGCATTGTGCCTGATGCCCTCAAAGCCTCCCAAGAAGTATTTCTCCCATTTGAAGGTGATGGGGTTCTTTCTATTATATTAAGCAAAGCATTTTTATTAGCTGATGACGATAAAATCAAAGACCGTTCCATCCTTAGTCAAATTAGTTCTTAAAGACAGATCTAGCTCAATAATTTGGGGGGAATTAGAAAAAATAACAGACTGTTACCCACAGGTAAGCCTTCTTCGGGAATATGAATACCAGCTATGCCAGCTTTTTTTAGAACTAGGGAGCCTCGTGCTTCTCCAAAAATTAATAGCTCGGCCCAAGCACTTAAATCAGGTTCATGTCCAACTATGCCCAAAGAATTATGCCCTTGTTCTTGCCAAGTGAGTAACCATCTAATCCAGTTTCTAAAATCGCCTTCGGGAGCGAGTAGTTCTGAGATTTCTAAAGGTGCACTAAAGGTATTTGCAAAAATTTCTGCGGTTTGTCTAGCTCTGAGTAATGGACTGGTTTGGAGGAGGTCAAATTTGAGTCCTAGTTTGTGTAACTTTTGGGCAATGTCACGGGTTTTTTTCAATCCTTCTGGGGTGAGCGATCGCTCAAAATCATCTATATTTTCATTCCGCTCTGTGGCAATGCCATGACGAATTAGATAGAGGTTGAGTGGTGCCATGATTAAAAAAGTTAGTATTCAAGAATATTGCCTAAGTATAGGTCTAGTCGATGTGTCGTATTCTTTGTTACAACTAATAACTAAACAGGAACGGTAAATTAAAATATTAGTGTTACGCCCTTGATTTTTTATTTTATGAATTAGTATGTCTACCCAAGATTAATTTCCGCATCTCCTCTAGCAGAAACATCTGAGCATGATGTAGCTTGGCACGTAAAACCGAGTGCAATTCTCTCCGTCCCAGAGTTGGCAGAGTTAAATGAGCGATCCGATGCTAAAGGCTGGCTCCAACTGGCTATACACCTGAGCATTATGGGAGTTAGTGGGGCGATTTGGGGTCTAAGCTGGAGTAACCTAAACTGGAATACTTGGGCGATCGCAATTCCTGCATTAGTAATTTATGGCTTTAGTCTTGCTTCAATGTTTGCTGTTGTCCATGAATACACCCATAGAACTGCCTTTGCTAGTCAGGGCATGAATGACGGGTTGCCTTGGTGGCTAGGTAAAGTGCAGGGTCATGTTCGGATTGCCCTAGGTCAGTTTTAACCCAAGCTCTAGGAAAGGAATTTGTACAGTCCTAGGTAATATCATGAATGGCGCAGCTACAGTGCTGAAATCACGTCTTGGGAGCGAGAAAATACCTTAGACTGCTAGGAAACTAATCTCTCATAAAATAAATTTTCGGAAGAAAGAGTTCTCTCAAAGTTCTTAACTAAGATTTTACATCTCTCAACCCAAGCATTTGACCTTTCTACTATCCATCTGCTCTTCGCAGTTATAAATCCAGACTTACCTTGGGCATTTTAGCTTTGTACATGGAACTTTATTTATCCCCACTTCCCAAATCATAATTTTGAGAGGTTTAAGGATTGAATATTCTTGGAAATCTTTTCATGGGATTTGGTTAGCTCACTTGCTTTAAATCTAAGCCTTGGCTAAAAATATTTTCTATGGGTAACATTTCACCATTAGTAGTCATAAATTTATGATCTTTAGTAGCTTTGATCACGGAGCCATCCTCAAGGGTATAAAGACAAATCTCCTGTTGACTTCGATTGTGCCATTGGGCGATCGCTTGAGTATAGACAAATCCATTTTGATCTACACTATAGACAGTACATTCGACTTTCTCTTCCACAAGTTTACCAATCGGCATCAAGCCATACTCAACTGTCAAAATTTCAGTATCATAGCTCAAACAATATTCCGCAAACAGAACCATCTGATCGAATAAATCTGTGGCAACTTTAGATTTAATTCCATTCATTGCCGCCCCATCCAGAAACTTTTCCCTTTGTTTTTCCATTTCGGCGGGCTTCTTTTTCCCCATGGCTCTACGAAGTAAATCTGCTTCTCCTAGAGAATATCCTGCCAAGTCTTGAGCGATCTTCATAATTTGTTCTTGGAATACAAGAATGCTATAAGTCTCTTTGAGTATGGGTTCCAGATCGGGATGGGCATAATCCATTATTTCCCGACCATGTTTGCGATTGATAAACTTAGGAATTAATCCCGCATCCAATGGACCAGGGCGATAGAGAGCAAGAATAGAAGAGATGTCATCAATATTGGAAGGCTTCAGATCTCGGACAATTTGTTTCATGCCCGAAGATTCCAATTGAAATATACCTTCTAGTTCGCCTTTTGCTAAAATTTCGTAGGTTTTTTTGTTCCCAGTTGTGTCGGCATCAGGTGCGATCGCATTAATATCAAAATTCTGATGATGTTGGTTATTAATTAAATCCACTGTGTGCTGGATTGTAGTCAGGTTTCTGAGTCCCAAAAAGTCCATTTTTAGTAATCCCAAAGATTCTAAATCCTCCATCGGATACTGGGTAATCACGGCTCCATCAGCATTACGTTGCAGTGGCACAATCTCATCTAAGGGCATGGGCGAAATCACTACACCTGCGGCATGAACTCCCGAACTTTTGTTTACTCCTTCTATTCGCATTGCCATGTCTAACCACTGAAAAACCTTGGGGTCTTTATCATAGCGTTCCTTAAATTCGGGGGCGGGCGTATCATTCCCAATCATTTCCTTAAGTTTGGCGGGCTTGCCACGGGATACAGGAATCATTTTTGCCATTTTGTCAGCCTCGCTGTAGGGTACATTCAGCACTCTACCCACATCCTTTAATACGGCTTTAGAAGTTAAACGGTTAAAGGTGACAATTTGGGCGACTCGATCTTCACCATACTTTTGGGTTACATATTTAATTAATTCATCTCGGTGATCGATACAGAAGTCGGAGTCAATATCAGGCATAGATTTGCGTTCGGGATTGAGGAATCGCTCAAACAGCAGTCCATGATGAATGGGATCGATATTTGTAATACCAAGAGCAAAGGCAACTAGAGAACCTGCGGCTGAACCTCTACCAGGTCCCACGGGAATGTGGCGATCGCGCGCATATTTAATGTAATCCCAAACTACTAGAAAATAGGTAGAGAATCCCATCTGCTGCATAATTCCTAATTCGTAATGCAGTCGCTCTTGATAACTTTGGGGAATATCATCTCGTTTTTTGGTATGAAATTTCTCTAAAATTCCCTGCCAAGTCAATTCTTCTAAATAGGTTTCGGCGGTATATCCTAAAGGGACATCAAACTTGGCGGCACGAGGTTCACTCATGACATCGTAGGCTTCTACCTTTTCGGCAACTTCGGCAGTATTTCTAATTGCTTCTTCAATAATTGCATCAGAGAGATGATCTTGAAATAGTAACTTCATTTCTGCTTCCGATTTCAGATATTCCATGCCACTGTAACGCAGGCGTTTCTCTTCTTCGATCAGTTTTCCTGTTTGGATACAAAGCAAGGCATCATGGGCTTCGGTATCATAACAAGAAACAAAGTGGGAGTCATTGGTAGCAATAATTTTAATATCTAACTCACGGGCAATTTTGACGATTTCTACATTTACCACTCGATCTTCAGGATAGCCATGATCTTGAATTTCTAAGTAATAATCCTCGCCAAATTCATCTTTGTACCAACGAGCGGTCTCTCTGGCAATATCTGGATGTCCCTGTAAAATCGCTTGGGGAACTTCTCCCGCAAGGCATCCAGAGGTAATAATCAGCCCTTCCTTATATTGCTTGAGAAAATCTTTATTAATGCAAGGACGGGCAAAAATACCTTTTCCTTGAAAGCCCTGTAAATGGGAAATGGTCGTGAGCTTAACTAGATTTTTATAGCCTTGATTATTCTTTGCCAAGACAATCTGGTGATATTTACGTTTCTTTTCTTGCTTGCTAATATCTCCTAGAATCACATACATTTCATTGCCAACAATAGGCTTAATTCCTTTGCTGCGGCAGGTTTTAATCAATTCGATCGCCCCATACATAACTCCATGATCGGTCAAAGCGATCGCCTTCATATCTAGTTCTAAGGCTTGATTGACTAAATTTGGTAACTGGCTGGCTCCATCTAATAAACTGTATTCACTATGGACATGAAGACCAACAAAAGATGACATATATAATTCCTATCGAGCGGTAGATTTGGGCGAGTATTGGATACGATCATAGACCACAAGCCATTTTTCTATACCAAAATTTAAGCAAAAAATTAATCTCGGCTCAATACCCGCAAGCTAATATCAACCCAGGATATGCCCATTTTTCCGCATTTGTTAGCATCCACTTCAAATAGTAACCTTCTCCACACCCAGCATCTAAGATCGTGACTGGGTTTGGCTCTAATGTCATTGATAAATGCTTTTTCTCGCTAGATTTCTGAAGAAATTTGTAGGCTAATTTAGCAAATCGATAACATTCCCTAAATCATTCCTTATCCCAAACTTATCCCAAATTTAATTTAAAAAATCAATAGCTAGTTGTAAAATTGGTACCAATTTAATATGTTTGTATGGTCTAGTATTGGATATATAATCTTTTGCTTTTATAGGTAATAAAAAAATCAATTCCCCGATCAATGATAGAAATTCCCACCGAGAGCAAGAAATATTCCAAACCTCACTTTGAACGACAAATACGCCGATTAGAGCAAGATGCCCTCCGTATGGGAGCTTTAGTAGAACATTCTTCTTGGTTAGCCCATACAGCTTTGTTCGATCGGAGCCTAGATTCAGCGATCCTCATTGATGCCCAAGATAAACATATTGATCAGTTTTACCGCCAAATTGAAATTGATTGTTTCGATCTCATTGCCAGTCAGTCTCCTGTTTCCCAAGATTTAAGATTATTAACAGCCCTAATTCATCTAGTCCGAGATTTAGAACGAATCGGCGACTATGCCGAAAATTTGGGGGAAATAGCAATCAAACTTTTTCCCTATTCAGTTCCTACTTGTATGGGAAAACTGGAAGTGATGTCCAATCGTTGTCGAGCCATGGTTTCACTAAGTCTAAGCGCACTTTCTAACCTAGATGCGGATTTGGGCTTACAGATTAAACAAAAAGATGATGCCGTAGATTCAGACTATACCGAACTGTATAACTTAATTGCCAGTCAGAAAAATTCCGAAGTAAACCAAGAGCCAACTATGCTTTTAGTCTTGGCGATTCATCATCTCGAACGAATGGCAGATCACGCAACTAATGTAGGGCAGAGAGTGGCTTATATTATTACAGGCAAACGACATTAGGAATTAAAGAATGGGAAATAGCTGCTGATCTCCTCTTAAAATTGCCACAGCGATCGCCAAACCCAAACAGACTACAATACTAGACCCAAAGATAAATATGGCAAATAATTCTCCCGAAGAGAGGGGACGTTCATTTGGCAAGCCGTTATCATAGCTGAGGGGCTGATGTTTCTGGGGTTGGGGACTTACAGTATAACTACGGGAAAATTGAATAGACCGATCGTAGAATTTACGGCGATCGGGATTACTCAGGATGGCATAAGCCTGATTTAGCTCTTTAAATTTTTCCAAAGACACCTCCGCCCTGAGCTTAGTCGTATCAGGATGGTAAAGTTTACTCAAATCACGATAAGCCGTCCGAATTTGCCGCTCATTTGCCCAAGGCGTAATCCCTAAAACCTTGTAATAATTATTTGCAGCCATCAGTTCTACCTAATTAATCCTAAAATTACCTTAAAACCAAACTATTTAGATTATAGATGGCTGATTTAAGCTTCAAGATTGCTACAATCATCTTAAATTTGAGTTAAGAAATGCCTTGGGTTAGGATTATTAGTGCGCTTATTGCTATTCCTCTAGCTTTAGTTGCGATCGCATTCGGAGGATGGGGTTTTACAATTTTATTTAGCCTGCTGATTTATTTGGGACAGCAGGAGTATTTTCAAATGGCTAGAGCTAAGGGGGCAGAGCCAGCCGTTAAAACCACTTTAATCGTTAGCCAAGTTTTATTGATTGTCTGCCAGATGAAGTCAGAATTTGCCGATGCAGTCTTACCGATCGCAGGGACATTTATTTGCTTTTATTTACTATTTCAACCGAAGTTCGCCACGATCGCAGATATTTCGGCTTCAGTGCTAGGGCTATTCTACGGTGGCTATTTACCCAGCTATTGGATTAGGCTCAGGGGTTTAAATGGGGAGGGGGATTTATCCTACCCTCTAGGCTTAAATGAAGGCGGTGTGTTTGTACTCCTCGCATTTTGCTGTATCTGGGCTTCAGATATTGGCTCCTACACCATTGGCAAATTGGTAGGACGGACAAGGCTATCGGATATCAGCCCCAAGAAAACTGTGGAAGGAGCTATATTTGGCCTACTAAGTTGTATGGCTGTGGCTCTGACGGGGGCTTACTATTTGCATTGGACACTATGGTATGTGACAGGTGGGGCATTGGGCTTGATGATTGGTGTTGCCAGTTTGTTGGGAGATTTAACCGAGTCGATGATGAAGCGAGATGCAGGGGTGAAGGATTCAGGACAGATTATGCCAGGGCATGGTGGAATTTTAGATCGAGCCGACAGCTATGTATTTACTGCACCCTTAGTCTATTATTTTGCCACCATAGTTCTACCACTCTTACCAACATTACCGCCCTCATGAAACTTAAAATAATGTTCAGGTGTAATAATTTTTATAGCATTAACCTGTGAACGTAATTGATTACCTGAGAATTAGCTTGATCGATCGCTGTAACTTTCGGTGTCAATACTGTATGCCCGAAGATGCTGAACTAGATTATATTCAAGCCCAAGAAATCCTGAGTAATGATGAGCTAATTACCCTGATCGAACAGGTTTTTATGCCTTTAGGATTTACTAAATTTCGGCTTACAGGTGGTGAACCTCTGCTCAGGAAAGGATTAGTAAGTTTAGTCCAACAAATTTCCGCCAATCCTCTTACTCAAGATTTATCTTTAACTACCAATGGTTATTTATTAGCAGATTTAGGGCGATCGCTTTATGAAGCAGGTCTAAGGCGGATTAATATAAGCTTGGATTCCTTGGATGCTCAGATTTTTCGGCAAATTACAGGTCGTAACCATTGGCAAAAAGTCTGGAATGGTATTCTTACCGCCTACGACTTAGGATTTAATCCCCTAAAGCTTAATGTTGTCGTTATTCCTGGGGTTAACGATCGAGAAATTTTAGATTTAGCTGCCCTCAGCATTGATCGGGCGTGGCATATTCGGTTTATAGAATTTATGCCCATTGGCAATACAGCGTTGTTTGAATACAAAGGTTGGGTAGATTCGGCATCACTACGGCAACAAATTAGCGATCGCTTTGGCTTAGAGTCCAGTAATTGTCTCGGAAATGGCCCTGCGGATGTGTGGAAGATTCCCAATGCTAAGGGAACTTTGGGATTTATTTGTCAAATGTCGGAATGTTTTTGCGATCGTTGTAATCGAGTCCGTCTATCGGCAGATGGTTGGTTGCGTCCTTGCTTACTGAATGAATCGGGACAAATCGATCTCAAAACCGCCTTAAGAACAGGGGCAGATTTTTCGCAAATACGATTACAAGTTCAAGAACTATTAAATCTAAAATCAGAAATTAATTTTAAAGAACGCGATCGGGGTAACAGCGACAAAACCTATCTTCGCACTATGTCGCAAATTGGGGGATAACTAAAAATCAACTTGCCCCTTCACTTGTTGTTGGCTAACCCATAGAGAGTTATTTTTCATTTATCTTAAAAATTCATATTTCCTAACCGATATAAGGCAATCAACAAAGGTGATTCTCTATTCATCTATCTGCCACATTTAGATCTTTGCAAACCAATTTTCATCAATTTCAACCGATTCGATCATGGTTATCTTAACCCCAAGACTTAATTCTTTTAGTCGTTGAACCAACTGCTCACCATCAATCAAATCAATTGGTGGTGCCCCATCTCGCGTAGCTTCTTTAATCGCATCTCTGGTAAACGTACCAGTTGTAATGAATAAACCTTTATCAGTGCGTCCTTGCATTGCCCCGCGAAAATCCCTAATTTGTCCCGCCGTAATCGATCCTTGATAGCGTTTACATTGAAATAAAACGTGAAAACTCAAAAAGCCATTGATACGAGCGATTCCTACGCCATCAATTCCCCCATCACCAGATTTACCCATGACCTGAACTTGGATAAAACCTGACTCTCTTAATAAGCGTTGCGCTAACCTTTCAAAGGCACTAGGATCAAGTGCTAGCAATACTTGATGAAGTTGTTGATGCCAAGCTAGCTCTTCCAAAGTTTCAATAGATTCAATGGCTTCGTCCGCAGAGTCAGGTTTAATTGACTTTTTTTTATGACTATTTTTTACTACTTTAACAATTTCCCTAGCTTGAAGATTGTCCAGATTAATCGAGGTTTCAACTAGAGACCACACACCTCGCGATGAGTTTTGCAGTAGTCCATATTTTTTCAGATAAGTGCGACTCCAAGCTAATCGATACTCAACTTCAGTTTGCGAAGTGCTGCCGTGTAAAGTCTCTAATACTTTGTCGGGCAAATTGAGAATTTGTATTACCTTTTCAAAGATTTCTTCAGTTGTAGCAGACCCGCCCAAGATCTGTAAAGCTTGGATGGTCGGTAAGAGCATGGAGTCGTATGTGGGTAATGAAGTTACGGACTGTTTCATAGAGAAAAGGTGGCTACAAATGGCGAGAAAATATATCTTAAGTCAATTACAGTTCATCCTTGCTACAACTAAAAACCAAAAATAAAAGAGCTTAGAATTAATGATCCTAAACCCTCAGATTTTATCTTTCCTCTGCAAGAAGACCCTCGCTTTAGCGATGGGATGAATTGCAGCAACTATTCAACTGATTCAGGGCTATCTTGATCCTGAATGTACTTTTTAAGTATATCAACA
>VYKS01000277.1_pt1 | contig 24670 bp, 27 predicted proteins | sample 5114511 | NCBI WGS metagenome assembly VYKS01 (sample SAMN12291795, study PRJNA351875) | freshwater metagenome | isolation source: freshwater lake | place: USA: Michigan, Gull Lake | collected 2011-07-05 | reverse complement strand
CTGCCACTTAACAAAACGTTGCAATAATTCTAGCCATTACAAGCAAAATCCTTTGTCAGTAAGTATTTTGTGTTTGCTGTATCATTAATTACATTCTGAATTTAGAATTGCTGTGAAGAAATTTATGCAAAGTTATCCCTGTATAGCCAACCTGTCAATGATCTAGAAGAACCAATTTCCAATGAAACAATTACTGAGGATATCACTGATACAAGTTCAGAGTATCTTGACGAAGATTTTATTGAAGAAGATAGTGTAATTGAGCAGTATGTAGTAGCTCTAAGTGAATTGCCCAATGAGGATAGTTCTTTACAATCTTGGTTAAATCAAGAACATCCAACAGAGAAAATACTTTCTGTAATTGGACAAATTTGCCAAGTTTTTCGTTATGCTCAACAGCATGGCTGGGGATTCGTTCAGATATTCCCAAGATTTATTTTTGTGGAAGGAGTCATTAAGTTTCTTGACTTGACGGGTATATATCCTATAGGAGAAAAACTTAAATATGGAGTTATAGGGGATTACTGCGCCCCAGAAGTTGCGTATAGTAGCGACCCTGTAAATGAAAAAATGAGTACCTTTGCTTTAGGGGCTTTACTTTATCATGCTATCCATCATTATCCTCCATCCCTCGATTCGGATGACTTTGCAATCTACCCAATTCCCTTAATTTATCAAATTCTTAATACCTGTTTATCTCTAAATCAAGTCAATCGCTACTCTCTCGACCAGTTAGTGAGTTTAATCGTTAAAACACGACAAACTCTTAGTTTTACTAAGGTTGATTGGCAAGTAGTTGGGAGATCGACAGTCGGTCTTTAAACGCAATCTTTTTTGTTCTTCTTTTGTCAGTGATACTATATATTTCTTGGCTGGCATATTTTCAACTATTAGACAGCCATTTATTATCGGTTAATTTGCTGTTGACTGTCTACTAGAATGTTCAATCTTAGATTGTAATCAACCGGCGATTAGTTTTTATGAAGCGATCGGGGCAAAGGTTCTACCCGACTGGCGGATTTGTCCACTTTCAGGCGATGCTTTAACTAAATTAAGAACTTATCAGGTTAAAATTTTGAACATCTGGAATTTTGAGCTTACACAGGAAATTAAAAACCATGAGCATAAACAAAGTTAACTTAGTCGGACGGGCTGGTCGAGATCCTGAAACCAAATATTTTGATTCGGGCAAGCAGGTATGTAACTTTACCTTGGCAGTAAACCGCCGCACTAGCAATAGAGATGAGCCGCCCGACTGGTTTGATTTAGAAATGTGGGACAAAACTGCCGATATCGCAGGTAAATATGTTAAAAAAGGTAGTCTAATTGGGATTACTGGATCTCTAGTATTCGATCGCTGGAAAGATAAGAATACGGGGGAAGAGCGCACAAAACCTGTGATTCGTGTGGATCAATTGGATTTATTAGGTTCCAAGCAAGATAATCAGGCTAGTTCTAGTTCATCAAGTTACGATGCTGATTTTTAGTTAGGTTTTTAATTAATTTTGACTAGCCCCTGCCGTTTAACTACCCAGCCAGTTTTTGTCCACTCTATAACTGTGGAGGGTTGCCCAGTTATAACTTGATCCATAATCTGCGTGGATTCTTCTAAAGCTAGGACTTGGGGAAATTGCAGGGATATAGCTGCCATTGTCATCAATGGGGATTGTCCGCTAAAGTTGGCACTTGTGGTTAAAAGGGGTGAAGTTTGTCTTAAGACAGCGATCGCTCTTTTGTGGTCAGGAATTCTAATGCCAATGTTATTAAAACCCTCATTTAGCAGTGGTAGGTTTGGATTTTGGGGTAATACTAAAGTTAAGGCTCCAGGGAGCTTAGATTGGGCTAGTTCTTGCCAAATTGGAAATGCTGGATCATTGACATCGACAAAATCCCATAAATCCTCTAGGCTTGCTCCCATTAGGATTAAAGGCTTATCGGGCGATCGCTGTTTAAGTTGAAAAATTTCCTCCCTATGGTTTGGAATTACAGCTAAAGCAGGAACTGTATCGGTCGGAAAACTGATAACTCTCCCTGCCCTTGCTCCAGCTACTACCGAGGCGATCGCTACTAAAGCCATAATTGCTTAATAATTACTTGGGACTCTAGATCTCTTCAGATTCAGTAATACGTTGGAATAAATAACCCGTACCCCTAGCCGTTAGAATTAGCTCTGGATTACTCGGATCTTCCTCTAGTTTTGCCCGTAATCGGGAAATATGGACATCCACAACCCTTGTGTCAACGTGACGCTCAGGTGTATATCCCCAGACCTCTTGCAAAATATCAGCACGGGAGAAAGCTTCCCCAGACTTGCCGACTAAAAGCTCTAGGAGGCTAAATTCCATACCCGTAAGCCTAATCCGTTCATCCCCTTTATAGACCTGACGCTTGTTGGCATCAATCCTAATATTACTGATGTGCATGACCCCAGAACTAGGAATCCCAGAACTAATACTGCGATCGACTCGGCGTAATACCGAACGAATCCGAGCTTCTAATTCTTTAGGTGAGAAGGGTTTGACCACATAGTCATCTGCTCCCAACTCTAAACCAGTAATCCGATCAGCCACATCACTCAGAGCGGTTAACATAATAATCGGGACATCCGACTCCTTGCGTAATTCCTGACAAACACCATAGCCATCTAGCTTAGGCATCATTACGTCTAAAACTACTAAATCTGGAATCTCATCACGAAACATGGCGATCGCTTCTTCTCCGTCGCCTGCTGTGACTACCTCATACCCGATCATAGAAAGTCTGGTTTCTAAAATACGACGAATACTAGCTTCATCATCTACAACTAAAATTTTCTCTTTGTGACTTTCCAAGTTACTTAAAACCTCGTAAATTCTTTTTATGACTGATTTGGATTTATCTTGTATTTATATAAATTAATTATTAGGCAAATTAATTATTAAAGCTAAAAAATTACATATATTTCGATGATGTTAAGTTTAGCTCAGATATAAAAACTTAGATTAAGGCTGAAATTGTTTTAATTAGCCTTTATAACCTTACATTAGTTAACTTACAAGAAATTCGGGATAAGTATGAAGAAACTAGGTTTTAGTTACAGAAATTTGTATATCTTCAAACTTTGTGATTATTTGTCATTAAATATTTGTAAAATTATATTTAGTTAAGATGGCTTAAAGTTAAGTGCTGGGGTTTATTTAGAACCGCAAATTAACAGCCATCAGTGAAGATCAGTAACTAAGCAACAAAGCGAAATTAAACAAGAGATTAAATATATGACTGAACCTACTCAAACTCCTCAAGCTACCGACCCTAACTTTGGATTTAATAGCTATGCTGAAAGGCTAAACGGTCGAGCGGCGATGATTGGTTTTTTAACTGCCCTTGTAATTGAGTTTTCCACAGGTAAAGGCGTATTAACTTGGCTAGGGCTAATCAACGTTGGCTAAGAATTCAAATTTAAACCTAGGCTCAAATGCTTAAAAACTTCTCTTTTTGGGTTTGTGCCTTATTTTGGTTAGTTTTAGATCAGGTTAGCAAAGGAGCGATCGCCCAAAACTCCAATCTTCAGGATCTAGCTATTTGGCAAGGAGTATTTCATCTCCGCTACATTACTAATTCTGGGGCAGCTTTTAGCCTATTTAGTGGGGGCAGTGGCTGGCTCAAATGGGTTTCATTATTAGTGAGCCTTGCCCTTGTAATCTTGGGCATCAGAAATAACAAGCTAAATAAATGGGAGCAGTTTGGCTATGGCTGCATTTTGGGTGGAGCTTTAGGGAATGGTATCGATCGGTTTCGCACTGGTGCTGTGATTGATTTCTTAGACTTCCGTCTGATTAATTTCCCTGTGTTTAATTTTGCCGATATTGCCATTAATGTGGGATTGGCATTTCTGCTATTTAATATCCTTCAGCAATCTAAGCAATCAAGACCAAGCGATCGCTAACTTATCAACATGATACAGATTAGGGACAGGCAAAAAAATAAAGTACCACTAAATTAAGGAAGCCTCAGATTTTCAGAATTACTTTTTTATTGCCGCTCAACTAGACCGTTGTGCCATAAGAGAAAAATGGTATGCCATCAAGAAAGATGATCGAAAGTAACCCAACCTAAGTTACTCGTTTCCCTATTTCAAAACTTTGTAAGGATGATCAACTAAAATGGCATTAGAGTTTTGCTACTTAAATTCTCATCATGCTTACGGAATCACGCACATTCGTCTTACCACTATCGACTAATACCAATGGAACAGTTTTAATCGGTAATACTCGTGTAACACTCGATACAGTTATCTTCAACTTTAATCAGGGTGCAACTTCAGAAGAGATAGTATCTCGCTATCCCTCACTAAAGCTGTCTGATGTCTATAGTACAATCGCTTTCTATCTTTACCATCAGCAGGAAGTTGAAGAGTATTTGCAACAGCGTCAGCAAAAAGCTCTAGAAGTCCGCAAACAAAATGAGTTACGATTTGACTCCCAAGGTTTGCGAGATCGCTTACTTGCCCGTCAAGCTGAATACCATAACAAATCACTACACCCGACCGTATAATAAATTAGGGCAATCCTACACAAATCCTATACTCGAAAAACTAAAACGATGATCATTGCAGCTATCCAAGCCCCTGATAAAGTCAGAGAACGAGACGCTCAATTAGTTCGGAAGCCTTATCCTAACTTTAAGGTCATAGTCCTAAATGATGACTTCAACTCCTTTGAGCATGTTTGTAAGTGCCTAGTTAAATATATCCCTGATATGAGCGAAGAAAGGGCATGGGAGCTAACTAATCAAGTCCATTTTGAAGGCTTGGCGATTGTCTGGGTGGGGCCACAGGAGCAAGCAGAACTCTATCATGCCCAGCTTAAGCAGGAGCAGCTAACCATGGCTCCGTTGGAAGAAGCTTAATAATGTTTTTCATCTCATTAAAAGTTGCGATCGCTAACTTCAAAACCCAATCAAGTCTCGGTAGAATAGGTAAATCCTTAGTTAGAGCCTTGATTTTATCTGGGTTTGCGTCTCTAAGCTCCTTCCTCGCTCTATCAGTCTCAGCTAATCCTACCTGTGGGGTTGAGGCAAGCGATCGCCTGATTAAGGATAATTTGCGTAAAAGTATTAACCTATCTGAATATCAAGCTTATTTAGCAAAACATAAAGCCCAACTGGAAGTTTGTCGCAGTCAAGACCCCATTAAAACCCAAGCTCTATGGCTAAGACTTGACCCTGGGGTTAAAACTGAAACCTTAAATGATGTTTTAGATCGAATTGTGAATCAGGGCTACAATGCCATATTTGTCCAAGTATTTTATGATGGGCGGATCTTGTTACCTGTATCCGATAATCCTACCCCTTGGCGATCGCTTACGGAAGAAGCAGTAAAAGCAGGTGAAGTTTCTGCTAACTATGATCTCTGGGCGGAAGTAATTCGTAAGGGTCATGAACGAGGACTTAAGGTCTATGGAGCATCTTCTGCTATGAATTTTGGCCACAGTTATAGTCGAGTTCCCAACCGCACCTCAGCCTTGGCAATCAATGGCTCTGGGGAAATCAGTGGGGAGAACAGTATTGCTAAAAGTCAGTTTGATCCAAAGTCCGATTCCAAGCCAAGTTTAGTTAATGGACAGTCATCTACTCTGACCGAAGCCGATTATTTATTTATTGATCCTTTTAATTTACAAGCAAGATCTGATTTTTCGGGGGCGATCGCCGCTTTAGTAAAACGTCAACCCGATGGCATTTTATTAGATTATTTGCGCTATCCCAGTCGTAAAGGCTTGGTTAGTAATGTTAAAGCCCTGTGGATTTATGGATTGGCTGCTCGTAAATCTTTGCTAGATTCCATGCCTGATCTTGGCACTAAACAGTTAATGTCTATGTATTTAGATGCGGGAAAAGTTACACCAGAAGCAATTACACGCCTTCAGGAAATTAACAATCAAGGGAATAAATTAGCTGCTACTCAAGCTCGGTCTAAAGATCCTGCCCTTGCGGCAAAGTTAGTAGAACAGATGCTATGGAAACTCGCAGTTAATCATGCCTATCAAGGAGTATTGAGTTTTCTGGATGTGGCGATCGCTGCGGTTAATCCACCTAATTCCCCAGATCTAAATTCTATAAATAAGAGTAATATTCCCATTGGGGTAACTTTTTTCCCTAACGGTAATTTGCAAAAATCAGGTGCGTATGATCCTCGGATGCAGGCTTGGGAGCGATTTCCTCTAAATTTAGAACGACACCCCATGACCTATACTACCTGCGAAGACGGTAAGTGTGTAGCCAATGAAGTTATAAGAGTAGTAAAGGCTTTGGCACCACAGGTTAAAATTTGTCCAGCTTTAGCAGGAACTTGGGGGCAATCTTGGCGTGGTCATGCCAGTTTTGAGACGCAAATCCAAGCAATTAGAGCCGTGGCTCCGCAGATTTCCTGTGTCAGTCACTTTTCGGGGTTGCCAGATCCAGATTTGAGAGTACCTAAAGCTGGACTATAGTTAGGATTGCAAAGAGAAATACATCAACACTTACCGATACTTAGATCAATATGTGGTCAGTAATTATTCCTACTTATAATCGTCTGCCGATTCTCCAAAAATCTTTGATGGCAATGGAGCAGCAGAATTTTGATTTGGATTACGAAATTTTAGTCATTGATGATGGCTCCACCGATGACACGATCGCTTGGATCAACGCCCAATTAGAATCTAATTATCTTCCCCATGTCAGGTTATTACAACAGGATCACCAAGGAGCCGCTGCCGCCCGTAATCTTGGCATTGAGAAAGCATTTGGAGAAATAGTCGTATTTATTGATAGTGACCTAGTGGTAAATGCAGATTTTTTGGCTGCCCATGCCCAAGGTTTAGAGAATCAAGAGGGTTCCTTTACCTACGGACTAGTTATTAATACCGCAAATTTTGCCGAACCCACGACAACTAAGTTCAAGATTACGGATATATCCAATGCTTTTTTTGCCACGGGGAATGTGGCGATCGCCCGTCATTGGCTAATAAAGGCGGGAATGTTTGATCTGCAATTTAAGCAGTATGGCTGGGAAGACTTAGAGCTGGGAGTCAGGCTCAAAAATTTAGGTTTGAAACTCATAAAATGCCCCAAGGCGATCGGCTACCATTGGCATCCAGCTTTTAACCTAGCCCAACTACCCCACTTAATCGATCAAGAGCAACAGCGAGGCAGGATGGGTGTAGTTTTCTACAAAAAGCATCCGACTTGGGAGGTAAAAATGATGATTCAAATGACGTGGATTCACCGTTTGCTTTGGGGAACTTTAAGTTTAGGTGGATTTATAAATGAGCGATCGCTTGAGCCTCTATTAAGCTGGCTCATCAATCAAGGCAAACCCCAACTAGCCCTAGAAATTGCCCGTATATTTCTGAACTGGTATAACGTCCAGAGTGTCTATGCTGCTTATTACCAAGACAAGCTCAAAAATTATTAATCTAATCTTGCTGATCTTTGGGATAGCTTTAATAGTTACTGTTAAATGTTATTTTGGCTGGATCGTGAATAGTAATTTATGGTATCTTGACTTGATGCAAACAATATTCAAACAAAAGGTTAAGTAGTTCAAGATGGCTAAACGCCGCAATCAAAAGAAGGAAAAGGCACTTCGCAATCAAGCCTACGCTCGTAAATTCCGTAAACGCACACCTATTGGACGCTTCGGTCGCAAACGCTTTGGTGGTAATCGCTTTGGTGAAAGTGAAGATACTGAAAATGAGTCTGAAAACACCGAAGAAGGTGCAGAAAGCGGTACTAGGTAGTTTTACCCGATGATTTGTATATAATTCATGGTTCAAATTGCTTTAGCTTTGAATACTACCTCAGGAACATTAGAACTAGCGATCGCTCAAGTTAATCCTCTAAGCTACATCAAACATAGTGAATGGAATCTAGAGCGTGAGCTATCTGTACAGATTCATACCTGTCTAGCTGACTTTATGCAAGCTCATAGCTGGTCAGATTTGACTTTTGTGGCGATCGCCTCAGGAGTAGGTAGTTTTACAAGTACCCGTATTGGGATTGTCTTAGCTAGAACTCTGTCGGAGCAGTTAGGAATACCAGTCTATGCTGCTAGTTGTGCAGAAATTGAGAAGCAACTCCAAAGCGTTGAAAAAAGTGTTGAAGCTAGTGGTTTAGCAGGAAATTCTTCAATTTATAGCCTGATCAGAATCGGATACGATCAGTGGACTAAAGGTGAATTGCCTCATTGGTCGCTGGCACTCCCCCTTTATAGCTAAATTCCAGCAGAATTAAATTACCTCATTTACCAAAATAGCCCTAAACTAGACAAAATCCACTAGATAAAATCCAAAACTTGTACTCGATCAAATGCTTCAAGAACTTACAAATCTTTCCATAACTGCCGAAGAAGGCTTAATGCTCTACGAAGACATGGTTTTAGGGCGGACATTTGAAGATAAATGTGCGGAAATGTATTACCGTGGCAGGATGTTTGGGTTTGTTCATCTTTATAACGGACAAGAGGCGGTGGCAACAGGGGTGATCAGGGCAATGCGGCGCGATCATGACTATTTTTGCAGCACCTACCGCGATCACGTTCATGCTCTGAGTGCTGGCGTTGAAGCGAATGAGGTGATGGCAGAACTATTTGGTAAATCGACGGGATGTAGCAGGGGTCGAGGTGGATCTATGCATATATTCTCAGGTAAGCATAATTTCTTAGGTGGCTTTGCCTTTGTCGCTGAAGGCATTCCCGTTGCCGCAGGAGCAGCATTTCAAAGCAAGTATCGCCGTGAGGTCATGAAAGATCCCAATGCCGATTATGTTACGGCTTGCTTTTTTGGGGATGGGGCGACAAATAATGGGCAGTTTTATGAAACCTTGAATATGGCAGCTTTATGGAGCTTACCAATTATTTTTGTAGTTGAGAATAATAAATGGGCGATCGGGATGGAACACGTTCGAGCCACATCGGATATTGCAATCTATAAAAAAGCCGCCGTGTTTGGAATGCCAGGTTTTGAAGTTGATGGCATGGATGTTTTAGCCGTGCGGGAAGTAGCCCAAGAAGCCGTGCGCCGAGCCAGAGCAGGTGAAGGTCCAACCTTAATGGAATGCATGACCTATAGATTTAGGGGACATTCCCTAGCTGATCCCGATGAACTGAGATCCAAGGTTGAGAAAGATGAGTGGTTTGGGCGTGACCCAATTAAAATTTTAGCGGGCAAGCTTTTAGCAGCAGGCATGGCTTCTGAGCAAGAATTGAAAGCCATAGATAAAAATATTCAAACCTTAGTTGAAGACTCAGTTAAGTTTGCGGAAGCTTCTCCAGAACCAAGCCCTGATGAACTTTATCGCTTCCAATTTGCTGAAGACGAATAAGCTACGATCGCTGATACAATTCTGCGTGATTATTGTTTTGCGTTCCTTGGCATATGAAATTTCCATTTCCATTTAGGGAAAGAAAAGACGTTTTTAAAATAATTTCAGTTCTATCTGTGATCCTTGTCGTCTTACTAACCTTTCCGACAGGGCTTGGGATACTGAGGCTGGGAGTTTTGCTATGTATAGCATTGATCTACCTAGGAATCTTAAATCTATCGAGGGCGATAAAAAATGGATTGAAGCTAGTCCTGATGCAAATCGGGTAATTCGCTTTCAAGTGCCTGAACCATCTAGAACTAATCCCATCTACTTAGTGCGTTAGACCGAATTAAGATAAATTATTAGGAGATTCAGATTATGCCATCTACTGCGATCACTGAAAAGATTTTAGAGCAATCAAAAATTCTAAATAATATGACCCTAGAGACTTTTTTGCGGTTGCCTGAGTCTGATGAAAGCTATGAATTAATTAATGGAAAAGCTGTTAAAAAAATGTCACCAAAATTTTTCCATTCCTCCCTAACAACTACATTTTGGGTTGAACTTTCGGGATGGTGTGATGGGATTGGGAGGATCAGGGTTGAGTGGTCGGTGGTGCTAAAACGAAAGAGTAAAGATTGGGTGCCTGTACCAGATTTGTTGTATGTTTCCTATAATCGCCTAGGCTCAGACTGGAAAGAAGATGCCCCTTGTCCGGTATTACCAGAATTAGCGATCGAGATTGTATCGACCGATCAGGCATTTAATCAATTGGTAGAGAAGGCTTCGGATTATTTACGGGCAGGTATAGATCGAGTTTGGGTAGTCTACCCACCCATGCGAAGTATCACTGTGTTTTTTTCTGATCGCCCTCCAGAAACTTATTATGGCGATCGCCTATTAACAGATGAATTATTTCCAGAGCTGGCAGTGACGGCAGAACAATTTTTTGTCAAAGCAGGAATCTGATAACCTGACTTAATTAACCCATACACCCAACTTAAAAATTTAAGGTCAATTTTTTACTTATTATTTTTAGTTACTATTTGTATCGGTATATTAAACTAAGTACATAAAAGTAAATATTTGGAGAATACAGTGACAGGTTTTATACGGGGTTTATTTGGCGGCAAATCGAAAAAAGAGGAAAGTGCGCCTCAGGTAAAAAAAGATGTTAATTCTTTCTTCCTAGATAATGATTCTGCAAAGACTTTTGGCGATATTGACTATATGCGAACAGCAAAGGCAGTAACCAAGAGCTTTCCTAATGGGTTAGGGGAAGTAACAGAAGTTATATCTTCCATCGACAAAAAAGCAGTGGAAATTGAAGAAGAGAAGAAAGCTAAAACTGAAGATCAAATAAAGCCTGAAGCTCAGTTTAGGAAACCCGACGGCATTTCATCTGCGAGTACTAACATGGATATGTTTCGGAAGATGGCAAAGGAAATCAAAAAGTAGTTGTTGTTGATATTAAATCAAGCAATATTGCTATTCATCTTCAGTTGAGTTTGACAGAGATCGTATAATTTCTGTCTTTCAATTTCTATGGGTAATTCTAGATCAAGAATTAAGCTATCTACTTCTTGCATTCCTAAAAGCTGAAAAAGCAAAGGGATAATTTTATATTCGCCAATTACTGAGTCTTTGAGATCTGCTTGATTTTGCTGGGCGATCGCCATACTAGGATAGGCATAGATTACATTCTTAAAAACCCTAGGATTACTAACTTGGCTTAGGGTAGTTACGGCTAACTTTTGGTTTGAAGACTCTAACAGATAGTATTTAGCAGATTTTTGATTGAGGGCAATTGTTTTTAGAATTGGAGCGATCGCTTTTACAGCATCAGCTGTGACTAGATCTGGAGCATTACTAATGTAGAGAGTAATTTGATCGTCTATTAAGGTTTTGAGGGTAGCCATATTAATTTGGAATAAAGGTGAATAAAGTCTAACTAAACAAAATGTCATACTAAAGGTATAACCTAAGGTAAATTTTCCATGACCTCAGTCCAAAATAACTTAGCAATTCAAACTATTCCAGAAGTTGTATCTACTCCGTTAGTAATAAAACTAGATCATGTATTTAAAATCTATGGCATGGGCGACACCGAGGTCACGGCTCTGGCAGGAATTAGTTTAGAAATTCAAAAAGGCGAATACTGCTCAATTATGGGAGCCTCTGGTTCGGGTAAATCTACAGCCATGAATATTATTGGTTGTTTGGATCGACCTACATCTGGGAATTATTACCTTGATGGGGATAATGTCGCCCAGTTATCTGAGTCCCAACTCGCTGAAACTCGTAACCTCAAAATTGGGTTTGTATTTCAACAGTTTCATCTGCTCCCCCAAATGAGTGCCATGGAAAATGTGATGTTGCCTATGGTCTATGCAGGGGTAAAGGGCAATGACCAGAAAGTTCGGGCTGAAGCAGCATTAAAGCGTATGGGTTTGGGACATAGATTAAATAATCGTCCTAATCAACTATCTGGTGGACAACAGCAAAGGGTAGCGATCGCCCGTGCCATTGTGAATGAACCTGTATTAATCCTTGCCGATGAACCCACTGGGGCCCTCGATTCCAAAACCACAGAGGAAGTAATCGATATTTTTAGTGAATTAAATTCTAGTGGGATCACGGTAGTGATGGTTACCCACGAGGCTGATGTTGCCCGACATTCTAAGCGGATAGTGATGTTTAAGGACGGACATATAGTACATTCCCATCTTTCTCCAGACGATTTGGGACAATCTTTTTAAGTTTTAGTTAAGAAAAATCAAAGGGATGAGAGGCCCCAGAATAATAATCCTAGATCCTTCGTATAGCCCTTTTTAAACCAACTCGTAAAGGACGGGATAAAGCTCTAAGACTGAATTCATGGAGTAGCAGATAAAAACAGGGAATAATAAATAAGGTAAGTATGGTGGCAAGGGATAAGCCAAAAAATATAACTATACCCAAAGGTCTCAGAAATTCACCGCCTTCACCGAACCCCAATGCCAAGGGAAATGCACCTAAAACAGTAGTAGTGGCGGTCATCAGGATCGCTCTAAATCTTTGTGGTGCAGCTATGGTAATGGCAGTAAAGCGATCGCATTTCTGTTCATCTCGAATTTGATTTGCTAGCTCGACCATAATAATAGCGTTGTTAACTACAATCCCCACAAGCAAGACGGCTCCCATAATTACCGTGGCTCCAATGGAAGTATTAGTCACATAAAGTCCAAAAACTCCCCCTGCCAAGGCTAAAGGAATCGTAAACATAATTACCAAAGGATCGAGCAAAGAATTGTACTGCACCGCCATAACTACAAATACTAAAAAACAAGCTAATCCACCCAGAACTTTCAAAGCATCCTGTAACTGAGCATTCGCTGCTGCTGCCGAACTAGGCAAAATAGTTATACCTTCGGGTAAGTTAATGGAGCTGATAACTTCTGCAACTTCGGTAAGAGACTTACTGAGATTTCCACCTTTGTTTAAGTTGCCGTTGAGAATAAAAACTTGGCGTTGATTAATCCGTTGGATTTCTCCAGGAGCTAAAGCATCTTGGATTGTAGCCACATCTGCAAGGCGAGTTTGGCGATTATTGGGGGGTTGGTTATTGTCGATAAAGAGCGGAAGTTTTGCTAGTTGAGAAGGTTGACGAATTAGCTCTTGATTAAATCTGACTCGCACATCTACTAGACGATTACCCCGTTGAATTTGGGTCGGGACTGAACCTTCGATCGCTGTTTGAATAGTTTCGCCTAGATCTTGTACGGTTAACCCCAGAGCCTGTAAGCGTTCCCAGTTAGGGTTAATTTGGGTTTCAGGTTGGCGATCGTCACTATCAGGTCGGAAGTTTGCACCTTTAACATTTTCTTCTAGGGCATTAAGTAATTCCCGACTGGCTCTTTGCAAAGCGTCGTAGTCATTACCTTGCAAAATTACATCGATATCAGTACCTGGAGAAGGAGAATTATTGACAATCAAGCCCCGAACCCTACCAGGATTGACCCGTACTCTAACCCCTGCCAAATTGAGCTTAGTAACTGCACTGTTAACTTTCTGCACATAACTAAAAACATCAGCTTGAGGTTTGAGGGTAATTGTACTAGAGCCACGCAGAGGATTAGCTGTAACATTACTGCCAAAAATCCCCCCCCCGATCGCCGTGAACACATAATCAGTTTCGGGCTGTTTTTGCAGAATTCGATCGATCATGACCATGACCTTACGATTGGTTTCTAAAGTCGTACCTGCGGGAAACTGGGCATTCACCTGAACCTGTCCTGTATTAATGGCGGGCAAGATTTCTTGGGGAATTTGGGCTAACACCATCCCCGCACTGCCACCTAAAATTAAAAATGTGACTATAATTACTAGGAGCCGATATTTGAGAATTTTTTTGAGAAAACTGGCATAATTGGCAGTCCCACGGATAAATCGCCGATTAAATCCCTGTAAAAACCCGATATTACTTAACCCACTGCTGGCTTTTACGGCAAACATTCGCGATGCCATAGCTGGTACTACGGTAACCGCTACAACTATGGAAGCAAGGACGGAGAAAATAATTGTTAGAACTAGCTCATTAAATAATAAAGAGATAAAACCCCCAATTAGCAAAAACGGTAATAAGGCAACAATATTAGTTGTAGTAGATGCTAAAAGGGCAGATTCTAGCTGTTTACTACTAGATTCGACACTATTAATAGTTTCTGTAGTACTTAGCTGCGATCGCGCGTCTTGACCAATTTTCATCCCTGCACCTTCAGCGATCGTCTCAACCATGACAATGGAGTTGTCCATCACATTCCCAATCCCTAAAGCCAATCCGCCCAAGCTAAATAGGTTTAAAGAGAAGCCACATAAATTCATTAAAATGACCGATGCTAAAGCCGAAAGGGGAAGCGAGACTAAAATAATTAAAGTTTGGCGAAAAGAACCTAGAAATAGTAAAACTGTAATTGCTGCTAATCCTGCTCCCCACAAGCCATTACTAATCAGATTATCAATGGAAGTTTTAATAAACTTAGAATCATCCAAGGTTGCTGTTAATACTGAATCTGATGGAATCAAGCCAATAACTTTTAAGTCGGCAATTTTTTGTTTGACCCGATCTACAACCTCAATAGTGTTAGCGTCAGGTTGTTTTTGAATGCTAACTCTGACTGCCTTTTCCCCATTTAGTAATACAAATAGTCTTTGGTTTTGGCTGCCATCAATTACATCAGCAAAGTCTCGCAAATAAACTTGCTTCCCATTCACCTCAAAAGATAAATCTTCAATTTCTTTGGCATTGGCAAATCTACCGACTGTGCGAGTTAAGGGTTCAAAATCACTACCTTCTAGTCTGCCTCCAGAAATATCTTGATTACGTTCAGTTAGGGCATCTAAAACATCGGTTAAGCCTATGCCTTGAGCCTGCAAACGATTAAAATCAAGGTTTACCCTCACTTCTTCCTGTACTCCTCCCGACACATCCACAGCCGCAACCCCTGGGACTATACTCAATTCTCGACTTAGTTCATCCTCGGCAAATATGCGTAATTCTAAGGTCGTTAAACTTGGGGAAGTCAATGCCAACTCATACACGGGCAATTGGGAAGGATCAAACTTAAAAATTCTTGCATCTTCAATATTATCGGGTAAACGATTGCGCCCACGATTATAGGTAGCCGTCACATCATTTAAGGCCTGTTCAACATTACTCCCTGGCTCAAAAAATAAATCAACCCGCACTCGCCCTTCTTGGGTGCGAGAAAAAATCTGGTTTACGCCCTCAGTCGAAGCTAGAGAGGCTTCTAAGGGTCTGGTCACCTCATCGATCGCCACTTGAGGAGAAATTCCAGGAATATTTAACTGAACGGCAATCCGAGGATAGGTAATAGCTGGAAGTAAATCAACTTGAAGCTGGGACGTAAAAAAAAAGCCTAATACTATGACTGCCAAGCTCAACATCAAAGTGCCAATGTGTCTGCGAATAGCAATGCTACTGATGCTAAATCCCTGCTTTTGCATAATTACCTCTTACGGTTTTTCATTTTTGAGAATTTGGGGACTTTTCCGATAATGCACTAATTACGACTTTGGCTCCGTCTTTGATGGGGCGACTACTGCGGGTAATAAACTGCTCTCCCACCTCTAGCCCTGATAGAACTGTGACCTTACCATCGGCTTTTGCGCCCAGCTGGACTGCTCTCGCCTTTACAAGAAATTCCGATTTATCTTGCTTAGATGGACTAATTACAAAAATCCGAGTAATATCTTGCTTACTTCTAGCTCCGACCCGTAAGGCAGTAACAGGAGCTAATATCTTGGGGCTAGTATTATTGGAAAAGATTACCCTTGCCAGTAACCCACTACCAATTTGATTATTACGATTGGGAATAGTGACTTCCACAGGAATCAGACGGGATGTGCGATCGGCCGCAGGGGAAATTTGACTAACCACCCCTGATAAATCTTGCTGGGGGAAAGCATCAAGGTTAACAGTAGCTATTTGTCCTTGACGTATTTGCGATCGCTCTAATTCCGAAACTTCAACTATGACTTTGATTTGGCTAAAATCCCCTAACTTTAGGACTTCATCCCCAGCTTGCAAGAGATTTCCGACTTCAGAAACTTTCTGGACAACTATACCTTTGGTGGAAGCAATAAGGGTGGTATATGCCAATCTTGCCTTTGCCTGATTAATAACAGCAATTTGAGCCTCTACTCGTCTTTGGAATGAAGCCACCTCATTTTGTTGCGATCTCACCTGTTGTTGAGCAGATTTCAGGGATTGATGGGCCGTATCCGCATTGGTTTGAGCTTGTTCTGCTAATTGTTGAGCGATCGCCCCTTCGGAGGCAAGTTGTTTTAATCTTTTCGCATCTGCTTGAGCTTGTTTTAGTTCTAGCCTAGAGCGTTCCACTTGGGTTTTGGCATTACTAACTTGGGTTTTAGCCCTTGCGACTTCGGCTTGGCGAGCTGATAGTTCGGCTTCTGTTTGCAGGACATTTGCGACTAAAACCCCATCATCCTGTTGCCCTAGCACCTGACCTTGACTGACTGGATCGCCCAAATCTACCTTGAGACTCAAAAGTTGACCTTCTGTCCTCGATCTAATCGATACTTCACGGATTGGGGCAGTGGTACCTATATATTGGGTTTTGGCTTCAAGATTTCCTAACTTGGCGATCGCTACATCTACTGCAATTGGTTTTTGATCTTGCTTAGAGTCTGATTTTGCAGGTTGAGCTTGGGTTAATTGTTTGGTTTCAGAATCGCAGCCCGTCGCCAGAACCATGGAATAAATTGCCAATGCTGACATTAATTTCGCAAAATTGGTCATAACCGCAGATTTTCTGGTTAATTTAGCTTGAGAAAACTTATCGAAAAAATTTAACCGAAAAATTTGAATGAAACTTTAGTACATAGATATTTAGTACATACATATTATGACAAATTATGACAAAATTTTATTTACAAAAGTTCAAAATATGAACCAATTCTTTGAGAATTAAAATCTATTCTGCACCACTAAAAGCGATCGCCCTTAAGGATTTGAGCAGATTCTCACCTATCCCCCACTGATCTTAGCTTTATAGCCTAGCTTAAGCAAAATTTGCAAGATTTTGGGAGCGTGATCGCCTTGAATTTCAATTTCACAATCTTGATCGCTAGTTTTAATCGTTCCCCCTGCTCCACATTGATTTTTAAGTTGTTTTAATAGGGATTCTATAGCTTCGGATTGCCCTTGTAAGCCTGTGATTACGGTTACAGTTTTTCCTTTACGACCTTTGCGAGATGCTTGAATTCTAGGGCTTTGCTCTTGGGGCGATCGCTTTACCTGATTAGGACGTTCTAATGCATCTTGGTTATTGCCAAATTCTTGGTAGATCAGCCGATTTTGTGGGGACATAGTTATTAGGTTCGAGAATTTAGGTAAGATTTTGGAGGTTATAAGGCTAGTTTCAACAGAAATCAACTTTTAAGTTATATTTACTACAAAAAATAAGCACTTTCTTGATACACACTATTGCATCACTATTTCATTTTTTTCATTTTTTTCATTTTTTTCATTTTATAGAGTAACAAAAAAGGTAAAGATCATTATGGGTAGGAAGTTATGGGGTCGTTTACTAGCTTTGGCGATCGCTGCAATGCTTTTGGCTATATTTGGCTCGTCAGTGATTCCTGCAACAGTTGTTGCTGCTGACCCGCCAACTATTGATTCTATGGCAACAAACACTCAGTCTTTACAAATTTCAGTAGATACCGTGTGGGTACTCTTGACTGGGTTTTTAGTATTTTTTATGCAAACTGGTTTTGCAATTTTAGAAGCAGGCTTAGTTCGTCAAATTTCGGTCGTAAATACCCTGCTAGAAAACTTTATTGATGCTGGAGTGACGGCTTTAGCTTTCTGGGCAAGCGGATTTGCGATCGCTTTTGGAACAAGTGCATGGGGTTTATTTGGCACAGACAACTTCTTTTTAAGTAATGCTGTGAGCTTTAGTGACGGTAATATCATCTATGCTATGGGCGCACCAGGTTCAGCCGTAGGAATTAGTACCTTTGCTTTATTTTTCTTCCAATTTGCCTTTGCGGCTACAGCCAGTACGATTACCACAGGGGCGATGGCAGAACGCACAGACTTTGTTGGTGACTTAATCTATGCCACGATTATGGGAGCATTTAGCTATCCGATTATTGTGCATTGGGTCTGGAATAGTGGAGGCTGGTTAAATAAACTGGGCTACATGGATTTTGCGGGCAGTTCTGTTGTACATACTGTTGGCGGTTGGACTGCGATAGTTGGAGCTTATTTATTAGGACCAAGGCCAAATCGAGTTTGGGGGGAAATTCCTGCTCCGCATAATCTATCTTTAGCCACCCTTGGTACCATGATTTTGTGGTTTGGTTGGTATGGATTTAATCCAGGATCGACTTTGGGTACAGCTAATCATGGATTGATCGGGTTAATCACTATAAATACAACTCTAGCTGGAGCGGCAGGTGGGATTTCAGCGATGCTGTATGTATTTTTCCGTACAGTTAAGTGGAACCTATTTTGCACTCTTAATGGCTCTTTGGCAGGGCTAGTAGCAGTAACAGCAGGCTGCGCTTTTATTGCACCTTGGGCATCAGTGGTCATTGGTTTAGTTGCTGGAGTTTTGGTAATTGTCGTAGTTGATTTTATTGAGTCCTTAGAAATAGACGATCCCGTGGGTGCATTTGCCGTGCATGGCAGTTGCGGCATGATGGGTACGATCGCCGTGGGTTTATTTGGGCTACCAGAACTTACAGTGAATAAAAAAGCTGGCTTATTTTTGGGTGGTGGATTTGATTTGTTAATGGTGCAAATACTTGGGGTTTTGGCAATAACAACCTTTACAGCGATTTTTGCTTTTGTGATGTTCACAGCTTTAAATCTATTTGGGCGATTACGGATGCATCCAGATGCCGACAAGGCGGGAATCGATGTTTACGAACATGGGGCTTCGGCTTGGCCTGATGTGTATCCAATTGATGATCTGGTCAGTGGGTTAGACGATGACGATTAATTACTAATTTTGATCGGGATTTAATTTGCTTCTAGGATGCCTACCATCGCATCAAATAATAATCCCTACAACTCCCAAGTTATAGAAAATTTCTTAAATCGCATTTGTTTGTTTCGAGTCTCAGGCTTAGGCTTGGGTTATTTTTTTTACCAAAATAGATAAGTTATAAGTTAATCAAAAGGTTTTGGAGTAACGCTAATGGAGTGGGCGATCGCTATAGGTGCAGTGGGGGGAGCATTATCTCGGTTTTACATTACCGAATGGATCAAGGCTACATTTGGATCAAAGTTTCCAGTCGCTACATTTGGTATTAATTTAAGTGGATGCTTATTGATGGGTTTCTTTTTTACGCACTTCTCAAAAATTCCCAGCTATCCCCCCGAACTAGATTTATGCATCCGTACTGGATTTTTAGGTTCCTATACTACATTCTCAACCTACGGTTTTGATACTCTTATCCTGTGGAGAAATAGGCAAACGATCGCCACAGTTTTCTATGGGGCTGGTAGTATAGTCCTCGGTTTGGGGGCAGTGATTTTAGGCGGGGCGATCGCAAGCTTGTTCGTAAAGTAAAATTTAGATTAAAAGGAATGGATTTTCTAAAGGGACGTTATGCATTATCCGTTGCAATTGGGGCTGTGTTTGGAGCGTTGACTCGTTTTTATATTACTGAATTTGCTAAAGCTATTTTTGGCAAGGATTTTGGCTTTTATGGCACATTCTTAATTAATATTTCTGGCTGTTTTTTAATTGCCTATATTTTGACCCTAGCGATCGAAAATATTCGCATGATCTCGCCCGAATTACGCTTGATGACAACCACAGGCTTTTGTGGAGCTTATACAACTTTTTCTACCTATAGTTTGGAAGTAAAAGGTTTTTTAGATCAGGGAAATATAACGATGTTATTAATCTATGGGGCTGGGAGTGCGATCGCAGGCATGATTAGTATCCAAATTGGAGTTTTATTAGCAAGGGTAACCGCTAAAAAGCCTTAAAACTTCAAATATGGAGGGGCATCGCCAATGCTACTAGAGTTCTCAAATAATGAAACAACTATGATAAATCTTTAGCATTTAGTCATGGTATGTTTATTGGTATTGAAAGGGAGTAGCTGCTGGTAAAAAAAACCAGCCCACTTGAGTCAACATACTGACAACTAATCATTGTCTGGTTCAAGTGACAAGTTAATTTATTAATTTAAAGACTTGGGAGCGAGACTTTCACTGAGTTCACAACTGATGTGAACTTGGTGGAGCCTTATCTCTCTCATCAAGTTCACTCAGAGAATTGCAGTAAACATCTGAGTAACTTGAGAGTATTCGCCATGATTTTCTGGGAAATTGTTTTATTTTCGATTGTTCTGAGTATTGACTCCTTTTCTGCTGCCTTTGCGATGGGGTTCCGTAAGTTTTCCGCAAAGAGGGCATTTTCCTTTGCTTTTAGTTCTGCTTTCGCCGAGGGAGCCGCAAGTGCGATTGGTTTCTTGCTAGGTAATGTGGCAAAAGACCTAATTATGACCTTTGACCACTGGGTTGCATTTGGCTTACTAGTCGCAGTTGGCTCTCATATGTGTTGGGAGGCATATCATACTTCACGTCATCGTTTTGGCGTTGAGGGAGAAGATTCTGAAGACCCTAGAACTCATTCGATCGCAAAGATTATTTATATTGCAATCGCCACTAGTATTGACTCACTGGGTGTTGGAGTTTCTCTCGGTATTGCTGGAAAACCAATTATTATTTATACGTTAGCGATCGCTCTTGGCGCTTTCGTTTCTACTTATCTCGGTCTATTTTTAGCCAAGCGAATGCCCTCTAAATTCGGTCCTCTATTGGAGATGTTTGGTGGAGCAGTATTAATTGCTATTGGATTCAAAATGCTTTCTGTGTGATTACCCTAAACTGGAAAAAATGTCTGGTGGACAACAATTTTCTCTATATTAGGCGATTACTTTTGCCTTAGCAACTTCCAATAACCCGATTGTTGTTACCATTTGAGCTATATTTGAGCTATATTAGGGCATTGTATTTGTACGATCATTGCGGTATTTAGAGATCGCCTAATTGCGGGAAGAATTTCGGAGCGGATGATTTGATTACGGGAATTGGGGGATTATTATTTTTAATCTTTGGTGTAACTGCTTATTTTCAGGGAAACTGATAAGGGAAAGCGGATCGGCACTTTTGGATGCTTCCATTCCCTTAGCAGAGAGAAAAACTATTAATGAAATTCTGATGCCTTATGACCGCCAGAAAGTTCAGTTTCATGGCATTCGTACCAGAATTGCAGGGAAGAGACGTTTTATCTCTTTACACGTTTTAGTGCCAGGAGAATGGACGGTGCAGTGTGGACATGGTTTATGGGAAGAGATTGAATCCGTTATTTGCAAAACCTTACCAAATACAAATGTTCTTACCCATTTAGAACCATATATACCTTTCTATTTTCCAATGCAATTTGGAACTCATCATCATCACCATGAGCAATAAAATCACGGAGTTTTTGCCTAGCTTTTGGATCTTGCCTCATTTCTTTAATCCTATTTCCCATTAAAGCTTTCATTGTTTATACGCTTAATTAGTATGCTGTCAATTGTACGTTAATTCAAATTTGCAGTGAGAAGGCGATCGCATCAAAGATCTCTAGGTAATGCACTTCATTCTTAAATTTGTATATGGAACTGATAAAATTGACAGAATATGATCAAAAAGGGATGAAGTCCATTGAATTTTCTACCCTCAAAACTCGCTAAATCTAAAATTCATTATTCTTACCTTTGGCTTTTGGTAGTGCTAGCAGGTTTAGGTTTGGGAAGTGAGATATTTGCTCGTCTAGGGGCTGAGATTTTATGGTTTCAAGAGATGGGTTATTTGTCCATGTATGTGTGGCGACTTATAGCTCAAATTTTTCTGGGAACTGGAGTATTAGCGATCGCCTTAGGCTATCTATTCAAAAATTTACAAATTGCCCAAAAGCGGAAATATCCCGATCGCTTTAGTGATTCTAGTGATGAGAAGCCTAATAAAAATCCACTATATCCATTACCTCTCTATAACCAAAATCTACCATCAGGTTCAGCTAAATATATCCCCATCGGATTTCCCTTGCTGTTGCCATTAGTTTTGGCTTTGAGTCTGGTAATTAGTTTGCTCGCGATCCATTATGGACAAGTGGCGATCGCTCAATGGCAACCATCTATAAATCAGTGGGGTAATACCACCCCGATTCTATTTCGACCAGAGGCAATTTTGGCATTAATAACCCAGATCGGCAAAGAAAGTCGATTGGTAATTTTGACCATCTGTTTAATGATCTCGATCCTGATTTATCCGAAATTTTTACTCAAGGTGATCGCTCTAATCCTTAGTTTATGCACGGCATTTATAATTTCGCGGCAATGGATGCGAATTCTACCCTATTTTCAAGCCATCAGTTTTGAGCAGACTGAACCAGTTTTCAATCAAGATATCAGCTTTTATATATTTAAGCTATCAACTTTGCAGATCCTAGAGTTTGGACTGGTTGCAATTGCCTTATATGGCTTTATGTCTGTATTTCTAACCTATCTGCTTTCGGGTGGCAGTCTGAGTGCAGGTAAGTTTATCGGCATTTCCCGCCATCAGCAGCGCCACTTGTTCGGGCTAGGTAGTATTTTAATGCTAGTAGTTAGTTTTAGTTATTGGCTAAATCGCTATGAGCTTTTGTATTCTCCCCGTGGCGTATCCTATGGAGCTAGTTATACGGATGTTTTGGTGCAGTTACCCGTATATACAGGGTTGAGTATTATGGCTTTGGCGATCGCCATTTATATCGCCATTTATTTAGTTGGGAACCTGATCTGGAAGGGTAAATTTTTTAACGGTAAACCTATTATTGTCGGCATTATTATTTATCTAGTGATGGCGATCGGATTGGGTATATTTTTACCGATCTCTGTCCAAGCCTTAATTGTGCAACCCAACGAATTAGCTAAAGAAAAAACTTATATTCAACGCACGATCGCTCTTACTAGGCAAGCATTTGGACTAGAAAGCCTAGATGCCAAAGTTTTTAATCCCCAAGGCAAACTTACTGAACAATTGCTCCAAACCAATGATCTAACGATCCGCAATATTCGCCTCTGGGATAAACAACCACTCCTCGCCACCAATAGGGAACTCCAACAAATCCGTCTCTACTATAGTTTTCCAGATGCTGATATTGATCGCTATACCATCACTGAGCCAAATAGTGAGCCAAATAGTACTGATACAAATCGGGAGGCAAAAGCCAGCGATGCTTCTAGTCAACAACAGGTGCTAATTGCCGCAAGGGAATTGGACAATAGCTCTTTACCACCAGAAGCCCAAACTTGGGTCAATCAACATTTAATTTATACCCACGGCTTTGGGTTTACCCTTAGTCCCGTAAATCGAGTGGCGGCAGGTGGATTACCTGAATATTTCGTCAAAGATATTGGTACTCCCCTTACAACCTCAAGTGCAGCCATTCGCCATAGTATTCCCATTGGGCGACCCCGTATTTATTTTGGCGAGAATGCAAATACATACATAATGACTGGAACTAAGGTTAAGGAACTAGATTATCCCAGTGGCAGCGACAATACTTATAATATTTATGATGGACGGGGTGGCATTAAACTAGGTTCAACTTGGCGCAGATTGCTATTTGCAAAGTATCTAAATGACTGGCGCATGGCAGTGACCCCAGAGTTTTTACCTGAGACAAAATTACTCTTTCGGCGCAATATCAAACAAAGAATTCAGGCGATCGCTCCATTTCTACACTACGACAGTGATCCCTATTTGGTCGCAGCTAATGCCGAAACGAAATCAGATGATCCGAATAAGCTATTTTGGATTGTGGATGCCTATACTACAAGCGATCGCTATCCCTATTCCGATGTGGGGAAAGAAGGAATTAATTACATTCGCAACTCGGTCAAAGTCATAATTGATGCTTATCACGGGCAGGTAAGTTTCTATATTGCCGATCCGACCGATCCGATCATCACCACTTGGGCAAAGATATTTCCTCATGTATTTCAGCCCCTTAGCGCCATGCCTAAAGACTTGCGATCGCATTTACGCTATCCCGTGGATCTGTTTCAAATTCAATCCGAACGCTTGATGACCTATCATATGACCGATGCTCAAGTGTTTTATAACCGTGAAGATCAATGGCAAATTCCCAATGAGGTCTATGGGGATAAACCCCGTTTAGTCGAACCCTATTATTTAATTACCAGCTTACCTGACTTTCCGTTTGAAGAATTTATTCTGCTTTTACCTTTTACGCCCAAGGAACGCACTAATTTGGTGGCATGGTTAGCCGCGCGATCGGATGGAGAAAACTATGGCAAGCTCCTGCTCTATACATTTCCCAAACAAATTCTGGTCTATGGTCCCGAACAAATTGAAGCTCGGATTAATCAAGATCCTGTGATCTCCCAACAAATTTCTCTCTGGAATCGTCAAGGCTCCCGTGTAATCCAAGGCAATCTGCTAATTATTCCGATCGAACAATCTTTACTATATGTGGAACCCTTGTATTTGGAATCAACTCAAAACCAATTACCCACCCTAGTGCGTGTAGTTGTTGCCTATAAAGATCGGATTGTAATGGCGGAAACTTTACCCCAAGCGATCGCCGTCATATTCCAATCAGATAGACCAGAGCAAAATTCTACTCAATCACAGTTATTGCGGTTTTCAAATGAGTGCGGCACGGGCATCAGCTTCAATAAAGTAGCCAATGACATCTTCCTTATTGAGGGAATTGACAAAAGTTGAGACAGCTTGGTCTAATTCTTC
>VYKS01000275.1_pt1 | contig 24807 bp, 9 predicted proteins | sample 5114511 | NCBI WGS metagenome assembly VYKS01 (sample SAMN12291795, study PRJNA351875) | freshwater metagenome | isolation source: freshwater lake | place: USA: Michigan, Gull Lake | collected 2011-07-05 | reverse complement strand
TAATTTTTTCTCTCGATCAGCAGCAAAAGCCAAACAAGCCTTTATATCCTCGGAAGTTAATTCTGAAAAATCCTCAAGAATTTCTGCTTCTGTCATTCCTCCCGCTAAATATTCCAGAATATCGTACACAGTTATACGCATCCCTCGAATGCAGGGTTTTCCGCTTCGTTTTCCAGGTTCAATGGTAATAATGTTTTGGTAACTCATAATGCTTTAATTATTTTCACTTTCCTAATTATATATTATTCGGTAACACAGAATGATAAAGTTGGTGCGTGGGGCGCGGATTGTTAATTTAGGTTTTTTATCAGAGATTATCACCGCAAACACGCACCCTACAAGCTACTCAACCCAACCTACAAGATCGGCGATCGCACTAACGCCCCCTACAAGATCAGCGATCGCCCTTCTTGTAGTGCGATCATACTGTTTTGTTTGAGTAACATTCCTACTCCTAATAATTAAGTAAGGGGAAAGCTTTCTTGCATAAAGACTTCATCAAAAGAACGAGATGGAGGACTATTATCAAAGTTTCTAGAAGCAATTAAGATTGCTGCATATTCTTGAATAATTAAGCGGATTCCGTCCCAATAGTAAGATAAACCTTCATCGTAAACTAATAGAGCATTAGGTAGAATCTCACCCCCATATTCGGAAACAAACCAAAATAAGCCGCAGAGCTTCTGAATATATAAGAGGTCATCTGATCCCGAAACCCTAGCTGCGTTTATCAGAATTTGCTGACCCATGGAAAAAACGACTTGGGCGGCATTGACTGGCACGAATAAACCATCAAGATCAAATCCTCGACCAAGCACCTCAACAGATAGATATTCTGCTCGAAACTGATAATCGATGACAAGTAACTTGAGTAGAACTTCTAGGTCAGACTGCATTTTATCTCACCTTGGGGGACGGGATACATGAAAATGATAATTACCATCTCGCCAAACGGATATTTCTCGTGGTCCTGCCCAAGGTAAACCTCGATGCCATAAATGATAATCCATACGCCAGACTTGGTGCATACCCGGAGGATCTCGTGGAATATCAAGACCTGCTCCAATCAGCCGTCCTGCATATCTAGTCCCACCGGCAATAAGCTTCAAAGATCTTTTCCCAATCTTAAGTGGAGTTGGAATTGTGACCTGGGGTAGCACAGAAGGTTCTGGATTAGGAAGATAAAGAAGAAATCCTCTGACATCAGCACTAGAAACTAGAGCCAAGTATCTAATCCATGTTGGAAAAGCACGAGACATAATTCGTGGGATGTTTTCCATCAGAACTAGAGAAGCCTCCTGAACACCAAGTCCTGCTACAGCAGATTGTGAATGGGGCAAATACCCTGAGAAACTCCCACTAATAACACCTTGAGCCAGAGAACCAATAGTTCTCACAGCGTCAATGATATCTATCAAGTTCTGGGCGCGATTTATAAAGGTAATTAAATTGGCAGTACTTCGGCTTAGTGAACCCAGTTGACCCATGACAACATTTATTTCGCTTAACGTCATGTAACCACTAGGGTCACGCCCATTAATCGGATTAGATCCTGTGTACAAATATTTATTTAGAGTGATCGGTGAATTTTGAAGACCAGCAAAGGGATCTCGACTGACAAATCTTCCTGTACTAACATCTAAATACCTCGCTCTCAAATAATCTAACCCCAAATTAGGATCGCGTTGTTCTCCTGCGAACAAATATAAATTCTTCGTATTCCCTAACTGTTTAATAATCTCCCCAAACGCTTCATAAGCATAACGATCGCTGACCAAACCATTAATATCAGTCAAGGCTCTTGTACTACCCAACCCATCGACATGATAGAAAGAGCGCTGATTATTACGCAGTTGAGAGATTAAATCATTACCATAAATATAACTTGCTTTAATAATCTTACTCGGTGTATATTCTTGCAACACCTGAGCATAATCGCGGTTTTTATCCACTAAGAAACGAGTTTCATCGCCGTTAACCTTTTGACTTATTCTGATGCCATCACCATCATATTTATTAGTGACATCATTAACACCATCCCCATTATTATCCAAACCAATTAGGCGATTTTCCGCATTCCATTGATAGTTAACTTTATCGGTTCCAGTGGTCTTAGATAAGGTGTTACCATTATTGTCATAAGTGTAATTAGTTGTTACTCCATTCGTCACTTCTTTCAACAAGCGATCATTCTTATCATACTGATATGTTGTATTACCTTCTACTGAATCATTGCGGGTTAAACGGTTGCTCACTGCATCGTAAGTGTAGCTAATCGTGCGGGTTGTTCCATCAATCACTTCCTCTTCCAAGAGACGATAAAGATCATCATATTCATAATTAGATTTTCGTCCATCTTGTTCAACAACTGTCAGACGATTACCCACCTTATCTAGGGTATAACGGAAACTGTTAATAATGCTGGTGCTATTACTGTTTTGGAGATACAGCAGACGATTTAACAAATCATATTCACGGGTTTCTATTGTTCCATTGGGTAGGGTAGTTTTGATCAGATTTCCCGCTAAATCATAAGTATAATTTGTTACTCCATTACTGAAGTCTGTGACTGTTTTCAGGCGATTTTGCTCATCAAAAGTATAGCTAGTTTTACCAGAAGGTATGTTAACAGAAGTGCGGTTTCCTGCTGCATCATAGGTGTATTCAATTTTCACCCCATCAGGATCAATTCGAGATAACAGGCGATTGCGGCTATCATATTGATAGGTTATTGTCCCATTACCATCGGTTTCTGTGGCTCGTTGACCTGTCAAGGTATAAGTATAGATAACTTGTTCATTATTGGGTAAAGCTTTCTTGATTAGTCGGTTGCGTTCATCGTAGATAAATGTGATAATTTCACCGTTAAAATCAGTGGTACTAACAATATTACCTACTTGGTCATATTGGGTGGTAGAATGCTGATTTAGGGGCAATTGGGTAGCAATTCGGCGACCTATACCATCATATTCATACTTAGTAATATTAGCCTTGGCATCTTTTTGAGTAATGAGATTCTCTAATTCATCATAACCGTATTCAGTGCGATTATTTAGCGCATCAATTACTGCTGTTAATTGTCCTAAAGCGTTATACTCATATTTAGTTTTGTTACCTTCTTGATCGATTTTGGCAATCACTCGACCTGCTTGGTCGAAAGTAGAAGAAATACTGGTATTGTCAGCGAAGATTTGACCTGTAGGACGACCTAAATTATCATAGACAAATTGGGTTTTACGTCCCAAGGGATCGGTTTGACTAATTTGACGACCTAAAGCATCATAGGTAACAAGTATTCTGGGGTTATCTGTATCATCATTAGGGGTACTATCAGGAAGAATAGTTTCTGTTCTTCGTCCTGCATCATCATAAGTATAACGAGTAATATTACCCCGTTCATCGACTTCTGCAATAACACGCCCAGCTTTATCATAACGGGTTTCTTTGCGCGGATTGTCGGTGTTATCATTTGGGGTTAAGTCAGGATAAATAGTATAAATTAAACGTCCTAACGCATCATATTGGTATTGAGTAGGTCTTCCTAATTCGTCAATGTCTGCTGTTACTCGATTCGCTGCATCATATTCCTTGCGAGTGCGAGGATTATCACTATCATTATGAGGTGTTGCATCAGGATAAATTGTTTCTAATAGTTGTCCTCCCTCACTATAGACATACTTAGTAACCCGACCTAAAGCATCAATCTCTTTGATTTTTTGTCCAGCAGCATCATAAATTGTTTGGCTAATATTCCCTTCCGCATCGGTAACTTTAATGATATTACCTTTGCTATCATATTCAGTCTTGGTAACAAGGGTACGAATACCGTTAGCAGTGGTTAATTTACGGGTTTCTGTTAAGCGATTACCATTCCCATCATAAGTATAGGTAATTTCGTGGCCGAGTGGATTAATTTCTTTGGTAACATTCCCTCGGAAATCATATTCATATTTGGTTGTTCCTTCACCAGGGGTTAACTGAGTTAATAATCCATTATTGTTGTAATTAAGCGTGATAGTACCATTACTTAATCCAGTAATAGAGAGTAAATTGCCTCGACTATCATAAGTATTGGTAGTAACATTTCCTAGCGCATCAGTTGTCGTTAAAAGGTCATTGTTGCTATTGTAATTATAGCGAGTGACATTACCTAAAGCATCGGTTTCGCTTAATTTATTGCCCTTACTATCATAAGTGTAGGAGAGTTTTTCTCCTTCGGGATTGGTTTCACTAAGAAGATTATTACTGTCATCATAAGTGCGTTTAATAATGCCACCATTAGCATCGATTTCCGTGATAATATTACCCCTTGCATCCGATTCGTAAGTGGTAGAATTGCCTAAAGGATCTTTAACACTATAAACAAAATTATCAGGATTGTATTCGAGTTGAACTGCTTTACCTTCGCCATTGAAAACTTTAGTTAAGCGTCCATTTTCATCATATTCGTTCTTAATTCCAGTTCGTCCCAAGGGATCGATAATTTCATCTAAGTAGTGAGGTTGATCATTATTATATTTAAACTGAGTGGTATTATTTTCTCGGTCAGTAACTTTAATTAAATCTCCTTTACTATCATATTCATATTTAATCTGTTTACCCATCGGATCGGTTACTGTAGTAATACGACCTTGAGTATCTCTGCCAAAGGTTACTTTTAGTCCATTACTGCTGGTAATTCCCGCATCAGTAAAGGTCAGTTTATCGCTGTTGCGATTGGTAATACTATTAATATCTCCTGTGGTAGCATCAATATTATAAACAATGCCTTCTTTGGTGGTTAATTGATAGTAGTTACCCCAATCTTGCGGATGGTAATGAGCAAAAGCAGAACCTCCACTAAAGGGAACGACTTGGCCATTTTGTCCTCGAGTTAAGACGACTCCTGCTGTTTCCACACTTAAGGTACTGGTAGAACCTTTATCAGCGACAAATGTTGGTTTATATAATCCATAACGACCTAAAAACGCATTAACAAGCGAATTGATCGCTTCTAACTTAAAGGTAAATTTTTCCCGTTTCCCACCGGGGAGGGTAATATAAACAGCATCACCTTCTTTAAAACCAACGCCTCGGAAGCCTAATTCTTGATAAAGTTCATCTTTGGGTAAGCTGGTTCGCACATCGGCATCTCGAAATTCCATGCGCCAACCATAACCAAAATCGTCTTTATTATTACTATTTAAGGTGTTATATGTACGGGTTAAAGTAATGGGAATACCACCAACAGGAATCTCTAAATCGGTAAAGGAGAGTTGGAAGTTTCCTAATTTTAAATCACCACTGACATCTAGTAATTCTGCTACCCCATTACCCTTACCATTGACATCGTAGGCAACTAGACGAACCTGATAGGTATCATTAGGTAACAAAGTAGGATCTAATACCCCTAATACCCCATTTGTAACCGGAGTTGTCCCTCGGAACATTTCTTTGAAAGGTGCGCTACCATCAGCCGGAGCAACTTCTAGGGCATAGTAAGCTAGGTTAGTATCGTTGACACTCCCTTTAATTGGTGTAGGTGCAGTAATTTCATAATTAGCAATTCCTGATAAGTCTAAACTAACACTAGGCGCTTCTGTATCAGTGGGATCGAGAACATTAACGGTAGTGGTAGCTTCAGCTTTGTTTCCAGCAGCATCAGAGGCGAAAGCTTTAGCGGTAATAATTCCTGGATTTGTCGGTGTGAAAGTAGCGACTCCATTGCTATCAATTACGACGGGAGTATTATTAATTAGTAATTGTAGGTTAGCAATACCGACATTATCCGTTGCACTCACCTGGAAAGAAACTGCTTCCCCTTTATTGGTAAAGTTCTTATTACGATTAATAATAACTTTCGGTGCAGTAGTATCGGGTGCAACGGTGAGATTAAAGCTTTGAGTAACTTTGCCTCCTGCTGCATCTGTAATGGTTAAAGTAATAGCATGGATTCCCGTTTGAGAGTTAGAAGGAGTCCAGCTTAAACGTCCGCTTTCGTCTAGGGTTATACCTTTAGCTTGAGAAGCCGGATCTAAACTATAGGTGAGAATACCACCATCAGGATCGGTTGCTTGAATATCATAGCGATAGGGTACTCCTGGAACTGCGCCTGTAGGCGGTGTAGTGGAACGAATTACAGGGAGACTATTGACTTTAGCGGTTAAATTGTAGCCTTGAGTTACTCCCAATCCTAGAGAATCAAAAGCGGCAACGACTACTTTATAATTACCCGTAATTGGTGTGTTCCATTGTACTAAGCCAGTGTTAGTATTAATGGTCATGCCTTGGGGTGATTCTATTAGTTGATAGGTTAATGATTGTCCATCGGGATCACTCGCTTGGATTTGGTATTGATAGGGATTGCCTACATTAGCTATAAATAAGGGTTTTGAGGTAATATTTGGGGCTTGATTAATTGCTTGGGTTCCCACTACTAGCTGATAGGTTTGAGTAGTAGTTGCGCCTTGATTATCAGTTACTAAAACATCAATGTCATAGTTGCCTATTTGAGTCGGTGTCCATTGAATTTTACCTGTCTGATCAATGGTCATACCGTTGGGTTTACGACCTAAATTGTAGCTAAGAGGGCTATTTTCGGGGTCTGTGGCGACAACAGTATAGGTATAGGTTTGGTTCGTAACTGTTCGGGTGAAGGGGACAGAGGTAATACTAGGAGGAAGATTAACCCCATTGACGGCCAGGGTAAAGCGTTGGCTGCTCGTTGCTCCTTGGGTATCTATAACTTGAATGACTACCTCATGAAGTCCAATTTGATCTAATTTTGGTTGCCAACGAATTGTTCCTTTGTTGACATCAACAGACATTCCCTCTGGACGGGTTTCTAACGACCAGAAAATCGGATCACCATCGGGATCATTTCCTGCTAGATTATATTGATAAACTTGGTTAATATTTGCTTGTAGGGAAGGAGTAGAGAGAATTTGGGGGGCTTGATTGCTGCTGCGTTGACTGAGAACTGCAATCGCCCATTCTTGTTCGATAAAACCACCGCGTCCATCGATTACTTGGACTTTTACGGTATGATTGCCTAATTGATTCGCTTCGTGAGTCCAAGTGATTAACCCTTGTTGATTTAGAGTCATCCCTGTGGGGGCAGTTTGCAGATTGATGGTGAGGGGATCGCCATCGGGATCTGAGGTATTTAAGGCGTAGAAATAGGATGTACCTAAAGCAACATTATTGCGAGGCGTAGAGGTGATTTGTGGGGCATTATTAGGGGCAGCAGCTACCACGTTTAGGGTATAGATTTGGGTCGTTTCTCCTCCTTGACCATCACTAGCTATTAGAGTTAGGGTATGCTGACCTATTTGAGAAGTCGTAGGTGTCCAGCGTAGGATTCCTGTAGTTGCGTCGAGGGTCACATCTGTTGGTGCTGTATCTAAACGGAAAGCGATCGCATCTCCGTCGGCATCTTGCGCTTGAATTTGGTATTGATAGGGTAGATTAACTACTGCACCTAAGTCAGGGTTAGAGGTAATAATTGGGGCATTATTGAGAGAATTAACCTTAATGCGGAAAGATTGTAGGCTAACTCCTCCTTTACCATCCTGTACTCGTACAGTTACATCATGAGTACCGATTTGAGCAAAGGTAGGTTTCCAGACTAAAATGCCTGTATTTGTATCAACTATCATACCTTCAGGTTTGAGGGGAAGATCGAAGGTTAGAGGATCGCCATCGGGATCTGTTGCTTTAGCATCGTAGCGCAGGAGTTGGTCAATTTGAGCGGTTATGGGGGCTGTACTGGTGAATATTGGGGCTTGATTAGGTTTGATTTCGTTGGTTTTAGTATTGCCGAAGTTGATGTTTTCGACAATCTGGCCTGACTCAAGTACGATTGTATAAAAATCTGGACTAACAACACTCCCAGGTAAGCCTTGTACATTGATAACATCGAAGCCAGGGGAAGCCCCGCCATTGTCTAAACCAACTATTTTAATTGCTCGAACAGGTTGGCTAAAACCAATTGAAGCAAGATCAAATAAAGAGGTTGTTCCTCCATTACCAACACCTAATAAAACAAAATCTTTCAAATTTGAGCTAACATAAACTTCTGCTCTTTCACCGGCCGCCCCAACTTCTGGAATAAAAATATCATTTCCAGGTTTATCAACAATAAATTCATCTGTAAAACCTACAGTTACGAATGAACCTGTAGGAAGAGATAAAGCTCCGAGAGTATCATTTCCTAAAATAACATTAAGGTTAACCAAGACGGGAAAATTGCCGTTATTATCTACGCCATAGGGTTGAGTAAATGTACCGGTTCCACTGTTGTAATAATCAAGAATAACATCAGCGTAACCATCTCCTGTAGAATCTGTAATTTTTCCAATAGGGAAAGTTTGTCTGTAACCGTTTTGGATAACCTCCCGCACGGTATAAGTGCCTGGTGTTAAATTGATAAATCTATATTGTCCCGTTTCATCAATATCTAGAGTATTAGGATTATCGGAAGCAGTAATTTGGGTAGGTTCATTAGGATCAAGTATTCCGTTATTATTTAAGTCAAGATAAACGGTAACACCTGCTAACCTTGCTTCAAGTTGAGTAATACTAGCAGTAAATATTGTACTATCAACAAGATCGTTAGCAGCATTGGGATCGAGGGCAAAATCAACAATAGAACCAGCTTTTACAGTAGCTTTAACTTTATAATCAATCCCTTCAGTATTATTGCCAGCGATTGCCTGTGACCAAATTTCAACGCCGTCAACGATCACCCGTCCTATAACACCATTTCCTCCAATTTGATCTCCTAGTTTCGCTAATTTTCCTGAAATTTCGATTTCACCCTCTGCCTCGCTAACCCATCGTCGTACCGACCATTGTTCTACAGGAGTGCGTCCATAGCTAGTGATGACACCATTAGGATGAGTCCAATTAGAACCTACAGATGTCCAAAAAGTACCTTGTTGAACTGACCAAAGAAAGGATGAATTATTTGCTACGAACTGAGTCATTTGTCGAAAATCAGAACTGGTAAATGGGCCATCATAGTAGCCGTAGTACCAGTTATTCTGTCCTTGTACCCCAGAAAATTCTGCTACTGAATCAGCAATTAAATTATTTCTGATTCCATTCCCATTAACATCTTCCCATTTAATCCCCCGAATCTCTCCTCTACCATTTACAAAAACTTCACTATACCGATTATTTTCTTCATTACATTCATTAACCTGACCCTTCCCTGTTCCATCATCATCAGCTACAACCCAAATATTTTGTAGAGAAGTAGCATTAACAGTCAAGCTGACATCTTCAAAGCCACCAATTTCTAATTTTTGGGTCGTTTTAGTTGTCCCTAAAAGCACTCCTCCTGCTTTCGGATCGCCTTTATAAAAAGCAACATTAACCCCAGAAGCCACAAAAATTGAGCCGCCATTACCGATTCTTGCTTTAATAGTTGTTTTACCTGCAACTTCTTCAGTGCGTAGGTAAGAAGCCGTTAAATCGGGAGCTGCCAGAGGACTATAGTTCGTCTGAAGATTGAGACGATAGGTATTGTGAGTCTGCCAGCTATTTGCTTCTTTGATAGGAATTGAACCATCATCATTAATATTAGTAATGTGATAACTATGTTGGTTCCATATCTGTCTGGTAGATACCCAAGTATCATTTAAGTCACCGATGACAAAAATACCTGTTTGCGAGCCAAAAGCGTAGTTATTAGCAATAGCCACTATTTCTGCATTACCATCAGCATCGACATCAACAATTAAAGGTAACTCATACGTTGTTCCCGAACCTTTCGGTAATTGATAAAGAATCTTGCCATCACTACCATTATAGATTCTTAGATAAAGCTCGTCTCCATAGACAATTTCCGCTTTGCCATCACCATCAAAATCAAAAACGGATGAACCTGTTCGACTAGAACTACCATCCTGAGTTACGCTCGTCCATTTGATAGAACCATTTGTTTCCAAAACCACATATCTATTAGCACCAGCAACACCAATTTCGGGTTGACCATCACCATCCACATCAGCAATAGTAGGCGCACCACCACCTCCGCCTCCGGGAATACTAATTCCTCCCCATTTCACTTGTCCGGTGTGTTCTAATAGATAAACTTGTCCATTAGAAATAACTACAATTTCAGGATTGGGGTCACTATCAAAGTTTCCTATAGCTGGGAAACCATCGCTAATAGAAGCATTCCAATATAATGAACCATTAGCGCGATAGGCACTTCTCCCAGCGATTACTTCTGGACTGCCATCTAGATCGAGATCAGCTACAACCGAAAGAGGACCGGAACCATTATCTCCACGGCCTAATCCTCCCACTGAGTTCCCCTGCCAGAGAATTTTACCTTGATTATCGAGTACCGTTGCTCCGATAATTATTTCTGGTGTACCGTCTTGATTGAGATCGGCAATTGAAGCAGATCCCCAATTGATCCCCCCCCAAACTGCTGGACTACGCCATTTAAACGTTCCGTCATGTTCAAAAGCAATTAAAGCATCTCCACTTTCTGCTGTCGCTAAAATTTCCGGTTTTCCATCATTGTCAATATCTCCAACTGCTACTCCTGACGCTCCCCGTACTTCATAAGCAGAATTAGTAACTGTCCAGAGTTCGCTTCCATTAGCTCCACTGATTGCACGAAGTTTCCCATCAGTTGTATAGTTACGACCCGTAAAGGTGCTGAAAACAACATCAGGAATCTTATCACCGTTTAGATCAATAACTGCCGGAGTCATCATTACCTGATTAGAACTTGGTAAAACAGAGAAAGTATTTTTATTCCATTCGACAATGGGGTTAAATTGTCCAGAGGGTTGAATAATACAATCTTGGCTGCTGAAAGCTAAATTATTGTTTTCATTAGTTTCAGTAATTACCTTATCAACATCGACAAATCCCCAAATCGGACTATTAACAAAACTCAAGAAACCTGACAAATTCGTGGTGACAGTTGTACTTTGACCCGCTTGTAGTGGCGTGTTAACTTTAGCTTCTCCTAAAACAGTATCAATTCCTACATCATAAGCTTGATTAAGGTTTCTATCTTCAAAGAAAACGACTTTAAATGGATCGCTTAAATTATTTAACCCTTGATTCTTGATTTGAGCAGAAACTTGTCCCGATACGGTTAAAAGTTGCCCATCTATCACTAGGTCTTCTGTATGAATATCAGATAAAGTTAAATCAATATTTCTATCGGCTAATTCAAGTACAAAACTTTGAGTATCGAATCCGCCTCGACCATCTTCAACTTTTACTGCAACATTGATCGGATTTGATTGAGAAGTAGCAGCCCAAGTAATCAGTCCAGTATCAGGATTGATTACCATTCCTGATGGTTTATTACTTAAAGAGTAAGTTAATTTATCTTGATCTGGATCAATCGCATCCACATCATAGCTATAATTCCACTGAAGATTACTAGAATTAGATGAAGGATAAACTTTAGTTACTGGCTCAGTAATAATAACAGGTGGCGTATTTCCAGCTTCTTGTTGAACTAAAATTTGATATTTCTGTTCAGCAACTCCCCCCTTCCCATCACTCACTTTTACGGTAATATCTTGTAATCCAATTTGATTCGCAGTTGGCAACCAGCGAATAATACCAGTCTCTGGTTCAATCCACATTCCTGTGGGAGATTTTACTAATTCATAGGTGAGAATATCTGAGTCTGGATCAAGTGCTTCAACATCATAAATATAAGCATTTTGGGCTTGGAAATTAGGATCATAAACAGCATAAAGTCCTTGTCCATTATTACTCTTCGCAATTAAGATGCCTTGATTGTCATTGGAATTTAGATCAATAATTGTTTGACCATTAGCTTGATATAACTGATCTATTCCTACAAAAATTGGATGTGGCGAAGGATTAATAGGAATATTGCCGTAAATCTCATTCCACTGATTTGCTAATGACAACCCAAAGTTATTCAAGAAATCTTTCCAAGCATTAGCTTCGTTACCAGGTTGAATAAAAGTTCCCGTAGTACCTGTTCCTGCTAAAAGATAAACATTTCCTCCTTGATTAACATAATCAATTAAAACCTGATTTTTAGCAGGAAATCCACCAACAAAGACCCCATCATATTGTTGTAATGTCTCTAATGTAAAAGATAAGTTAGTATTAACTGTCCATTGATGTCCATCGCTAGTCAAAGCCTCCGCTAATTTAGAGCCTGTAAAACTAAAATTATTAGAATATCCCAGAAATGATCCTTTTTCTCCACCTGTAAAATAGTCGGCAATATTTTGAGCAAATAATTTGGCATCTTCGGGAGCATTACTAAATCCAAAATCACTCAATGTCCACTCATCATTAGCAACAATAATTTTACCAGATTTATTTTGACTAACTCTCGCATCAACAACAGGAATAGACGTAATAATCGGGGGACGATTAGGCGGTGGCGCAATCACAGACAGGGTATAATCTTGTTGATCTATCCCACCTCTACCATCTTTTACTTGCACAGAAATACTGTAATTACCAACAGTATTTGTCCCAGGAGTCCAGCTAATTTTGCCAGTATCACTCTCAATAGTCATCCCATTAGGAGCAGTCAAGAGAGAATAAGTTAGGGTATCTCCCTCTAAATCTGTAGCATCAGCATCATAGATATAAGGTTTATTAATTAACCCTTCAATATCAGGATCGCTGATAAAATTCGGTGCAGTGTTTAACTTGCCTAAAAAGACTAATTCATAGGTAAATTGAACCTCTTGTGGATTCAAGAAAGCCAGAGTTTTATCTTGGGTGATTTCATCAGTATCTAAGGTATTACTATTAACTAAATTACTCAGATTATAGTAAGGCAATCCTTCAGGAGTTAGGCCATTTGCTCCCACTACCTGAACGGTAGGCTCGCTAATTGATTTAATCGCCACGACTAGAGGCGAATCAACGACATATTCTCCCTGATTTAGCACCACAAAATCTGCGTATAGGGTTTTATTATCTTGATTAAAAGAAGTCCTTAAATAGTCGGCATTTAGGCTGCTGCTTACATCTGACAATTGACTAAAATCAATGGGTTTACTAATGGCAGTAGGCTCAATTTCTGGGGTGACAGTAGGCGCAATTGTTCCATCTCCTGCTAACAGTTGAATATTCTTAATACGGACTGAAGTTTGCGTGTCACTATCATTATTAACTAACCGAAAGATTAAAGTAGCGTCTCCTGGAGTTACTCCCGTTAAATTCACCTTAATCGTCATTCCCGCGATGCTTACTCCAGAAGCAAATGCGGAGGGTTGGTTTTCTGTAATATTAAAGAAAGCATCTCGATTAGGTTGAATTGTATGGATTAAAGAATTGCCTTGAGCATCAACTAAAGCGACTTCAAAAGCATCATTAATACTATCAGTATCGGTGGTGTCAAAGGTCAGATCATTGTAGGCAAAACTCAGGAAAGAAGAAGCCGCAGTAATACTAATATTTTGCTGATATTTTTGGGCAAAAATACTATTTTCTTGTAACAGAATACTATCATTGGTTACTGTAACAGCGATTGTTCCTGTCTCGCTTAATGCTTCACCACTTCCAGTATTTCCTAAGTCATTAACCGACAAAGAAATCGTGTCATTCCCTACAAAATTAAGAATTGAACTATAAATTAGATTATTCAGAGCATTATTAAGATTAACAAGACTGCTTCTAAAGACCAAGTTACTATCAGCAATACCATCGCCATTAATAAATGTTAATCCGTTCGTTTGATTTAAGCTTAATACTCCATTACTGGCACTTAATATCACTTCCAAATCACCATTCTGAGCATCAACATCACTGATATTGATGCCTTGAATTACTAAATTATTATTCTCAACAACTGACTGTTTTGGTGGAAGGGTAATCTGAGGTGCTTCATTAACATTGCTAATCTTAACCGTGAAAGTCTGTTCGTAACTTAACCCTCCCACATCCGTTGTCCTTAGCCGAATACTGTAGGAAGATTTCGTCTCGAAATCAGCCGAGTTTTTAATCCTGAGTTCATTCCCCACAATCGTAAACGCACTATTATCCGTATCTCCCTGTCCCGTGACCAAACTATAATTATGACTATCTCCCACATCAGGGTCAAGGGTACTCAATGTCCCAATTAAGAAATTATTGCCACTATTTTCAGCAATGGTATCCTTACTTAGAATTAATCCTGTCGGTGCTTGGTTAACCACCACGGGTAATCGTTCAATATTTTGGCTAAACGTTCCGACATTCCCTGCTAAATCTGTCGCTGAAACGCTCAAGTTATTATTCCCTAAGTTTAATAATTGATTGCTAAAACTAAACTCTCCTAACCCATTAGCTGTCGCCTCCAATCCTCCCAGTCTAACCGTTAAATTCGCCTCAGTTGTTCCCACTAAGATCACTGTCTCAAAAGTGGTTTTTAAGTCTCCTACGGGTTCAGAATCAAAATTAGTAGCTAAATTTAAACTTAAATTGGGAGCTAGTCTATCTAAACTAAAATCATAGCTATAAATCGCAGAAATATTGCCTTTATTATCTTGCGCCGTTAACTTTAAACTATAGTTACCATCAGGTAAAGTACCGGCATTAATTTCAGTTAATTGTGCCGTGGTGAGCAAGAATTTTCCATCCGCTTGAATCAGCGATAAAATCTCAACTGCACTACTATTTAATTGCGCTTTAACGCTGGTCAGGGGACTACTATAGCTAATTTGACCTTGAATCGTAGGGTCATAAGTTAGGCGATCGCTGTTACTAATTCCTGTATCATTAACTAAGTTAGCTGTAATTTCCGGCGCTTTCCCGGGATTTGGTAAGAAGTCAAAGGCTGTTAATTGTGCAGGAGTAACTGGCTGTACATAAATGTAAGGCCTGGCTGTTAGATTTCCTTTCCCATCACTGTCGAGCAGGACGATGGTTCCACCACTATAGGGACTCAGATAAACGTAGCCATCTCCCAGAGGATCGAACTTATTATATCCAACACTTTCGAGAACTACTGTCAGGTCAATTTTATCTTCACCGATGCTAAAATCTTTAATCGTATCTCCAGCATCTCTGAGACTTTCATAGACGAAAATATCCGCACCTAATCTCCCAGTTAAATTATCTGCTCCCTGTCCTCCAGTAATGCGATCTCTGCCGTCTGTCCCGATTAAATTATCTCGTCCCGGCGTACCGACAATTTGATTAATTGGTGGTTCCGTTGTTAAGTTACTAGGACTGTTCGAGATAGTTAATGGCGCTTGCTGGTATGGTTGGCTGATCAGGGGGGTAATATTAATGGTAACTGGTGCTAGAGCTAAGTTAGGGTTGGGAAACGGAATGGCGAGTTGGCCGGACGGATTTAACTCGTCTGCCAGGGGTACTGCCGTCCCCGGAAGTAAGCTAGAATTAGATGCCAGCGATTCCAAGTTTTCCACTGTTAATTCCCCTCTCTTTCTCTGTTAATTAGCTTTAGGATATTTGATTTGACTAGATTTATTCCGATTCCAAAACAACCAAATATAATCAGTCCTCCCACTGGCGAAGATTCAGGGATAGTTTCAGGTATATTAGTGGGAATCAAACTGACATTGCCGATCCTCAGGGCTGAAGTTAAAGGATAATCAGTTAGGTCAATTACCCCAAAAGCTAGAGGATAAGTACCACCAGTGGTGAAGTTATAACTATAGGTTTTTTCTGCCGTCTCAGAAGCGAAAAAAGAAGAAGTAATAATTGCGCCAGTAACATCCGTTAGTTTAATCACTTTTCCTTCTGCCAGTAAGAAGGCATAGTCATTAAAAGGACCGATAGCAGCCGCAGTTTCATTCGTGAAAAATTGCCCCTGAAATGTTAATTTGTCACCTCTACTTACCGAAATAGTTGTCTTAATCGCCGAACCTTCATAAGCGAAGCCGCCAATATCAAGTTGGCTGGCATTTATCCCCAGGAAATCTTCTAGCAAGGGAGGAGTGCCAAAACCGATAGCAGCGGCGGGATTTCCTGAGAAATTAAACTTTCCTGCAATGACTCCTAAATCCGCATCGTCATCTTGCTTGGCGTCAGTGGATAATTCCGCTCTATCTGCATCAAAAACCTTGACATCTCCCAATTGCTGCCACTGAGTCAAGTCCAAGTTAGCGGCAGTAGCAGGGGCGAGCGCTGCTAGGATGATAATAGCTGCCGATTTTAGCACGAGAAAGCCCCTGAGAGCAATTCTGTTGCCAGTTTTGCGTTTTTTTAATCTTGCTTTCATAGCTTCATTTGGCGATGCCATTCTTTATAATACCCTAACTTAGGGATTTTGTCAAGGTCTTTAACCAACATTCCGCACATCTTTAATATATAGCAATTCTTGAAGCTATGAGGTACAAGGGAGAGCAAATAGACAAATAATGGAATTCGCCAGCTTCCTGGGAGACCCTATTCCGTAGATTTTCGCTAAAAAATTATCGATGTTTGGAAGAAAGAAAAAATTTCCTTTCGATGACTAGCCCAGAGATTTGACGTGGCTAAAAGCTTTATTCAGAAGTTATTGAAGCCACATCAAGAAACAGGAGATATCCGTCTGCGTCCGCAAGGGGGAAGTCCGCCAACCAAGTTAAATAGGTTCCAATCTCAGTGATCTGTGCTACCATTCGGGGTAAATTCAAGCGATCTCCAGACACCTATGAGCAAGGTTCTCGTGTTGAATGCCTCCTACGAACCGCTAAATATTACCAGTTGGCGGCGCGCAATCGTTTTATTGTTGAAAGGAAAAGCTGAATCCCTAGAACATAACGGAAAAGTGGTTTGTCGTGACTTACCCTTGCCTTCTGTTATCCGTCTTAGGCAATACGTCCGTGTTCCCTACAAGGAAATTCCTTTAACCCGTCGTAATATTCTCGAACGAGATCATCACACCTGTCAATACTGTCTCTACCGAGGTGAACAATTAACCATCGATCATGTGATTCCCCGTTCTCGCGGAGGGGGTGATACCTGGGAGAATTTAGTGGCGGCTTGTGTGCGTTGTAATGTGCATAAGGGCAATCGTACACCAAAAGAGGCCAATATGTCCCTGCGCGCCCAACCGCGTCGTCCCTACAGCAGTCTCCACTTTGAGCTATTAAAGCACACCAGGGAGAATCACAATCAGGAATGGCGTAAATATGTCATCGGCATTTAGGGTGAAAAGGGCATGGTGAAACCAAGACCAAAATTGATTCCCATGCCATTATTATTAGTCTGGGTGCGAGGATTGGCAACTCCCGTGCCTAGATAAACCGCACAACCGCGACAGGGGGAATTGACTCGGTAGCGCACTGCCATGGGATCATTGGGATCGGTGATAGTTACTCCCTGATTGTTTAAATCTTTAATTAGATTGGTGACGGGTTTGAAAAAATCGGCGCTGGGGGGTTGACTTGGTTGCAGTTCTAGGGTTTGTTCTTGGGAAGCAAGAACAATTTCCGAAGCGATAACTAGCAGTAGAGAGGTAGTTAAGCCAAATAAACCCAGATTATTTTTGATTTTCATTTTTTTTATCACCGAGAGATTGTTAATTTCTTCTGGTGAGAATTCTAGCGTTTCCTCACCGGAAAGGAACCTAATCAGTAAAAAAATTTACTGATTTCTACCATACTTATAATAAGCGGCACAAGCACCTTCACTAGAAACCATACAAGTGCCGATGGGATGTTCGGGAGTACAAGCAGTACCAAATACTTTACATTCCCAGGGTTTTAAAACACCTTTAAGAATTTCGCCGCACTGACAAGCTTTGTGATCTTTAACGCGCTGATTGGGTAAAGTAAATTTCTTCTCCGCATCAAAATTACTGTACTCATCTCGCATTTTTAACCCTCCTTGAGCAATTTCTCCTAAACCTCGCCATTCAAACTGATCTCGCAGTTCAAAAACTTGGTCGATTGCCGATAAAGCGACTCTATTTCCTTGATTTTGTACCACTCGATCGTACTGATTTTCGATCTCACATCTCTGCTCATCTAATTGTTTTAATACCATCCAAATTGATTGCAGAATATCCAAAGGTTCAAACCCAGAAACTACCACAGGTTTATGATATTCTTGGGCAATAACTTGATAGGGTTCTGTGCCAATTACCATGCTAACATGACCGGGACCAACAAAACCGTCTAACTGTAAATCTGGGTTATCTAACAAAGCTTTCAGAGCGGGAATAATCACCACATGATTAGAAAATAAACTAAAATTAGTGATACCATCTCTTTGCGCTTCTAAAACAGTTAAAGCTGTGCTAGGAACGGTTGTTTCAAAACCTAATGCTAGAAATATTACTTCTTTATCGAGATTTTCTCTGGCAATTTTTAAGGCATCGCGAGGAGAATAAACCATGCGAATATCACAACCTTTTGCTCGTGCTTGCAGCAGACTCAAATGGGAACCGGGGACACGCATAGTATCGCCAAAAGTTGTCAGAATTACGTTCGGTTGTTGTGCGAGAAAAATGGCATCATCTAAACGACCTCGCGGCATCACACAAACGGGACATCCAGGACCATGGATTAATTCGATAGTTTCGGGAAGTATTGCCTCGATACCGTATCTAAAAATTGAGTGGGTATGACCCCCACAAACCTCCATAATTTTAGTAACTTTTTCCCGCTTTTCAGAGATTCTTATCGATAATTGTTCAATTTGTTGAATTAATCCTGCCGCTTTAACCGGATCACGAAATTCATCAACGTATTTCATAACAAGCTTTCTCTCTATAAGTGGTTGGACAAAAGTAAAGTTAATTGTGGAGCCGGTCGTCGGTCGTCAGTAATAATTGCCGTAATTTACATTTCTTAAGATAGACAACAGAATTAATTTGTGGCTAACTAATTAAGAACATTAATTATGATTAAATTCTTCCTCTAATTCCAATAATTGTGTTAATAAATTTAAGGTTTCTTGCGCCTCATCTTCATCAATTCGATTCATGGCAAAACCCACATGAACTAATACCCAATCCCCTAGACAAGTATTAGCGGGATGGTCTTCATCAACAATGCAAGCGATATTTACTTCTCTTTTTACACCCCCGACATCGACGAGAGCGAGATTATGGTTTTCATCAATAATTGCTGTAATTTGTCCCGGTATGCCTAAACACATAGTTTTTACCTTGAAAAATCTAGTTTTTGTTAATTATGGGCTGATTTTTTGGGTAGAGATTGCAGTAATATCAACTGAGAATCAGGTCATACTTCATCCCTCCAAGAAACGCTATACAGTCAAAGGTTATCCTTTTTACTTTCCCCTTTCCCCTTTTTACTCGGTCTTACCTGCCATTCTGGACTATTGCCCTCAAGAACAGCTTTTTTTCCCGTATCTTTTTTAAGATTTCCCCTGTCCCGGACCGTGGACACTATCCCAGCAAGGGTAAAACTTTTGTATTAGGGACTACATCTATGATAAGAAATTATTCAATCAATCGATCGGGTGACATTCTAGGCTATGATTTCCCTGACTATAGTTATTTCTCTACATTAAGGAAAATCGACAATGACAGCCTTTCCCATCGATTTGACTGCCTATAAACCCATCAGTCTCGACCCCAGTAACCCCACCCTCACCGACCACCAAAGAAGCGCCCTAAAAGCCAATATCCAACTCTGTCGCGATGCTATCATCTTTTTTACTGCCACGGGTGCGGCCCGGGGTGTGGGTGGACACACCGGCGGCCCCTACGATACCGTCCCGGAAGTGGTGATTCTCGATGCTCTTTTCCGCAGTCAACCTAGTCAATTTGTACCAATTTTCTTCGATGAAGCGGGACACCGCGTCGGTACTCAATATCTCCTGTCTGCGTTAGAAGGTTCTTTACCCCCAGAACAATTAATGCACTACCGCGAGGCTAATTCTAAACTCCCCGGACACCCGGAATTAGGATTAACCCCCGGAGTAAAATTTAGTTCTGGCCGTTTAGGACATATGTGGCCCTACGTTAACGGTGTCGCTTTAGCTAACCCCGGAAAAACCGTTTTTTGTTTAGGTTCCGATGGTTCTCAACAGGAAGGCAATGACGCGGAAGCTGCCCGTTTAGCCGTGGCTCAACACATCAATGTTAAGCTGATTATTGATGATAATGATGTGACGATTGCTGGTAATCCTTCCAAATATTTACCCGGTTATGATGTGGCTAAAACTCTCGCCGGCCATGGACTAAAAGTGTTAGTGGGAGATGGGGAAGATATCGATAGTTTGTATCGCAATATCTGTGAAGCAATTAATACTCCTGGCCCGATTGCGATTATTAATAAACGTCCCATGTGTCCAGGGATTGAAGGTTTAGAAGGTTCTAACCACGGTCATGATGTGATTTCTGTACCCTTGGCTTTGAAATATTTAGAGGCAAAAGGACACAGCGCCGCCGTGGAATATCTCAACAGTATTAAGAAGCCTTCTAATGACTATAAATTCCTCGGTTCTGGGGATAAATGGGGTTCTAACCGCAACGTTTTCGGCGAAGCGGTAGTCAGTCTTTTAGGCAAAATGAGCGAGGAAGAACGCAAGGCTAAGGTATTAGTAGTAGATAGCGATTTAGAGGGTTCCTGCGGTCTGAAAATTATCCACGATAAACATCCCGAAGTGTTTATTCCTTCCGGTATTATGGAACGGGGCAATCTTTCGGCAGCCGCTGGTTTTGGTATGGAAAAAGGTAAACAGGGAATTTTCGCCACCTTTGCCGCTTTTCTAGAAATGTGTATTTCTGAAATCACCATGGCGCGTTTGAATTATTCTAATCTTTTATGTCATTTTTCCCATTCTGGTATCGATGACATGGCAGATAATACCTGTCACTTTGGTTTGAATAATTTCTTTGCCGATAATGGACTGGATGACGGTTACGAAACCCGTCTTTATTTCCCGGCCGATGCGGCACAAATGACCGCTTGTGTCGAGGCAACTTTCCATCAACCCGGCCTACGTTTTATCTTCTCGACTCGTTCTAAAACTCCCAATATTCTTGATACTAACGGTAATAATTTCTTTGGCGATGGTTACACCTTTGTCCCCGGAAAAGATGAAGTAATTCGGGAAGGCACTGCCGGTTATATCATCAGCTTTGGAGATGGTTTATACCGCGCTTTAGATGCAGTGGAACGCTTAAAACAAGAAGGTGTTGACGTGGGTTTAATTAATAAACCGACTCTCAATGTGGTGGATGAAGAAATTATCGCTAAAGTTGGTAGTTCTCCCTTTGTTTTAGTGGTAGAAGCATTTAACCGTCGTACGGGTTTAGGTAGCCGTTATGGTTCTTGGTTACTCGAACGCGGTTTAACTCCTAAATACGCCTATATCGGTACTCACCATGAAGGTTGTGGCGGTTTATGGGAACAATTCCCCCACCAAGGTATTGACCCAGTTGGTATCATTAGTAAAGTTAAATCTTTAATCGCTTAGATAGTATTTTAGGTTGGGCTTTAATCGGTAATCAGTAATCAGTCATCAGTCATCAGTAATCAGCTTCTGAAGGCAAGAGGCAAAAGGCAAAGGAAAGAATCTGGCAATTATCCTAACCAAAAAGAAGGTTATAAACTAAGTACATCAAAGCTTTTAGCTTAACCAATTAGGTTTTAGATTCGGCCCTTGTAAACAGTGAACAGTAATCAGTAATCAGTAATCAGTCAACATCTTCAATAATTAAGATTTTAGCTTAGTTGAGAGCTTGAACATTTGTACTAAAATTTCCAAGAAGCCGTTTAAATCCATTACAACTTATAAACTTGAGGCACTTAAATCGCACAGTTGAGGGGAAATCCCCCTTAACTAGGTACGGTAAGCCCCTAGGAGCCGACAAACCAGTCAATCTAGAATAATCTCTAGGGTATAAAAGTAATCTCTTATAGAAAATGCAGCCAACCAATCCACAACAATTTACAGAAAAAGCTTGGGAGGCAATCGTCAAAACGCCGGACATTGCCAAACAGAACAGCCAGCAACAAATCGAAAGCGAACATCTAATGAAAGCCCTACTGGAACAGGAGGGATTAGCGGGCAGTGTCTTTAGTAAAGCTAATATTAGTCTAGCCCGTTTGCGGGATCGAACCGATGATTTTATCCGTCGTCAACCGAAAATATCTAACCCCGGCGACTCGATTTATTTAGGTCGTAGTTTAGATAGTTTACTCGATCGAGCAGAAAATTATCGCCGAGAATTTGGAGATGACTTTATCTCGATCGAGCATTTGATTTTAGGTTACGCTAAAGATGATCGCTTCGGTAAAAATATTTTTCAAGAATTCGGACTTACCGAAAGCAAGCTCAAGGAAATTATTCAACAAGTCAGAGGTAGTCAAAAAGTGACCGATCAGAATCCAGAAGGCAAATATGAAGCCCTAGAAAAATACGGACGGGATCTCACCCAATTGGCACGGGAAGGTAAATTAGACCCCGTAATTGGACGGGATGACGAAATCCGTCGCACGATTCAGATTCTCTCGCGTCGGACTAAAAATAACCCGGTTTTAATCGGGGAACCGGGAGTAGGAAAAACGGCCATTGTCGAAGGATTAGCACAGCGGATTATTAACCGCGATGTGCCAGAATCTCTGTTGGATCGTACTCTCATTTCTCTCGATTTAGGCGGCTTAATTGCGGGAGCAAAATATCGCGGAGAGTTTGAGGAAAGATTAAAAGCTGTCCTCAAGGAAGTCACCGATTCCCAAGGCAATATCATCATGTTTATTGACGAAATTCATACCGTTGTCGGTGCGGGAGCCACTCAAGGGGCAATGGATGCGGGCAATTTATTAAAACCAATGTTAGCCCGGGGTGAATTGCGTTGTATTGGGGCCACTACCCTCGATGAATACCGCAAATATATCGAAAAAGATGCGGCGTTAGAAAGACGCTTCCAAGAGGTTTTAGTGGATGAACCAAATGTGGTCGATACTATTTCGATTCTTCGCGGTCTCAAAGAACGTTATGAGGTGCATCATGGGGTGAAAATTGCCGATAATGCTTTAGTGGCAGCGGCACTGCTTTCTAATCGTTATATTAGCGATCGCTTTTTGCCCGATAAGGCCATTGATTTAGTTGATGAAGCGGCGGCCAAATTGAAGATGGAAATCACTTCTAAACCGGAAGAACTCGATGAAATTGATCGCAAAATTCTCCAGTTAGAAATGGAAAGACTTTCCCTACAACGGGAATATGATCCAGCTTCGCGAGAACGGTTAGAAAAGTTAGAAAAAGAACTGGCTAACCTCAAGGAAGAACAATCGGGATTAAATGCCCAATGGCAAGGGGAAAAAGAGATTATCGATAAAGTTCGTGGGGTTAAAGAAGCGATCGAACAAGTTAATCTGGAAATTCAACAGGCCGAACGAGATTATGATTATAATCGCGCTGCAGAATTAAAGTTCGGAAAATTAACCGATCTGCAGCGGCAAATGTCCGCCCTAGAAACTCAATTGGCCGACAAACAAACCACTGGTAAAAGTTTATTAAGAGAAGAAGTTCTCGAATCGGATATCGCCGAAATTATCTCGAAATGGACGGGAATTCCTCTCAATAAATTAATCGAATCGGAAAAAGAAAAACTCCTCAATCTGGAAGAGGAATTACACGAAAGTGTCATCGGTCAAGAGGAAGCGGTCACAGCCGTGGCCGAAGCGATTCAACGTTCCCGCGCCGGTTTATCGGACCCCCACCGTCCCACGGCCAGCTTTATTTTCCTCGGTCCGACGGGTGTTGGTAAGACAGAATTGGCGAAAGCTTTAGCGCGCAATCTCTTTGACACCGAAGAGGCTCTAGTTCGCATCGATATGTCGGAATACATGGAAAAACACAGCGTTTCCCGTCTCATGGGCGCGCCTCCGGGATACGTCGGCTACGATGAAGGGGGACAACTAACCGAGGCAATCCGGCGTCGTCCCTACTCTGTCATCCTCTTTGATGAGATTGAAAAAGCCCATCCCGACGTTTTTAACGTTATGTTACAAATCCTTGACGATGGGCGCTTAACCGACTCTCAAGGTCATCTGGTTGATTTCAAAAATACAATCATTATTATGACCAGTAATATCGGTTCTCAATACATTTTAGACGTGGCTGGTGATGAGTCTCGTTACGAGGAAATGCAGGCCCGGGTGATGGAAGCAATGCGGAATAGTTTCCGTCCCGAATTCCTCAATCGTATCGATGAAACGATCATTTTCCACAGCCTACAAAAAGCGCAACTGCGATCGATTGTCAAACTACAGGTAGCCAATCTCAGCGATCGCTTGATGGAACAAAAATTAGCCCTGAAACTTGCCGATATTGCTCTCGATTATCTAGCAGAAATTGGTTACGATCCAGTGTACGGTGCGCGACCCTTAAAACGGGCAGTACAAAGATATGTGGAAACTCCGATCGCTAAGGCAATTCTGCGCGGCGAATTCAAAGGGGGAGACACGATTTTTGTCGATGTGGCCGATGAAAGATTGACCTTTAAACGGTTAGCTTCCCAAGTAGTAACTGCTTAATTAGCAAGGGTGGGCAATGCTCACCCTTTGATTATTTCGGGTTTACCGAAAAAGTTTTTCGTGCAGTCAGGAGCAAGCCACAAGCCTCAAGCCTCAAGCCATCTCTAAAAAAGCCTTGAAGCAGGGTTTAATCAAGCTCTCAGGAACTAATTTAGAGTTGAAAACCAATTTAAAAGAAGTCTTAGAGGTGAGAATTTTCCTAAATCGGGTGCTTATTGTCTAGAGATTGTTTATGAACAACCATCCCCAGCAAGTCAGGAGGGAGAAAGATATGCTTTTGTTGATTTAGGCTTAAATAACCTAGCAGCTGTCACCTCTAATATTCCCGAATTTCAGCCAACTTTACTATGTGGGAAAGCCTTAAAATCATGCCATCAAAAATACAACAAGACAC
>VYKS01000379.1_pt1 | contig 24860 bp, 35 predicted proteins | sample 5114511 | NCBI WGS metagenome assembly VYKS01 (sample SAMN12291795, study PRJNA351875) | freshwater metagenome | isolation source: freshwater lake | place: USA: Michigan, Gull Lake | collected 2011-07-05 | reverse complement strand
TCCAATAAACGCTTGGGGAGAGAATACCTCTACTTTTTCAGAAGCAATTCTGTCTTTCGCAAGTAATCTCTGTGAACCAAGAATCCCCGTCTCTTTAGAGCGGGGAGTGTCAATTGCTATAAAGTAGGTTTATTGAAGAAGTGGAGGGAATCATCATCCTATGGCGATAATGGCAAAATCATTTAGACAAAGACTGGCAGAGATTTTCGGGTTTGACCTGCGATCGCTGGCTTTATTTCGCATTGCCTTGGCGTTAGTGGTTTTAGTAGATTTATCGGTTCGTTTTAGCCAAGTAACTGCCCATTACAGCGGATTGGGGGTTTTACCACTAGGAAGCTTATCGAAAGTCTCTGCTAGTCCTTTTTACTGGTCTATTTTTGCTCTCAGTGACTCGGTGCTGGTGCAGAGTATCCTGTTTATTGTCGCTATAGCGATCGCATTATTGCTTTTAATTGGCTATCATACCCGTTTAGCCACGATCGCCACTTGGGCGCTAATCGTCTCTTTACATCATCGCAACCCCCTGTTACTATTTGCCGCCGATGACGTAATCCGGGCAGTATTATTCTGGGCGATGTTTTTACCCCTTGGTGCCTGTTATTCCGTGGAAAGTGCCTTAAACACCAATCCCAACCCCTTACCCAAGCGTGTGGTTTCGGCTGCCACGGTCGCTTTTATGATACAGGTGTGTTACATCTATATGTGGTCAGCGGCCTTTAAAACCAAAAGTGAGACTTGGTGGCCCGACGGTACAGCCGTTTATTACTCTCTCAGTTACGATCAATACGGTACTGCTTTTGCCGGTTTTTTACTATCTTTACCGCCACAATTACTAGAAATCCTCACCTTTTCAGCGTTAATCTTTGAATGGGTGGGTCCACTGCTAATTTTTATTCCCTTTCGCAATAGTCTCTTTAAAATAGTCGCTATTCTCTCGTTTATTCTCTTACATATCGGTTTTGGTCTCAGTTTTCATCTGGGAATTTTCCCGTTTTTGAGTGTTACCCATTGGTTGCCCATCATCCCTAGCTTAGTTTGGGATTGGGGACAAAAACGGATGAGAAACCCAGAAAGAGAAGGTTTAAGGATTAATTATGATCGAGATTGTGGATTTTGCAAAAAAGTTGTTCATCTTCTCCGCACTTTTCTCATTTTACCCGGCACTCCCCTGTTAGTCGCTCAGGATAACCCTTCAATATACGAGGATATGGTGGCCCAAAATTCTTGGGTAGTGGAAGATTGGCAGGAAAAACGTCGGTTTAAATGGTCAGCATTGGTTTATATTGTCAGTCTTTCGCCAATTTTCTGGTTTTTAGCGCCAATTTTGCGTTTACCGCCCCTTATGGCCCTGGGAACGAGAATTTATGAGTGGATTGCCTCCCATCGTCGTTTTATGGGCAATTTCACCAAACCTCTCAAGTTTCGTCCCCTGACGATTAAATCCTCTTTACCTTTAAATATTTTGGTAATTTTCTTCTTATTGTTGACCAGTATCTGGAATTTACGCAGTTTTGTCCGGCAATCGGCCATTAGAGGCGATTTAAATACACCTTTAATTCAGTCCCTCGATCGCTTGCTCACCCGTCGTACTTTCAATACAATTGATATTCTGGCAAAAGTTACCCGTTTAGACCAGTATTGGACTATTTTTGCCCCTTCCCCCCCTCGCGATGATGCTTGGTTTGTGGCAGTCAGTCAATTAGCCGATGGTTCCACGGTAGATATATTTAGAGAAGGACAGCCGGTAATTTGGGATAAACCCACTGAAAGCGATCGCAATCATTTGTATAAAACCATGCAGTGGCGACAGTATTTTATTAATCTTAATCGATCTATCGGTGGGTCAGTTTATGGAGAGTTTGGTCAGTATCTCTGTCAAAACTGGAATCAGCAGCACGGTAGTGATCAACAGATTAAATCCCTGCGACTTTATATTATGCGGGAAAGGACTGTCCCCCCCGGAGAAAAACAGGGAATCGAAAAAGAACTACTCTGGCAGCAAAACTGTCTTTAATCAGTCATCAGTCATCAGTTATTAGCCAGATCAAAGTTATCTTGTAACTAAAATCTGATAGCTGATAGCTGATTGCTTCTTTTTCCCTTTCAAACTAACTACCGCTAAACCTTAAACATCGCTAGAACCGCTCTGGAGACTAGCGAGGGATTTTTCAAAATTCATTCTCTGTTCAGCATTGCGGAGAAAGTAACCACTCATCATTGCTGAGGCCAATAACCGGCCCAGATGTTCGCGACTGGTACTGATAGTGACCCCGAAATGTTCCGAAGGAAGGTTGCCCAAAAGTCCGATAATGTTGCGTTCCATCACTTGGAAAACCTCTTGGGACTCCGGTTTCGAGAGTTGGGCGATTGTCTCCGGACTTAAGGTCTGGACATACTGCCACAAACTCTCGGAAAATTCACTATCGGTACCGAATAAATTGTGAGGGCGATCGTTTTCTCTATACACCTTTGATCTCCTTAACTCAATTTTTTTATAAACTATCCTTTTTGGTTCTTCCAATTTAACAGTTTTTTGAGATAGTGGGGGTCGGCAGAACCGAACCTGAAGGTGATGGTAATTCCAAGGAGAAAATCCATCTCCGGCAAAAATCAAAAACTGCCCCGAGAAGCAGATAACCGATCACTGTTCACTGATAACTTTTATTTACCCATACCTAACTGCTGGGCCTTTTGATAGACTTTCCCCTCCGTCAGCAGCGAGGGGGCAATCACCACTTCCACCTGTTGCATTTCCTTTAAGTTCTTAGCACCCAAAGTTCCCATACTGGTTTTCAGCGCCCCCAAGAGGTTATGAGTACCATCATCTAATTTTGCCGGTCCAACGAGGATTTCGGCAATAGTTCCCGTACTGCCCACGCTAATTCGGGTCCCCCGGGGTAGAACTAGGCTAGGTGTGGCCATACCCCAGTGAAAACCGCGGCCAGGGGCCTCCACGGACCGGGCAATGGGAGAACCAATCATCACCGCATCGGCGCCACAGGCGATACATTTGCAGATATCACCGCCGGTAATAATGCCGCCATCGGCAATAACGGGGACGTATTTACCGGTTTCTTGGAAAAAATCGTCCCTAGCGGCGGCACAATCGGCCACAGCAGTGGCTTGGGGAACTCCCACCCCTAAAACGCCGCGAGAAGTACAGGCAGCCCCGGGACCGATACCGACCAAAACCCCGGCTGCCCCGGTTTTCATCAGGTTAAGGGCGACTTCGTAGGTGACGCAGTTGCCCAAAACCACGGGAATGGGCATTTCTTGGCACAGTTGTACTAAATCGAGGGGGGTGATAGCTTCCGGGGATAAATGGGCAGTGGAAACAACGGTTGCTTGGACAAAGAGAATATCGGCCGCTGCTTGGGCAACAATAGCACCGTATTTGACGGCACCGGCAGGGGTGAGGCTAACTGCCGCAATACCGCCTTTTTCTTGAATTTCTTGGATACGAAGCTCGATTAGTTGCGGTTTAATCGGTTCTGCGTAGAGTTCCTGCATTAAACCGACGAATTCTGATTTGCCGACCGCCGCAATGCGATCGAGAATCGGGTTAGGATCTTCGTAACGGGTTTGAATTCCTTCGAGGTTTAGTACCCCTAGCGCCCCCAACTCGGAGAGAAGGACAGCCATTTTAGTATCCACCACCCCATCCATAGCGCTGGCGATAATCGGGATTTCCCGCTCGATATTGCCGAGAGACCAACGGGTATCGGCTAAACTAGGATCGAGGGTTCGCACTCCGGGTACAAGTGCGATTTCATCGATACCGTAAGCTCTACGGGCTGTTTTGCCCCGACCAATAATTGTATCCACGTTTCTATACTATTTCAGACCTATTTAGCCTAGACTAGCAAATTTCGCACCATCTCGAACAGCTTTTCGGTATTATTGCTGACTAGGCCCTGGGAAAATAATCGCCGCAGTCGATCGCTTGTTCGGTGTTGGCGCTCCTGGGTTGTACACTACATTTGAGGCGATAATCGTTGGTAAAGTAGCGGCAGTGGGAGCAAGGGATGGAGTGCATTCGTCGGGCAACTTGCCAACTATCGCGCATGGCACTGGCTAAAGACCAGCAAACTAAAGCGATAATGGCAGCGGCGATTGAAAAACGTAAAATAATCCAGATTTCCATGGCGAGCAACTAAAATTACCTGATTTGAATAGGAATCAACCGAGGCAATTGGCATAGGTTTAGATACTGAACAGTTTACTGACATCCAGACTAACCGTTAGCAATCACCAGACTTTTAAGCACATTTTCGGTCATAGCCGCTATTTGATCCAATTGTTCCTGATAGCGTTGTGCCTGTTTTTTGGCTTCTACCTTGCGTTTCAGGGCTTCCCGGGCTAAATCATCGCGATTTCTGCTTAAAGCTTCGATCGCTACTCGATTCCATGTTTCTGCTTCTTGAATGGCTTTTTTGTACTGGGGGTGAATTTCATCCCAACTAACCTTAAGATTGCTTAAAGCCCCTTTTAACAGGGTTTGGGCATTGTTGGGGTCGGCTCCGATTAGGGATTTTTTCAGAGGTTCGTAGAGTCCCACCGCTTGTAAATGGGTAATAATCGGGATAAATTCTTCTATCTGTTGACTTCTGCTAATACCAGTCTTACACCAAGTGGCAAAATGTTCGCAGTTGTTAAAAAGAAGATTATATTTCTGCTCCCCCAGACGACTTAGCGCCCTTTCTACCACCACATCGGGGATAAAGGAAAATCCCACCTCTACATGGCGCACCACATAGATTTTACCGCCCCTAGCAAAAGTTTCTAGGGAAGTTCGTTCGACAATCTCGCTCGGTTTTCGGTAATGAATGACGCTACCATCACCGCAATCGATGCCATGATGAGCATAAACACCCTGAAGATTGAGCAATTGCCGATAAGCGTATATTTGATCCCCTTTAGCCATATTTTTTTAGTGATAAAGTAAACAAGGAGATTATCTATTGACCCAGTTTTTCTAGTTATTAATCTTATATTTTAGAGATTATGGATGCTTTTAGTCCCTTTCCCCCTGACTGGACAGAGAATGCTGTTCACGCCTACAATTTTTGTTGTCCTTACTGTGGGGCAAAAGCTAAAGAAGCTCAGGCCGTTTGGATCAATCGCCGCGCTCCCGTTTTAGGAGAAGATTCTCGACGTAAATGGCAGGAATTCTATCATTGTCAATGCGATCGAGTTTGGTGGGCCTGGAGTAGTGATCGACCTGCCGAAAATAAGTAATTATCAATCGGGAATGGAAAATATGGCCGATATTTATGTTTCTTGGGATGAATACCATCGTCTGATCGAAAAATTAGCAGTAAAAATCGATCGTTCTGGTTGGCAATTTGCTCAGATTGTCTGTTTAGCTAAGGGAGGATTGCGCGTCGGTGACATTCTCTGTCGTCTTTTTCGTCAACCCCTAGCTATTCTCTACGCTGCTTCCTACGGGGGGCAAAATCATCAAATTCGGGGAGAATTAACTATTTCCTCGAATTTAGCCATGATCGAAACCAAATTAAAGAGTCCCTTGTTATTAGTGGATGATTTAGTCGATTCGGGAATCACCCTCCAAAAAACCTCGATTTTGTTACAGGAAAAATACGGGATTACCAATATCAAAACTGCGGTGATCTGGTACAAAGCAGCATCAAGAATCAAACCTGACTATTATGTGGAATACTACCCCGATAATCCTTGGATTCATCAACCCTTCGAGCGTTACGAGTTAATTACACCCAAAGACCTCCTAGAATAAATTCAGTTTACCAACAGCTTAGAGAGTTTCCCCTTAAAAATCCCACCAAAGAAGATTCATATCTGAAATCGGCAACGCCATCTATTCTCCGTAGGATTCAGCAGTAATTTTACCCCGAAAAACGATGTAGTTATAAACTGTATAGGCTAGTAAAATTGGGATTAAAAAACCCACAAAAGTCAGCATAAACACCAAAGAACTAGGGGCGGCCGCCGCTTGATAAATTGTCACTGACGGGGGAATAATATCGGGAAAAATCAACAATCCCAAACCGAGAAAAGAGAGCATAAACAGCAATACTGTCCAGACCATGGGGGTGTTTTCTTCCTTTAGTTGCAAACTCCGCAGTAATAAACCCAGTAACAGCACAGCTAAAATCGGGATGAGGATAAAGATGTAAATTAGTCGAGGGTCAAATAAACGCTGACGGATATGGTCAGAAAGCAGCGGCGTACTGATGGTGATAAAGACAGCACCGATAAAAGTGGTAATAGCGGCAATTTTTGCCGTTTTATAGTGAACTTCCTGTAAATTACCTGTAGTTTTCAGAATTAGGTAAGTGGAACCCACTAAAACATAAGCTTGGATTAAAGTTAGAGACACTAGAATCGATCGCCATGTTAACCAATCAAAGGGGCCGCCGGCAAAATGACCCAATTCATCCACTTTAATGCCCTCAAAAACCGCACCGAGGGCGAATCCTTGCCCCAAAGCGGCCAAAAAACTGCCGAGTCCGAAGGCATAATTCCAGAACAATTTCTGGCGAGAATGTTCACGAAACTCGAAGGAAACAGCCCGAAATAATAGCCCCACCACCATAATCACAGCAGGCAGGTATAAAGCGTTTAAAATTGTCCCGTAAGCTAGGGGAAACGCCCCAAACAGGGAACCCCCCATCAAGACAATCCAAGTTTCGTTAGCATCCCAAACATTGCCCAAGCTGGTCATTAAAATACTGCGACGCTTCTCGGAGGAGGAAGTCAGGGAAAGAATTCCCACCCCCAAGTCAAAACCATCGAGAAGGACGTAGAGAAATAGAAATAATCCCAGAATAAAAAACCAAATTTGTGGCAGAAAATACTGTAAAGGTTCCATAGTTCCTCCTATTGTTGCGCTTCTAGGGAACGAGGATTTAGTTCTGGTGAGGTCACTTTTTCCTCTTGAGTCCCCGGCAGTGGTAAGTTAAGATTTGGTCCCTGACGGATAATACGACTGCCGAAATAGAGAGCAGAAACCAAGAAAACCACATAAATCGCCGTAATTCCGATTAAAGAGGTTAAAATCTCGCCCGCAGGTAGATGAGAAGCTGCATCCACCGTCCGGATTTGATTGTAAACTGTCCAGGGTTGACGACCGACACAACGGACAATCCAACCGGTTTCCACTGCAAGATAACCCAGGGGGGCAGCAAAAACCCAAGCGCGCAGTAACCATTTTTGACTGTCGATTTTTTCGTTAGATAATTGACCGCGCAGCCATTGCCCGACAGTTACAGCCATTAAAGACGCAAGAAAAAGACCGATAGCGACCATAATCCGGAAGGAATAATAGATTAGCCCCACCATGTGCGGTCTATCTTCGTATTTCCACGTTTTTAAGCCGAGAACAGGTTCCGATAACTTGGGTTTTAACTCCAAAAGATAACCCAAGGCGTTAGGAATCTTCACTTCCCAGCTATTTGTCTCCGCTTTATCCTTGGGTAAAGCGACCAAACTCCAACCGGCAGTTTCTCCTGCGGGAATGGTTTCCCATTGCGCTTCCATGGCGGCTAATTTAGCCGGTTGATAGTGATACACTTGTTCGGCACTAAGATGACCGACAAAAATTTGCAAGGGAGCGATAACAATCGCGAGAGTAAGAATAATTTTGAGAGAACGACTAAAAAAGCTAATGTGACGTTTATTGAGCAAATACCAAGCACTAATCCCACCAATGACGAAAAGAGAAGTTTCCAGAGTAGCGAAAAACATATGCAGGAAACTATTAACCATGAAGGGATTGAGAATCGCTTGTAGGTAATCTTGAACGATAAATTTACCATCCACGAAAATGCCGCCAGCAGGGGTTTGCAGCCAAGAATTAGCGGTTAAAATCCAGAAAGTGGAAAGATTAGCCCCAAAAGCGACGAGAATTGTCGCCAGGAAGTGAATTAACGGGGGAACTCGTCCCCAACCAAACAGCATAATTCCCAGAAAACTAGCCTCTAGCATAAAGGCCATGGTTGCCTCGAAACCGAGGATAGTTCCGAAAAAGTCCCCCACTGCTTCCGAAAAAGGCGCCCAATTCATACCAAACTGAAAAGCCATGGGTAAACCAGAAGCAACTCCAATGCCGAAATTGAGAATGTAGAGTTTTGCCCAGAAGCGAGCGTGATGATAGTAGTCAGGATTGCGGGTTTTTAGCCATAATCCTTCGACAATGACTAGATAAATGCCCATACCAGTGGTTAACACCGGCCAAAGCATATGGAAAATAGCGGTGATGGCGAATTGTATCCGCGACAAAGCAACGGGATTGGCAAGTAAATCCATGATTATAATCTTTAAACGATCGTGAAGATATGATAAGCACCTATAATACTTAGCCAGTAATGCCCTGAAAAGGCAAGGTTAAATAGGAATTATATAGATTGTTTTTAGATTTATGCGATCGCTTTGGTGTTAGTCAATGACCTTAATTAGGGGTTGCTGAAAAAGTTTTCCCTGGGGGCAGGGTGTGGGGTGTGGGGTGTAGGGTTTTACCGATTTTGAGGGGGTCAATTACCTAATTTTCAGGGAAAAAGTCCCGGAATTTTCCCCCCGCTCACTCCCATATCCAGTACTTTTTAATTGACAAAAAGTCTAAAAGTCTTACCCAACGAGGTTTTTAGATTTATTCAGCCAGATATAATTGATTAGTAATCTTGTATTATATTTGAGGGAAAACTCAGAAAAATTGCTAGAATATTAGCCTGATTAATTAATTTTCCCCTCGATCGAGTATGACTTTCTCCTCAGCCGCAGACTTTCAAGATGAATTTGATGTCATCGTCGTCGGGGCGGGCCATTCCGGCTGTGAAGCGGCCCTAGCTTGCGCCCGTCTCGGTTGTCGCACCCTTCTCCTCACCCTTAATCTCGATAAAATCGCTTGGCAACCCTGTAACCCCGCCGTCGGTGGTCCGGCTAAATCCCAATTAACCCACGAAGTGGACGCTTTAGGCGGCGAAATTGGCAAAATGGCCGACCGCACCTATCTGCAAAAACGGGTTCTTAATGCCTCTCGCGGGCCGGCAGTCTGGGCCCTACGCGCCCAAACCGATAAACGGGAATACGCGGCAATTATGAAAGGTATTGTCGAAACCCAAGCAAATCTGGTTATTCGGGAAGGCATGGTCACAGACCTGATTTTAGGGGCAAATGAGCAAGTTTTAGGGGTAGAAACCTATTTCGGCACTTGTTTCGCCGCTAAAGCCGTCATTTTAACCACTGGCACTTTTTTAGGCGGCAAAATCTGGATCGGCGGCAAGTCTATGGCAGCCGGACGCGCGGGCGAATTTGCGGCGGTGGGTTTAACAGATACCCTAAATCGTCTCGGATTCGAGACCGGTCGCCTAAAAACTGGCACTCCTGCCCGTGTGGATAAGCGTTCGGTGGATTACTCCCGTATGGAACCGCAACCGCCCGATGACGAGGTACGTTGGTTTAGTTTTGATCCCGATGTCTGGATCGAACGAGAACAAATGAACTGTCATCTCACCCGCACCACGGCGGCAACTCATCAATTAATCAGAGATAATTTACATTTATCCCCCATTTATGGCGGTTTTATTGACTCCAAAGGTCCGCGTTATTGTCCCAGTATTGAGGATAAAATCGTCCGTTTTGCCGATAAAGAAAGTCATCAAATTTTTATCGAACCGGAAGGGCGCGATATTCCCGAACTTTATATCCAAGGCTTTTCAACGGGACTGCCGGAAAATGTTCAATTAGCAATGCTGCGGACTTTACCCGGTTTAGAAAACTGTGTAATGTTGCGGGCTGCCTATGCAGTGGAATACGATTATTTACCGGCAACTCAGTGTTATCCAACCCTGATGACGAAGAAGATTGAGGGGTTATTTTGTGCGGGACAAATTAACGGGACAACCGGTTATGAAGAAGCGGCAGCCCAGGGACTGGTGGCGGGGATTAATGCGGCGCGGTTTGCTTTAGGAAAAGAGTTAATTGTTTTTCCGCGGGAGGAAAGTTATCTAGGAACTTTGGTCGATGATTTGTGTACCAAGGATCTGCGGGAACCCTATCGAATGTTAACCAGTCGTTCCGAATATCGCTTAGTATTGCGATCGGATAATGCTGATCAAAGATTAACACCTTTAGGGCGAGAAATTGGCTTAATTGATGACCGACGTTGGCAATTATTCCAAACTAAACAAGCTAATATTATCGCTGAAAAAGAACGCTTACACGAAACGAGAATTAAAGAACGGGATGAGGTGGCAATTGCCATCGTTAAGGATACGGAACAAAAAATCAAAGGTTCTCTCTCTTTAGCGGATTTAATGCGTCGTCCTAACTTCCATTATCTCGATCTCGATCGCTATGGTTTAGGTAATCCCGATTTAAATTTAGCCGAAAGAGAAGGGGTAGAAATTGAGATTAAATATTCCGGTTATTTGAAACGACAACAAAATCAAATCGACCAAATTAGTCGCCACAGTAACCGACATTTATCCCCCGATATTGACTACATGAAAATCGAAACTTTGTCAATGGAATCTAGGGAAAAATTAACAAAAATTAAACCCGCCACCATCGGCCAAGCCTCGCGAATTGGCGGAGTCAATCCCGCCGATATTAACGCTTTATTAGTATATTTAGAAATGCGGCAGATGTCGGGAGTTAAAAGTTAGGAAATAATCCTGATTATCAGCGATCAAGAGTTATTATCAGCTGCTTAATTAAGTAGCTGGTTATAATTAAATTAAAAATGGATTTTAGGTTCGATCCCCCCTTAGTCCCCCCTTGATAAGGGGGGTGTCGATCCCCCCTTAGTCCCCCCTTGATAAGGGGGGTGTCTGATAATTTTTAACGCCTACCTAATTAGCAGCCCCAATCAAAATAAAGGGCGACCAGAAGAAGGGATGGCTTTTAATTTGACTCAGTTTGGCCTTTTGCATGGCTTCACTTTTAGTCATGCCATTCTTGAGATTTTGATAAAATTGGGTCATAATTTCCGCACTGGTATTATCTTCAGCACTCCAAAGACTGGCAATTACTGATTTAGCACCGGCTCTTTCTAAGACGTAAGCCAGTCCCGATATTTCCTGGCCTTCCGCTTTGGCTTCCTTGGCGGTTTGACAGGCACTAAGAGTTATTAATTCGGTATTTTTTAATCCTAAGCTCTCAATCCCTCATATTCTCCCTTGAGACGATGAACCATTAAACTAGGCGCAAACATATTCTCTTGCATTAGCTTCAGTGTTTGATCGACTTGTTTCCGCAACCGCGCATTGCGTCTAACAAACTTTTTCAGCGATCGCTTAAATCGTACTGTCAGAATGATTTCCCTCATTCGTCTTCAGAATCCTTCAAATAACGATCTAACTCCGCGATCACATCTTCTACTGTCATCGGTTGGAGATTACCAGACCGATACTCTGTCAAACCCTCCTGACATTCTCTCAAAAACTCTTGTCTTCTTACCTCCACACACCGCTTTTTAACAATCTCGATTAACATTTCTTGCTGTTCTCTTGGTAATTGACTAACCAACTCCAGCGCGTTTTCAAAGCTAATCATATTGAACTCTCTTGTTAAATTTAATGCGATAACAATCCTATTTAAATTTGAGGTGCATCAGTTAAATACCTCCCATAATAATAATTCAAAAGTATTGTTTTTATCAAGAAAAGACAAAATAAAAAACAACCTTCGCGAATTTTCACCATTTACCCGCACCTCTCCCCAAAATCCTCTTGATATGACCCTATTATACCAGATATCAATAAAATCGACCAGAGGAAAAAAGGTCGGATATTGCAGAAAAGTTCCTGAATTTCTCACATCACTTAACAATTTAGTATTAACTTTCCGAACCATTGTCTAATCTCTTGTTTTTCATTCTCTTCCAACGGAAAATCAATATTTTTCAATTGTTCGGCCGTTCTCTGTTTGACTCCTAAAATCTCAATCCCCACAACCCTGTCCGCCTCATCGTAATCATAAACAATCCCCGGCGCTACTTCCTCAGAATCAATAACCTTTCCCTCAAAACGACGAATATAAGCGGCATTAGCGGCTTGATTATAGTCTATTTTCATAGTTTCCCCTTTAATCGGCGTTCAAAATGGACAATTACCAAAAGATTATAATTACTATATTGTTCACATCAAACAAAAATACCCATGAAAACTAGACAAGAATACCTCAACGCCCTAGTCAACTTTGACCAACTCCTATCAACTATCCTCCCTATCCTAAAAACCTTTCCTTGGGACAGTAGCGAAGCAATTATCACCCTAAAAAAAGAGCATTTGCTCCAGATTCTTGATCGCTATCTCCATAACGCTCTATCTGCCACTGACCTAGAAAACTGGGCCGATGCCATCGAATGCAGAGAAGATATCGCCTATGAAACAGATTACGAAGCTCTCATCAATGACATCATTTTTTACCTCGCTAACCCGATCCTAAACGAGCCGCTATCACCAAAAACAATCGAACAATACATCAGCCAACTTTCCCATTTAAAGTCTTCCTTAATTGCCTAAAAAATTTACCTCTCTTTGGTGAATTTTAATGCGGGTTTACTTGAATCTCAATTTTGTCCGAGGGGTTGAATTTAATTTCCTCAACAACGTAGGAACTCTTACTCGCTACCACCTCGATACCTCTTATTTTTGGAGAATCTAGCGAGGTTAAAGTTACTTCCGCTTTCCCTGTATTAACATCAACAATTTTGAAGTTCTGTAGGGGTTCCGTCCAGCTTTGTCTATTCTGGTTTGGATTGCTTGATCCCCCTTCCCCACGAATAACAAGCGTTCCGCTTTTGATAATAATCTTCCCTTGAAACTCTATCTGTTTGATCTCTTTCATTGCCACTTCTTTTGTTTTTGATTCTCTCCCTAAAGCGATCATTTTTGCTTGGGAATCGAACTTGATTAATCTCCCAGATAGAGAAGTGCCATTTTTTAAAGATACTTTCGTATCATCTGGTATGAATACGGGAATTTTCTTGACGGGAGATCGATCGCCGGTGGCTGGTAGATGATAGCCCGCAAGAGAGGCGATAAAAACTAGGCTAGTTGCGGTTATTATTGGGTAGAGTTTTTTCATCTTTACCTTGCCTGAATGATCGGGATTTGGTTGGTTCTGTTTTCAATCTTGGATGCGGTGGGTTAGGAGTAGTAGTAACCCACCCTGGGGTTTTTTCTAGAGTTTTTTTTCATATTTTAGCGTCGGGATTGTCAAAGGAGAAGCGTTTTATCTTCTCTTTATGTTAAAACTTATAAAGCTACTCCTTCACGCGGTGGGCGATAGAAATATGACTCTACAAGAGCTAATGCGGTGGGTGGAAAAATTATCCTCGATCGAGAAACGGCAACTGATCGAAAAAATTACCGCAGAAATGGCATCGGAATCGGCAGAAGTTAATCAACCCCGTCCATCTTTATGGGGTATATGCGCCGATTTAGGACAGGCTCCCTCGGCTGAAGATATCGATAAAACCCGACGAGAAGCGTGGGGAGATTTTACGGCAGAGGATCTTTAAGTGTTAAAAGCAGTTTTAGATACTCATGCGGTTATGGAGAGACGCGCCACCTGTCTACGACACGCTGTCTGTTGACTTCCAGAAAAGTCTTTATTACAATAGGTATAACAAAATCTCTGACAAAATATATGTTTATTTTGACTAATAAGGTTTTAAATGCCTTTTTCGTCTCGATTTCCGCCGTCTTTCTTAGTTCGACCGCGAGCCTCGCCCAATCCCATAGTAGTCATCATCATATTATGGTCGGGATAGACGGACTCCCGACTCTAGCCGGCGGGACTTATAAAGCTCTGGCCAATCCGAACTACGGGAGACTATCGCTTCTGTTCCCGCATCAACATGAACCCGTCGAGATCAGTCATTTCCACGCCATCGGTATTTATAGTTACACGGGGGAGGCAACGAATCCGACAGTGGTAGAGACCAGTACCAATAACCGATTGCCCGAAACACGGTTCGACCTACCCCCGATCCCCCTGTTTCCGGGTAGCGGCGTTTTTGCGGGAAAGAATATTAGCCAGAAAACGGACGCTCATATGTATTCGGATTTGAAAATACGTCCGGTCGCCCATTTAACCGACGATCTCGCCGATCCTTACGTGAACGCAATTTATAATACGGGAAAGGGTCGCTGGAAGGACTTGTTGGGAGACGAGGCGACGATCGCCCTACAATTAATCGATATCACGCCCGGTTTGACGGTAACGGACGCTTCGGGAATAAATTTGTTTAACGCGGTCAACGATACTTATGTTATCGGGCAAGGAGATTGGTTCGCTTTCACTCCCGTGTTTTCAACAGATGGGAACGCGCCGTTAGGAACCTATTCCGCTACCTTTCGCTTCGTGGATACGAATACCGCAAACGGTCGTACCCCGCTATTACCATCGGGAACCTTTAGCCTCGATTTCCAACCGGTTCCCGAATCCTCTACCTTGCCTGGAATCGTTCTCTTGGGTTCGCTCGGTCTTCTCGGCGGAGTAAAAAGGCAAAAAAAGAAAAATAGCCGATAATCCGTCCAAAATGTTAGGACTTTTCTAATCTAACGACCTACCATTGTAGGGAACCTGCGTAGGAATAACATCCCAGGGAGACAACTAATCAAATTCCTATTCCCCGAATATAATTGGACGCGGTGGGTTAGCGCTACTCGTAACCCAACCTGCGGTTTTTGTCAATATATTTTTACTTTCCGAAACCTTTGTTCGGGCGGTTTTGTTTGGCAATACGGAGGGCTTTTCCGGTTTTGCCATCCTGTAGTGCGATCCGCATCGATCGCTTTTTCTGGTAGGATTGAATATCCGCCGCTAACGGATGATCGTTATCGATGCGTAGATGGGTTAAAGAACAGACAAGACCCGTTTGTTTTCCCGATTCATTTTTTAGGGAACAAATAATTCCCCCCTCGTCTCCCGTGTAGAAAATTTTATTGATCGAAAACTGGTGATCGGGTTTGTATCGCTCGCCTTTTGTTTCAGCTAGTTTTAACGTTTCGGGAGTTGCACGCACAGGGATCGGTAAACTCGCTTCCATTTTCTCAATTAAAAAACGAACTTGTCGGGGATCGTCGATGGACATGGTTATTCTCCTTGATAAAATACAAATAACTGGCGACAGAACCCGATCGATCGAGTAGAATAGCGATCGAAAACGCCAATCAGGGACATTTTGCCGTGAGCGCTCCGAATTCTCCCCCTCCCGGAACACAGATACTAGGAACCTTCGCCAGTCTTCTCGGTTTACTGGGGATTTTTCTCTATTTTACGGGATAGATCTATCGGTGGGCCTATTTCGGCTGGTTTAGCCTTGAGATTAACCGTCTGGACTTGCCCTTGCGTTCCTTCCTTTTTGTGCCGATACAGGTCTTCTGTGGCGATTTCGGAGCGTTGCTGCGAACGTTTCTGGCGCTGGTTGCCGTTGCCTTCGCAATTCAATTTACCCTCTGGATTTTGTCTCCCCTGCCATCCTATTCAATTGTCAGTCAATCTAAACGGAAATTTCATCAAAAATTTCAGTTCCTAAGTTTATTAGTCCGGGGAATTCCCGAATCTCTCCGAAAAGATTTGATCGCTGTTATTTGGCTATTAATTATCCTTTTTTGGTTAGCCCGAATTCAGGGATCGATCGATGCCCGTCGCGATGCAGTTAATGATAGTTCTACCTTACCAGTTATCACTTTAGTTTTACCGGAAAAACAGATAGCGATCGGTCGGAATCCGGAGGATGTTTTTACCGATCCTTCTCTCAAAGGTTATCGAATTATCGGTGAGACTAAATTACTCGAAGAGCTGCGGGGAAAAGAAACGAATGATAGTAAAGTCAATCCCCCGCGAGTTTGGCGGTTATTAATCCAAAATAACAATTGGACTTATGTTTTTCGCGGGTTATCCCCTCAGTCGGCAGAAAATGAACGTCCGGCGATTCTAGCCATTCGCGAGGATAAGGAGGGACAATTGTTGATTATCGCGCCGGATGTCCCAGAATCCCGGTGAGACTCAATCGGGGAAATTATCAAAAGCGATCGCTTAACAAGAGTTAAAATTGACGTTCTTTAGCTAGGGTTTGCTGAAAAAGTCTTTTAGTGGGGACAGGGTGTGGGGTGTAGGGTGTGGGGTGTGGGGTTTTACCAATTTTCAGGGAAAAAGTAGCTGAATTTTCCTCCCAATCACTCCTAGCTAAGGCACTTTTTGGGGGAAAAAAGTCTAAAAGTCTTACCCCACAAGGTTTTTATGCTTATTCAGCCCGCCCTATCTAGGGATTGCCACCACCGACAGCGATGCCAGTACCATAAATCTGAGCATTTGTCAAGTTAATTCTCTCCATCGATGCACCCGTCACATCGGCATCATAAATCACGGCACTGGTGAAATTGACTCCATCGAGATCAGCTTGATTCAAACTGGCATTAGTCAGAAAAGCTGCGGTCAAATTTGCGCCTTCTAGATTGGCATCGGTCAAATCTGCGCCCTCTAAGTTAGCTTCCTCCAGATTAGCTCCCTGTAAATTCGCTTTTCTCAAATCAGCACCGATTAGATGCGCCCCCCTTAAATCTGCACCGCGGAGATCACAGCCCGGACATTCCTGCGTATTCAATAATTGTTGTAGCTGTTGAGGATTTTCCGCACCGACGGGGTTAATCAGCAGTAAGGAAGCTAGGGAACCTAGGGCAATCATTAAAGTCCTTTTCATCGTTTTAGCCTCCTCTTTCGTTTTCTTCTCTACTTTTAGGATAGGAAAAAAGCTGCTAACCAACTTCCCCCGATCGGGCTAATTCTCCTGTTATCTCACTTTTTCTTGCTTTTGCTAGTCGATCTCCCCTTTCATCACCGTTGCGATCGCTGATCGGGCATTTTCCTTAAATTCCTTGACATCGACGCGACTTAATAACCAAACTGCCAGGAGCATTCCCAATGCTTGCACGAGGAAAACTAAGCCATAGGCTAAAACCGGACTAGAAAAGACAACTTTACCGATATTTAAAATCGTACCGCCTAAAACCGTGGCCAATCCCCTTGCGATCGCTTGTGATAATCCCCAAGCGCCGATAAAAGTTCCCGCGGTTTCGGCAGCGGTTAAATCTAACATTAAACTGGTAGCTCCGGCAGTAATCATTCCCGAAGCTAAACCGAAAAAGAGCAAGCTTGATTTTAATAAACTTTGACTAGCAGAAAAGCCGGCAAAAATCAAGAGAATAAAACAAATTGTTGCAAAAATACAGCCATATTTAGTGGTTTTTTGTTTACCGATGCGGGGAATGAGCTTGACATCCTCGCCGCCGTAAAACGGACGGCGATTCCTCACCACGCCACTTTTTTAGGGTGGAAACCCCCTACTATCTGTTGTCAAGGTTCAGTTTTTAGCTTGGTTATCGCTTTTTCCATTGTAGCTTAAAGCCGTCCTAAAAGGACGGGGTTTTAACCCAAATTTTCGATAAATCCCGTGGCAGCAATACCAAAAAGGGTTCCGGTTCCCCAAAAAGCGTTTAATTGGGTGGTTTGGGCGATACACATCCCAAAAACCTCGCCGCCAAAGGGTTCCATAATTGCATCCTGCATAAATAAACTCAAAGTCATCATCAGCAGGAAGGTGAAAAATAAACCGGTTTGCCGACTAGCGGTGAGAACTTGTAGGGCATCTTTGAAGGTAATTTGATCCTCTCTTTGCACAAGAGTGGACCGACTACTAAAACGAGAATATTTTTTTTCTACGCCAAAAGTCGCCAAAATGCAGAGACCGAAAACGATAGCGGGCATAATCGTGAACACGGGGTTAATATTCGCCTGTAGTTGCGGAATATTGGCTATAGGGGCTGATTGGGTCGGATCATAGGTCAAAATATTTGTACCGCAGATATTGGGAGTATCCAGCAAACGAGAACTAACGATCGCCCCGACGACAATTCCCACCATTAGCATTGACCAAACTATACCAACTAATTGCGATCGATTATCTTCATCGGACACATCCACCAAGAGGGCAGCAAAAGGGGTAGAACTGGCGCTTAAAGCCAGTCCGTAGAGGGCGAAAATTAAGGCTAAGAGGGCAATCCAGGCGTAGGAAATGGTACTCCATCCCGAAGTTTGAATACTAAGTCCCAATTGCCAGACTACTTGCAAAGCAATAAAAGCTAAAGCGGTAAAAACTGCCGCCCCAATCCAGACATAACCGCTGCGATGATGACCAAAAATAGTTTTACCATCGGATCTTTGCCCAAACCAGATGCGCGCTGGACTAACAAACTGGTGCATAGCGATCGCAGCTGCGGCGAGAAAGGGTAAAACTTTTAACTCATCGATCATAATCCGATTGAGAACCCCCAAAGTCAGCAGGGACATAATACCTAGTCCCATTTGAAAGAGTCCTAAGCGAAACATGGTGAAAAGTCCCAGTTTTGGCAGGGTTTTTGGGGATGAGTGAGCAGAATTGGAGATATCGCTGGTAGCCATGGTTAAATCAATACAAAAAAAGCCAGTATTTAAAAATTTAACGCAGGACGAGCAGACATCTTCTGGGGATTTAAGTTTCTATCTTCGATAACTAAGTGGTCAGATATGTCAAGCTGGCAAAATCGAGCAGCGCTTCTCCTAAAGTTTCTAATTGTTCTGGAGATAGTTCTCGGATTTGTTGGCTTACAGTTGAGGATATTTCACCTAAACGACGGTTAGGTAGCCGTAGAATCAAAGAAACCGCTTCTTATCGTCTTCCTTTTTCCCGGATATCCTGATAAATGACTGATTCGCGCATAATTTCTTCTCTTAATAAGCTTCTGATGATTTCCTTACTTAATACTAACCCCGCCAGAATTGCTGTAGCGGCGGCTAAATTGCTTTTTTCAGTTCTACCCTCGATATTATCAATTTTTGTGGCTACTTTTGCTAAGATTTTCCTATTGTATTATCCATTTTCTGAATTTATACATATTGACTACTGCTTCAAAGGCCACGTTAGCATCAATTATCATCCTTGTAAAATAAGTATTTATCGGCGGTATTTCAGTATCACTTTCGGTTGCCAACAAATGTTTACTGATTTCTAAAATAAGTCTTAAGCTGTATTGCTTATTTCTTTTTGAAGAATATTCTAAAAGCTTACTTTTTGTGTTACTACTATGAACTAACAATGGGATAGATATTATATTATCTAGATCATTTTTGACATCGATTATTGCTTGTTTTATGTTATCCAAGCAACTTTTATGAGCAATTAAATTACCACGAATCTCACTTATGTATTTATCTTGTTGACTATTTTTCTGCTCAAAATTATCAAAAATTAATTGGAAGTTTTCAATAAAATTACTTAAGCTCATCTGGATATATTCGTTTCTCGTTGCTAAATTATAGGCAAAAGTAATTAGTTGCTCATTAAGATTAGGGGGAAACTGTGTTCTCCTCGTCATTAGCGATAAATACCTCAAATCGTCTAACTGTATGTTCGAGTTAATCGAGAGCGCAAAAAATGGAGATTTCTACGCTTGCATCTTCCCCATTGTCCTCCCCGATGCCAAAATCTACAACCCCAAAGACCGACTAAAATGCACTCAATACTGGGAAACCCAAAGCAACGAACTAGAAGAAACCATGAAACAGGGAGGACTCACCAACCGGCGAGGAATTATCGACGATCTAAATCTTGACACCGTGATCCAGAAGTCAAATCGTAAAGTGCTTACTCTGTAATGATTATAATCGATTCGATCTTTGTTTAGCGTTCAAGTTCCATTAGGAATAAATTGGGTCTTTTTCCAGCAAACCTAGCAATTTTTGCATTTTAATCCAAACTCTTCTCATTTGCCAGAATTTACTTTTTTCCATGGCGGCTATTTTACTGTCAGCTTCTCGATAATCCAATTGGGTTTTTTGCAATTCTTGTTGCAATTCTTGTTCATGAATTTCTAATTGTTTAATTCGTTCTCTAGCCTGTTCCAACTGAGCGAATATATCGACTTTTAAGGTAACTAAAGCAGCAAAAATGGCTTGGATATTTTGTGAGTAAAGTTGGGGATGATTATAAAAAAGTTGGGTATAGGAATAAATATAGTGTTCTGCGGTCATTGAGCGACTCATAGAATCAGCTTTTTGTCGATAGAAAAATAACACTTCCGGGATACGATAGACTTCTCGACCTAATTCGATCAGAGATAGCCAGAAATCGTGATCTTCCCAACCATAAATTAAATTAGTATTATAGCCCCCCACAGTTTCCCAGTCGGATTTCCGAAACAAACCGGAGCAAAATATCATATTATCTACTAATATATCAGGAAATTTATACTCAGGCAGCGGCCAAATTCCTTGTCTATCCCCAAAATACTCCGCTTCGCAATAAACTATCCCTAATTGCTCATTACCTTCTAGCAAAGTAACCGCTTTTTCTAGATAGGAATCGGCAATTTTATCATCGGCATCAAGAGGAAGAATATAGGTTCCTTGCGCTTGGGCAATTCCTAGATTTCTCGCTGTGGCAACCCCTTGATTTTCTGTGCGGATGATCCGGGTTTTTGGCTGTTGATAATCTTGTAAAATCTCGATGGTTTCTGGTTCTGTGGATCCATCATCAATGACAAGGATTTCAAGGTTTTGGTATGTTTGTACCAAAATAGATGTGATCGCATCATCAAGATAGCGACCTTGATTATAGCAAGGAATAATCACGGAAACTTGAGGAACATGACTCATTGAGGGAAATTCTCTCCTACTCGAGCAAAAACTAGGTTATCAATAGCTTATCCCAAAAGTTCCCCTTTCTCGTTTTTCTAAGTGAAGGAAGTGTTGATATCCCCACTAGCAATTTCGGGATAGTAGGACATATTATGGATAAATTCTTAAATTATTCCGATTGGTGGACAAAATCACCCAATTGGGTGATCCCCGTGAGGGAAGCATCTCTTTTTAATAGAGGATAAGTTATTCAATAATCCGATTATCATTACCAATGATCCTTAATCATGGAAGCTCATCAACAAAAACAACTCCGCACTTTCCTCTTGGAAAAATTAGCAATTTCCCCCCGTTCCCTCGATATGGCTGTGCGTCTCTGTGAAGCATCAGTGGGTTCTTTACCGATGGTTCTGTGGCAGTACGGTTTAATCGATTTGTCGCAATTGAATCAAGTTTTTGACTGGCTGGAAACTGTATAATTATTTTCCAAGAATATGCTCATTAATTATCATTTTTATTAAGAGAATTGACCAAGTTCCAGAGCAGCGAGTTCCTGCAATTTATTTATTAAGTCCCGTTAAGGTTTGCCATGGCAGAAAATCTCACCTTTGCTGGGACTAATTAAACCAGCTATCAGCCGCTATTTCCCCCCGTTTTAATTCGAGATTGATCTGGTATAAAATACTAATTTCTCGCCTCGATCGCCTTTTTGCTTGTCATGAAAGTAAGGTAGAAACAAACTTAACATAGCATAGGTTTTTGAGTTAGGCATCGACTATATGGAACTCTTTCATGGCCGGATAGAAGTTGAGATTTTCATGACCCGGACGACTGAGTTTAATCAGGGCAAACCGTTGGGATGGGGGCAATTTTTGCCATTGTTCTAAACTAATTTCGATCTGGAATTCTCTGGCTTTTTCTCGGACTGTATCGGGAATCTGGCTATCATCTAGCCAAGCAGGATCCGGAGCTATTGCTAGTTCTTCCGGGGGATTGCCAGTTTTTTCGGCGATTAATTTTTGCAGAAAATCTCGATAGATTTTGGCTTCTGCTGCCGTCGTACAAGCCATATTAACTAATACCATTCTTTCCGGTTGACTCAACTGCATCCAATGGGATAATTTTAATTTAACTCCACAGGTATCTAGTTTCATTCTCACGGTCATTGGGATACAACGTAAGGAGTCAACAAATTCGGCTTCAAAGTCGAAAAAGGTGGTCATATCATTTTATTGGTTTGCTGAGTATAAATCTATGATACAGTGCTGCGGGATAATTGCTGGGCAAAATGGTATTTTATTGGATAAAATTGGCTCTATATTGATGACTAGAAACGAGAATTTCCTCTATTTCCTGCCATTTTTCCCCTGCAATATAGTCAACAATTTGATCAAGATTTTGCCGATAATTTGCTAAAGATATCAATAAAGCTTGACGATTGTATTTAGCCATCATTAAACCTAATTCGGGATTGCCACCACCGACGCGACTGGTATCGCGAAAACCAGAACTAGCTAAATTTTCCGCTAATTGGCGAATATTCAGGTCTTGTTCTTTCGCACAAGCTTGGATTAAACTGGTACTAATCATTACTGGCAGATGGGAAATCCATGCCACGGCTTGATCGTGTTCTTCGGGGGAGGAATAATAAATTTTACAGCCTAATTTCTGCACGATTTCAGTTAAGATTTCCACGGCAAAGTTAGGGGTAGATTCAAGGGGAGTAATCAGATATGGGGCATTGACAAATAAACCAAATTGTGCTGCATTAATTCCCTGTTCGGTTTTCCCAGCCATGGGATGACTACCGACAAAATTTGGCCACAATTGGCCACAATTGGCTACAATTGCTCCTTTAACTGATCCCACATCGGTGACAATGGTTTGGGTTTTTAAATAGGGAGTTAATTTTTCCAAAGTTGGCACAATTAAATGTATAGGAGTACAGATAAAGATTAAATCGGCAGTAGCTAATAATTCTAAACTGGTGCTAGATTCATCTACCACTCCTTTTTGTACAGCGATATCACAGGTGTATTGTTGACGAGAAACTCCCAAAACTTTATAACCTTGTGAGCGGAAATCTAAGCTCAAGGAACCACCAATTAAACCCAGTCCAATAATGCCAATATTCATTAGGTTTACTCAAAGATAATTTCGTCTTCTAGTCGCCAAGCAGGATCGACAATGCACAAGAAAATTAAGGGTTCCTCCCCACAATTATGAATATATTGTTTAGCTAGAGGAGGTATATAAATGGCAGCACCGACAGTCACTAACTGCACTTCCTCATCGATGTGCATTTCCCCTTGTCCTTGCAAAATATAATAAACTTCCGCAGTTTTTAAAGCGTGGGGAGTAGAAGTTTCCCCCACATCTACCCAGGCGTGGGCTAAACTATAACGTAGATTTAACGGCTGTTTATCGGGATGCAATAACTCGCGCAATCGGGTATGATCACCAGCGATGAATTCCTCACATTCGAGCAGTTTTCTGATTAACATAGTAAAATTAAACCTCGAAGATTGTTTTTATTTTATCATTGAGTCAAAAGCTAAAGACTAATAGCCGTTATCATAGAAATATTCAGCATCGCCAGAATTAACGAATGACTTGGTTAGAACATAGTGTACAGGTAGAAGTGGACGCACCAATCGATCTGGTTTGGGAGCTCTGGTCAGATTTAGAACAAATGCCCCAGTGGATGAAATGGATCGAATCGGTGAAAATTCTAGAGGAGGAGCCAGAGCTTTCCCGTTGGAAGTTAGCCAGTGGTGGTCTAGAATTTACTTGGTTGTCACGGATACTGAAAATTGTCCCCCACCAGATGATTCAATGGGAATCCGTGGACGGGTTGCCTAACCGCGGGGCAATTCGTTTTTATGACCGTCATGGTAGGAGTATTGTGCGACTGACAGCAGCCTATGCTATACCAGGTTGGTTAGGAAAATTGATGGATAATCTTTTCCTCGGTCGAGTGGTGGAATCAACCCTGCAAGCCGATCTAGAGCGTTTTCGCCTTTATGCTCTCAATATTGTCAATAATACGCCGCCAAGGTGAGGTAATAATCGGCAGTAAGCTGTTGACTATCTAAATTGCTCGTTAAGACTGTCTATGAGCAGGGAGCAGGGAGAGGGTGGTGAGCATTTGTACTAAAATTCCCCCACGCGGTTTGAACGCAGGGTAGTGATCCGATAGTAGTGGTGAGCTACCTTGCTTATCTAGCCTGAGTTGTGTAGAATATTGACTAATAAAAATAATTACCTGATAAATGTCAAGAATTTGCTTTTTATGATTCAAGAATTTGCTTTTTATGATTGCTGTTTTTATCAAAATCTTCTCTTGGATTATTAAATTTTGGTTGGATGGCGATGAAGATTTAGAACATAATCTTCTAACAAAAGATTCACCATCTTCAATATTTCGTTGTCCTAAATGTGGTTCTTGCCATACCATCAAAAATGGTTCTACACATAATGGCAAACCCAAACGTAAGTGTAAAGATTGTGGTCTTGGTAATTAATCCTAGTAATAAAACCGTCTCTGACGAAACCAAACAATTAATTGATAAACTCTTGCTCGAACGAATTTCCTGACGAGGAATTGCTAGAGTAACTGGAGTAAGTTGGTCATGGTTACAAAATTATGTTAATAATAAATTTAGCCAAGTCCCTCGTCAGGTCAAGGTTACAGACAAACCTAAAGGCAAATTAATCATAGAATGTGATGAGTTATGGTCATTCGTATTTTGTAAGAAAATCAGCCAAAAAACTTTGGGACAGTTTACCAGGTGTTTACCGACAATGCGCTGTTGCTTACACAGACTTTTGGGAGTCCTATAAGACAGTAATTCCCAGTAAACGTCATCGACAGGTTGGTCAAGAAACTGGTCAAACTAATCATATTGAAAGATTAAATAATACCTTTCGACAAAGGATTTCTCGACTGGTGAGACAGAGTCTATCTTTCTCTAAAAAAATGGAGAATCACGTTGGGGAACTGTTTGGTATTTTATCCATGACTACAATGCACAGCAAAGCAAAGGATTAAGCCACCATCACTACTACCGAATCACCACCTATTTGACATCCTCACCGCCGTAAAACGGACGGTGATTCCCAAACCTCACGATTTGGGTTTCTGCTTCTTTCCCTTGCGGGGTTCCGCACCTGCCTTAACAGATTTACTCTGTTCT